>ERZ1066121.1771-NODE-1771-length-14816-cov-7.320371_pt1 | contig 14816 bp, 9 predicted proteins | sample MGYA00382768_ERZ1066121 | MGnify/ENA primary metagenome ERZ1066121 (study PRJEB33369, sample SAMEA5778351) | biofilm metagenome | biome: Industrial cooling water; feature: Water cooling tower basin; material: Biofilm | place: United Arab Emirates | collected... | reverse complement strand
TTGCAGAATGATGCGAAGTGTGTGCGCGCGCGCCGATGCCGCGAGGCGGCGGTCGTGGACGAGCGCGGTAGCTGCGGCGGTTGCGCTGATTGGCCTGATGAGCCTGACCGGCCCACCCGTAGCCAAGCTGCGCCGATTCAGTCTGCCCGCCGGGATGAGCGTCCTGCTGCCGGCCGACTTTCAGGTGATGCCCGACGACGCCATCGCCACCAAATACCCCGCGCCGCGCAAGCCGCTGGCGGCCTACACCAGTCCGAGCGGACAGGTCGATTTCGTGGTGTCGCAGAAAAGCACTCCATTCAAGGCCAGCGACTTACCGATGCTGTTGCGCTTTTTCAAAGCCAGCATCCTCAACGCCTTCGACAACAACGTGCAGTTTTCGCAGGAGCGCACCGTAACCATCAACGGCACCGAGTTCATCGCCCTCGAGTTCGTTTCCAACGCTGGCGCGGGCGGTGCCGACTCTAAAGCGCCCACCGCCGCACCGGCCCCGCCCCGCCCGGCCGCCCGGCGCGGCACGGCGCGGCGCTATACGTACCTGCTCTACACCATTCAGGCGCCCAAAACGGAAAAAGAGTTGCCGCAACTCCTGACCCTCACGTTCGCCTGCCCGGTAGTGCTCGCCGATACGTGGAAGCCGGTCGCGCAGGAGGTGATGGCGTCGGTGAAGGTGAAGTGAGGGAGGGTGTTGGGTGTTAGGAGTTAAGCAGCTAGCCACAAGTTTCAAGCTGCAAGCCGCAAGCTGACAATTTGATTTTGAGGCACTGGCAATCAATCGAAAACCGCAAAACTTGTGGCTGACCGCTTAGAGCCTGCTGTAAAAGGTCGTCATACCCCCACCCGTCATCCTGAGCGGATCGAAGGACCTTCCTGCCTACTTGGCCTGCTGCCCCCTGGTGGCCCGACTCTCTGAAAAACGCACTCCCCTTGTCATCCTGAGCGAAGCGAAGGACCTTCCAGCCAAGTAGGCCCGCCGCCCCGCTCTGGCCCGACTTTCTGAAAAACGCCCGACGCGGTAGCGAGTACGCAAGAGCACGACGAGCCTGCGGGCGACGGGTCAGTCAGGCGGGAAGGCCCTTCGCTTCGCTCAGGATGACAAGCGTGAGGAGAGCACCCAACCGCCGTGCCTAGCCGCCGTGCCCAACCGCCGTGGTCGCCCCACCCCCAACCCCATTTCTGGGGCCCCTACGCCAATCACCATCCGGGGAGGGGATTTTTTTTAGTTACCGGCCCACCACCCAACACCCCCTACCTCCCCCCCGCCGCATACATCCGCTCAATAATATCGACCACCTTCAGCCCCTCCAAAGCGTTGGTACTCACGGGGGAGCCGCCGCTGAGCACGTCGAGCACGTTGTCGATTAGCTGGACGTGGTTGGCGGCCGACCCCTGGTAGGCGCCGTAGTGGTTGGCGGGATTGGTAGGCGGCAGGTCGGGCAGCGTGTAGTCGCGGATGTGGCAGACTTCGACCTTATTCAGGTACTGCCCGCCGAGCTTGACGGAGCCGTGCTCGGCCACCACCGTGATGGACGATTCGAGGTTGCGGTCCCAGACGGCCGTGCTGAAATGGAGGACGCCCGCGCCGCCGCGCACCAGCTCGAACGTGACGAGGCCCGAATCCTCGAACTCGGTCAGGTGCCCGTGCGCGAAGTCGAAGAAGCGGCTCTGAATGTTGGCGACATCGCCGAACACCCAGTAGAGCAAATCGATGAAGTGGCTGAATTGCGTGAAGAGCGTTCCGCCGTCGAGGTGGCGGGTGCCGCGCCACGCATCGGGTTGGCTGCCGGGCTGGTAGTAGCGCGCGTCGCGGTTCCAGAGGCAGGTGAGCTGTACCAGATGGATGCGCCCCAGACGACCCTCGCTCACCACCTGCTTGAGCCACGCGGCGGGCGGCGAATAGCGATTTTGCATTACCCCAAACACGCGGCGACCCGTGTCGAGGGCGGTATGCACGATCAGCTCGGCATCGGTGCGGCGGATGGCGAGGGGCTTTTCAATCACGACGTGCAGCCCCGCCCGCAACGCCCGCACGGCCAGCTCGGCGTGGGTGCCGTTGGGCGTGGCCACGGTCAGCACGTCGGCCGCCGGGCCGGCCGCCAGATACTCTTCCAGCGCGCTGAACACGGGTACACCGAACTCGGCGGCCACCTCAGCCGCCACCGCCGCCCGCGGCTCGATGAGGGCCACCAGCGCGGCGCCCGGCCGGCGGGCCACCAGCGCGGCGTGGCGCCGCCCGATGTGCCCCACGCCGCAAATCACGAATCGAATCATAAAAGGGCAGCCACAAGCTGTTAGCTACAAGCCGCAAGCTTGTATGGTTGATTGTCGAATCCTTCCGGGCAAGCGGCGGCAGTAGCCAAGAGATTCGGCCGCAGTACCTGTCACGGACACTAGCCGCAAAAGTCGGCCACGGCGGCGCAAACCGCGTCCACGTCGACGTCGGCGAGCGTGGGGTGAATGGGCAGCGCCAGCACCGTGCGGCACAGCGCCTCACTCACCGGAAACTGCCCCGGCTGCCCCAGGCCGGGGTACGCGGGCTGGGCGTACAGCGGCAGCGGGTAGTACACCGCCGACGCGATGCCCCGGCCCGCCAGATGCGTCCGCAGCCCTTCGCGGGTGGCTTCGTCGGGCAGCGCGATGACGTATTGGTGAAAGACGTGCGTCGAGCGCGGGTCGCGGGCGGGCGTTCGCAGGCCGGGCACGGCGGCGAGGGCCGCGTCGTAGCGGGCGGCGAGGGTTTGGCGGCGGGCCGTCCAGCCGTCGAGGTGCGGCAACTTGACGCGCAGCAAGGCCGCCTGCAACGTATCGAGGCGCGAGTTGAGGCCGATGCTCTCGTGCCGATACTTCACCCCGGCGGGCTGCCCGTGGTTGGCGGCCTGGCGCAGGCGGGCAGCCAGCGCGGCATCCGAGGTGAGCAGCGCGCCGCCGTCGCCGAGGGCGCCGAGATTCTTGGACGGAAAAAACGACGTAGTGCCTACCGTGCCCGCCGCCCCCGCGAACACGGTGGCGCCCGAAGGCAGCACGTACGTGGCCCCGAGCGCCTGGGCGGTGTCCTCAACCACGGCCCAGCCGTGGCGGTCGGCGAGCGGCAGCAGCGCCCCCAAATCGGCGCACTGCCCGAACAAATGCACCGGCACCACGGCGCGGGTGCGGGCAGTGGCCACGGCCGCCACGGCGGCGGGGTCGAGGCAAAAGGTATCGGGCCGCACGTCGGTGAGCACCACCCGCAGGCCCAGCAGCGCGGCAGCCTCGGCGGTGGCCACGTAGGTGAAGGCCGGCACGATAACTTCATCGCCCGGCCGCAGCCCGAGCGCCAGAAACGCGAGCGTGAGGGCATCGGTGCCGTTGGCGCACGGCACTACGTGAGTGCCGCCCAAGTACTGCCCCAGCTCCGCCGCAAACGCCGCCACGTCCGGCCCCTGAATAAAGGCGCCAGCGTCGAGCACCCGCGCCACGGCGGCATCGAGGGCGCCGCGCAGCGGCGTGTGCTGGGCGGCAAGGTCGAGGAGAGCAATCAAATCGAAAAACCGAGTAATGTTGAAACGACAAAGATTCGCGCTCGCCCGGAAGCTCTCGCTCCGGTGGGATAGAATAATAGGGCGCTGTGCCCCTTTGTCGCCCGACTGACGGGCGCCCCCGCTCGCCCGGAGCTTCGCTCCGGTGGGAGAAAACAGTGGGGGCTGTGCCCCCACCGGCGGTCGGGCGCGCGCAGTTGGCCATTCAGTCGGTCGTAGCCGCCATAGCGGGAGACATCCACATCCTCACATCCCCACATTGGCCTAACCGCCGCAGGGGGGCACAGCCCCCCGGGGTTTTTCCCACCGGAGCATAGTTCCGGGCGAGCGGGGCCACCAGTGTTTCGCTGGGGGTAGGGGTTCTTGAGCAGCCCGCAATGACAAGACGCCCCGCACCCTGCTCCAACTACCACCTTCCCACCAACCGCCCACTACCAACTTCCGTACACGCCCGCGCCGCGCCTGCCTCCGGCTTACGGCGTTCTGTTCCATTCACCGTTTTTCCTTCCCTACGAATGCATCGTTCTTTTTTTCGCGTCGGGCTGGCACTTGTGCTTGGCCTGACCGCTCCGGCCGCCGTGCTTAGCGGCTGCACCCACGCCGAGCAGCGCGAAGCCGCCGCCGACACCACTGCCGCGTACACCGATTTCAAGGCGCACGTCGAGCGCATCGAGAGCCGCGTCAGCTTCATCGATTTGAGCGACACGCAGTTTTCCGAAGAAATGAATAGCGCGCAGGCCGACTTCGACGCCAAGCTCGCCGTAGTGGAGCGCGACGCCGAGCAGCTCAGCGCCGAGCAGCGCGCCGATGTGGCCGCGCTCAAAACCCGCTACACCACCGCCGTGGAGCAGCGCCGGGCGGCCTACGCAGCCCGCACCACCACGCCGGCCGCTACCGCCGCCACCAACGGCGCCGCGCCCCTCTACCAATCGGCCGCCGCCGGCTACGCCAACCTCACCGCCGCCGACCTGCGCGCCACTTATGAGCGCTTCGTGCAGAACGTGAAAGCCAACGAAGACCGCTACGGCATCGCCGACTGGCGCGTCGTCAACGAAGACTGGAAAGCCCTCAACGCCCGCAAAGACCAGCTCGAAGACCACCTCTCCGTGGCCGACCGTGCCGAGATTGCCAAAGAGAAGGTGAAATACGCTGCCTTCAAAACCTTTGACAAGGCCGAGGCCCGCGCCGCGCAGGGCGCCGACGAAACCGAGTCGGGTGCTTACCGCGCCGGACAGGCTATCGGGCGCGGCGCCAACAAGGCCGGCCAGGCCATCGACAGGGGTGCCGAGAAGGTGGGCGACGCCGCCAAGGAGGTGTTCCGCGGCGTGAAAGACGCCGGCAAGGAAGCCACCCGCGATACTGACGGCGACGGCAAGTAAGCTGCGCCTCGTCGGCAAAAACCAGCGGCTCGTCGGGGCGAGGTGCGCGACAGGCGCCCCTGCTCCGGCGAGCCGCTGATCGTGGTGTAGCTTGCGCGGGTCAGGTCTTACCTCTCGTTTTATGCTCACCTGCATTGCCATCGATGACGAGCCGCTCGCGCTCACGCTGCTGAGCACCTTCATTCGGCAGACGCCGTTTTTGCGCCTGCTGGGTACGTACCCGAGTGCCGTGGCGGCGCTGCGGGCGCTCCACGAGCCGGGCGCCGAGCCGGTCGATGTGGTGTTTCTCGACATTCAGATGCCCGACCTCAACGGCCTGGAGCTGGCGCGGGTGCTGGCCGGGCAGGGCGCTGCGGCGCCGCGCGTGGTGTTCACTACGGCTTACAACCAGTTCGCGCTCGACGGCTACCGCGCCGACGCGCTCGACTATCTGCTCAAGCCGTTCGCGTACGAAGAGTTTTTGCGCGCCGCCGAGAAGGCCCGCGCGTGGTGGGCGCTGGTGCGCCGCCCCGAGGCGGCCGGGCTGCCCCCCGCCGACGCGCTGAGCGCTCCCTCAACTACCTTGGTCCCCCCGGTACCCGGCGGCGCCGATGCCAGCCCCCCGCCCGCCCCGACCGACGCCATTTTCCTGCGAGTCGAGTATCAGCTCGTGCGGGTGGAGCTGGCCGATATTCTGTATCTGGAAGGGCTGAAGGATTACGTGAAAGTGTTTCGGCGCTCGGAGCCGCGTCCGCTGCTGTCGCTCACCACGCTCAAGACGCTGGAAGAGAAGCTGCCCGCCGGGCGCTTCCTGCGCCTGCACCGCTCGTACATCGTCAGCCTCGACCGCCTTACCGCCCTGACCCGCAACGCGGTACAGATCGGCGAAGTCACGATTCCGGTGTCGCCGCAGTACAAAGACACCTACCAGCAACTCTTCGAGAGTTGGACGTAGCGAAGAAAAAGTTGATTCACACCCGGATTTCTACCGTTCACCGACGAGTTTGCGAGATTGAGCCAGGAACAGTTGCATAAGGGAGGCACGAAGAGGTAGCTTTGTATTGTTCAAAAACAACTGCCTTTCGTCGTATCCGTGCTATGCGTTTTCGATTTCTCGTTCCGCTCGCGCTGCTGCTGATGGCCGCTATCCTCGGGGGTTGCACCTCGCACCTCGATAGTATCGAGTCGCCGGCTGCCCTTACGGTCAAGCTCAACGATTCGTATCGTGTAGCTATAAGCCATTTTACGTTGCCGGGCGAATAATATCGCCTCGGCTGTTTCTATCTAGCTTCAGATATCTATACCGACCCCGGTCCGGCAGCCAGCCGGGCCGGGGTTTTTAATTGGTGGCGGCAAGCAAGGGACGGCGCTGAGCACTACGGGCGTGTTTGCGTTAGCTACTGGACCACGAACCTCCGGTTTGCTCGCGGTTGGGCAAGGCAGTTGGAGACGGCGGTTACGGAATGCCAAGCACTCGCGGTTAAGCGGTTGACCAGACGTTTTGGGGTATTCCGCAGAAACTCGTCCGACCACTGAGAGCAGTCCGACGAGGCCGCGCCGCTGTCGTCCGACCACTCTCAGTGGTCGGACGATTATCGAATAATCAGGCAACCACCACAGAACGTGTGGCTGACCGCTTAATTGGGCGTTGGGGTGTAACGGGTAGCCGCGCCAGAACGCAACCAAGTGGTTTGCCCCCAATCGCCTTACCCGGCCGCTGTGCCCAACCACCTTTCCCAGACGCGCGCGAACCGGAGGTTCGCGGTCCATTGCTCAACCGCCGTCCCCAACCGCCGCGAGCGTACCGCAGGTTCGCGGTCCAGTAGCTACCGCAAACAGCTTCTAAGCGCCAACGTCCGGTAAAACCGGCATTTGGTCGGCGTGTGGCGGGTGGTGGTCGAACGGAGTTGCGAGGCGGCTGACGACGCTGGACTTTTGATTCGTTGCATCGCTGCCGATGGCGGCGGGCGCTTTCGTTTCACCAGTGTCTCACCTGTTTCAATTCCAAGATGGTTATGCTGATTTCCTGTTTCCGTACCCGCTTCGTGCTGGCCGCAACGCTCCTGACGCTGGCGGCGGCCTCCTGCTCTACTGACGACGCCGACTCGGCCCGGCCGCGCGGCGGCTGCCACGGCGGCATCACCCCACCCACGCCGACCACCCTGACCGACACCACGACTACCACCGACAGCACCACTCGCGTGGCGCCGCCCTCGCCCGGCTCCTACCGGCAGGCGCTGAGTTTGCTGACCTCGCCGGAAGAATAGGGCGCGTGTACCGCTTTGTATTTCACTCAGTTGGCTGTCATCCGCTTGCGCTTTTCTCAATGAACCGCACCGATTTTCTGAAACGTACCGGCCTGGCCGGGCTGGCCTCGCTCCTGCCGCTGAGCCGCGCGCAGGCCACGGCGAAGGCGTTTGGCCGAGCCGCCGCCGAGGGTACGCTCGAAGTGGCGGCGCCCACGTCGTGCGTACTGATTCCGAGCGAGATGGCCGGGCCGTACCCGCTCAATCTCTCCACCAACCAGACGTATTTCCGGCAGGACATCCGCGAGAACCAGGTCGGCCCCCAACTCGACGTGACGCTGAAAATCGGCGGCGGCGGCAACTGCGGCGTGATGCGGAACGCCCGCGTGGACCTCTGGCACTGCAACCGCGACGGCTATTACTCCGGCTACACCACCAACGGGCAGCAAGGGCAGCAAAACAACACCACGGCGCGGTGGCTGCGCGGCATTCAACTCACCGACGCCGACGGACTGGTGCGGTTCACGACCATTTTTCCGGGCTGGTACAGCGGCCGGGTGTCGCACGTCCACTTTCAGGTGTATCTAAGCTCGCTGCTGTCGGTGACGTCGCAGTTTACGTTTCCGGTGGCGGTCAAAAACCAGATTTACACCACCGACCCGTTGTACGCGCAGTACGGCGCCGACCCGGCCTCGCTCCAGACCGATATGGTGTTCGCCGACGGCTACAACAACCAGATGGCAACGCTGACCCCCAACGCCATGACCGACGGCTGGGACGCCTACCTCGAAGTGGGCATCAACGCCAGCGGGGTGCTGGGCCTGCTCAACGCGGCGCCCGAGACGGGCGGGCAGTTCACGCTCGGCCAGAACTACCCCAACCCGTGCGCGGGCACCGCCTCGGTGCCGTTCGGGCTGGTGACGGCGGCCGACGTGGCCCTCGATCTCTACGACCTGACGGGCCGCCGCGTGGCCATTCTGAAACGCCCCAACCTGGCGGCCGGCGAGCACACCATCGGCCTCGATTTCGCCGCCCTCGGCCTGCCCGTGGCCGATTATGCGTACCAGCTCACCGTGACCACCGCGCGCGGGACGTACCACCAATGCAAGCGGTTGACGGCGGTGAGGTAGGTGTTGGGTGTTGGGTGTAACGCGTCGTCCTCCCTCCTGTCATCCTGAGCGAAGCGAAGGACCTTCCCGCCAAACCGGCCCGCCGCCTCGTTCCAGCCCGACTGTTTGAGAAACGACCGACGCGGTATCGAACGCGCGCAAAGGCGGTAAGTCTGTACAGAAAGCATTTTCCGTTCAGGATGACGGGTGCGGGAGAGTGCGTTTTCTCAGGGGGACGGGCCAGAGCAGGGCGGCGGGCCAAGCTAGCGGGGGAGGTCCTTCGCTCCGCTCAGGATGACAAGTCGATGTATTATGGCATTCCCTAACACCTAGACACCTAGACACCTAACACCTCGCTTCGCACTTCGCACTTCGCACTTCGCACCCACCTACTTCCCAAACCCGCCCTCTTCCTTCACAAAATGATTGAACACGAGGCGGTCGGCCAAACCCGGCAGCCAGCGGTTGAGGAACACCGTCAGGCGGCCCTGGCCGGTGAGCACCAGATCGCGGCGGCGGTGGCGCACGGCACTCACGATGGCGGCGGCCACAGCTTCGGGCGTCATCATCTTCGCTTCCTCGCGCGGGGAGGTGCCCTGCTCGCGGCCGTCGGCCAGCAGCGCTGTGGAGCGGATGTTGGATGCCGTGAAGCCCGGACACGCCAGCAGCACGTGGACGCCGCGCGGACGCAGCTCGGTGCGGAGCGCCTCGAGGAAGCCGTGCATCGCAAACTTGGAGGCCGAGTAGCCCGTGCGGCCCGGCAAGCCCCGATAGCCCGCGATGCTGCTCACGCCCACCACCGCGCCGCGCGCCGCGATGAGGTGCGGCAGGGCAGCTTTGGTCGTCTCAACGGTGCCGAAAAAATTGACTTCCATCAGGCGCCGCAGTACCTGAGTGTCAACATCCTCGAAGAGCGCCCGCATCGAGATGCCCGCGTTGTTGACGAGCACATCGAGGCGGCCGAACGCAGCCACGGTCTCGGCCACGGCGCGATGGCAGTCGGCGGGCTGGCTCACATCGGCGCGGATGGCGAGCGCCTGGGCGCCGGTAGCCGTCACGAGCTGCCCGGTGGTGGCGAGGCCGGTGGCGTCGCGGCCGGTGAAGGCCACACGCGCGCCCTGTTGCCCGAAAGCAACCGCCAGCGCCCGCCCGATACCCGACGAGCCGCCCGTAATCAATACTACTTTTTCGCGCATCGGCTTGTGTGGGTTGAGCCAACCGGGTGCGTGTGGGCAGTACGGTTCGGCGGGCGGCAAAAATACCGAATGCGCGAGGTCGGCAACGTTCGGGGTGGGTCGGCCGTCTTGCCCTCGCGGAGATGCGCGCCCGCTGCGGGCGGGTTGCCGCTCGCGCCTAAACTTAGCCACCTTTATCTGGTCTGACCGGGCCGCTCGCGGCCCCGGAGCCTACCGGAGCCGTACTTTTAGGGCTGTCGGCGTCATTTTCGGCAGCACACGTCCAACCAACTCCTCCCCTCCCCCCCCCGACATTTTACCCTCTCGCTGTATGCTCTCACCTTTTCGCCGCAGCTCAGGCGGCGCCGGGTCGGCCCGGCAGGCGCTGCTGACGCTCGGCCTCGCGGCCCTGCTCTCGCCGGCCGCGCTGGCGCAGTGCCCGATTGCCGCCAACTGTACCCCCGGCGGCGCCACCGACCCCGACGCACCCCTGTTCGGGCGCGGCATCACGCGGGTGCAGCTCAACACCCTCGACCGCCTGACCGGCATCAACGACGGCTATCAGGACTATTCGTGCGTGGCCGGTGGCAGCACGACGCTGCTGGTAGGCGTCCCCTACACGCTGACCGTCACGACGGCGCCCGGCGCCGCAGAAATCGTGCGGGCGTGGGCCGACTTCGACAACAACGGCATCTTCAACCCCGCCACCGAGCAGGTGCTGGCCGTGACGGCCACCGGCCCTCACGCCGCCACCTTCACGGTGCCCGCCACGGCCGTGCTCAACCAGCCCCTGCGCCTGCGGATTGCCGCCGACGACGCCTTCTCGCCGATTCCGACGCCGTGCTCGTCGCCGCAGTACAGCCAGACGGAAGATTACACCTTTACGGTGCAGGCCAACACCGCCCCGCCGACGGCCGACTTCACGGCCGGTGCCGACACCCTTACCTGTTCGGGACTGGTGCGGTTCAGCGACCGCTCGAGCGGCGCGCCCGTGACGTGGGCGTGGGATTTCGGCGACGGCAGCAGCGGCAGCACTCTGCAAAACCCGCAGCACCAGTACGCCACGCCCGGCCGCTACACGGTGCGGCTCATCGTGACCAACGCCAACGGCACCGACACGCTGACCCGCACCAACTACATCAACTACGACGCCCAAGTGCCCGTGGTGGCTGCCTGCTCGCCCCAAACCACGGCGTATTGCTGCGGCTACGGCATCGGCCGCGTACGGCTGGCCGGACTTGACTGGACGTCCGGCGACGGCGCCGAGGGCTACCGCGATTTTACGTGCAACGCCCGCGCGGCGGTCGTCGCCGGCAACACCTACACGCTCAACATCTCGCTCACCGGCGCCCTCACGCACGACGTGCGCGCGTGGCTCGACGCCAACAACGACGGCCAGTTCACCGCTTCCGAACTGGTGCTGACCGTGCTGGCGCAGGACAGCGCCGTGAGCGGCACGATTACGGTTCCGGCGTCGGTGCCGCTCAATACGCCGATGCGCCTGCGGATTATTGCCGATGCAGCGGGGCAGGCCGGTGGGCCGTGCGTGGCGCCGCGCCTGGGACAGGCGGAAGACTATACGGTGGTCGTGCGCCCCAACACGCTGCCGCCGGTGGCGGCGTTCAGCGTAGCCGCCGCGAACCCGTGCGACTCGACGCGCATCTTCACTGACCGCTCGCAGAACCAGCCCGCGAGCTGGCTGTGGTACTTCGGTGATGGCACCACCAGTACGCAGCAAAACCCGTCGCACACCTACACTACGGGCGGCAGCTACACGGTGTCGCTGGTGGTGACGAATGCGTTTGGCCGCGACTCTGTGGCCGTGGCCAACGCGGCGTTCGTCACGCTGCCGTGCCGCACCTACTGCATCCCCACGAACCTCCAGACGCAGAGCATCTGGATCAATCGGGTGCAGTTCGCCGACATCGACCGCGCTTCGGTTCTCGACGCGGGAGCGTACGTGGCCACGTACTCGCCGCCCGCCCGCCTGACCCAGAGCCAAACCGCGACGCTCACCGTCTCGACCACCATCAATCAGGGCGGCGGTGGCCCGCCGGTGTTCACCACGTCGGCGTGGATCGATTGGGACCAGAACGGCGTCTGGGATGCTTCGGAGCGCGTGATGCAGGCGCAGGGCGACCCTCAAAACGATGTGCTCTCGCAGAGCTTCGTGGTGCCCGCCACGGCCGCCGGCGGCCCCACGATGATGCGCGTACACACCACGCGCAACCAGCAGCTCGCCAACAACCCGTGCCCGCCCAACGGCGCGCCCGGCATCGAGGTGGAAGACTATCTGGTGATCGTGAGCGGCCAGCAGGCGCCGCCCGACGCCGCCTTCATCCTCGACAACACCGTGAGCTGCAACGGCCTGGTGCAGTTTACCGACCGCTCGACCAACTCCCCCACCACGTGGCGCTGGGACTTCGGCGATGGCATCAGCAGCCCGCTACAGAACCCGCAGCACCAATACGCCACTACGCCCGGCACCTATACCGTGAAACTGGTGGCAACAAACCAGTACGGCCGCGACTCGGTGACGCTCGTCAACGCCGTACAGGTAACGGGCGACCCGGCCCCCGTGGCGCCCACCTGCCGCCCCGAGTCGACCTCGCCGGGCTTCGGAATGGGCATCGACTCGGTGCGCGTGACGGCTCAAAACGGCGTCACGCTCGTCAACTCGTCGCCGAACGACACCGACGGCTACCGCGACTACTCGTGCCAGAAGCGCGGCGAAATCGTGGAAAGTCGGCCGGCCACCCTCCGCGTCCGCACCATTCAAGCGATGGGGACGCGCGTGATGGCCTGGATTGACTACAACAACGACGGCGACTTCGGCTTCAACAGCGAGCGGGTGCTGCTGTCGGCCAACACGGCCGATGGGGTCCATACGGTCACGTTTACGGTGCCGGGCACGGCCGTACTCAACACGCCGCTGCGGCTGCGGGTAGGGTCTGATTGGGCGAACAACCCCGTGTTCCGCCCCTGCGGCGGCACCGGGCCGGGCGGCGTCACGCTGCCCCAATACGGCCAGATGGAAGACTACACCATCACCATCCGGCCGTTCGTAGGCGTGGCCGAAGCCCGCGCCCCGCTGGCGCTGGCCGTCGTGCCGAACCCCACCCCCGACGGCCGCGTGACCGTGCAACTGATCGGTACCGCCGCCGCCGACGGCACCCCGCTGACCCTGACCGTGCGCTCGGTGCTGGGCCAGGTGGTGGCCCGCCGCACCCTCACCGTGCAGGCCGGCGCCGCGCCCACCGTAGATCTGTCGGAGCTGGCGCGCGGGGTGTACATCGTGCAGACCGATAGCCCCGCCGCCGCCCTGCGCGGCACCCTGCGCCTGGTGCGCGACTAACCTTTCCGCTCCATCGGCCCCCGGCGGCCCGCCCACGCGGCGGCGCGGCCGGGGGCCGACGGCGTAAGCAGGCACCGCGCCCGTGCCCGACCTTTGCAACCGTACTTCATCTCTGCTTTCCTGAGCACTTCTTTCCAATCGCCTTCGATGCGCGCATTCCTACCCCCCGGCGCCCGCCGTACGTGGCGCCCTGCTTTCTGGCTGCTCCTGACCCTGCTGACGTGGGGCCTGGCGCGGCCCGCCACCGCCACCCACTTGCGCGGTGGCGACGTGCGCTACCGCTACGTTGATAACGCCGGCACTACGCCGGGACGGCCGTTTCGGTATGAGTTGTCGTTCGCGGTGTATTACAGCTGTGAAACCGGACCTGGAAACTCCAACTACCCCTGCGGTCGCGCGGTGTTACCAGTGGCAATTTACGACCGGGCCACAGGTGCGCGAATTAACGACCCCAATAATCCGTTTCCTACACAGATTCAGGAGCCTTGCCCAAATTCGAACGGAGATATATTTTCTACTCCATACCCCGCCGATCTGTACCTGTTACAGCCATTCCGCGATTCGATTGTCACATCCCAGCCGCCAGCCGGCTGCAACATTGTAGCGGGATGTGCCATAGTCGTGGAATATCGCGGCATAGTAGAGCTTCCGGTGGCTGCACAGGGGTATATTGCGATGACGGCAGACAACGCGCGTAACAGTGGTGTTACAAACATTGGGTCACCGGGTTTTCCAGGCAGCCAAAGCTCTCAGGTGCTAGCCATCAATATCCCACGCCCCGTCTCGGCTTTCGCAAACTCTTCCCCAATATTTTCCGACTCGCCGGTGCCGCTGATTTGCGCCAACGATACGGTCACGATTACTAACAACGCCTTTGATGCGGAAGGAGACCGACTGGTATACAGCTTCTACGCTCCCTTCGCATACAATATGGGTAGTGGTGGATTTAATGATTTGGGGCCCACGTACACAGTGCCTGACGTTGTCAATTACAACCCCGGCTTCACCTTCGAGCAACCCTTCGGCGCCAGCGGTTTCGCCGAAATCGACCCCGTATCAGGCCAGACGCGCTACCTCGTGCCCGCCCCCGGCGAGTACGTCGTGGGGGTGCAGGTGAGCGAGTTTCGCACCATCAACGGCTCGGATGTGCTCATCAGCACGATTTACCGCGAGATTCAGCTGCAGGTGGCCAACTGCGGCGTGGGCGGCACCTTCCCGCCGCCGCAGATTTCGGCAGCGCAGGTAATTACGATTGAGGAAGGTGAGCCTGCCTCATTTACCGTTACCGGCACGGCTTCCAACAACAACCCGCTGACGCTGTCGGCCTCGTCGCCGCTGCTCGATGGGCCGGGTGGTGCCAACGCCACCTTCAACGGGCAGCAGGGCACGGCGGCCAACGCGCTCGTCACGCTCAACGGCGTGGGTACGCAGACTGCGACGTTTGCCTATACTTCTACGTGCGGCTCGGCGGGCACCTACAACGTCAACTTCAAAGTGACCGACCTGGCTGGCTGCCCCATTAAAGAGACGCCCGCCACGTACCTGATTATCGTCAACCGGCCGGGGGCGCCGACGGCCATCAACGGCGACAACACGGTGTGCCCCAACACCACCCAGAGCTACACCGCCACGGGCGCGCCGATGAACACGGCCTCGTATCAGTGGACCGTGACGGGCGGCACCATCGTGGGCAGCGCCACCGGCGCCACCGTGCAGGTACGCTGGACGACCGTGGGCACCGGTTCGGTGAGCGCGGTGGCAGTGTCGCCGCGCGGCTGCCCGAGCTTGCCGCTGGCGCTTTCGGTGGAAGTGTTCGCCGGGGTGACGGCCACGCTCGGCGGCGTCAACGCGGCGTACTGCCTCAACCCGGCCGCCACCGGCGCACCCCTCACGGGCAGCCCGGCGGGCGGCACGTTCAGCATCACGGGGGCGGGCGGCACCACCAATCTGGTGGGCAACGTGTTTACGCCGCGCGTGGCGGGCACCTTCCAGCTTACCTACACCGTGGCTGACCCGAACGGCTGCCCGGCCGTGTCGGCGCCGTTTACGGTAGTGGTG
>ERZ1066121.1769-NODE-1769-length-14837-cov-12.295900_pt1 | contig 14837 bp, 13 predicted proteins | sample MGYA00382768_ERZ1066121 | MGnify/ENA primary metagenome ERZ1066121 (study PRJEB33369, sample SAMEA5778351) | biofilm metagenome | biome: Industrial cooling water; feature: Water cooling tower basin; material: Biofilm | place: United Arab Emirates | collected... | reverse complement strand
GCACCCAACGGGCAGCGACTTCACCCTCGCTCCAGCCGGCGGCGATCTCGGGTGCAAGCTGCACCACCAGATGCAGATGGTTGCTCATCACCGCATAAGCATGGACGGAGATGGCGAAGCACTCCGCAAGCGCGCCCAGTCGCTGCTCGACCCACTGCTTTCGGTGTTCGAACGAATGCCCGGTGTAGTGGTCGACCCCGCACAGGAATGCGCGGCGGACACAGCGCTGGACGCAGTGATAAATGCCGTCGGAACCGGGCGGAACGAGCTGGGCGCGGGCTTGCGTCATGCAGCGAGGATAGGTGCAGCGGCTGGAAACGTCTGTCGGGGAAGTGCCCGCTCGGGGGTAGGGATTTTCTGAATTGTGGGTGTCCTTGTTCCCTCCTTCCGATCATGATCTCCGCGCTCGGCGATGCGACGCATGGCACGTCGCCCGCCAAGCTGCGGTGCGGACCGCTGCCGTGCGGACGAATCCGGTGCGGGTCCGGAATACGTGCTCCATTCGCTTCGTGCATACTCGCGGATCGCTCCGTTCGGAACCGCCGTCGCATGATCGATCTCCGCACGATGCGACTCTCCGACCTGCATGGCGTGGCGCGGCTGGGCGTGGAGGCGACCGCCGGGCTCACCGATGTGGTGGAGGCCATGCACGCGGCCATCGCGCGCCCGCACCTGGGCCTGCGCGGCGCGGCGCCGGCACGCACGGCGGGCATCGCCGGACTGGTGTACCGCGGCATCCGCGGCACGACGCGGTTGGCCGGCACCGGGCTCGGTCTGGTGCTGTCGCGGCAGGATGCGGCGCCTTTGCGCACTTCGGCCGAGCGCGAGGCGGTGATCGCGGCCCTGAACGGGGTGCTGGGCGACCATCTGGCGGCCACCGGCAATCCGCTGGCCATCCCGATGCGACTGCATCATGCGGGCCGGCCGCTGGCGCTGGATGCGGGAGCGCTGTCGGACGCCGTCCCGACGCCGAGCGGCAAGCTGCTGGTGCTGGTGCACGGGCTGTGCATGAACGACCTGCAGTGGACACGCAACGGCCACGACCACGGGACGATGCTGGCCGAGGCACTGGGCTGCACGCCGCTGTACCTGCACTACAACACCGGGCTGCCGATCGTGGAGAACGGCCGGCGTCTGGCCGAGCGGCTGGACGCCCTGCACGCGGCCTGGCCGGTGCCGGTGGAGGAGATCACCCTGATCGGCCACAGCATGGGCGGGCTGGTGTCGCGCAGCGCCTGCAGCCACGCCGCGCGCGGCAAACAACCCTGGATGGCCGCGCTGCGGCATCTGGTCTGTCTGGGGTCGCCGCATCACGGTGCGCCGCTGGAGCGGGGCGGGCGCTGGATCGACACGGTGCTGGGCGCGATGCCGTTCGCCGCGCCGCTGGCGCGCGTGGGCACGCTGCGCAGCGCGGGCATCACCGACCTGCACCATGGCCTGGCGCGCGCCGCGCGCGAAGATGCGCCCTCCGCGCCGCTGCCGCGCGGCGTGCGCTGTTACGCCATCGCCGCGAGCACGGCGGTCGCCGGCCCGCGTCCCGCCCGTTCCAATCCCGCCAGCACCGCCGCCGCGGGTGCGCGCCGCCGCGACACCCTGCATGCCCGCTGGATCGGCGATGGCCTGGTGCCGGTGGCGAGCGCGCTCGGCCATCACCCCGACCCGCGGCAGGCGATCGGCTTCGCCAAGCGCCGGCAGTGGGTGGGGCACGGCATGCATCACCTGGATCTGCTCGACCATCCCCAGGTGGCGGACCGTCTGCTGCGCTGGCTGCGCGCCGGCGGTTGACGCCGACGCGAAGCCGGGGCGCTGTCCGACGCAGGTGTGCCGCGGGCGTGTCGGCCAGCAGCGCGGGCTGGCGGCTTGCCATGCAAGCGCTTCCACACCGCTCGTACAGCAGACACGATGCCTGCGCGGCCCCTTCAGGCCTTCACGCCCTCACTCCGCCCGACACATCGGCCCGCGGCAGGTGCCGGTGACGATGTCGAACACCGAGGAATGCCCGGGATTGCCGGTGGGCTCGGCCACACCTTGCGGCAGGTAGAACACCGCCAGATGCGCGCCGTAGAGACCCGAGGGGAAGCGGAAGGGCTTGAGCACGGTGTAGCTGCGGTCGTTGAGCATGGGATGGGTGGCGCGCTCGTGCGCCTGCTCGCCGTACAGGGCGCCGGCGTCGCGGGCGGCGGTGCGCCAGGCCTCCGCATCGGCCGGCGTGGCGCGGCGGAGCAGGCCGTCGCGCAGAGCGGCCTGCAGGCCGGCATCGCCCGCCGGCAGCGTGCCGGCGACCGCGAATTCCGCGGGCTCGGGCGCATCGGCGTCGGTGATCAGCGCATCGCCGGCGGGGCCGATCATCGCGCGCCCGCCCTGCGCGACGTGCACCTCGTCCACGCCGCGGCCGAAGGCGCGCCCGGCCACGCCGTCCAGTCCCCCCGTCGGCCGGGTCTCGACGTAGGCGAATCCGCAGGCGCCGCGGTTCTGATATGTGCTCACGCCGGTCGGCGTGCCGGCCGGCAGGCCGGACAGGCGCTGGTCGTGGTAGCCGGTGGCCAGCACCGCGACGATCTCGGTGCCCGCGGTCCAGCCCACGCTCCAGACCGTCGGCTCGTAGGCGCCGAGCAGCAGCGCGACGCGTTCGCCGGGCCGGTTGACCGCAACCCGCATCAGCGTGGCCTGGTGGCCGCTCTCGTCGATCTCGAAGCCCGCCGGCGAGCCGGCATGGGCACCTGCGGCGAGGATGCGCACCGAGGGGTCGGAGACCACGGCCGGGAAGCCGCAGCCGCTGGCGTCGAAATCGAAAGGCTTGGTGCCGGGCGGCGGCGCGCCGGGCGCCGCTGCGGGCGATGCCGCGGACGCGGTCTTGCCGGCCTGTGCGACCTGCGCCGCCTCCAGCGCCCCGCGCGAGGCCGGCGTGGCCGGTTCGATGGCCTCGGGCGGAGGCGTGTCCGGCGGCGCGCACCCGGCCAGCCACAGCGTGGCGCCCAGGGCGAGCTCGGTACGTGTTGTCCTGATCGACATCGTCATGACCTGCCTCTGTGAAGTCGGGAGCGTTCCTCCGTGGTGCGGCCAGCATAGAGCGTGCGGCTCAGGCCTGACTGTGCACCAGCATCGCCAGCAGCGCATAGCGCGCGGTCTTGGCGACGCCGACGAGGGCGAGGAACACCGTCAGCCGTTCGCGCATCACGCCTGCGGCGAGGGTGAGCGGGTCGCCGACGATCGGCACCCAGCTCAGCAGCAGGCTCCAGCGTCCCCAGCGGGCGTACCAGCCGCGCGCGCGCTCCAGCGCCGCAGGCTTCACCGGGAACCAGCGGCGCTCGCTGAAGCGCGCGATGCCCACCCGCGCCACCTCGCGTCCCAGCCACCAGTTCACGGTCGCGCCCAGCACGTTGCCGACGCTCGCCACCAGCACCAGCGCCCAGGCGGCGTGTCCCTGCACCAGCAGTGCCGCCAGCACCGCCTCCGACTGCGCGGGGAGCAGGGTGGCGGCGGCGAAGGCGACGACGAACAGCGCGGCGTATTCCATCGCCGCAGTGTAGGCGCTCGCGGCGCAGGGCCGGGGCGCGCCACTGCACAGATGGACGCATGGCATCGCGTGCCGTGCCGCGGGCCGCGGGCATGGGCGCACGATGCCATGCGATGCCACGCAACGCCCCTCGCCCGCGTGCAGGCCACCGCCGACAGCGGTTACCCTTGCGCCCCCGCCTGCAGGCCATCGCCGTGCCGCATCCCGTCCTCCCGCTGTTGACCCGCCACACCGCCGACGCGCTGCTGCGCGCACACGCCTCCGGCGCGAGGGAGTGGCAGGGCTCGCTGGATCTCGGCCGCACCGAAGAGGTCGTGACGCTGTCGACGGACGGGTTCGTGTGGCGCGGACAGCGTCATCCCTGGCCGGCGGGCAAGCTCAAGGACCGCACGCTGTATTACCCGGACGGCGGGGACTATGCCCCCGTGTCGCGCTACGACGGCGCGCTGATCAAGCTGGTGCCGACCAAGTGGGGGCCGCCCACCTTCGAGATCGACGGCATCAAGATGCTGCCGACCGCGAAGACCTCGCCGCTCGAAGACGCGCGCCGCAAGGTGGCACTGGTGCGTCCGCAGGGTGCGATCGTTCTCGACACCTGCGGAGGGCTGGGGTATTTCGCGGCCTGCTGCCTGGAGGCAGGTGTCGCGCGAATGCTGTCCTTCGAGAAGAATCCGGATGTGCTGTGGCTGCGCACGCTCAACCCGTGGTCGCCGGACCCGGAAGCACCGGAGCATGGCGCACGGCTGGACCTGCGCGAAGGCGATGTGTCGCAGGCCATCGCCACGCTGCCCGACGGCACGTTCGATGCGGTGCTGCACGACCCGCCCCGGTTCGGCATCGCCGGCGAGCTGTATTCGCAGGCGTTCTACCACCAGCTTGCGCGCGTTCTGCGGCGTGGCGGGCGCCTGTTTCATTACACCGGCATGCCCAATGCCTTGACCAGTGGCCGCAACGTGCCGCGGGAAGTGGTGACGCGTCTGAAGGTGGCCGGTTTCGACGCGGAGCAGGCGCTGGACGGTGTATTCGCGGTGAAGCGCTGAGGACGGGCTCGGCCTTGGCGCTGGGCTGGGCGGTGTGGGAACATCGGAACGAGGGAATGGACACCGTCAGGATGCCTCACCTTTGCACCTGGCCAGGACATGACTGCCACGTCATACCGATCAATATCGTTGTATGCCGGTGGATCAGCGCATGCCCATCGATCCATGCCGACCCATCAGGAAACGATCGCGATCATTATGGAAACTGCGGCGGCATCGCGGCGGCGGCGCCGACATTCGCCGGGTCGTAGGCGTGCACCGAGACATCGGCCGGATCGCCCATGGCCACGGTCGAGGACGGCTCGGTCGCCGGCAACGGCGCCGCGTCGCGCGTCGGCAGGGTATGCGCCGCGAGGATGCGCGCAGCCTCGTTCGCACGCTGCGCATGCGCGGCGAGCGCCGCTTCCGGCTGACTGTTCTGCGCCCTGAAGCGCGCGCGGTCTTCTTCGTACTGCCGGCGCAGCTCCGCGGCCGTCGGCCGAGTGGATGCAACCGTCTCCATCGCCGGGATCGGCATGGTGGACTCGATCGGGCGCGGCAGCGTGGCGGAATGGCGCCCCATCGCCTGCGCGACATAGCCCTGCGCGGGCGGCGCAGGCGGCGCGTGCAGCGACTGCACCGCATCGGCCCGCGCATGCGCGCCCTGTGCGGAAGTCGCGGCATTCGCGTTCGGCGCATCCACCATGACCACCGCATTCAACGCGATGAGGCCGAGCGACAGCGACACCATGAAGGCGGACGCCACCTGCAGCGCCGCGCGCTTCCTCCAGTCCTGCTGAAGCGAACGGAGTTCGAGCAGGCGGCGCGGCACCAGCCGGCGTTCGGCCTCGCCGTACACGGTGCCGCCGATGCGGCGAGCCGATTCCACCCCGCGTTTCGCGCAGTCGCGCGAGCGCGACGCGGCACTGCTGGCGCGACGCTCGATGCGATCGAGCCCCGCCATCACCACGCGCGAGGTCGCACCGGGGTAGCGGAACCCGGCACGCGCACCGCATGACGCGCTCGCCTGCGGATGTGTGGCCAAGCCCATCCCTGCAGAGGGCGGCTTGGGTGCCTGGTTCGGTGCCTGGACGGCAGGCGCCTGCCGCGCGAGGGATACGGATGTGGACATGGCGGAATGCGAATCGGGACGCATGTGAAGCGGCTCCATCTCGGGTTCGGCACAGTCTCGTCACGCATCGCCGAGCGCAGCCTGACTCTGCCGGATGGCGGCGTTCCGGTTCATGGACGGTATGCGGGACACGCTGAAAACACCGGGTTTTCCTGCGATACGCACTGCCCCCGCAAGGCGGGTCGTGCACAACGAATGCCGGCCTCGACCCGGAGGCCACGCAGGTCGATGCAGGTTGCGCACGGCCGCCCGTTCCCTGTGCAAGGACACAGCCCCCTCCGGCCAGGGCATATCGCTTCGATACCGTTCCGACACCGCATGCGCACCGCATCGGCACCGAAGCCGTACGAATACATGCGCAAGCCACAGCGGCCTTGAAACCAATGGCTATACTCCCGACCACTGGCAGGACGCCCCACACCTTCGCCGGCACGCACTCGCAGTGGCGCCTCCGCATCGGGCCATCCATCCGATGCGAGCGCCACACCGATATCCAGAACATCGTCATCGCACAGGGAGAGCCTCAGGATGAGCATCACACGTCGTCGTTTCCTCGCCGCCAGCGCCGCCGGCGGCGCGGTCCTCGCCACCGGTGCCGGCCCGGCCTTCGCAGGCAAGGCCGGCAGCACGCAGGCCGCACCGCGCTGGACCCGTCATGACGTGACCACCCCGGAAGGTCAACGCATGCTGGAAAGCTATGCGCGCGGCATCGAGGCGATGCTGGCGCTGCCCCCGGACGACCCGCGCAACTGGTTCCGCAACGCATTCACCCACTTTTTCGACTGTCCGCACGGCAACTGGTGGTTCTACGCCTGGCACCGCGGCTATGTGGGCTGGTTCGAACGCACCATCCGCCGCCTCAGCGGCGACCCGGGCTTCGCGATGCCCTACTGGGACTGGACGCGTCAGCCGGAAATCCCCGCATCGATGTTCAAGGGTGCGCTGACGCCCACCGACGCGGCATTCGCGCCGTACACGCGCAACATGAAGGTCTTCACCGACTTCATCAAGCCGGCGCTGGAGCGCTACTGGAGCACGCTGTCCCCGCAACAGCTCGCGCAGCTGAAGACCCGCGGCTACACCAGCCTGGATGTCGCCTGGAAGGACGTCACCGGCGAAACCATGATCGACGGCCAGCCGGCCGGCATCGCCGGCAACATGGCCTTCGCCATCACCTGCGGCGCCCGTTACCTCTCGCCCGACAATCGCGGCCTGGATGCAAGCACGCGCACGGCGGTCTCGGCCAACACCGTGATCGCCGGCCTGAAGCCGCAGACGTTCTACGACCCGTCGATCAGCCTGAGCTTCACCAGCTCCAGGACCGCGACCCATCTGATGCAGCCGGTGAACGGCGTGAACGAGTTCTCGGTGCTGGAAGGCCAGCCCCACAACCTGGTGCACAACTGCATCGGCGGCGTGGGCGCGATCGACTGGGGTCCCTACGGCAACATGACCAACTTCCTCTCGCCGGTGGATCCGATCTTCTTCCTGCATCACGCCAACATGGACCGGCTGTGGCATGTGTGGACGCAGAAACAGCTGGCCAATGGCCTGCCGATCGTGCCGGAAGGCACGACGCCGGATGGCAAGAAGCTCTACGACCTCTTCATGGATGAGCCCTTTCTGTTCTACGTCCAGCCGGACGGCACGCCGGTCGGCCCCACCGACGCGAAGGCGGTCTTCGACACATCGGCCTTCGACTACGGCTATGCGGGCGGCTTCGCCAGCGACTACCGGCCGCGTCCCAAGCTGCGTCGGCCGCCCGGCCCGGCGAAAGCCAGCATCGACGAGGACAGCGCCACGGTGGCCCTGAGCGCGACGATGGTGGAGCGTCATCTGGCCGATACCCAGGGCGCCACGCTGATCGCCGAGATCACCTTCGATCGGCCGCATGGGCTCTCCACCGCACGCAGCTTCGACGTGCTGGTCAATGCCCCCGACACGGTCACCGATGTCGAGCCCGACAGCCCCTACTACGCCGGCACGCTCGCCTTCTTCGGCCCGGGCATGGCGGGCATGGACATGGCGCACACCACCACCTTCACCCTGCCGCTGCCACGCACGCTGCCGGCCTTCAGGCAGCTGCAGGACGGCACCACGACGCTCGACATCCGCCTGGTTCCGCAGGGCGGCATCGGCGAGGCGCCGAAGGTGAGCGCGGTGACCATCGTGTCGGTGGACTGAGGCGCCGCTCATGCGGCATGCGCTGGCGTGGCGGGACGGCATGGACGTGCGCATCACGCGCTGCAGCGGCCTGCACGTGACGCGCATGCTCTGCGTGGCCTGGCTGTGCCTGCTGTGCGTTGCGGCCTGCGCCCATCCCTCCCGGCAAGCGGACACGCCGATGCAGGCCGAGCCACGACACCGCGACGGCGTCTACACCGTCGTCCTCCCCCGCCCGCACAGGGCGGGGGAGCCGCTGATGCTGGAGGTCGAACTGGGCACGAGCGGCGCCGGCATGCAGGTGGTGCTGCGCACGCTCGACGGCGAACTGGTCGGCACCGTGTCGCCGCACGGCATCCGGCATGGCGCGGCAGGCGGCACTCATCTGGTGCCGGTGCCCGCCCACCTGCTGCAGCGGATCACGGGCGAGACACGCTGGCGCCTGCAGGTGCGCATCGAATCCTCGGCCAACACGCCGAAACCGGCCGATGGGCAGACGGTGCGCGCAGTCCGGGCGGTCCACGTCGGCGAGTGATCGCGCCCGTGCCCGGGCGAGCGGCACCCGATAGTCCCGGCGCCACACCCGACACCCGCCGCCGCGCAGGGCACCACCACGCGCGCCAGCGCATGCGGCACTGCGTCATGCCCTTTCGTGCAATGGTCCGCGTGGCCGCGACGGCGGATAAGGGGGGACCGGCCGGGGACGCCGGCACATCCACATCGCGGTGCTGCCGCCAGAGGCTCCCGACCACGACCGCTCACCCTGCGAGGGACATCGCATGATCCGCAGCGCACGCTCCGCATTCGCCCACCGTCTCTTCGCCCGCTTCCGGACGGTGCCATCGACCGCGACGAAGGCACGCATGCCCGTCATGGCCGCCGCCGGCAGCGCGCTCGCCGCCTGCGGCCTGCCGGCGCTGCTCGCACTCGCCGCGGCTCTGCCCGGCACCGCGCAGGCACTGGACTGCGGCAGCGACAACGGATTCGTCTGCACCGGTGCCGCCACGCAATACGGCGGCGGGTTCTCGCCCGGCGTGGGCCATGGCGGCTTCGGCGGCGGCAACTGCACCGCCACGCGCACGCCGGTGGTGTACATCCACGGCAACGGCGACAACGCGATCGGCTTCGACATGCCGCCGGGCGCTGTGAACGGTTATGCCAGGCCGCAGTATTCGGTCTACGACGAACTCAAGTCGCGCGGCTACAACGACTGCGAACTGTACGGCGTGACCTACCTGGATGCCGACGAACGCGCCGACCCGCAGTACAACTACCATTCGCCCGACAAGTACGCCATCCTCAAGACCTTCATCGACAAGGTGAAGGCACGCACCGGCAAGAGCCAGGTGGACATCGTCGCCCACTCGCTGGGATCGAGCATGGCCATCGCCATGCTGCGCTACTACAACTACCAGGGAAGCGTGCGGCGCTTCATCAACATCGGCGGCGGCCTGCGCGGACTGAATACCTGTTACTACACCGGCTATCAGTCGGCCTATGCGCCGGTCTGCAATGCCGAAGCGTGGGTGTGGCCCTACAACCACTACACCTTCGGCTATTACCCGAGCACGGGCGTGACCTACTACGGCTACAACCGCTGGACCGGCAACGGCAGCACCAGCCTGCGCGCCACGCCGTCGGCCTTCACCGCCATCCGTTTCTACACCATCACCGCCGGCAATTACGATCAGGTGCACTGCTTCACCGTGGCCTACGCATCCGGCTGCCGCGACGGCGCGCTGTTCAACACTACCGCGGCGGTGAAGGCACAGATCGACATCGGGTTCGGCAGCAGCGCCTACGCCTACGACTGGGACTGGGCCGACGGCAGCCCGCAGAACATCGGTGGCGGCGACACCAGCAACGGCGTCGGCCATTTCCGATCCAAGACCAACGCAGGCCGCATCATCTACAACATGCTGGCCACCACCTGCACCACCGGCTGCGCCAATGGATATGCCGGCGTGAACGGACCGGCCGTCAACCGCTGACGAAACGACCGCGCGCCGGTCGCCCGACGCGCGGTCTTTGACGGAACGGATGATGGAACGGCCGCTCGACCGGGCACATGCCTGATCGAGCGGATGTCCGGCCGGGCGACAGCGGGTGCAGGTGCAGATATGCGCATGCGCATCACGCGCACCCGGCACGTCCACCCGGCGCGCGTCAGCTCAGACGCACTTCCGCCGTCTTGTCTGCGTACATCTTCTTGGGGTCGCGGCCGAACAGCAGCTGGATGCCGGCGATCAGGCTGGAGCCGTTTTCCCAGACGTGAGCGTGTTCGGCATCGAAGCGCAGCAGGCGCAGCTTGGGATCGGTCTTGCCGCCCTCGTACCAGGCGGCGATGAACGGGTTCCACAGACGCTCGATCACCGCGGGATCGTTGTGCACCTGAATGGGGCCTTCGAGGCAGGCGAACAGGTCGTGACCCTTCGCGACGTAGCACGCGCGTGCTCTCGAAGCGCCGCCCGCCAGGCCCTGCACGATGCCGTTGTCGTCGGAGGTGAAGATCCACAGCGGGCCCCTGCCGTCTTCGAGCAGCGCGGTCATCGGTTTCATGTGTTCATCGTGCCCGGCCAGGCCCAGCATGATGGTGCGCTCGTCGTCGATGCCCTTCATCAGGGCCTGTTCGAGTTTTTCGGGGGTGGTCACGGCGACTCCTTGGGTGTGGGGGACGACAGTGATGCCGCAAGGGCCGTGCCAACGTGTTCCCGTCCGCGGACATGCCTGAAAACAAGGCATCGCAGGGCGTCATGACGCGGCACCGCCTGCACGACGGACGCTTCCATCGTGCAGCGCTGCAGCAGACATCGTGCGATCCACACGATGCACCACCGCACGTCGGAGGCCGGGCCGTACCCGAGCCTGGAACCGCAACGGTACGCATGGGCGGCCTCCTGTAGCACAATGCGCCGTCCCGTCCTTCGCCTGGTTCTGCCCATGCTGTGGTTCCGCGTGGCTTCGATTCTGCTGCTGATCGTGGCCAACACCCTCCTGCACGCCACTCCGCTTCTGCTCGCGGCCCTGTTGAAGGCGCTGGTGCCGGTCGCCGCCTGGCGCCGCGCCTGGAACCCCGTGCTGACCTGGCTGGCCAGCCGCTGGATCGCGGTCAACAGCGCGATGATCGACCGCTTCACCCGCACGCGCTTCGTGGTGGAGCTGCCGGCGACGCTGCGCGAGGACGGGCACTATCTGGTGCTGGCGAACCACCAGAGCTGGGTCGACATCCTGGTGCTGCAGAAGGTGTTCAACGACCGCATCCCCTTCCTGCGCTTCTTCCTGAAGCGGCAGCTGTTCTGGGTGCCGGTGCTCGGCCTGTGCTGGTGGGCGCTGGATTACCCGTTCATGGGCCGCTACAGCCGGCAGCAGATCGCGCGCAGGCCGGAGCTGGGCGAACGCGACCGTCAGGCCGTGCGCCTGGCCTGCGCAAAGTTCCGCGAGATCCCGGTGTCGGTGATGAATTTCGTCGAAGGCACCCGCTTCACCCCCGAAAAACACGCGGCGCAGGGCTCCCCCTACCGCCATCTGCTCAAGCCCAAATCCGGCGGCGTGGCCTTCGTGATCGATGCGATGGGCGACACCCTGCACACCGTGCTGGATGCCACCATCCTGTACCCGGGCGGACGGCCGTCGATGATCGACCTGATCGCCGGCCGGGTCCCTGCCGTGCACATCCATGTCCAGGAGCGGGAGATCCCCCCCGACCTGCTCGGCGGCGACTACACCCACGACCCGGCGTATCGCGAACGCTTCCAGCGATGGATCAACGGGCTGTGGGACGGCAAAGAAATGTTGATCGACCAAATGGCGCAGGCCGCCAGCATGAAGGTCGTCCACGCAGACACCGCGAACGCGGCAGACAGCCGCAACGCATCGGCTGGCTGAGCCCGTGACGCCACGCGCCTGCGGCGGCTGCGCCGGTCAGGCCTTCGGCCCACACCCGTCGCATCCCCCGCACGCCGCGGCGGATGCCGCGGGGGCCGGCGCGATCCACCGTCCCAGCGTACGCATCCACATCGGCCTGCCCGCGCGCAGCAGCGGGAGCGCGAGCGCGGTGCGCAGGCGGCGTTCGAACGCGGGGGCCTGTGCGCGCAGCACGGCCCAGGCACTGAGCGTCACCGCGACGGCGACGACCGCATACTGCACCGCCAGCGGCAGCCAGGAGGCACCTTGCATCAGCCCGCCCCCAGCGCCACGGCCAGCTGGTAGGTCAGCAGCGAGGCGAGATAGGCCAGCGCGAACAGATAGCCGGTGGCGAAGCCGGTCTGCTTCCAGGAATGCGTCTCGCGCTTGATCGTGGCCAGGGTGGAGATGCACATCGGCGCGTAGATGTACCAGACCAGCAGCGACAGCGCGGTGGCCAGGGTCCAGTCCTGCGCGATCAGCGGGCTGAGCGCCTGCGCGGCCGCGTCGTCGTTGGCGGCGGACAACGCATAGACGGTGGCGAGCGAGGACACCGCGACCTCGCGCGCGGCGAGGCCCGGGATGAGTGCGATGCAGATCCGCCAGTCGAAGCCGAGCGGCGCGAACACCACGGTCATGGCATGGCCGATGCGGCCCGCCAGACTGACGTCGAGCGGGTTGCCGGTGTAGCCGGGCGGCGGCGTCGGGAACGACAGCAGGAACCACAGCAGGATGGTGAGTGCGAGGATGATGCCGCCGACGCGCCTGAGGAAGATCATCGCGCGTTCCCACAGGCCGATCAGCAGGTCGCGCGGGTGCGGCAGGCGGTACGAGGGCAACTCCAGCAGCAGCGCATGCTCGCTCTTGTCGCGACGCCAGCGCTTCATCACGGTGGAGACCAGCAGCGCGCTGACCACGCCCGCGGCGTACAGCGCGAACAGCACCAGGCCCTGCAGATTGAACAGGCCCCAGACCTCGCGCTGCGGAATGAAGGCCGCGATCAGCAGCGCATACACCGGCAGCCGCGCCGAGCAGGTCATCAGCGGCGCGACCAGAATGGTGGCGATGCGGTCGCGCGGGTCCTGGATGCTGCGCGTGGCCATGATGCCGGGCACGGCGCAGGCGAAGCTGGACAGCAGCGGGATGAAGCTGCGCCCGGACAGGCCGGCGCCGTACATCAGCCGGTCGAGCAGGAAGGCCGCGCGCGGCAGGTAACCGGACTCCTCCAGCGCCAGGATGAAGGCGAACAGGATGAGGATCTGCGGCAGGAAGATCACCACCCCGCCGAGGCCCGCGATCACGCCGTCCACCAGCAGGCTGTTCAGCGGCCCCTCGGGCAGCGCCGCGCCCACGGAGGCGCCCAGCCAGCCGGCGCCGGCGTCGATGGCGTCCATCAGCGGCGTGGCCCAGGCATAGACGGCCTGGAAGATCAGGAACATCACCGCCGCCAGCGCCAGCAGGCCGAACACCGGATGCAGCAGCCAGCGATCGAGCGCATCGTCCACCTGCGCGGTGCGCCGCGGCATCGTCACCGCCAAGGCCAGCAGGCGTCGGGTTTCGGCGTGCAGCGCGTCGGCGACGGCCTGGACGTGGGTCTCGACCGGGCCATCCGCCGTGGACAGCTGGACGGCCGGCACCGTCGGCGCCTCGGCCATCGCGTCCAGCTGGGCCACCAGCGCGCGGCCGCCGTCGCGGCGCACGGCCACGGTCTCGACCACCGGTACGCCCAGCTCGCGCGCGAGCGCCTGCAGGTCGATGGCGATGCCACGCCGGCGCGCGGTGTCCATCATGTTCACCGCGAGCACCATCGGCCGGCCGAGCGCGCGCACTTCCAGCGCGAAGCGCAGGTGCAGGCGCAGATTGGTGGCATCGACCACGCAGACCAGGATGTCCGGCGCGGCCTCGCCCGGGTAGAACCCGCGGCAGATGTCGCGGGTCACGGCCTCGTCCAGGCTGGCCGCCTGGAAGCTGTAGGCGCCGGGCAGATCCAGCAGCGCGTATTGCCGCCCGTCCGCACCGCGCATGCGGCCTTCCTTGCGCTCCACGGTCACGCCGGCGTAGTTGGCCACCTTCTGCCGGCTGCCGGTCAGCAGGTTGAACAGCGCGGTCTTGCCGCAGTTGGGGTTGCCCACCAGGGCCAGACGCAGCGGCGCGGTCCCGGCGCTCATGCCGCACCCCGGCGCACGCGCACGCGGGCGGCCTCGCTGCGGCGCAACGCGAACCGGGTGAACCCCACCTGCACCAGCAGCGGGTCGCCGCCGAACGGGCCGGAGGCGACCACTTCCACCCGTTCGCCATCGACGAAGCCCAGCTCGCGCAGACGACGGGCGATCTGGTCCACGCCGGCGGCCGATGCCGCGGCTGCGTCGGAAGGCACACCGGGCCCGCGGTCGTCCACGCCGTCGACCACCGCCGCGGTGCGCGGCGGCAGTTGATCGAGCCGCAGCGGATCACCCCCCTGTGGGCCCTGCCGGGGCGGATCGAGCCTCGAATCGTCCGGGTTCACGCGGGCTTCTCTCACACGGGCGTCCAAACGCTAATGATTCTCAATGATACCGCGCCGCCACGGCCCGCGGCATCTCCGGCGGGCCGGCGAGGTGCGCTGCGGATATCATGCGCTCGACCCCGCGCAGGCACCGGCGGCCGCTGTCGAACGTCACCGCCTGCATCCCGCGCCTCTGCCGGCCACCGTGCCGCGGCCCGACGGCGCCCGCCCGCCATCCCGCAGGACCCTGCATGACCGATCATCTGCAGTACCACCGCAACGGCGCCATCGTGCACCTCCGCCTCAACCGGCCCGAGGTGCACAACGCCTTCAACGCCACCCTCATCGAGACCCTGACTTCGGCGCTCGAAACGGCCGGCAAGGACCCCGCGGTGCGCCTGGTCGTGCTGGAGGCCGAGGGGCCCAGTTTCTCGGCCGGCGCCGACCTGAACTGGATGGCCGACATGGCCAACGCCAGCGAGGCCGAAAACCGCAGCGACGCCCTGGCCCTGGCCCGGCTGATGCGCACCCTCGACGAGCTGCCGCGGCCGACCATCGCCCGCGTGCAGGGCGCGGCCTTCGGCGGCGGCGTGGGCCTGGTGGCCTGCTGCGACATCG
>ERZ1066121.1765-NODE-1765-length-14850-cov-5.419196_pt1 | contig 14850 bp, 10 predicted proteins | sample MGYA00382768_ERZ1066121 | MGnify/ENA primary metagenome ERZ1066121 (study PRJEB33369, sample SAMEA5778351) | biofilm metagenome | biome: Industrial cooling water; feature: Water cooling tower basin; material: Biofilm | place: United Arab Emirates | collected... | reverse complement strand
ATGTAAGGATGTGAAGAATGAGAAAGAGGTGAGGGCGTGAAAGATGTGGGGCAGTGAAGGATGTGAGGGCTGATTATCCTGGCGTAGGGGCGGGCCTTGTGCCCGCCCGCGCACCATACCTGCCGCGTTGCGGGCGGGCACGAGGCCCGTCCCTACGGTTTTTTGTGCCGCCGCGCCACCGTGGCCGAATCAGCTTTGAAGAGCGTGAGCGAGTGCCGCGCCACCGCTCCGATTTGCTCGGGCGTGAGGCGCGGGTAGAAGGCCGGCATCCGGCCGCGTCCCTGGCTGATGAGGGCGATGCGCGCGTCGAGGGTCATCGTGCTTTGCTGGAGGTTGCGGGCACCGTAGAGGCACATATCGCCGTTGCGGCCGTGGCAGCGGATACAGTTCTGCTTATATGTCAGTTTGCCGATGAGGCCGCCCGTGACGAACGTGTCGGTGCTCGCGACAGGCGTCAGCAGTCGGCCGTGGCCGGGGTTGGTGGGCGTGGTGGGCGTTTCGGTGGCGCGGCCCGAGAGGTCGAGCGAGCGCGTGTAGCCCACCGCGTACACGTACCCGAAGAGCGCCAGCGAGAGAGCGGCCAACGCTTTGCGGCCGCGCCGCAGCGCCACGAACACCAGCGGCAGCCCGGCGAGCACCAACCCGAGCTTCACCGTCAGCCACCACGGCCACGCCCCGGCGTAGGTCAGGGCCAGATAGCCGCCGGTGCCCAGCACGGCCGCGCCGAGCACACCGTCGAGCCATGGCGCGCGGGCGCGCAGGTGGTTGAGCAAATCGGTCCGGCCGGCCAGCAACAGGCCGATTTTGTAGGCATACAGGAGCAAAAACGCCCCCACGACGAGGTGGTGAAATGCGGTCATCGGCCCGAAGGTACCGCTGGGGGGCGGCTATCTTCGCGGCCGGAAGCAGTGATTGGTGCCCCCCACTTGTCATCCCGAGCGAAGTGAAGGAACTTCCCGCCTACTGGGTCTGCCGCCCCGCTCTGGCCCGACTCTCTGAAAAAAACGCCCACGCACTTGTCTCGCCGCGTGCTCTCTACACAGGTGCTACCGCGTTGGGGGTTTCTCAGACGGTCGGGCCAGAGCGGGGCGGCAGACCCAGTAGGCGGGAAGGTCCCTCGCTTCGCTCGGGATGACAAGTGGGGGAGCAGCCTCTCATCATTAAGTCCTTCGTCATTCATCACTCGTCACTCGTCATTAGTCACTCGAAATGCGCGTCGCCCTCGTCATCAACACATCCTGGAATATCTACAACTTCCGAATGTCGTTGGTGAAGGCACTGCAGGCGGCGGGGTACGAGGTGCTCGCCATTGCGCCGCCCGACGACTATTCGGCCCGCCTCGAAGCCGCCGGCTGCCGGTTCATCGCCCTGCCGATGGCCAACAAGGGCACCCGGCCCGACCAGGACTTCGGCCTGATGCGGCGCCTGACGAAGATTTACCGCCGCGAACGCCCCGACGCGGTGCTCCATTACACCATCAAGCCCAACATCTACGGTACGCTGGCGGCGCGGCAGGCCGGGGTGCCCGCCATCAACAACGTGAGCGGATTGGGCACGGTGTTCATCCGGCGCAATCTGGTGTCGCGGATTGCGCTGGCACTTTACCGACTGGCGTTTCGCTACCCCGCCACGGTGTTTTTTCAGAACCCCGACGACCGCGACCTTTTCCTTGAGCACCGGCTCCTGCGCTCCGACATCTGCCGCCTGCTGCCCGGCTCGGGTGTCGATACCGAGCGGTTTCGGCCGGCGCCCGAGTGGCGGCGCGGCCACCCGTTCACGGTGCTGATGATTGCGCGGGTGCTCTACGAAAAAGGCATCGTGGAATACTTCGAAGCCGCCCGCGCTCTCAAAGCCGCTTACGGCGACGCCGTGCGGTGCCAACTCCTGGGCGGCCTCGACGAGCAGGGCGGCATCGGCGTACCGCGCGCCACGTTCGAGGAGTGGCTCGGCGAAGGCACCGTCGAGTGGCTCGGCACGTCCGACGACGTGCCCGCCGTCATTGCCGGGGCCGACGTGGTGGCGCTTCCCTCCTACCGCGAGGGCACTCCCAGAACCCTGCTCGAAGCCGCCGCGATGGGCAAACCCCTCGTCACGACCGACGCACCCGGCTGCCGCGAAGTGGTGGTTCAGGGCCACAACGGATTCTTCTGCCCCGCCCGCGACGGCGGCGCCCTCGCCGCCGCCCTGCGCCGCGTCATCGACCTGCCCGACGAGGAGCTACGCCGGATGGGCGCCGCCAGCCGCGAGCTGGCCGTGACGCGCTTCGATCAGCAGTTCGTGATCGATCAGTATCTCGACGCCATCCACCACGCCACTCAACGCCGCTGAGGTGCAACACTCCGCTCGTCCTCTCCTTCCCGGCCTCCACCAGTTCACGCCGCATCGATTTGCCGATGCGCGCGGCTACCTTGCCGAAACCTACAGCGCGCGCGTTCTGGCGGCGGTCGGCATCACCGACGTGTTCGTGCAGGACAACCATTCGCTGTCGGCGCGCAGGGTGTTACGGGGGCTGCATTTCCAGAAGCCGCCGTACGCGCAAGCCAAGCTGGTGCGCGTCGTGACGGGCCGCGCCCTCGACGTGGCCGTTGACCTGCGCGCCCATTCGCCGACGTTCGGGCAGCACTCGGCGGTGGTGCTCGACGCGGCAATCGGCAACACGCTCTACATTCCTGCCGGTTTCGCGCACGGTTTTCTGGCCCTGGAAGATGCCACGACGCTCTTCTACAAGTGCTCCGACTATTACCACCCCGAAGCTGAAGGCGCCCTGCGCTGGAACGACCCTGAGCTGAACATCGACTGGGGCGGCGTAGTGGAGCCACTCGTGTCAGAAAAAGACGCCGCTGCCCCGCTGCTGCGCGACTTCGTGACGCCGTTTTAAGCGGTTAGCCGCAAGCTGCAAGCTAACAGCCTGATTTTAAAGCATTGACAGCCAGCCGAGAACCGTATAACTTCTGGTTGACCACTTAAGCTGCCGGCCACACGTTTTGCGGCAATCTGCTGCCACTCGTCCGACCACTGGAAGTGGTCGGACGAGTGGCAGCGCCCCGGTCGTCGGAACACTCCCAGTGGTCCGACGACTATCGAAATAATCAGGCAACTACCACAGACCTTCCGGCTGACCGCTTAACCGTTTAATTTCCGGCTACTCCCCTAGCGGCCCCACTTACTCGATTATCACCCGCTGCGTCAGCCGCTGCCCGTTGGCATCGAGCCGCAACACGTACACGCCCGGCGTCAGGCCGCGCGTGTGCAGCGCCGCGCGGTGCGCGCCGGCCGCACGGTAGCCCGGCGGCACCGGCCACGCCACGGGGCGGCCCAGCACGTCAGCCAGCGTGAGCGCCACGGAGCCACCAGCCGGCAACGTGAACTCCACCACTGCCCCCGCCGCGCCGACGGGGTTGGGCGCCACGGCCGCCAGCAGCGGCCCGGTGGCGTGGTCGGGCGCCACGGCCGTCACTACGGTCGGCGTGAAGCTGAACGCCGCTGACCAATACCCCGGCTCGGTGCCGAGCACGGCGCGCGCGCGCCAATAGGCCCGTTGGTTGAGGGTCAGCGGCGTGGACACGTCCCATTGCGGGGTGGCCAGTCCGGTTTGCTGCGCCACGATTTGCGCGGGCAGAAAGCGCGCCCCGCGCGACACTTGCACCTCGTAAGTGGTAGCGGCGGCCACGGGCGCCCACGTCAGCGTGGGCGTGGTGGAGATGCCGGTAGCCGCGTTGTTGGCGGGGGTTTGCAGCACGGGCGCGGCCACCCCCGTGCGGAAGCGCCACCGCCCCGCCCACCCGCTCGCGGAGCCACCGTTGTTGGCCCGCACGCGCCAGAAGTACGTAGTGGCGGGCGGCAGCGCGGCGAGCGTAAGGGAAGAATCGCGTTGGCTGAGCACCACGTCGGCAATCAGGTTGGTGGCGAACGTGCTGTCGGTACTCGCCTGCACGTCGTACAGCATCGCGTCTGGTGCCGCCCGCCAGCGGAGCACGGGCGTTTCGGGCTGACCACCGGCGCGGTCGGCGGGCGCCAGCAGCACGGGCGCGGTGGCAGCCGTGTCGTTGGAGCGCACGTAGCGCACGAACATCTCGATTTTCTGGAGCGGATTGTCGTTGACGTCGCGCGGGGCGCTCACGATTTGGTCCACCACGGCCATTCCGCCGCGCACCCGGCCGTAGGCCGAGTACTGACCGTTGAGGTGCCGCGCCGCCGCCACGCAAATGAAAAACTGCGAATTGGCCGAATTGGGATTGGCATCGCGCGCGGCCGACAGAATGCCCCGCTCGTGCGAGACGGCCGAAAACTCGGCTGGTACGTTCGGCTGCCCCGGCTGCCCGTAGCCCCACGTACTGCGCGGCCCGCGGCGCGAGTTGGGGTCGCCGCCCTGAATCATAAACCCCGGAATGACGCGGTGAAACGCCGTGGTATCGAAAAACCGCGCCGCCGTGAGCGAATCCCAGTTCCAGGTGTGCCCGGGCGCGATTGCCGGAAACAACTCCACCGAAATGGTGCCGAGCACCACGCCCGCCCGGCGGGCCTCGATACTGTACACCGGCTTGCCCGTGAAGCTACCCTGCGCTTGCGCGGTTGGCCCGGCCGCCACCAAGGCTGAGGCTATGATGAATGCCGCCACCCACCCACGGGTGCGCGGCCGAGTGCCGAGATGTTGCATACCTGACGATGGGCCGCTGATGCGGCCGAGCCGTAAGTTACACTCTGCCACCCAGCCGCGCTCTACGCGGCGGCGGTTACTCCACTACCACGGCCTGCGTGGTGGCGCCCACGCGAGCCACGTAGCGGCCGGGGCGCAGACCCGCCACATCGAGCGTAGTGTCGGAAGCGGGTGCCAAAACCGCCGTGCGGACGAGGCGCCCGGTGCCATCGTACAGATGCAGCCGGTCGGCGGCGGCGGCGGGCGCGTCGGTGGCGGCGGTGCCGGCCCAGCGCACCGTCAGGCGCCCCTGAGCCGGGTTGGGCCAGCACGTCAGGGTGGGTGTATCGCCTGTAGGAGCGCCTACGCGCACCGTCACCACTTCCGAGTAGGCCACGGTGCCGTCGGTGTCTTCCTGCCGTAGGCGGTAATAGACCGTGCCGCCGGGCGCGCGCCCGTCGAGCAGCTCGTAGCGGCGGGGAGTGGTACTGGTGCCGGCCGCCGCCACGGGGTCGCCGATGGCCACGAAACCGCCTGCGCCACGCGGGTCGGTGGCGCGCTCCACCACGAAGGCGGCGCTGTTTTTCTCGGAGGCCGTAGCCCAACTCAGGCGCACGGTGGCCGTGCTCACCGCCCGCGCCTCGAAGCTGGTGAGCGTTACGGGCAGCACCAAGCCGGGGCTGGGCGCGCCGAATGCGTAGTACACCTGCACCGTGTTGGCCACGGTCAGCAACCCACCCACGGCTAGCTCGACATACTCGAACGGCTGCGTGGACACGAAGCCGATGGAGTAACGGTTGCCGGTGAGTAGGTTGAGCTGGATCAGGGAGGCGCCGGCCGCAGTTTCGCGCAGCACCGGGTTGCCGTTGGCGTCGCGGCCGTAGGTACGAATGGTCAGCGTCGAGAGCAGCGACACATCGATCAGCGAGCCGGTGCTGATGACCAACCCCGCCACCGACCCCGCCGGCGCCTCGCCTTCAAGGCGCAGCCGCAGCCGGGTGTCGCCCAGCGCGCCGACGGTAGTCTGAATGGTGGCGTAGTTGTTCTCGGCCAGATTCTCGTCGGCGGCGCGCGAGGGCTGCGTCACGTCGCACAGTACGCAAATGCCCGTGCTGTACTCCGCGTAGTCCGTCCCCGCCACCGGCGCCGCGAACGTGGACGTAAATGCCGGCCCAATCGGCGTACTGCCTATCGGCACCCCGTAGGCATAATGGACATCGAGCGTCGAGAGCGCATCGGTGAGCGCGCCCAAGCTGATTTGTACCTGATTGAAATCGAAGGCGGCGCCGGCGGTTGTCCGAAACTCGATTACGTACACATTGGCGCCGATGAGCTTCAACTCGACGGCGTTGATGTTGTTGCGGCTCTCGATGAGCGTAGGGTTGTTGCCGGTGCCGCGATACGTCCGCAGCCGCACCCGACTCAGCGATACCAGATCGAGCGGGCGGTTGCTGCCCACCACCACGCCCGCCACCGAGCCGCCCGGCACCGTAGCCGTGAGCCGCAGCCGCAGGTTGAGATAATTGGTGCCTACGGCCAACGGAACGCTCAGCGTGGCGGCGGTGGTGGCCGACATATCCGCCGCCCGCTCTGGGTTCTGCACCTGGCAACCAGTACAGTTGCCGTTGGTGGTTGCGCGGTACTCGCCGGGGGTGGTTGGTGAGGGGTACATCGAATAGGCCGATTGGCCAACTGCCGATTGCCCCGCGCCGCTGACGCCCAGCAGCAAGGCCATCGTCCTCATCCAAACCGGACGTACAAGCACTGCCGCAGCCCGCTTCGCGCGGGCCAGTAAAGTCGTCTTCATACCGTCTTCGATAGAAAAAGTGAACAGTCGTTTTCTCAGCAAGCCGACCGGCGATGCGAGTGCAGTGCTGAAATCATAATCGGGCCACGAGAATCTTCTCTCAATAATCGTCTAATTATCAGCCATATTGCGCACTGAATACCCGAGTAGTCGTCTCAAAATGGTTCGTTAAATTCCCAAAATGGGAATAACGAAAGATTTTGCGTCTATTGCGTACTAATTTTTTAGCTAATTACTTTGCCGCTTCGCTGTTTAGCTACTCTGAAATTAGATGCCCATTGGCCTGATTGCATCTGACTGAAAGGTAATTGCACCCGTCGCTGAAACAGCAACGCAGCACTCGTTAATCGTTCAACCGTTGGTCGCTGTACTCAACGCCTCATCCCTAAAATTGAACTATGAAAAGATTTTCTTTACACCTCTGCCCACACGATTCCTATGGAAGCTGCCATTCCGTTGCCGGTATATGTCGTAGCTGATTCTGCCGCGCGGGCCGCCGGCATCACCAACCTGCTCTCGCACGATGAGCGGTTCGTAAGCCGGGCATTCACGTCCGCCACGGCCTGTCGTCAGGCGCTGCGCGAGGCGCTGCCACTGCTTGTCGTCATTGCGGCTGATTTCGCGGCTGCTCCCCCGCTGATTCGCGCCCTGCACGAGGCGCCGCACGGGACGATGGTGTTGGTGGTGATTCCGCCGTGTGCCATTGCCGACGTAGAGCCGGCAGAGCTGTTCGAGGCGGGCGCCACCGCGCTCTTGCCGGCCAGCGCCCAAGTGCCCGATTACGTGCTCCGGGCCGCCGAGCGCCTGGCAAGCGAGCGACAGGCGGCCCGCCCTGCTCGTGTCGGCTCACTCAGCGCCCCCACTGCCCCGGCTCTCGTGCTACCACATTTGTGGGGCGAAAGCGAGGCGATGCATTCCGTATTCAAGCTGATTCGGAAGGCGGCGGCAGCCTCGATTCTGGTATCAATCCGGGGAGAAACCGGCACCGGGAAGGAAGAAGTCGCGCGCGCCATTCACGCCGGGTCGGCGAGCGCGCAAGCCCCTTTCGTCGGCCTCAATATGGCCGCCATTCCGCGCGAGCTGCTCGAGAGCGAATTGTTCGGGCACGAAAAGGGCGCGTTTACGGGCGCGTTGGTCTCTCGGGTAGGGTATTTCGAGCTGGTCGGGCGCGGGACGCTGTTTCTGGACGAAATCGCCGACCTCGACCTCAACCTGCAAGCCAAGCTGCTGCGGGTGTTGCAGGAACGCACCTTTACGCGCGTGGGCGGTACGCAGCCGCGCCCGCTCACGGCGCGCCTCATCGTGGCCACGTACGCCGACCTGCTCCGGTGCGTGCGGGCGGGTACCTTCCGCGAAGACCTGTATTATCGGCTCGTCGGGCTGCCGATTCTGCTGCCGCCGCTGCGCGAGCGCGGCACCGACATTCTGCTACTCGCCAACCGCTTTCTGGCGCAGTTTTGCCCACCCGGCGCGGGCGGCCCGTGCCGGTTCAGCGCGGCGGCGCAAGCGCGGCTGCTGCGCCACCACTACCCCGGCAACGTCCGCGAGCTGCGCGCCGTGGTGGAGCTGGCGGCCGTACTGGCCGACGGCGACGAGATACAGGCCGATGATATCACGTTTCCGTCCGGGAATCGCCCGGACGGTGCGCCGTCATCGGATGTGCTGACTACCCATCTCACGCTACGCCAGCATATGGCCGGTATCGTGCAGCACTACCTCGACCATTACCACGGCAACGTCGTGACCACAGCGAGCCACCTCGGCGTAGGCAAATCGACGCTCTACCGGATGATTCAGAGCGGTGAGGTGCGGGTGCATCCCTGATTGTGAGTCGCCCATCTAAAAATCCGCGTTTTTCAAATCCGCGTTCATCCGCGTAGCCAATCACCACGACGGAACGCGGATGAACGCGGATGTGCCAACGCGGATTAAACCGGATTTTTTAGGCTACTCGGCCCCCTCCAGAAACGCAATCGTGCCGCCGACCCACGTCTTGTCTTTGTTGAATTTGACGCCGATCATCTCGCCCTTGCTCAGGCGCGCGAGGTTGATGCAGAGCGTCGGGGCCGCATCCGGCTCGGGCCAGAGCAACAGCATCCGCAGCTCGGCTTTCACGAGGTCGCCGTCGGGCGTGCGCAGGGCCGGCTCGTAGCGCACTTTGCGTTGCAGCATCCAATGGCCGCGCTCGGCGGCGGGCACTGCATCCACATCGGCCCGCTCGACGTGGAACCTGACGCCCGCGCCCGAAAACGAATAGAGCGGCTTGAGCACGTAGTTTTCGAGGTCAGCGGGCACGTCGCGCAGCTCGCTCAGCAACGTCGATTGCGGCACGAACGCCGAGCGCAGGTGCGGCATCAGGTATTTCGAGAGGCGGAAAAACCAGTTGGGGTGCCCGGCCCACTTCACGTCGAGGTCGGCATCCTGAAACCGGAACTGCATTTTCTCGAGTACGTCGGGGCGCTGCTGTAGCTCGTCGAAAATGACGCGGTTGTAGATGCGCCGGATGCGCGTACGTACGCCGTCGCGCTGGTAATAGAGGTGGCGGCCGTCTCGCTCGACTTCCGTCACGTCCACCGTCCGTACGCCGAGCAGGAGCTCGGTCATCGCAAAATCCACGGCCGTGCCCTGTTGCCAGGGTTCCACTTCGAGCAGCACCACCGATTCGGGCGCCTCGTCGGCCACCACGGTTCGGCGGAGCAGGTCGAGGTAGCTCGCGCGGTCGTAGCCGTTGAAATACGGCGTGAGGTGGTCGGGAATGGGGAAATGGCGCCGGAAGGTCTCCGACAACACCACTTCGTAGGCGAACAACGACGGAAACCCCTGCAGCTCGATGAGCTGCGGCGTCAGCGTGCCGTTCTCGTCCTTACAGACGGCAAAATCAATCGCCAGAAACTGCGTGTGGGCATCCTGGTGCGGCACCACCAACTCGGGCGGAATGGCATCCTGCGTGAGCCGCGCCAACTCCGGCCCCGTAATGACGGCCACGATGTCGGCCACGGCCTGCTTGAGCCGCGCCGTGAGCGCGGCGGGCACGAATACGGGCGTTTCCGCCACCCGAAACACGATGGTGCGGCCCTCGCCGAACTGCTCGTTCAGGTCGGCCAGAAAAGCCTGGTATTTCTCTTCGGTGAATGCGGCGTTGTACGCGGCCCGGACGTCACGAATCATAGCCGCGAAGGTAGGTGGTGGGGTGGTGAGGTGATAGCAGTCCCGCGACTGGCGCGAGTGTTCGGCCGTGGGCCGATCACTCGCGCCAGTGCCAAGTGTGCCAGCGCCAAGCGCGCCACCACTCCACCCCAAACGTAGGGGCGGGCCTTGTGCCCGCCCGCTCAACACGCCGATGCGCGCCGCGCGGGCGGGCACAAGGCCCGCCCCTACGTTGGATGTAGTCGGCTAGGCCGCCTGCAGCATCAGGCTCTGAATGCCCATCTCCAGGAATGTCGGGATGATGGTATCCTGCGTGAGCGGGATCTTGTCTTCGTCGTCCAGCGCGTCGAGCATCGACAGGTATTTCTGCTCGCCGTGGACGGCGATGACGGCCTGCCGCTTTTCGGGTTGCGAGAAGTACGTCATCATCCCCGTGGCTTCGGCTTCGGGGTGAAATTGGGTACCGAAAATTTCGTCGGAGAACCGAATCGCCATCAGCGCGCGCTCGTAGGGCACGTGGTCGCGGATTTTTTCGAGCGCCAGAATTTCGGCGCCCAGCGCGGTCAGCCGCGCGTCGTTGGGCTGCACGACTTGCCAATCGCGCGAATCGACGACGTGGAACGGGTCGGGCAGGCACTCGAGCACCAGGTCGTGGCGGCCGGCGGCCGTCAGGTGGCACGGCATCACGCCGAACGACGTGGATTTGCGCTTCGTCACCTCACCCACGCCAAAGTGGCGGCAGGCCATCTGGAACGAGTGGCAAATCAGGAACAAAAATTTGCGCGGCGCGCCCGTGCGGCGAGCCTGCTCGTTGTGGTCCCAAATGGCCTGCACCAGGCCGAACCAGCGGCGATCCCATTCGCCGTCGCCGTCGTAGGGCGAGCCGGGGCCACCGGTACTGATGTAGATGTCGAACGCGAGCGGGTCGGCGGGAAGCTGGTTTTTGCCGCGCACGTCGAATACGGCCCAGTCGAGGCGGGTCGGGAAAGCATCGAGGATTTCCTGGATGTTACGCATCCCCTGATTGGGATGACCGTCGTACATATCCAGAATGGCGACTCTGGGAAGCGGATTTCGCACGAGAAGCAGGCAGAGGGTGAAAGAAACAGCGCCCCGAACAGGCTAAGCCATTGGGTGTGAGGCGCCGCAAAGGTCGGAAAGCGGCCGAATACCACGCGGTTGGCGCGCGGTCAACCAACCGGCAGCGGCGGGTACATTCGACGAATCATACGAAAGTAACCACCAACCCGTTTGGTTTCCCGACGAACGCGCCGACCGCCGCGCGCCGCCCTTTCGGGAAGGCGCGCGGCGGTCTGGCTTAGGGTATATTCCGACATCCGATAGTGCAACCGCGCGGCATTCAGGCCACGCCCAACGCCGTCTCGCGCACGATGAAATCCATCAGCCCTTTCAGGTCGCCACCGTTGCGCTTGAACTCGGCGCGCTGGCGGTCGGCGCCGGTGCCCATCCGCAAAATCTCGTGGATATACTCCACTTCCTTGCGCGAACCCAGCTCGTCCACGACATCATTGATGAACTCGAGCAGCTCGAGAATCAACTCGCGGGTGGGCACTTCCTGCTTCTTGCCGAAGTCGATGAGCTTGCCCTCGATGCCGTAGCGCGATGCGCGCCACTTGTTTTCGGAGATGAGCGCCCGGCGGTACGTGCGGAAGCTCAGATTGCTCTGCATCAGCTTGTAGAGCTTGGCTACGAGTGCCTGCATTACGGCCGCGAGCGCGATGGTTTCATCGACGCGCATCGGCACGTCGCACACCCGAAACTCGATGGTGTCGAAGTTGGGGTGGAGGCGCAAATCCCACCAGATTTTCTTGCCGTTGTCGATGCAACCCGTTTTGACGAGCAAATCGATGTAGGCATCGTATTCCGCCGCCGACCCGAACGACTCCGGGATGCCCGTGCGCGGAAACTTGTCGAACACTTTGGTGCGGTAGCCCCGGTAGCCGGTATCGCGGCCTTCCCAGAACGGCGAGTTGGTGCTCAGCGCGAAGATGTGCGGCAGGAAATAGCGCACGATGTTGGAAATCTGGAGGCCCGTCTCGCGGTCGGGAATGCCGACGTGGACGTGCAGCCCGAAGATGAGGTTGCCGCGCGCGGCGTCCTGCAACTCGTCCACGATTTCGCGGTAGCGCGGCGCGTCGGTGATGCGCGCATCGGCCCAGCGGGCGAAGGGGTGCGTACCGGCGGCGGCAATCAGCAGCCCCTCTTTGGCGGCCTGCTCGAAGATGGCTTTCCGCAGCTTCGTGACTTCGCGGCGGGCGTCGGCGATGTCTTCGCACACGTTGGTGGCCACTTCCACCACGGCCGTGTGCATCTCGTTTTTGACCTGCTCGAGCAGGAAGGTTTTTCCCTCGTCGATGATCTGGTGAATGTGCGAGGTGAGGTCGCGCGTGACGGGGTCAATCACCTGAAACTCTTCCTCGATGCCAAGCGTGAATTTGTGCGGCTTGGCGGGGGCCGACGGCTCAACGGCCGGCGCGGCGATGGTCGGAACGGTAATCATTGGGGCACGAGAGGGGCAAGACCGCGCCGGGGTGGCGCTGGCGCGGGCAAGCTACTACCAAATAGTGGAAAAACCGCGCGCCGGCAGGGCGGGTTTGCCTCCGGCACCCCAAAATCGCTACGGCAGCGCCGGCAAACCGGCCGCGTCGTGCGGGTTGAGAACAGTCAGGCCGGTGATAGGGCGAAAATCAGCCACGTTGCGCGAAATCAGCACAAGGCCGTGTGCGAGGGCCGTGGCCGCGATAATCGCGTCGGGCAGCTTGCGGCGGTGTTGGCGACGGATGCGGATGGTTTCCTGAACAAGAGTTATCGAGGAGTCCCTGAATAATTGATTGCTCGGGTGCGCTGAGGGGCTTTGCGAACAACTCGATGCGCGTCACTACGGATAGTCCGTGGGCCATTCGATCAACAACGGCTTCGAGCCATTGCTCACCGGCAGCGGGCAACTGGCCGCCCGTGAAATCAATGAAGGCGTTGGTGTCGATTAAAAATCGCGGTCCCATTCCTCGGCGCGCATTCTGGTCACTTCTTCCTGTAGCATTTTGGCTGTCTCAGGAGATATACTGCCTGCCCATTTGCGTTTGACTACCTTTTTAGGCGGCGTAATATGTTGGTTGACTTCACCCACAAGTCGGATGTGTGGGTTATCCAGCAGCGAAGCAGTCGCTTGGTCGTCAAGCGTTTCGATTAACAGCAGGGCCATCGTTGAACTGTAAAAAGGCCATTCGGATGCGGCAAGTTATGGACGATGCCGCACTTGTCAAAGTTCCAAACGCAGCAACGGCCCCGAACCTTGCGGTTCGGGGCCGTTGCTGGGCACGTAACGCGGAGCTATAGCTCCGCAGTTTTGGCTTACGCTAACACCGGAGCTGTAGCGCCGCGTTACGGCATACGCTCGCTTACGCCTTCTTGGCCGTACCGGCTTTCTTGGCGCTGCCGCCGGCTTTGGCTACCGGCGAGGCTTTTTCGGCCACTTCGGCGGCTTTCTTAGCCGGGGCGGCCTTCTTGGCGGGCGCCGATTTGGCCGAGTAGGCGTTCACGCCGAGCGGCTCGACGGAGGGCTTTACCGAACCACCTTCGACGCCGGCGCGAATCATCGTGCCCCACGTCAGGTTGTCCTGACCGGGCTTCTGGGCCTGGGCGCGCCGGATGGCCATATTGGCAGCGGCCTCCACCACCCAGTTGAAGTTCTCCTCACCCACCGAATGCACGTCGGCATCCGGGGCGGGGTTGCAGAAGTCGATGGCGTACGGAATGCCGTCGCGCACGGCGAACTCGACGGTGTTGAAGTCGTAGCCGAGGGCCACATTCAACTCGCGCACGTGGCGCTCGATGCGGGCGAGCAGCTCGGGCGAATCGTCGAAGTTGGCCTGGTAGCGCAGGTGGTGCGGGTTGCGCGGCTCGTAGGGCATAATCAGCACGTCCTGCTGGCCGATGCAATAGCAGCGGTAGTAGCTCTGAAACTGAATCTCCTCCTGCAGCATCATCACGAGTTGGTGCGTCTCGCCGTGGGCACGGTAGAAGTCTTCGAGGTTGTTGAGCTTATAGACGTTCTTCCAGCCGCCGCCGGCGTGGGGCTTCATATAGGCGGGCCAGCCGGTGTACTGAAAGATTTCTTCCCACGCCATCGGGAATTTGAGGTTCCGAAACGAGTTGGAATTCGTGTCGGTGGGGTGCTCGAACGACGGCAGCAGCGCCGTTTTCGGTACCGGCACCCCGATTTTCACGGCCAGCGCGTTGTTGAAGAATTTTTCGTCGGCCGACCACCAGAACGGGTTGTTGATGACGGCCGTGCCGCTCATTGCCGCATTCTTGAGGAAGGCGCGGTAGAACGGCACATCCTGCGAGATGCGGTCGATGATGACGGCATAGTCGCTGGCCGCGCCCTGAATCACGCGGTCGATGCTGACGGCCTCGGCCACGATGCCGGGGATATTCTTGGAGTTCACGCGGTCGATGAACGCCTGCGGAAAGGTATTCTCCTGACCGAAGAGGATGCCGATTTTTTTCATCTGGCGGGGGAGTTGGGGTGTTAGGTGTTAGGTGTTAGGTGTTAGGTGTTGGGTTTTTGTCATTGCGAGCGCAGCGAAGCAATCCTCTTAGGATGTGTGCGGGTAATTGGCGACGCTTAACCGCCGCAGTCACTGCACTGAGATGGCCTCGCAACTCTTGTGATCATAAACCCCAACACCTAACACCCATTTTGCTAGAAATTAAGCCGGCTCAAATATTCCGGGAACATCTGACACCAAATGGGCCAGTCGTGGACGCCGCCGGGCTTCACGTCGAGCCAGTGGTCCACGCCTTTGGCCGCGAGCTGCGCCGAGAGGCGGCGGTTGGCTTCGAGGCAGAAGTCGTGCTCGCCGACGCCCAGAATGATGCCCATCTGCCAGAGCATCGGGTCTTGCACACCGGGCAGGAAGTCGGGCGGGTTGTTGTAGTAGGCGTCGTCGTTGTAGAAGCCGTCGAGCTGCATCTTGATGTCGAAGGCGCCGCCCATATTGATGAGATGGCGCACCACGCCGGGATACCGGAAGGCAAAGTTGGTGGCGTGATACGCCCCGAACGAGCACCCCGCGACGACCACGCGGTCGTGGCCGGTCTCGTGCTGCGCGCGCGGCACCAGCTCGTGGCGGATGAGCCGGTCGTAGTGCTCGTGGACGCGCAGACGGTCGGCGGGGTGGATGCTTTTGTTGTACCACCCTTCGTTGTCGAGCGAGTCGGGGCAGTAAATCTTCAC
>ERZ1066121.1763-NODE-1763-length-14877-cov-6.088585_pt1 | contig 14877 bp, 12 predicted proteins | sample MGYA00382768_ERZ1066121 | MGnify/ENA primary metagenome ERZ1066121 (study PRJEB33369, sample SAMEA5778351) | biofilm metagenome | biome: Industrial cooling water; feature: Water cooling tower basin; material: Biofilm | place: United Arab Emirates | collected... | reverse complement strand
GCATAATGAGCGGCACGGTGAGCGTGGGCGGCGCCGACTGACCAAACGCGGTGGCGGCCGTCAGCAGCGCACCCACGCCTACCCCGAAACGAGAAAGCAATGACATTGACCAAAGGTAGCCGCCGCGAGCATCGGCCGCCCCCGTGGGTGCATCTTGGTACGGCGGCATAACTTTTGGCTTCGCGCCGCGCATCCCCCGTTACCCTCTCCCCTTTTCCCCGATGCGTTTCCTCTCTACTTCCCTCTCGCGCCCGCTGCTGGTGCTGGCGCTGCTTTTTTCGGGCTTCGTGGCGCAGGCCACCGACTACGTGCGCGGCCGGGTCTATACCCGCGACCGCGCTCCCTTTCTGCTACTCATCGACGGCCACGCGATGGGGCCGGTAGGCGCCGACTTTGTCATTGCGGCGCTGCCGGCGGGCTATCACTGGCTCGAGTTTCGGTTTCCGAACCGGCGGCTGTCCAATCGCGTCACGGGCTACCGGGTGCAGGCGTGGTTTGCGCCGGGTTTCGAGTCGGTGTACGAGTTGGACGCTTTCCCGCCGCGCGCCCGGATGAGCCTTTCGCGCGTGCGCTGTACGCCGCTGGCCACCTACCCGACCGCGCGCGACTTCCAGTGGTACGACCCCAACCTCGACCCCGGCTACGACGCCACCTACGGCCCCGGCTACGGCGGCTACCTGCCCGCCCCGATGCCCGACCAGCCCGCGCCCGGCGCGCAGTCCTACTACCCCGCACCCGGCAGCCCGCAATGCGGTGGCCTGCTGCAGCCGCAGGACGTGAGCGCGCTGGTGGCGTCGGTACAAAGCAAAAACTTTGAGGCGACGAAACTGAGCGTTGCCAAGCAGGCCGTCGGCGGCGCCACCATTCTGGCCGAAGACGTAGCGCGCCTGCTCCGCTGCTTCGACTACGAAAGCACCCGCCTCGAATTTGCCAAATACGCCTACCCGCGCTGCTGCGACCAGCGTAATTATTTCAAAGTGAACGATGCGTTCGAGTTCGAGTCGAGCACGACGGAATTGCAGCGGTTTACGCAGGGCGGGCGGTAACAAGCTGCAAGCCAGTAGCCCCAAGCGGTAAGCCCCAAGCGGTAAGCCCCAAGCCGCAAGCCAAAGATGCTTGCAGCTTGGGGCTTACGGCTTGGGGCTCGCTCTGCGTAGCTACGCAAAAAACCGCCCCAGCAAATCCGTCCGCTCGCCTTTTTTCTTGTCGATGACCACGAATTTGCGCGTGGCGGAAAACGACCCGACATCCGGGTCGGAGTTGATGAGGATGGCCCCCATCAGGAACACGTAGCGGCACGGGTAGTCGGTGGCGGCCACCAACTGCTCGATGCGGCGGTCGATGGCTTCGTAAATTACCTCTGTGGCTTCTTTCAGCGGGATGGCGGCGGCGCGGATGCGCGCCTCCCCGGCCAGCAAAATCTGCTCGATGGTGTTCATCTGATAGTCGAGGTCGGTGACGTGACCGTGCTCAATTTTTCCGTCGAGCAGCTTGCCTAGTGCGCCTTTCGCCGCCCCGCAGCATCCGGAGGCATCCGCCATCCCGATGCGGTTGATTTCGCCGACCCTGCCCTTCGCGCTGATGCCGATGTGCGGGCCGTAGTACACGAACACGGCGCCTTTGTCGGGCACGTGGTGGGCAAAGGCATTCATCCCGGTGAGGCCCGTGAACGGGAAGCCGTCGAGGCCGCCCATCTTGAACGGCCCCAGAAACTCGCTCGCCGCCGTGGGGTACTGGATGGTGTTTACGTCGTCGGCGCAGATCGAATCGGCCAGCATAATGTAGCGGGCTTCCAGGTCGAAATCTTCTTCGACCATATCGACAAAGCGCTCCACGGCGTCGGCCGTGGTGATGGCGGTGGGGTAATGCGCGCGTACGAGCGCCAGTTTTTCGCGTTTGAGCATCGCAGAGGGGTGGTGGGATGAACGATTGTAACCACGTCGCCGGCACCGTCTGGGTGCCGGCGATGATTGTTGAGCCGCTACAGCAGAATCTGATTCACCGGCGTAATCGCCGGCGGCAGATCGGTTTCGCCGAGCATTTCGCGCAAATCTATTTCGATGATGCGCGAGATGTTGGTGATGGGCACGTCGTTGGCGCCGCCCTCAAACGGGTTCATCGACGAATCGCCCACGCGGTCGAGCGCCACGAACACCCACGTAAGCACCAGCGCGAACGGGATGTTGAGCCAGATGGTACGGCCGTCGAGGTCGGTGCCGGCGCCGATCGTGGCAAACTCCTTCAGCAAGCCGTACGGCACCAGCGCCACGAACATATAGAGCAGGTACGTGGTGATGGACGAAAAATTGCGCGGATACGGAAAGTTTTTGATGCGTTCGGCACGGCCCTGCTGGTCGTAGAGCGCCGTAAGCTGCGCCTGAATCTGCGAGAGTTGAAACTCGGTCAGGTGCCCGGCGCGCTGCAAGCCGTTGAGCTGCGCCGACTGCCGGGCGAGGAGCTGCGTCGCGCGGTTTTTTCGGGCCAGGATGAACGTCTGTTCGTCGGGCGCCAGAAACGGCCGCAGGGCTTCGTCGAGCGGCGTTTCGCGCTCGGGGATGCGGTAGTAGGTGTGCTGATACTCAGCGTTCTGCTCGCTGCTCTGCGTTTCCCAGACGCGCGGCTCGCGGAGCTGGTAGCGCAGGGCCGTCAGCCACCCGAAGTGGCGGTAGAAGATGGTGCGCGCGGCGGCGGGGTCGGTGGCGGCCAGAAAATCGCGCACCATCACGCCGAACGCGCGGCTGGTGTTGATGATGCCGCCGTAAATCTGCCGCGCTTCCCACGCGCGCCCGTAGGCGGCGTTGTTCTTGAAGCCGACAATCAGCGATACGGCCGTGCCGAGCAAGGCAATCGGCACCCAGCTAATCGACAGAAACTTCCAGTCCAGCACCGCGAACAGCACCGTGGGCACCACGGCCAGCACGAGCAGCTTGTACACGTCGCGGCGCGTCCAGACGGCAAATTCGAGGAACGTAAAGCGCTTACCGGCGTGCACGGAGTAGGAGGGTAAAAGGGTAGAAGGGGGAAAGGGGGAGAGGGTGGCCTATGGCTGGGTGGTGCCCGTCGCGCCGTACTTACTGATGATGATGCCGACGAGCACGACCAGATATAACTGGCCGGCGATGCCGAGGATGGCCGTCACGAGTTTCGTGATGTGGTGGCCGGGCAGAATGTCGCCGAACCCGATGCTGGTGAGCACGATGGCGCAATAGTACACGATGTCGAGATAGACCGTCGTGAACGACGTGGTATCGACGTGCCGCAGCGCGTTGGGCACCGAATAATACAGAATCTGCATCACGAAGATGCCGATTTCGAGCAGCAGCAGATAGCCGCAGATGGCCGCCGATACCAAATCGGCGTTGATGTAGCTCGGCCGGATGAGGTGGCGCAGCACTTCCACGAACACCAGCACGTAGAACGCGGCGTAGCAGATGCTGAGCGCGGCCATAATGGTCGGCGTTCGCGCCACGGCGATGGCCACCATCGGGAAACCGACGACCAGAAACGTCAGCACGTTCTTGATGATGCGGTGCGTACGGCTGCGCTCCACGAAGATGCCGTAGGAGCTGATGCCCAGCAGCACCATATCGAACGGCCAGAAGAACTGCGTGTAGTCGCCGAGGTCGGGCAGCACCACCGCGTTGAAGAGGTGCAGCAGCAGCGCCGCCAGCAGAACTTCGTACTTGCGGCGGCGCAGTAAGGCGCGAACAGCGGAGAGAAGGAGCATTGCAGAAGTAGCGTGATCGTAATGCGATGCGGTTGGGTTGTGGCCGCGTCTGTCCCAGACGCGGCCACAACCCAACCGCCTACCGCAACCGGTTGGCCGAGCGCACCAGATCGTCGTCGCGCTTGATGAAGCGGTTGGCGAGCACGTTGCACACCAGCGCCACCATCGGCAGCCAGAAGGCGGGGTGTTTGTCGCCCTGCGTGGCGGCGGGCTGGCCGGGGACGCCACCGAGGTAAAACTCGGCCTTGTACATCACCACGTACACCAACGCCCCGAGCGTGGCGGCGATGAGCACCGAGTTGAGCAGGCCCAATTTCATCTGCGTGAGGCGGTTGCGGAACTGAAAGATCTCGTACGCCGCCACCGCCGCCGCCGCCAGCGCCAGCACCCCGATAAACCACACCGACTCGGACGTGTGCTGCGACGTGTTGATGGCGCCACTCGCGCCTGTGGTGCGGCCGGGCACGGCGGAGAGCGTCCACGCCGTGAGCGAGGCCACTTCGCCGGTGGCGGCATCGGCCTTACTCCACAGCGGCAACGCCACTACGCCGAGCATCGAGATGACGATCAGGGCCAGAAAAACGGTTTGAATACGCTGAATCATCTTGGGTGTTGGGTGGTAGGTATTAAGTATTCCTCGAGTTGTAACGCCAAGCTCCAGCTTGGTATTCGGCGGTTGAGCGACGGCTGAGGGTACGTTAGCATAGCGTGGTACCAAGCTGGAGCCTGGCGCTACAATACCCTGCGCGCCCAACACCCACCACCTCCCTAGCTTCGTGGCGCGAAACTACCGCCCACTACCTCCATCAACCACCAATGTCCGCTCAACCCGCAGTTTTTATTGTCGATGCCGTTCGGACGCCCATCGGGCGCTTCAACGGCGCGCTCCGTACCGTCCGGCCCGACGATCTGGCCGCCCACGTCATCCGCGAGTTGCTGGCGCGGCATCCGTCTTTTGATGCCGCCGCCGTGGAAGACGTGATTTTCGGCGCCGCCAACCAGGCCGGCGAAGACAACCGCAACGTGGCCCGAATGGCTACCCTGCTGGCGGGCCTGCCGCCCACGGTGCCGGGCACTACCGTCAACCGGCTCTGCGCGAGCGGCTTGCAGGCCATCATCGACGCCACCCGCGCCCTGCGCGCCGGCGACGGCGATGCCTACATCGCCGGCGGCGCCGAGAGTATGACGCGCGCCCCGTGGGTGCTCGGCAAGGCGGAAGGGCCGTTCGACCGGGGCCAGACGATGTACGACACCGTGCTCGGCTGGCGCTTCACCAACCCCCGGCTCTCGAAGCTCTACCACCCCTACACGATGGGCGAGACGGCCGAAAACGTGGCCGAGCGCTGGCAAATAGGCCGCGCCGAGCAAGACCGGTTTGCGTATCAGTCGCAGGCCAAATACGCCGCCGCCCACGCCGCCGGGCGCTTCGCCGACGAACTGGTGCCCGTGCTCGTGCCGCAGCCCAAAGGCGAGCCGGTACTATTTACCACCGATGAACACCCGCGCCTCTCGCCCGTGGAAAAGCTGGCGGAGCTGAAACCGGCCTTCAAAGCCGCTGAAGCCGGCGGCACCGTGACGGCCGGCAACGCCTCGGGCCTCAACGACGGTGCCGCCGCCGTGCTGCTGGTTTCCGAAGCGGCCCTCAACCGCTACCACCTCAAGCCACTGGCGCGCGTGGTGAGCACCGCCACGGCCGGCGTCGATCCGGCGGTGATGGGCATCGGCCCGGTGCCCGCCGTGCAAAAGGCGCTGCACCGCGCGGGCCTCACCGTCGCCGACCTCGACCTTGTGGAGCTGAACGAGGCGTTCGCATCGCAATCGCTGGCCTGCATCCGCGACCTCGGCCTCGACCCCGCGAAGGTCAACGTCAACGGCGGCGCCATCGCGCTGGGCCACCCGCTGGGCTGCTCGGGCGCGCGCATCACGGCCACGCTGCTGCACGAGTTGCGGCGCCGGGGCGGGCACTACGGCGTAGCCACGATGTGCGTGGGCGTGGGGCAGGGCGCGGCGGTGGTGTATGAAAGGGTGTGAGGGTAAAAGGGTAAAAGGGGGGAAAGGAAAAAGAGTGAGAGGGAAAGAAGGTAGCGAATTGAAATCCACAGAAGCGCCGCCGGGCTTCCTTGCGAAATCTCCGCCCCTGGCGCGAGTGTTCGGCCGCAGGCCGCTCACTCGTGCCTGCCGATGCTGCGAGTCTCCCGACTCGCCCCGTGCTCAGTGTGGTTACGAACGGCGGCTGGGCTGCGGAGTCTGGAGACTCCGCGCATCGGCCGGCACGAGTCGCCCGCTTCGCGGAAGACTCGCGCCAGTCGTGCGTCAGTTGAACCAGTGATACCAGCCGCATAGCACACGCCTCAGCCGTTCCATCCACTCCATCCGTTACCTTCTGTGATTCAGAAACTGCCCTCCGGTGCCCGCCTGCGCCCCTGGACGCCCACCGACGCCCCCACCCTCGTGGCCCTTGCCGACGACCGCGCCATCTGGCGCAATATGCGCGACCAGTTTCCAAACCCCTACACGGCGGCCAACGCCGACTTCTTCCTCGCCAACGTAGCGCCCGACTCCGACCGCTCGCTGATTCGGGCTATCGAGAACGCCGACGGGCAGGTGGTGGGCAGCGTCGGCTTGCACTTCAAGGCCGACGTCAGCCGCCGCTCGGCGGAAGTGGGCTACTGGCTGGGGCGCGCGCACTGGGGGCGCGGGCTGGCCACCGAGGCCGTGCGCGCGCTGGCCGATTATGCCTTGGCCACTTACGATTTGGCGCGGCTTTACGCGGTGGTGTTCGAGTGGAATCCGGCATCCGGCCGAGTGCTCGAAAAAGCCGGTTTCGTGCTTGAAGCACGGTTGCGCGATGCCATCACCAAAGACGGCGAAACCGTGGATGGGCTGCTGTATGCGCGGGTGCGGTCCTGAACGTAACGCGGAGCTACAGCTCCGGCGTTAGACCGCGCGTAGGCTGACGCCGGAGCTGTAGCTCCGCGTTACGTTCACTTCCACTGAATCTTGCGCCCGGCTGCGCTTGCGTGGAGCCGCGCGGGCACCTGCCGCAGCAGCGCGGCGCGCAGAAAATCGAGCAGCGGCAGCCGCACGAAGGTCTGATGCACTACCAGGCTCACCTCGCGCACCGGCTCGGGCGCCGCAAAGCGGCGGAGCATCGGGTTGGTATCTACTTCGTCGAGTACGGCCAGCTCGGGCACCAGCGTGTAGCCGTGGTTGTGGCGCACGAGCCGTTTGAGGGTTTCGATGGAGCCGCTTTCGTAGGTGAGGGGCCTCGTGTCGGTGTCGGCCCGGGTGCCGCAGATATTGAGCACCTGCGACCGGAAGCAATGCCCTTGCTGTAGCAGCCACAGGCCCTCGGGGGTAAGGTCGGCAGGCGTCAGCATCTGGTGTTGGTAGAGCGGATGGGTGGGCGCGATGTAAGCCAGAAACGGCTCGTCGAGCACCGGAATCTCGCGGAGTCGCGGGTCGTCGAGGGGCGTGACGAGGAGGCCGACGTCGAGCCGGTGGTCGCGCAGGCGCTCGGTGAGATGCTCGGTTTGCAGCTCCTCCACGCGCACCCGCAGGCCGGGGTAGGTCTGCGTAAGTTCGCCGACGAGCAGCGGCAGCAGGTACGGCGCCAGCGTCGGGATGACGCCGAGGCGCAGCTCGCCGACCATCTCGCCTTTCTCCACGCTCACTACTTCGCGGAGCTGCTGCACGGCGCGCAGAGCGGCGCGGGCCTGCTCAATCACTTTGCGGCCGGTGGGCGTGGGCACGGCGCCGCGCCGGGTGCGCTCAAACAACACCACGCCCAACTCCTCTTCGAGCTTCTGCACCTGCATACTGAGCGCGGGCTGCGTAACGAAGCACCGCTCGGCGGCCAACTGAAATTGGCCGGTGTTGTCGAGCGCGACGAGGTATTCGAGTTGTTGCAGGTTCATTGGTTAAGCTGCTGCCCACACGTTTTGCGGTATTCTGCTGCCACTCGTCCGACCACTGGGAGTGGTCGGACGAGGCCGCGTCGCTGTCATCTGCCCACTCTCAGTGGTCGGACGACTATCGAATATCAGTCAACTATCACAGACTTTGTGGCTGACTGCTTAAAGAGGTAGCAGACGCGGATCGGCACGTACCGCCAAGCTCCCGCTTGGCCCGCGCGCGCACCGCCGCATCGTGCTTGGCGTGGGCCAAGCGGGAGCTTGGCGGTACGTGCCGATTCACGAGAGAGGGGCTTCAAATTTACCATCATCCGAAGTGATATAACTATCACAAAAATCAATTTTCGGTGATACACTCACCGTATCACCTTTGCCGTGTCTCACCTTCAAACCGATACGGCAATGTCTTCATCAGCAGAATCAACACCGCTCACCACGGCCGCCGGCCGCCCCATCCCCGACAACCAAAATTCCGTGAGCGCCGGGCCGCGCGGGCCGCTGTTGTTGCAGGATTATTTTCTGCACGAAAAGCTCGCCCACTTCAACCGCGAGCGCATCCCCGAGCGGGTGGTCCACGCGAAAGGCTCCGGCGCGTACGGCACGTTTCGGGTCATGCGCGACATCACGCGCCACACGCGGGCGCGGCTGTTCGCACAGGTCGGCAACGAGTGCCGCGTGTTCGTGCGGTTCAGCACGGTGGGCGGCGAGAAAGGGTCGGCCGACACCGAGCGCGACCCGCGCGGGTTTGCCGTGAAATTCTACACCGAAGGCGGCAACTGGGATCTGGTGGGCAATAACACGCCCGTGTTCTTCGTGAAAGACCCCGTGAAATTCCCCGACTTCATCCACACCCAAAAACGCGACCCGCGCACCAACCGCAAATCGCCGACGATGATGTGGGACTTCTGGAGCCTCAACCCCGAAAGCCTTCATCAGGTAGTGATTTTGATGAGCGACCGCGGTACCCCCGACGGCTACCGCCATATGCACGGCTTCGGCTCGCATACGTTCTCGCTCGTCAATGCCGCCAACGAGCGCGTGTACGTCAAATTTCACTTCCTCACGCAACAGGGCATCCGCAACCTGACGGCCGCCGACGCCACGCGCCTCAAAGGCGAAGACGCCGACTACGCCCAACACGATTTAGTGGACGCCATCGACCGGGGCGACTTTCCGCGCTGGACGCTCTCGATACAGACGATGACCGAGGCCGAAGCCGCCACCTTCCGCTGGAATCCGTTCGACCTGACCAAAGTCTGGCCCCACGCCGAATTTCCATTGCAGGAAGTGGGTGTGCTGGAGCTGAACGAAGTGCCCGCCAACTACTTCGCGCACGTCGAGCAGGCCGCCTTCGCGCCCGCGCACGTCGTGGACGGCATCGGCTACTCGCCCGACCGGATGCTGCAAGGCCGCCTCCTCTCCTACCCCGACGCACAGCGGTACCGCCTCGGCGCCAACTACGAGCACCTGCCCGTCAACCGCTGCCCCTACGGATTCAGCAACTACCAGCGCGATGGCCAAATGGCGTTCGACGACAACGGCGGCGCCGGCCCCAACTATTTCCCCAACTCCTTCGGCGGCCCCGCCGAAGATCCCACCGCGAGCGAACCCGCCGAGCGCCTGCCCGATACCCTCGCCGCCCGCTACGACCGCAACCACGGCCCCGGCGACGACGACCACTACACCCAGCCCGCCGCCCTCTGGCGCCTGCTCGACGCGGGCGCGCAGGCGCGGCTGGTCGAAAACATTGTCGGCTCGATGCAAGGCATCGACGGCGACAAGCGCGAGCTGATCATCCAGCGGCAGCTCTGCCACTTCTTCCGCGCCGACATCGGGCTGGGAATGCGCGTGGCGAACGGACTGGGCGTGGCCGTGGCGATGCCGGCGGCACACGCGCGGTGACGGGCGAGAGACGGTAGGTGCGGGGTGTGCCACGGTTCGGCGGCGCCTCCGGCGGGTGGTACCACCGGAGACGCCGCGCCCCCTCCTTGCGCCGACAACGCGCACGGTGCTACATTTGGCTGTCTCTCACGCTTCTTCACGCTTGGCCGATGCACGATCAGATACTCGAACAGTTACTGGTTTTGGCGGGCAGCCTGGCGCTGCTCGTCCTCGGCGCCGAGGGGTTGGTGCGCGGCGCGGCCGGCGCGGCGCGGCGGCTGGGCATTCCGGCGCTTGTTATCGGCCTCACGGTGGTGGCGTTCGGCACCAACTCGCCGGAGCTGCTCGTCAACGCGCGGGCGGCGGCGAGCGGCCACGCCGTCATTGGGTTGGGCAACGTGGTGGGCGCCAACATCTCCAACGTGTTGCTGATTCTGGGCCTTGCGGCGCTGGTGCGCCCCTTGCGCGTACGGCCCGAACTAGTGCGCCGCGAAGTGCCGCTGCTGGTGGTGGCCACGCTGCTGCTGGTAGGGCTGCTCTGGGACCGCACCCTCAGCCGTTTCGATGGTGGCCTGCTGCTGGCCGGCGCGGCGGCCTACCTCACGGCCGAAGTGCTGATCGGGCGGCGCAACAACCGCCTGCCGCGCGCCGGCGGCCTGCCCGCCGACCCGCGTCCGTTCGCCAAAACGTGGCTCTACCTCTTCGGCGGCCTGGCGGCGCTGCTGGTGGGGGCGTGGTTTCTGCTTGGCTCGTCGGTGGTGCTCGCCGAGCGCCTCGGAATGAGCGAGGTAGCCATCGGCCTGACGGTGGTAGCGCTGGGCACCAGCCTGCCCGAGCTGGCTACCACCGTAGTAGCCGCCGCCCACGGCCACGACGACGTAGCCCTCGGCAACGCCATCGGCTCCAGCATCCTCAACATTTTGCTGATTCTGGGCCTGACGGCCGTCATTCACCCCATCGAGATCGAGGCGTTGCGTCTCGTCGATACCACGGTGCTCGTGTCGTCGGCGGTGGTGCTGGTGCCGATGCTGTGGTCCGACCGGCAGGTCAGCCGTCTGGAAGGCGGCGTGTTGGTGTTGGGCTACGTGGGCTATCTGGTGTCGCTGATTCCGTAGCGCCCATTGCACAACCGCCGTCAGCTACCGCAAACAGCCTCTGAGCAGCACAAGCAGAAACATACGCGGCAATGGTCTGGGGCGGTGTGGCGGCTAGCTGTAGCGCGGACTTCAGTCCGCCGTGTAGCGGCTCTCCAACGGCGGACTGAAGTCCGCGCTACAGCCCGGCCTCACGCCGCAGTAGTCCACCGCCAAATACGCGCCGCAGGGCAATACGCCGCCGAAGCAGCAACGCCTGGCGGTGCTCAAATCTCGCCGTCGGCGCCGTCAGGGGCTTCGGTGGGCACGAGGCGGGTCGAGTCGTTTTCGGGGCCGTTTTTGTAGCGTTCGCAGTTCAGCTCCACGGTCAGCTCCTTTTCGGGTTTCGGGAAGGTGCCGCCGAGCGAGAGCTGCACCGCTTTATCGGCGGCGGCTTTCCGCATAAACAGGCCGTAGATCGGCAGCGCCTGCCGCGCGCCCTGCCCCAGTTCGCCCGAGCGGAAGTGGATTGCCCGGTCTTCGCCGCCCACCCAGGTGCCGCACACCAGATCGGGTGTGAGGCCCATAAACCACGCATCGGAGTAGTTGGAGGTGGTGCCGGTTTTGCCGCCAATCTCGCCTTTGAGGCCGTATTTGGCGCCGCGCAGGCTCACGGCCGTGCCGCCGGCCTCGGTGGTGGCCTGCAGCATATGCAGCATCACGTAGGCGGTTTGCTCAGAGAGCACTTCGCGTGTGCTCGGCACGTATTCGTAGAGCACGTTGCCCGATTTGTCTTCGATGCGCGAGATGTACACCGGCGCCGTCCGGACGCCGTGGTTGACGAACGTGCCGTAAGCGCCGGCCATCTCGTACACGCTCACATCGAAAATGCCAAACCCGATGGGCGGCAGCGGTTGCAGATCGCCCGTGATGCCCAGCTCCTGCGCGTATTTCACCACCCGCTCCGGCCCGAGGCTCTTCACCAGAAACGCCGTGATGGAGTTGATGGAGCGCGCCAGCGCCTGCCGCAACGTGTAGCGGCGGCCGGTGTATTTGCCCTCGAAATTTTTGGGCGTGTACGGCGGCCGCCCCGCTTCGGCGGGAAAGGTTACGGCCACGTCGGCCACTTCGTAGCACGGCGAAAAGCCATTGTCGATGGCCGCCGTGTAAACGATGGGCTTGAACGTGGACCCCGGCTGGCGGCGCCCCTGCTTCACGTGGTCGTACTTGAAAAACTTGAAGTTGGCGCCGCCCACCCACGCCCGGATGCGCCCGTTGAGCGGGTCCATCGCCAGAAAACCGGCGTGCAGAAAGCGCTTGTAGTACGCCAGCGAATCGTAAGGCGAGAAATTGACCGGCTTCTCGAGGCTCGGGCGGCGCCAGTCGAAGACCACCATCGGGCGGCGACGGCGCAACTCGCGCATCACCTGCGCTTCGTCGCCGTCGAAGCGCGCCATTGCCTGCCGGTAGTGCTCGGTTTGCCGGATGGCGCGGTCGAGGAAGCCGGGAATTTCTTTGCCGGTCTCGTCGATCCACGGGTTTTTGCCCGCCCAATGCGCGTCGAACAGCTTTTGATACGCTTTCAGGTGCTCGGCCACGGCCTCTTCGGCGTAGCGTTGCAGGCGCGCGTCGATGGTGGTGTGGATGCGGAGGCCGTCGGCGTAGAGGTCAAGCTCGTGCTCGCGCTCGCGGCACCACGCCATCAGCCACTTGCCGGCCTCGGCCCGGAAATACGGCGCCACGCCTTTGGTGGCGTTTTCGACCGAATAATTCAGCTTGATGGGCAGCGCTGCCAGTTGTACGCGCCTGGCCGTGGTCAATCGACCGTATTTCTCCATCTGCTCCAGCACGGTGTTGCGGCGGCGCAGCGCATTGCTAGGGTTCAGCACGGGGCTGTACCACGTCGGCGCTTTCAGCACCCCCACCAGTACCGCCGATTCCTGCGGCTCCAGCTCGGCGGGCAGCTTGCCGAAAAACGTTTTGGCCGCCGTCTTGATACCGAACGCATTGGAGCCAAAATCGACGGTATTGAGGTACATCGTCAGAATTTCCGGCTTCGAGTAGGCGCGCTCGAGCTTGATGGCCATAATCCACTCTTTGCTTTTCACGACCAGCATCCGCAGCGGCCCCTTGCTCAACGACCCATTGTCGAGGTCGGAGCGGGTGCGGAACAGATTTTTGGCGAGCTGCTGCGTGAGGGTGCTGCTGCCGCGCTTCTGCCCCGTGAGCTTGTAGTACAGAATGGCGAACGTGCCTTTGAAATCGATGCCCGAATGTTCCTCGAAGCGCACGTCTTCGGTGGCGAGGAGCGCATCGACGAGGTTGGGCGCCAGCTCGTCGTAGGTCACGGGCGAGCGGTTTTCGCGGAAATACTTGCCCAGCAGCGCCCCATCGGCCGAATACATCTCGGAGGCCAGCTCGCTCTTGGGGTTTTCGAGGGAGCGCGGGTCGGGCAGGTCGCCGAAGAGGCCGCCCGCGTTTTCGCTCACGGCCCACACGTACAGCACCAGCGCCAGCAGCCCGCCCGCCAGCGCCAGCCACAGGCCGGCAATGAGGCGCGTAAACAGCGGGCGGTAGCGCCGGGGCGCGGCCGGAGAGCTAGATGAAGAAGGCGGCGTTGGCGACATAGCAGCAACAAAGGTCGGTACGGCGCGCCGTGCGAGCCATTTGCCGCCCGCATTGCCTGCCGGTGTAGATTTGCCACAACGGGGCCGGTCTTCATTCGGCACTTGTATCTGCGTATGGCGTTCAGTGGTTCGCGCGGGTCGCGGCGAGGCAGTCGGAGGGGCAGCAACGCTGCCGCCTCGCGCGCAGCGCGCAGTCTGGTATGGCTCGCGGCTGGCTGGGCCGTGGTGGCCGTACTGTGTTGCCAGATGCCGCCGCGCTGGTGGTGGCCTACCGCTTTCGGCGCGATGACGCTGCCGGTGGCGCTGGCCTTCAACGCCGCCTTGCTGGGGTGGCTGGCCGTGGGGCGGCGCGGCCTGGCCGTGTGGCCGCTGGCGGTGCTGGTGCTGGGGTGGGGCTATATGCAGCGCGGTTTCGCGGTACACGTGCCTGCGCCGGCCGAACCGCCGCAGTACCTGGCCAGTCGGTCGCCGACCGTTGGGGCCACCGCCGATTCGGCGACGGATGCGCTACGGGTGCTGTCGTACAATGTCCGAATTTTTAATTTTTATCAAAGTCTGGCCAGTCCGGGCTATACCACGTCGAAAGCCCAGATCGATTGGCTGAACGAGCACCCGGCCGATATTCTGTGCTTACAGGAATATTATAATCAGGTTAAAGCCAATCCGAAATACCCGTTTTTTCAGACCAGGCGCGCGCTCGGTAAAAAGCGGCACCCGTTCGTGTCGGTGGCGTATCCGTTCAGGGGACAGGAATTTGGGTTGGCCATTTTTTCGCGCTACCCGATTATTCGGCGCGGCGTTATTTCGTTTGGCCGCCTGACGCAAAACCACGCGCAATGGGCCGACATCCGGCGCCCCGCGCGGGACGGCCGCCCCGCCGATACGGTGCGCGTCTATAACGTGCATTTTCAGAGTATGTCGCTCGACGAAAACGCCATTGTAGCCACTACACGCCGCCGCCAATGGCTCGACGCGGCCGGGCTGGGCCTGCTGCGCCGCTTCCGCGACGGCGCCGTACGCCGCTCGCGCCAGGCCGATACGGTGGCCAATCACGCGCGCGCGGCGCGGCTGCCGATTATTGTTTGTGGTGATTTTAATGACGTTCCGTATTCGTACACCTATTCCGTATTTAACAATTTTCTGGTGAACGCTCAGCAGGCCGCCGGGGCGGGCGTGGGCGCCACATACCACGGCCGGCTGCCACTGCTACGGATTGATAACCAATTCAGTGCCCCCAGCCGCCTGACGCCCGCCTGGGTGCGCGTCCACGACGACGTGCGGTATTCCGACCATTACCCAGTGGATGTGGTGTATCGGGTGGAGCGGCGCGGGGCGGAAGAGTAGGTGCGGCTGGGGCGGATACCGTAGAGACGCAACTATGCGTCTTCGGCGACTGATGCGTACCAGCGGCCCTACCGGCTGCCGACGCTGCCGCTGCGGGTGCTGCACTACCGCTACAACCAACTGCTGCCCGATGCTGAGGCGCTCGGGCGCGTCTGGTACGACTCAGCCGCGAACCGGCTGCGCGATGTGCCCGGCACCGAAAGCCCGTACGCAGCAGCGATAGCAAGTCCTCAACGACGGTCGCACAACGTGGCGGCGAAAAATTTTCCCACTGATTTACAGTACATTGCGCAAAGGACACAAAAAAAGTT
>ERZ1066121.1762-NODE-1762-length-14882-cov-9.634451_pt1 | contig 14882 bp, 10 predicted proteins | sample MGYA00382768_ERZ1066121 | MGnify/ENA primary metagenome ERZ1066121 (study PRJEB33369, sample SAMEA5778351) | biofilm metagenome | biome: Industrial cooling water; feature: Water cooling tower basin; material: Biofilm | place: United Arab Emirates | collected... | reverse complement strand
CCAGCCCGCGGCCATCATAAAGGCCGCCAGCCGCCACCACCGGGATATCGACGGCATCGACGCACTGTGGCCACAGCGCGACAGAGGCGACGCTGCCGGTGTGGCCGCCGCCTTCGGTGCCCTGCGCGATGATCACGTCGCAACCGGCCTCGGCGGCCTTCACGGCGTGCTTCACGTTGCCGGCCATGCACATCACCACGATGCCGGCCTGCTTCAGCTCGTTAATGATGGCGACCGGCACGCCGAGGCCGGCGATGAAGGCCCTGGCGCCGCCCTTGATGATCACGTCCACGGATGCCGTGAGCGTTTCCGGCTGGGCGGTGAGCAGGTCGACGCCGAACGGCTTGTCGGTGAGATCGCGCACGCGTGCCATCTGGTCGGCGATGAACTTCGGCGGCAAGCCGGCCATGCCGAGGCTGCCGAAGCCGCCGGCGGCGGACACGGCCGCGCAGACCTCCGCATAGGACACGCCGCCCATCCCGGCCAGCAGCACGGGATGTTCAACGCCCAGCAGGTCACAAATCGGCGTGTGGATGGTCATGTGGTACTCCGCCGGGTCACTCAGCAGCCTGGGCTTCGCCCCAGCCGATGATCGCCTTGGTTTCAAGGAAATCGGCAAAGCCATGATCGCCCCATTCGCGGCCGTTGCCGGACTGCTTGTAGCCGCCGAACGGCGCCATCAGGTCGAAGCCCGCCTGGTTGATGTTGACCTGGCCGGCGCGCAGCTCGCGCGCCACCTTCCTGGCGTGTTCCGGCTCGCCCTGCACATAGGCGGCAAGGCCATAGACCGTGTCGTTGCCGATGGCGATCGCCTGCTCCTCGCTGTCATAGGGCAGCATGGCCAGCACCGGGCCGAAGATTTCCTCGCGGGCGATGGTCATCTCGTTGGTGACATCGGCGAAGATGGTGGGCTTCACATAATAGCCCTTGTCGAGGCCCTCGGGGCGGCCTGGCCCGCCGGCCACCAGCGTCGCGCCTTCCTTGATGCCCTGTTCGATCAGGCCCTGGATCTTGTTCCACTGCGTCTCGCTGACCACCGGGCCCATGGCGCTGTTGCCGTTGGGATCACCCACAGTGGTGGCTTCCGCGACCTGCCTGGCGATGGCGGCGGCTTCAGCCATCTTGCCACGCGGCACCAGCATGCGGGTCGGCGCATTGCAGCTCTGGCCGCTGTTCATCATCACGCTCTGCACGCCGCCGGTGACGGCCTTCACCAGATCGGCATCGGGCAGCACGATGTTGGGGGACTTGCCGCCCAGTTCCTGCGCCACGCGCTTCACCGTGTCAGCGGCATTCTTGGCGACCGCGATGCCGGCGCGGGTGGAGCCGGTGAAGCTCACCATGTCGACATCCTTGTGGCTGGAAAGCGCCACACCCACGCCCGGCCCGTCGCCATTGACGAGGTTGAACACGCCGGCCGGCACGCCCGCCGCGTGCATGATCTCGGTCCAGATATAGCCGCTGAACGGCGCGATTTCCGATGGCTTCAGCACCATGGTGCAGCCCACAGCAAGGGCCGGCGCCACCTTGCAGGCGATCTGGTTCACCGGCCAGTTCCACGGCGTGATGAAGGCGCACACACCAATGGGCTCCTTGGTGATCAGCGTGGTGCCGCGCAGTTCATCGAACTTGTAGTTCTTCAGCACTTCGATGGCGGTGGCGATGTGGCCGATGCCGAGCGCCGCCTGTGCCTGGTTGGACAGCCAGGCCGGCGCGCCCATCTCCTCGGTGATGGCCGCCGCGATGTCGTTGTAGCGCTTCTGATATTCAGCCGCGATGGCGCCCAGCAGTTCGATCCGGTCCTTGACGCTGGTGCGGCTGAAGCTGGTGAAGGCCTTTTTGGCGGCGGCAACGGCGCGATCCACGTCGGCGGCGCTGCCCAGGTTGATGCGGCCGGCAACCTCTTCAGTGGCCGGGTTGATCACATCCAGCGGGTTCGGCGTTGCCGGTTCCACCCATTCACCGCCGATGTAGAATTTCGTGTAGTCGCGCATGGCTCAGCCTCCCCAGCTGCATGGATGGGGTGGTTGTAGCACGCCGCCCCGGCGATTCGGCGCTTGGGCTTTTTGAGGGGGAGACTCGCTGCGCTCGCACCCTCCCCCATCCCCTCCCTTGCAGGGAGGGGGGCAGAAATCCTCCCCTCAATTGCAGGGAGGGGTTTCTGAAATCCTCCCCTCCCTGCAAGGGAGGGGTTGGGGGAGGGTTACATCCCTATTTCGCCGGCATCAGCAGCACCGCTGCCGCCGTCATCGTCTCGACACCGGTGGCGATGGTCGGCGCCGGATCGGGCGCCCAGCCGGCATTGTGCAGCGACGGGATGGCCGGCCCGCCCTTTTGCGCCGCGTCCCACTTGGCCTGCGGCACGCCGCCCAGCCAGTAGATCACCGATGGAATCCGCGCCTCGGTGCCGAAGATGTTGAAATCTTCCGACGCCATCGATGGGTCCAGATCAACCACCCGCGCCTTGCCCAATTTGGCTTCAAACAGCGCCTTCAGCCGCGTCGCCAGCGGCGTGTCGTTGAGGGTGGGCGGTGCCGCCGCGCCCATCTTGAAGCCGGGCATCAGCGCCTCGGGAATGCCGGCCGCAATCGCTTCCCCCTTTGCCACCCGCTGGATGCCATCCAGCAGGCGCTGCTGCTGCGCGGCATCATAGCTGCGGATGGTCAACTGCAGCGTCACTTCATCGGGGATGATATTGTGCTTGGTGCCGCCGTGGATGCTGCCAACCGTCACCACCGCCGGCTGGAACGGGTCATTCTCGCGGCTCACCAGCGTCTGCAACGCGGTCACGATGCGGCTGGCCAGCACCACCGGGTCCTTGGTGGTGGCGGGATAGGCGCCATGGCCGCCGATGCCCTTCACGCTGATGTCCATGAAGCTGGCGGTGGAGAGCGCGCGATATTGCGGCACGCTCACCGTGCCGGCGGGAATCCGGCTGTCATCATGCAGGGCCAGCGCGTAATCGGGCCTCGGAAAGCGGGTGAACAGGCCATCATCCACCATGGCGCGGGCACCGCCCGAAATCTCCTCGGCCGGCTGCGCCACCATCACCACCGTGCCCTTCCAGGCCCTGCGGTTTTCCGCCAGCCAGCGCGCCGTGCCGACCCACACCGCCATGTGGATGTCGTGCCCGCAGGCGTGCATCACGGCCACGTCCTCGCCGCCGTCATAATGGCCCTTGACGGTGCTGGCATAGGCAAGGCCGGTGGCTTCCTTCACCGGCAGCCCGTCCATGTCGGCGCGGATCAGCACGGTGGGGCCCTTGCCGTTCTTCAGCACCGCCACCACGCCGGTGCGGCCCACCTTCTCGGTGACCTCGAACCCGGCGGCGCGCGCCTCGGCAGCGAGGATGCCGGCCGAGCGCACCTCCTGGAAACCCAGTTCCGGGTGGGCGTGCAGATCCTTGTAGAGCGTCACCAGATCGACCGGGGCCGCCTGCGCTGCGGTGGCGAGCAGCGCGGCTGTCAGAGAGCCGAGAATCCGTCCGCCAGTCCGTTCCATGTCAGTTTCATCCCCACGACAATCATCAGCATGTGCATGATGGCATAAAAGCGCGGCCCATCAATGCGCCTGACCAGCCGCGTGCCGGCCCAGGTGGACAAGAGCGCCGCCGGCATCAGCGCGGCGGCCAGCCAGAGATTGGCCGGCGTGAAGGCCCCCAGCGCCCAATAGGCCGGCACCTTGATCCAGTTGATCACGGCAAAGAACATCGTACTGGTCCCCAGGAACACATCGCGCGGCAGCTTCATCGGCAGCACGTGCATCTGGAAGGGCGGCCCGCCGGCATGGGCAATCTGGCTGGTGAAGCCGGCCGCTACGCCCATGGCCACACCGGCAAGGCTGCCGCCGGGCCGGGCGCCGATGCCGCGATGTTCGGCACGGATGCGCTGGATGCCAAAGCCCAGCGCGATCAGCCCCACCGCCAGCTCCACCGCCGCCACCGGCACGAACCGCGCCAGCGCCCAGCCGGCTGCGATGCCCAGGCAGGCGCCGGGGATCATCCGCTTCAGCACATCATCATTGCGATGGGCGCCAAAGGCCCTCACCGAAAACACGTCCTGCACCAAGAGGATCGGCAACAGGATGGCAGCGCCCGTCACCGGGTTCATGCCCAGCGTCATGATCGGCAGGCCCAGCACGCCCAGGCCGGCAAAACCGCCCTTGGCGAGGCCCAGGATGGTGACGCCGGCCAGCGCCGCCAGCCAGAACCACAGGCCATGGGACAGCAGCTCAGGCAGGGACAATCTCGATCAGGGTGAGCCGCGCCGTCCAGCGCGGCCAGGGCAGCGCGATGCGCCATCGGCCGGGGGCCACCTGTTCCAGCACACCCAGCTGGTTGCGATCGCCATCATCGCCATAGCGGTGCAGGCCCGGTTCACCGGCCAGCGCCACGCTGCCCAGATAGATCAGGCGATCGACATCGGGATAGAGCGTGCCGATCAGCCGCTGGCCATCGATCGTGGCATCAAGGCGCAGCAGCAGGCCATCGGCATTCAGCATGCAGCCCGCAAAGCCGCCGGCCTGCACCGGCGGCACGTTCGTCGGCTGGCCCTGCCGCCAGCCCAGGTGCACGATGCGGCAGCGATAGCCGCCGGCGCCCGGCAATTGCGGCTGCGCCTGCGCCGGACCATCGAGGGGTGCCAGCGCCGCCAGCTGCGCATCGGCGCCGGCACCGCTGATGTCGGCACGGGCCTGATCCCAGGCGGTGGACAGGCGCGACAGGCGGCCGCGATCGGCATCGCTGATCACCGCCTGCCAGACATCGGCGCGGCGCACCACGGCATAGCGGCGCAGATCATCATCCCTGGCGCACGCCGCCAAAAGCAGCAGCGCCGGCAACAGCAGCGAAAGCAGCCGGCTCATTCGCCCACTGCTCATTCGCCCAGCATGGCGCGCACGAAGCTGGCCAGGCCCAGCTGGCGCTTCCGCCGCAGGCGTTCGGCCTTCAATATGGCGCGGATCTCGTTCAGGCAGGTCTCCGCATCATCGTTGACCAGCACATAATCATATTCGCCCCAGTGGCGGATCTCGTCGCAGCTGCGCGCCATGCGACCGGCAATCACTTCCGGGTGATCGGTGTTGCGGCTCACCAGCCGGCGTTCCAGTTCCTTGAGGTCGGGCGGCAGGATGAACACCCGCACCAGATCGGAGGCCGCATCGGTCTGCTGCAATTGCTGCGTGCCCTGCCAGTCGATATCGAACAGCACGTCGCGCCCGGCGGCCAGCGCATCCTCCACGGGCGCACGCGGCGTGCCATAGCGGTTGCCGAACACCGTCGCCCATTCCAGCAGGGCGCCGCCGTCGATCATCGTCTGGAATTGGCTGGGCGAGACGAAATAATAATCCACCCCGTCCACTTCGCCGGGGCGCGGCGGGCGCGTGGTGGCCGAAACGCTCATGGTGATCTCGCTGTCCTCGGCCAGCAGGGCGCGCGACATCGTCGTCTTGCCGGCGCCCGAGGGGGACGACAGCACGAACATCAGGCCGCGCCGTTGGCGCCCGGGCGCCTGCACGTCGGATATGTGAAAGCGCGTCACTTGCGGCGGAACCGATCAAGCGTGACGACATTGCTGCCATCGTCCGTACCATCCGGCGCCGGCGGTTGCGGATCGCCGGGCGGCGGCTCGGGCGGCGCTTCGCCTTCCTTGGGCGGGAACTGCAGCGCGAAGTTCACCGCCGGATCGACGAAGCCGACCACCGCATCATAGGGAATGGTGAGCATCGAGGGCATCTGGTTGAACGACAGGCCGATGGAGAACTGCTCCGGGCCGACCTCCAGATCCCAGTAACGGTGCTGTATGACGATGGTCATTTCCTCGGGATAGCGTTCCAGCAGATGCTGCGGGATCACCACGCCGGGCGCGCGGGTGCGAAAGGCGATGTAGAAATGATGGCCGCCGGGCAGGCCGCCCTCGGCCTCGATGCGCTTCAATACGCGGCCGACAACACCGCGCAGCGCATCCTGCACGATCTCGTCATACGGGATCAGGCTGTCAGGAGTCGTCTCGTTCACAGATCTGCCCCGGTTAAGCGTCGCGCAACCGATTGGCGCGGGGCGTGGCCAAGGTCAAGCCAAGGGCGGAAAAATCAGGGTGAGGGCGTGTTGTTGCCCGGCTCTCCCATGGGTGTCTGTGGGTCGGGGGGCCTTGTTTGGCGAAAATGGTGAGGGAGGTTCTGTTGCCCGGCCCCCCAAGTCCGCCTGTGGGTCGGGGGGCCGTAAGCGCGCAAATCGGTGAGGGGGTTCTGTTGCCCGGCCCCCCAAGTCCGCCTGTGGGTCGGGGGGCCGTAAGCGCGCAAATCGGTGAGGGGGTTCTGTTGCCCGGCCCCCCTCCGGCCGCTGGAGTCCACTTCTGTTGCCCGGCGTGGCCCGTGCCGCGTTCTCTTGAGGTAATTTCGTCCGTGAGGACTCAATTACGCCGCGATCGCGAATGCCTCGTTGTCGTTGGCATTTGTGGGTTTTGAACGGTTTTACGGCGCATTCAGGCCGGGCAAAAACACCGTCTTTGAACACACGTCGATCCTGGTTCGGCCCCGCAAACCACCCCGACAACGGGCTGATGGATGGTGGAGCCGCCGGGTACTGCCCCCGGGTCCGCTGCGTCTATTCCACGGCATCATTTATCGCCATAGCCGGCAAGCCGGCGCCGCCAATGTAGGGGGTGGCAGGCGATTCCTCAATCCCCCCCGCCGAAACGCCGATACAAGGTCGGCAGCAGCAGCAGGGTGAGCAGGGTGGAGGAGATGATGCCGCCGATCACCACGGTGGCCAGCGGGCGCTGCACTTCCGCCCCTGCCCCGGTGGCGATCGCCATCGGCAGGAAGCCGATGCTCGCCACCAGCGCTGTTGACAGCACCGGCCGCAACCGATCCAGCGCGCCGGCCATCACCGCCTCGGCCCGCGCCATGCCATGCGCCCTCAGATTGTTGATGTGATCGACCAGCACGAGGCCATTGAGCATGGCGATCCCCGACAGGGCGATGAAGCCGATGGCGGCTGTGATCGAAAAGGGCATGCCCCTCAAGGCAAGCGCGAACACGCCGCCGGTCACCGCCAGCGGGATGCCGGCAAAGACGATCAAGGCCTGGCGGATGGACCCCAATGCACCATAGACCAGCACGAGGATGAGCAGCAGGCAGGCCGGCACCAGCACGGCCAGCCGCGCCTTGGCTTCCTGCAGCTGTTTGAACTGGCCGCCAAACTCGATGCGATAGCCATCGGGCAGCGGCACCGATTTCGCCAGCTCGGCCTTCGCCCGCGCGACATAGCCCTCCACATCGCTGCCCGACAGGTTGACCAGCAGCGCCGCGCGCTTCTGGCCATTGTCGCGGCGTACCGGTTCCACCGCCATCACCTCCTCCAGCGTGGCGACGCGGGAGAGCGGCACGATCCCGGCACTGCCCACCCTCAGCGGCAGGGCGCGGATGGTGTCGAGATCGGCGCGGCTGGCATCGGGCAGGCGCACCACGATGGCATGGCGGCGGATGCCTTCCAGGATCGCGCCCACCTCTTGGCCCGCCAGGCCGGCGGTGATGGCGCGATTGACCTCATCTGCCCCCAACCCCAGCCGCACCAGAGCGTCGTGGTTCACCTTCACCACCAGGCTGGGCGTGCGGCCATCGACTTCCTGTTCGGCCTGGGCGGTGCCGGGCAGCCGCTTCAGCACGGCTGCCGCCTGCCGGCCCAGCGCCTCCAGCCGGTCGTTGTCATCGCCGAAGATCTTCACCGACAGATCGGCACGGGTGCCTTCCAGCATCTCGTTGAAGCGCATCTCGATCGGCTGGGCGAACAGGAAATGCTGATCGCCATAGAGCCGCAGCGCCTCCGCCTCGATCGCCTTGACCAGTTCCGCCTTCGACTGCGGGCCATCCGCCGGCCATTCCGCGCGCGGCTTGTAATGGACATAGAGGTCATTCTCGTTGGGCGGCATCGGATCGGTGGCCACCGCAGAGGTGCCGATGCGCGAGAAGACATGGGTGATCTGCGGGAACTTCTGCAGCAGCGCCTTTTCCAGCGCGATCTCCTTGGCCAGGCTCTCCTCCAGGCTCATGTCCACCGGGCGATAGACCATGGCGGTGATCGAGCCTTCGTCGAGCCGCGGCGTGAACACGGTGCCGAGCCGGGTGAAGGCCAGCGCCGCCAGGGCAAGCACCACCAGCGCCGGCATGATCGCCAGCGCCGGCCGCGCCAGCGTCGCTTCCAGCAGCGGTCGCCACGCCCGTTCCAGTGCCGCGACAAGCTTCGTGGGGCCATGATCGGCGCCGGCCTTCAGCCAGTATGAGGCCATCGCCGGCACCACAGTGACACTGACGATCAGCGCCGCCGTCAGCGCCAGCATCACCGTCATCGCCATCGGCCGGAACAGCTTGCCTTCCACCCCACCCAGCGCCAGCACCGGCACATAGACGAGCGTGATGATCGCCACCCCGAACGCCACCGGGCGCGCCACTTCGCCCATGGCCGCCGTGATCAGGCGGCGGCGCTCGCGTTCGTCCAGCGCCCGGCCCAGCCGCTGCTGTTCGGCGCCCAGCCGCCGCAGCGCATTTTCCACCGCAACGATGGCGCCATCCACCAGCAGGCCGAAATCCAGCGCGCCAAGGCTCATCAGATTGCCCGAGATGCCCGTCCGCACCATCCCGATGGCGGCCATCAGGAAAGCAACGGGGATGACGGCGGCGACGATCAGCGCGGCCCGCCAGTGGCCCAGCACCAGGATCAGCACGAAGGCAACCAGCGCCGCCCCTTCCGACAGGTTGCCCTGCACCGTCGCCACCGTGCGCTCGACGATGTCGGCCCGGTCATAGCGGGCACGGATCACCATGCCTTCGGGCAGCGAAGCCTGCACTTCAGGCAGATAGGCATCGACCGCGCGCGCCACCTCGCGGCTGTTCTGCCCGGTGAGCAGCATGATGGTGCCCAGCACCGTCTGCTTGCCGTCCACGGTGGCGGCGCCGGAGCGCAGGGCGCTGCCCACGCGCACGGTGGCGAGATCGGCGACAGTCAATGGCCGCACCCCGCCGGCGAACTTCACCGGCAGCGCGCCGATGGCTTCGGGCTGCATCACGCGGGCATCGGTGCGCACCACCAGCCGGCGCCCGGCCTGTGATATGGCGCCGCCGCCGGCATTGTCGGCAAAGGCGGCCACCGCGGCGGCCAGTTCCGCCGGGGTCACGCCCGCGGCGGCGAGCTTCCTCAGGTCGGGCTCGATGACATATTGGCGTTCCAGCCCGCCGATGCTGTTCACCTCGGCGACGCCCGCCACCGTGCGCAGCATGGGGATGACGACATATTCCTGCGTCTCGGCCAGCGCCATCAGGTGATCGTCTTCGTTGCTGGCCGGCACCAGGCCGGCGTGATGGGCCTCGGCATGCGGTGGGTGATCCCATTCCAGCGTGTAGTAGAGGATCTCGCCCAGCCCGGTGGTGATCGGCGCCAGCTGCGGCGCAGCGCCGGGGGGCAGCAACGCGGCTGCCGTTGCCAGCCGTTCCGTCACCACCTGGCGGGCGCGCATCACGTCGGTGCCGTCCTCATACAGCAACGTCACCTGCGACAGGCCGGAACGGGTGAGCGAACGGAAGCCAACAAGGCCGGGCTGCCCGCCCATCAGCCGCTCGATCGGCACGGTCACCCGCGTCTCGATCTCCTCGCCGGCAAGGCCCGGCACGGCGGTGTTCACCTGCACCTGCACACCGGTCACATCGGGAATGGCGTCGATCGGCAGGGTGAACAGGTGATACAGGCCGATGGCGGCAGCGATCAGCGCCGCCAGCAGCACGCCGCCACGGTTGCGCTCGCTGGCCGAAATCAGCGCGGCGATCACGGTTGCGAGCTGCTCTGGCCGCTGCTGTCGCCGCCGGTCAGGATGCGGATATTCTCCTGCGCCTCCCAGAGCCCGGCGCGGGTATCGAGCACGGCGGTGAGCGCATCCAGCCAGCCGGTCTGCATCTGCACATAGGTGGCCAGCGGCACCGCGCCCAACCGATAGGCGTTGTCTGCCTCGGCAGCGGCGGCGGCGAATCGCTGCGGCGCATCACCCGGCCATTTCGCCAGCGCGTCGGCACGCGCGCGATACAGGGCGGCATCGGCGTGAAGGCTGGAAAGCAGCCGGCGGCGGGCGGCGATCAGCGCCGCCTGCCCCTGCGCCTCGCGGCTCTCGGCCGCTGCCACCTCGCCCTCCTGCCGGTTCCATAACGGCAGCGTGGTGGTGGCGCGCATGCCGATCACCTGGTCCTGCACGTCACCGCGATCCCGGTTGAGGAAGGGGCCGATGCTGATGGCGCCGGCCCGGCTCTTTTCCGCCAGCCGCACACCAAGGCCCTGCTGCTCCAGCTGGGTCTTCAAGGCCAACAGCTCGAAATTGCCGCTCTCCAACCGGTCGGCCAGCACGGCGACATCGGGCAGCGGCGGCGGTGCGCCGGGTGGGCGCAGGATGCGCAGCCGTGCCGGGAAGGGCTGGCCGCGCAGGCCGTTGAGTTCATACAGCGCGCTGTTATAGGCCGCCTGCGCCTCGGCCGCGGTGCGCTCGGCATTGATGGCGGCGGCTTCCAGCACGGCGGCTTCAAGGCGCGGGGCCGTGCCGGCAGGATCGCGCGCCACCAGCACACCGGCCAGGTTGCGCATCCGCGCCGCCACCTGCGCAGCAGCCTCGGCACGGGCATCGGCGGCGAACAGGCGATAGCCAAGTGTGCGCGCGCGGCCGGCCAGCGTCGCCTCGAACTGCGCCAGCCCCAGCCGCGCCAGCGTGACATTGCCTTCCGCGATGGCCTTCCTGAGCGGCAGCCGGCCATTATACTCGATGGGCTGCAGGATGGAGACTGCAAAGGCCGGGCCGTCGCCAAGCCGCTGGCCGGTCAGTGGATTGTCGGTGCGGCGTTCGCCGAATTCCACCGCGATCTCGGGATCGGCCAGCCGGCCGGCAGCCTTGACGCCCGTCTGCGCCAGGCTGATCTGGCGGGCGAGATACTGGCGCTCGGGATTGCCGGCCACCACCTCGGCGGCCAACGCCTCGATGCTGAGCGCCGCCGGCTGCGCCAAAGCAGGGCTGGCCAGCGCCAGGACAAGGCAAATTGCACGGATCATGCCGCCGCTGGTAGCGGAGCCGCCATCATCCGAAAACCCGTTATTTTACGTGTGCTTAGCTGCAATCAATTCGCGATAGCGGGTGAGCACGGCGCCATTGATGGCATCCCAGTCAAAGGCCTGGGCGGCGGCCAGCCCGGCCTGCCCATGCGCCGCGCGCAGCGCCGGATCCGTACAGTAACGCGCCAGCGCATCGGCATAGCCGGCAACGTCCTTGGCCTCGATCAGCGCGCCAGTGACGCCATCGGCCACCAGGCATTCATTGCCGCCAGCGCGCGCCGCCACCACCGGGATGCCGCTGGCCATGGCTTCCAGGTTGATGTTGCCGAATGTCTCGGTGATCGAGGGGTTCAGCAGCATGTCGGCGCTGGCATAGGCGCGGCCGAGGTTGGTGCCGTCCTGGAAGCCGATGAAGATCGCGTCCGGCACCTGCTTCGCAAAGCCCTCGCGCGCCGGGCCATCGCCGACCACCAGCAGCCGGTGGCGCACGCCCCGCCGCTTGAGTTCGGTCACCGCAGCGGCGACCATGTCGAGGCCCTTTTCCAGCACCAGCCGGCCAACGAAGCCAATCACCGGCTCATCGTCGGCGATGCCAAGGCTCCAGCGCCATTCAGGGCTGCCGCGGCCCGGGTTGAAGCGCGCCTTGTCGACACCGCGGCTCCACACCGCGGGCTCGCCGCTGATGATGCCGGCCGCACGCATCGTCTCGCCAAAGCCTGCGGTGGTGACGAAGATGGCGTCCAGCCCGGCATAGAAGCGCTTGAGCAGCGCCTCGATGCCCGGCCGGATGAAGCCCAGGCCATAATATGCGAAATAGGTTTCGAAGCGGGTGTGGATCGAGGCCACCACCGGCACGCCGATCTCGCGGGCCAGCTTCTTGGCGGCATGGGCGGCCGGATCGGGCGCGGAGAGATGGATGATGTCGGGCGCGAAATCCCGGATCTCGCGCTTCAGCCGATCGGGCAGGCCCAGCGCCAGCCGATATTCGCCGCGCCCCGGAATGGCGAAGCTGGGGATGGAGACCAGCGTGCCGGCCGGCTCGAAGGCCGGCGTGTCCGAGGTGGGCGAATAGACGCGCACCTCGCAGCCCTGCGCCTCCAGAAAGGCCACCAGCCGGTTCAGCGCCTGGTTGGCACCATCGCGGACATAATTATAGTTTCCCGAGAACAGCGCCACCCGGATCGGGCGATCCGGCAGGGCGGCAGGCAGACCAGCGGGTTCGGGCATCTTGTACGCGGTGGCCACAGCTTCATCCTTGTTGCCATGCTGCCCTGCCAGCGCATTGTGGCCAAGGCGCGGCAGAGTGATGGCAGCGAAGGGAGCGGGCCCAAAAGCAGAGCGCCGCCCGGCGGGGGCCGGACGGCGCTTGCAGTCATAGAAGAATGGCGCGGATCAGGCCGCGACAGCCGCGCGGCGACGGCGCATTGCGGCGCCGGTGAGGCCGAAGCCGGAGATCAGCATCGCCCAGCTGGCGGGTTCCGGGATCGAGACCACGCCACCGGCCAGATAGGCCAGCTGGTTCTGATAGAGCTGCGAGCCGGCCAGCGTGTCGGTGAGGAAGCCATTGATGATGGTGCGGCCGCCATTGCCCACCACGATCGCGGCATTGCCATTGGCAAACAGCCCTTCAGCGGTGCCAGTGGTGGCGGCGAGGCCCATCGAGAAGACGCCCCAGCCCGGGTTGGTGAGCGTCAGCGGGTTGGTGATGCCGGTGCCGAACAGCGTGCCGACGGTGACGCTGGTCTGGTTGTTGTTGCCGGTGAAGCTGGCGCCCAGCGACGGTGCGGTGCCGTCCCAGGTCTGGAACAGCACGCGGCCATTGCCGGCGATATAGCTGTTCAGCGCCGTGATGTCGCCGCCGGGCACGCCGCTGTTCTGGTTGGCATAGACCACGATGTCGTAGTTGCTCAGCGTGAAGCTGCTCAAATTGCCGTTGGTGGTGGTGACGGTGTAGCCCAGCGCCGAAAGCGCGGCCGCCATCTGATCGGTCGCGAGGTTGAAATCGTTGCGATAGAGCACGGTTGCCGCGTTGGCAGCGCCGGCCAGCAGCGAGGCGGTGGCAGCGGCGAGGAACAGCTTCTTCATGATAAACCCCCAGAATGCACACTAGTTGCGCCAGAATGGCTGCAATACATGTGCCAGTGCGGTTATCAGAAGATGAATGTCTTTTATATCAACGGTTTGAGCGCAGTGCGTCGCTGGCCCTGAAAGTGCCAGTGTAAACCCTGCCGACATTTTTGGCGGTTCCGGCGCGGCACCCAATGAAAAGGGGGCGCAGCGCCCAGGCGCCACGCCCCCTTTCCTGTGCGTGTCTGATCCTTCGATCAGCCCTCGGTCTGCTCCAGCGCCTTGGCGTTGGCGGCCTGCACGGCGCGCAGCGCGGCGTCGCGGGCGTTCGCCGCCACGCGCAGGCGCTGCATGCCGGCACCGGTGCCCGCCGGGATCAGGCGGCCGACGATGACGTTCTCCTTGAGACCCGTCAGCGTGTCCACCTTGCCCTGCACAGCCGCTTCGGTAAGCACGCGGGTGGTTTCCTGGAACGAGGCGGCCGACACGAACGACTTGGTCTGCAGCGAGGCCTTGGTGATGCCCAGAAGCACCGGCTTGCCGCTGGCCGGGCGGCCATCGGGCGGCAGCTTGGCGTTTTCGGTTTCCATCTCCTCGCGGTCGCACTGTTCGCCCACCAGCAGCGTGGTGTCGCCGCTGTCGGTGATTTCCACCTTCTGCAGCATCTGGCGCACGATCACTTCGATGTGCTTGTCGTTGATGCGCACACCCTGCAGGCGATAGACTTCCTGAATCTCGGCGCAGAGATATTCGGCCAGCGGCTCGACGCCCAGCACCTCCAGGATGTCGTGCGGGTTGGGGTTGCCATCGATCAGATAGTCCCCCTTGCGCACGAAATCGCCTTCCTGCACCGCGACATGCTTGCCCTTGGGCACCAGATATTCGGCGGGTTCGCCCACATTGCCATCGCTTCCTTCCGGACGGATGAGGATGCGACGCTTGGTCTTGTAATCCTTGCCGAATTCCACGCGGCCATCGATGCGGGCGATGATCGCGTTGTCCTTGGGCACGCGGGCTTCGAACAGCTCGGCCACGCGCGGCAGACCGCCGGTGATGTCGCGGGTCTTGGCGGCTTCGCGCGGGATGCGGGCCAGCACGTCACCGGCCGACACATCCTGCCCGTCCACCACCGAGAGCGTGGCATCGACCGCCAGCATGTAGCGCGCCGCCTCGCCCGAATTCTCGTCGAGCAGGGTGATGCGCGGCCGCAGGTCGTCCTTCTTGTTGACGGCCTTCCAGTCGACCACCTTCTTGTGGGCGATGCCGGTGGCATCGTCCATTTCCTCGCGCAGCGAGACGCCCTCGATCAGGTCCTGATACTTCACCTTGCCGGACTTTTCGGTGATCACCGGCAGGGTGTAGGGGTCCCAGGTGGCGAGGCGGTCGCCCTTGGCCACGGTGGCGCCTTCGGTCACCATGATCACGGCACCATAGGTGATGCGGTGCGCAGAGCGCTCGCGGCCCTCGGCATCGCGGATCACCAGTTCGCCGTTGCGCGACATGGCGATCACGCGGTCACGGCTGTCGGTGATGGTGGACAGGCCGCGATATTCGATGCGGCCATCCACCGGCGCTTCCAAGGTCGATTGTTCCGACACCTGGGCCGCGCCGCCGATGTGGAAGGTGCGCATGGTGAGCTGGGTGCCCGGCTCGCCGATCGACTGCGCTGCGATCACGCCCACGGCTTCGCCCATGTTCACCGGCGTGCCGCGCGCCAGGTCGCGGCCATAGCAGGTGG
>ERZ1066121.1758-NODE-1758-length-14920-cov-10.057518_pt1 | contig 14920 bp, 21 predicted proteins | sample MGYA00382768_ERZ1066121 | MGnify/ENA primary metagenome ERZ1066121 (study PRJEB33369, sample SAMEA5778351) | biofilm metagenome | biome: Industrial cooling water; feature: Water cooling tower basin; material: Biofilm | place: United Arab Emirates | collected... | reverse complement strand
CCAATATACCTGCCAATAACAATAACTGAACTACCTGCATCAAGGTACTGTTCAATATGGAAAGCAAAATCTTTCCAGTTATTGTTATTGGCTTTAAAAACTCCCTCAATTACTTCTAAAGCACCTTTGTATGTGGCGCCATCTGGAAACCCTTCGTTTTGAATCCATTCAAGGTCTTCTGTACTAATACGTTGAAAAGCATCATAATCTTTTTCACGAAATGCTCTATAAAGTTCTTGAATGAGTTCAATATTATTCATAACTTATTTATTCGATATCCATTTATACTCAATACTAACTTGACCATTAACTGGATTTACTCCTAATTTTCCAGCAACAAAACCATGTTTTTCATAAAATTTTCGCGATTGAATATTTTGTTTAAGTGTTGTTAATAATAAACCAGATGGGCAGATTATTTTTGCTTTGTTAAATAAAGCTGTTCCGATACCCATTCTCTGTACATCAACATCTACAAAAATCTGTTCTAAAATTCCTTTTATCTCGTTAATAACTATGAAACCAACTATTCGACTTTGATTCTCAGCTACCCATACAGTGCTATTTATTGCTAAATCATTCTTAAATCGAGACTTCCAAACTTCAAATGGTTGTGGATGCTTCAATTCAGGATATGTATTACTCCAACTTTTGTACCAGAGCGTAACTACTGTATCCAAATCATCTTCATGATAAGAGCGTATGGTAATCATATCCTCACTTACCTAGTACTAAGCCTGGATAAATAAACAAACTTTTAGGAAGTATACTGAATTTGCGTCTTAATTCTTATAATTATTAAATTTTAAAAAGCTGTACTTTTTGCTTTAGAATAATCAACCGGAGTTGGAACTGAATTGTGCCGATTGCGGAATTCTTCAAATACCTTGAAAAATAAATCTAAGGCTTTTTGCTCGTCTTCTGCATAGAAAAGTAAAATATTTGCCCAAGATTGGCTAGTTTGGATGTTAAATTTTTTTCGAACCCATTCTGGAAATTCTTGGAAGTCTTTTTCATCAGGGCATAAGTCAGTACTACGTTCATACTGTGCTATATTATATCCAGACAGAAAAGCCTGAAGACATATAACTGATGCTCTACCCAAGTACATAGAAGGAGCTTTTTTGATTTTGTATATAAGGGTATATAGGTCGTGCATTGTTGTTTTTCCTTAAAATTCTTCCTGTGTTATCTCAAATGTACCACGCTCCAACTCAATTGTAGGAGAACTTAAATTACAAAGCCATTCTGCCTTGTCAATTCCAGCGTGTTCAATATTATCAAACACAATCTCTTGCTCATCCACCTGAACTACAATACCTTCATGAATACCATTCGTAGCGATTTGCTCTTGTCGCTTTAAATCATAAATAATTGACCACGGCAGATCCCGAAAACCTACATCCAGTTTGATTCGTTTTCCAGATATCCCTTGACTTATTAAGAAGTTTTGAATTGCATCTGCACATTGAACACATTCAAATACTCCGTAATCATTAGCTATTTGTTCAATAACAATGAGAATATTTTCCACTTAAACTGTAAATGCACTAACTTATCATAGTTAAGATAGCATCAGAATATTATAAATTGGAATATAGCAATATTACAATAATTTTATTGTTATTATATACTGTATCAAAAATAACCGTGGATAATGCTATATATTGCATTATTTCACTTTTGTGGAAATACCTACTTAGATGTATATCTCTTTAAAAGATTGGTTCTAAATATCTAATTAATACCAATTTAGTTTCCATCACAATTTTTTGCCTTAATTGTTCATCTTGATTCCAGTAAAATAATTGTAAAGCACTTGCTATTTCTACTACCATTAATGCCATCAGGCGCCGCTGTTCTGCTTCTACATTTGGTTGACGTAATGCTAAAAATGTATCAAATATTACAGCAACTTCATTATCTAAACGTCGATTCATTGTTTGCAATTGAGGAAAAGCTTGCGACTGCAAAAAAATAATCCTGGCAGCAAGATTATTAGAGTAAAAATTATCACATAAATCTACAGCTTCACTCAAAATATCAGCTAACGGTTTATCTATATTTTTTGGGTGAAATATATTATCAAATAAAGCTTTTAGCTCTTCATAATACCTATCTCCCAAAGCGTGTAAGATTGCTGACTTATCAGGGAAAAAACGGTATAAAGAGCCAATAGAAGTGTTTGCTTGTACAGCTATTAACTCCGTACTTGCCATCTCATAGCCAACTTCCTCAAAAACCAACGCAGCTGCATCCAAAATTTGATTAAATCGCAGACGACTGCGAGCTTGCTGAGGTAAACGGCGTAAAGGTTCAGGCATTTGTCACTTCGAGAATATAAATAAAAGTAGCACCCCTCCAATTTAAGAGAGTTTTCCTGTACATAATTACATTTTACCTTCTTGAAAACTACCACTAGACAAACGTGAGAAATTCTCGTATTTTAGAAAAGTGAGAATTTCTCACTTTATTTATTTTTGTGTCTTTCGATGAGCGAAATATCTAAACAAACGTTTTCGGTGACGCTGCGCGCGGGACGACCAGACGATGCACTCCTATGTGGCGCCATTTTGTATGAAGCTTTCCGTACCATTGCAGTACAACGTGGCTTTACACCAGACTTTCCTTCTGCGGAGTTTGGAGCGGATATGTTGACCGAGCTTTTAGCTGACCCAGCAATTTATTCTGTTGTAGCTGAAACATCTGATGGACAAGTTATCGGTAGCAACTTTTTGTGGGAAGGGGACACTATCGCCGGAATCGGTCCGACTACGGTAGACCCAACCGCACAAAATAGGTCAGTTGGTCGGCGCCTGATGGAACATGTTTTACAACGGGCACGGGAAAAACGTTACGCTGGTGTAAGGCTCGTTCAAGCTGCATATAACAGCTGTTCCCTTGGACTGTATACAAAACTTGGCTTCAATGTACGCGAGCCACTGGCAAACCTTCAAGGGCAACCGCTCGGCTTAACAATACCTAATCGTATTGTTCGTTCAGTGGTTGAAGCTGACCTTGCTGCATGTAATCAAATCTGCTACAGCATTCACGGTCATGACCGAGCGGGGGAATTAAAGGGGGCTGTCGAGCGAGGTACCGCGACGCTTGTCGAGTATGATGGGCGTGTATCGGGCTACGCTACCGAAATAGGCTTCTTCGGTCACGCAGTTGGTGAGAATAATGAAGACCTAAAAGCACTTATAGGAGCGGCAAAGGAGTTAGCTGGGTCAGGCTTTTATGTTCCAATGCGTAACGCCGAGTTGTTGCGTTGGTGTTTGAAACACGGACTGCGTATCATTCAACCCGAAACTTTGATGAGTCTTGGTCTGTATAACGAGCCAGCAGGCGCCTTTTTACCATCTGCCTTGTATTAATGACAAACTTCAAAGTATGCCAATCAAAGACTTTTATATTTTGTTAATACGGCCTATGTAACTTAGAAGCTGAACTGGCGCCGTATAAATTAGCTTTATTCGCAATTACCATAGCTGTCTCACAATTAGTTATTGGTATTTTGCTATTTTCACAGCGATACGCGCTATTAGGTGCAATTATGGCTGTGCCCATGAATATTTGTATTTTGATGATAACTTTATTCATAAAAGCGGAATAGGCGCTGCTCCGAGTGTGCATCTTTGAGCATGTAAGTGTAATCAAATATTTTAATGTATATAAAAATACATGACTTTGATAATATCAATAATCGCATATTAATCAAATCCTTACAGATAAAGAGAATAATACATTTTTATTTAAACGATAATGATTATACAAAAGTTATCATTATTTTTGTTTAAATAATTAGCTTATACTCAAATAAGAAAATTATACTATTCACAAATCAATCTTATTTGATTCATTGTCTATTTTTATACAGGTAAGTCTAACCACTTATGGCACAATCAGCCGATATCAGCTCCAAGCGCATTATTGGTATTGAACCACTTCAATGGGCACAGTGGATTACTGGTAGTTCCAATATAACAGTTCAAGAAATAGTCAACTCAGAGTTCCAATTTGTAAGCCGTGATAGTGACATTCTTATTAAAGCTAGCAGTCCGAATCACGGTGATTTTTTGATTCTGAATGAGTTGCAGCTGCGTTACAAAACTAAGATGCCTAAACGAGTGCGTGCATATACAGGTTTGGCAGAGGAAAAGTACGACTTGCCAGTCTACCCAGTTCTAATCAATTTTATTAAAGACAGCGATACCCCCATCCCTACCAGATTCAAATCAAAGTTTATGGGTTTAGTCGCGCGTCAAGACTACCGAGTTATTAATCTATGGGAAGTTGACGTACAGTTAGCTTTCCAAAAAGTTTCTTCTCTGATTCCATTTGCGCCTATTCTCAAGAATGGAGACAACGAAGAAACAATCCAACAAGCATTACGAGTCATGCGTGCGGATGAAAAATTGAGTGAACTCGAAACTGTTTTGGGTTTCTTTGCTACATTTGTATTAGACAGCGCAATAGTTCAAAGTATAATGGGATGGGATATGGCAATACTACAAGAGTCTCCTTGGTATCAACAATTTGGCAAAGAATGCGAGGAAAGAGGCGAGCAACGAGGTGAGGAAAGAGGGAAGGTAATAGGTGAGCAACGAGGAATAATTTCGGCGATAGAATTGGGACTTGATTTAAAATTCGGCGCCGAAGGTTTAGAGTTAATGCAACCAGTTTCTCAAATTGCTGATTTAGAAAAACTCAAAACAATTAAAAACGCGATTAAAAACGCGCAAAGTTTAGATGAATTACGGCAATTAATTTAATAGTTTTGAATCTTACAGCGACGCAATGAACATAGACGCGATTAAATCGCGTCTCTACGTAACCTGGAATTACGTAAAATCATAATGTAAGGGGTGATGAACTTGTTCTTCGTCAAGCTTTCAGATTACACTATATTTTGTAATTTATTGCTTAGTCGAATGAAATATTCCAAGTATCATGCACTAGGAAACGATTATTTAGTTATTGCTCCTGAAGATTTGAAGATTGAATTAACTGCAAAGAATATTGAGCGAATTTGTCATCGTAACTTTGGTATTGGTTCCGATGGAATTTTATTTGGCCCTCTATCGTCTCAAGATTCAGATTTTGCACTACGCATTTTTAATCCTGATGGCAGTGAAGCAGAAAAAAGCGGTAATGGATTAAGAATATTTTCTCGTTATTTATGGGATAGAAAGCTTGTTAGAGAAGAGTTTAGCATTAATACACTTGGTGGGAAAGTTAAAGCGCGCGTTTATAATGATGGTAAAAGCGTTCATGTTGAGATGGGAAATGTAAGCTTCAAGAGCGAAAAAATTCCCGTTACAGGAGAACCAAGAGAAGTCATTCAAGAAATCATTACTGTTTTAGGGCAAACTTTCACTTTCTGTGCTGCTACTATTGGTAATCCCCATTGTGTCATACTATTACCTGAAGTGGCGCCAGATATAGCAACGAAGTACGGTTCTGTATTAGAGGTTCATCCAAACTTTCCTAATCGTACTAATGTTCAATTTATGAAAGTTATCGACCGTAAGAATATTCAAATTGAAATTTGGGAGAGAGGAGCAGGATATACCTTAGCATCTGGAAGTAGTAGCAGTGCTGCTGCGGCAGTTGCTTATAAGTTGGGTTTGTGTGATTCATCAATAACTGTTCATATGCCAGGGGGGCAAATTTTTATACAAGTTACTGATGATTTTATGGTGACTATGACAGGTGGTGTTACTAAGGTCGCCGAAGGTACAATTTCCCTAGAAATGTTTGAGTAGAGACGCGATTAAAAACGCGCAAACTTTGGATGAATTGCGACAGTTAATTTAATAGCTCCTAATCTCATAGTAATACGCAAGTTATTTTTTAGAGACGCTTCGATTTGGAGTGTCTTTATATGTATTTAAACTATGCTATAAACCAGGCTATAAACCTATGTTACAGTTGATAAAAATTATTGAAGCAGGCTTTTGTGTTTTTGGATGAACAGGTTCACGCACTTCAATTAACCGCAACCCACTACTATTAAATAATTTTACCCAACTCTCTAAGGTTCTAAAATACCACGGCGCCGGGTCGGTAAAATCGTCATTAAATCCTGCCCAAGAACCTTCTCTCCAACCATCAAGGTATGGAAAATCACCACAAGCAACCAAAGGATGAAGCGTTTGAACAATAAATAAACCTTTAGGATTTAGTAATTTTGTAATCGTTTTGAATAATCCTTCCACTGATTCTTTTCCAAACAGCGCAAAATTACATACTACAACGTCAACAGAAATAATTAGTTTACCTTGTTGTATTTCCTCATAAGATACATTAAGAAAATCTCCTCCAGCTTGTTGAGCTTTCTCAATTAGTTCTGGAACTACATCCACTCCAACTACATTAATTCCTTGAGTTGCAAGTTCACGAGTCAACCAACCTTCCCCACACCCCAAGTCAAGTACAGACTTCGGAGAATAACTTATTACCGCATCGATTATTGCTCGATTAGTAATTAGTTTGCGACTCTCAATTTCTCCAGAACGCACTGCATTTGTCCAGGGTGAAGCATTTTTGCACCATGAATCAATTATCTTAATATCGCTGAGTGGTTCAATGTTCATAATACTGAATTACTTACATTATATAATATAATGATAATACCTAACAAAAGGTTAAATTGAAAGTGCATGAGCCAAGGTAAAATTTCAGATATTATCAAAGTAGAACATCATTATCAACCAGCAAATGGCGCCTCTGAATGTTGTCTTCCAAGTTACCTACTGAGCATTCATCTTGGAAAACCTATAACATTACAACGAAAAATTGACGGGCGCCGTAGCAGTGATTATTTAGTAGAAGGCGATATAATGATTTCGCCTCCTTACCTACGTCGTAAATTATCTTGGGATACTAATGCGGAGTTTCGACTACTTCGTTTTTAATCAAAGTTTTTCAGTGCAATAACACAGCAATTTACCGATTCAGAGTGTCATATTACACCACAGTTAAAACTTCGTGACCCTTTAATTCAACATATAGGTTTAGCACTAAAATCACAGATAGAAACAGACGGATTATGCAATCGTCTTTACGCTGAGTCAATAATGAATGCGCTAGTTGTTCACATATTACACCGTTACTCATCTAAAAAACACGAAATTTCGCTGACTACGACACATGTATAAGTAACAAAGAAATTGCTCTAGCTACACAAATTACAGGCTTTTTGGCACCAGATTCCCACTTATACGAAATTTTTATGAGTGAACCAGCCGATAGTAAAATGCAAATTAAGGCGGGTATTGGTCAATTTATTAACTTTGGTATATTTAAACTAAAAAATCCTGACGACCAACCTCAATTTTTAGAAGCAACCGCAGAAGCAATTCGACAAATTTCAGGTTTACTCGCAATGCCAACCACTCACTTCCATCGGTCACTAGATGGCGCCCGTGCGATAAACTAAGGCTTATGGACATCCAAAGAAGAATACCTCCTAACTTGCACATTCTAAAATCCTATATATAGCAAGGGTTTCAGAAAGATGTGCAAGTCCTATATTTTACTGGAGCGCGAAGGGCGCCAGTCGGAGGCTTATATCTTGCACCATTCTCAACAAGCAAAAAGAAACCGGGCTTCTTGCGAAAAATTTTGCTAAAAACCCTAATTTATCGTATAGAAGCCCGGTTTCTAGACCAGGTGCAAGATGTCAGGATTGGTTTTCAGATATTCTATTTTTTTGTAAGGACTCCATCTATCTTCATTTTTTTGTCCTTGAATAGTATCAATAGTTCCTAACAACCGCTCAATATCCTCAAACATTCTGTATGTAGAAAAAAGGAATTCATCGTCCCAGTAACTTTTCTCATTTGTTACAGAGACAGTAAGATGCTTCCCTGCTGTGACTCTGATATGAACATTAAAATTATCGTGAGACAGTTCTCTAGAAATATCTTCTAGATTATTTGTTTCAGGAATTGTTTTTTTGAGAACAATATCCCAGATTCTATGCCATTTTCCATCTGATGTTTGTTTGGATTCAGCCCGTTTATTTACAATAATGTCATCAGCGTTATACTTCATAAAATACATATCTCTCCTTCCTCACAATCATTAGAATTGGAGTTTGTAATATGTGTTGGGGTAGGGTCATCAGCTATAGGTGAAGGTGGTAAAATTATTAGCCGATGCACCGTCATACTTGGCTGCTGTGTTAAGTCGAACTATGCTACCTGACTTGTTAGTGTGATATGTCCATATTTTGGAGTTGTCGGTTACTTGTACTTGCCAACCTGGTACTAATGCTTGAGTACAAAGAACTCCTGGTTCAGCTAAACCCAAACAACCATCATTCCAAGTACGTGCTTCCGATGTAGTAATTTTTAACTCCGAAGTAGACTTACCTGTACGTTTAGAAGCATCTTTCAAAACCGCACTTGCCACAGCATCTGGTAACTTCTTATTTTGACTATCATTCTGACTCTCACTTTGATTAGGTAAAGATTCTACTGGTTTTTCTGCTTGAGATGGAGGCACATTACTGCCCGTAGTACACCCCATCAATGCACTACTAATCACAACCACAGCAAACAAATTAACCAAAATCAAGCGAATACTTTTCTTATTCAAGCCAAACATACAAATACATCCGTTACGGAGTGATACCGTTGCCACGCCTACTACAATATACAACTAAACTCATAAACAGCCCCGTCCCAACGAGGTATTTTAATGGTTCAGGCACACTTGGGTTAGGGGAAAAGAAACCCTCGATAATGCCAGCGATTACAAGCATGGGTATAATTCCAAACACTAACTGCGAAGCTAGAGTTCCATAATACTTAAGAGCATCCAGGCGCCGATATTTCCCTGGAAACAGAATTGCCCGTGCGATTAAAAACCCAGCACCCCCTGCAAAAAATATCGCTGGTAACTCTAATGACCCATGAGGAAAGACAAATGCCCAAAATGGGTATGCCAAATTATTTTGTCCAACAAGCGTTGCAACGGCGCCTATTAGTAAACCATTAAATAGCAGAATATAGAAAGTAAAGGCGCCTGCGGTAATTCCACCAGCAACAGCTTTAAACGACACCATAATATTGTTAATCATGATACCGCTTGATGCTAGTGGTTCAACACCTAATATTGAACCCATCCAAAGTTTACGCTCGTCTCTAACTGTTTTAATTAAATGTTCGGGTACAATTAGCGACATGAAACTTGGGTCTTGCCAAGCATACCACCAAGCAATTAAGCACCCCAATATAAATAAAGCAGTCGCCAAAGCTATATAAACTATAGTTTGCTGCACCACCGCAGGAAATCCCCATAGAAAAAAATCGGTGAGACCCTGCCATTCTTGCCGACGCGAACCTTGATAAACTTGGTTATAAGCCCGCGTTGTCATTGATTGTAGGCTTTGTATAAGCGTATTACTGACTTGCTGGGTACGAGCGCGCGCTAAATCAGCGGCAACGGTACGGTAAAGAATAGCGACTTCGCGAATTTCACTTGAACGCAGTGATTTAAGTCCAGATTTTTCTATTTTTTTTAATAAAGTGTCGAGACGCTGCCAGTTTGGTTCACGTCGCGCTATCCAACGTTGAATATTCATGAATTTATACTCGTACTCAGGCTACCTTAGCTTAAGATAGCTTGAAGCAGTAGCTTGATTATTGTAATAGCACCATGTCTTTTAACCAAGGTTCTTCGCAACCCATTCAACCTTTGAGTATTGGTAACGTAGTTACTGCTGGACTTAGGCTGTATGGTGTACATTTCAAATCTTATTTAAAACTAGCATTTATTGCTTATGCCTGGATACTTGTGCCCGTTTACGGTTGGGCAAGATGCGGCGCCACTTTAGCATTGATATCTCGGTTGGCATATAGCGAACTAGTTGAACAACCAGAAACTCCATCAGAAGCGGGTCGTTTTTTAAGAGCGCGGTTATGGCAATTTTTGCTCATGGGTTTATTAATGTTTTTACTTATTATTGGTATCACAATTGGAGTAATTATATTATTATTTATTCTGGCACTAATAACGGGAGTTGTATTAGGAATTTTTATACCTGGAGGCGCCGCAAACGATGCTTTTAACCCTGTAGTAGCGTTAGTATCATTTACCTTGGTACTTGTTTATATCGGTCTAATTTTCAGCGTGTTTCTTTTAGTGCAAGCACGTTTTATTCTTGTGGAAGTGCCTTTAGCAATTGAAAATTCTACTGATGGAGCATCAACTATTAAGCGAAGCTGGAATTTGACAAGGGGAAATTTATGGAGAATTGTTGCAATTATTATTATAACTTCTTTATTAACTTTTCCGCTTCAAGTACCTTTAAGTGTGTTAAATATTATTATTCAAATTTCCTTACAACCTTTAGCAAGAGTAAATAGTAACTATAGGTTGTTAGCTGCAATAGTAAATATACTTCTAACTTTAATTAGTATTGCATTAGTAGTACCATTGTGGCAAACAATTAAAGCCGTACTTTACTGTGATTTACGAAGTCGTCGTGAAGGTTTTGGCTTAAAGTTGCGCGACCGTAATATTTAAAAAAGTTATGTTAAAAAAATTATGCATATTTTTAATCGAGTTAAATTTGTTACGCCAGAGAGCGTTGAGCTTGAATTTACTTTAGCTGGTATTGGTAGTCGAACTTTTGCTCTACTAATTGATTATCATGTTTTAGCTTTAATAATAGCGTTAATTTTCACTATTTGGCTCACAGTTTCTTATCAAATACAAACTTTTGGAAAACAAATATTTGGTGAGCAAGCTGATAACTGGGTAGTTGCGATAGCATTCTTCATTTTGTTTGCAGTTTACGCTGGATATTTTGTATTTTTTGAAACTTTATGGCAAGGACAAACACCAGGTAAGCGTTTAGCAAAAATCCGCGTTGTTCGCGATGATGGTAGACCTGTCGGACTTCAGCAAACAACTTTACGTGCCCTACTGCGACCTTTTGATGAAATTTCTTTTATTGGCGCCTTGTTAATTATGTTTAATCGTAAAGAAAAGCGTTTAGGAGATTTCGTCGCAGGTACAATCGTAATTCAAACTTCTTCTATCGCTGTTTCTGAAAAACAAAAATTAACATTATCAGAATCTTCTAATTTAGCTTGTGAAAAAATTTTAGAGACTACTAATTTATCACCAATGCTTCCTGATGATTTTGCAGTTATTCGCGAATATTTAGTGCGGCGCCATATAATGTCTAAACAAGCAAGAGCAGCACTTGCTATTGAACTTACTCAACAAGTACAATCAATTATTCAATTAAATAACTTACCTGATGGAATTAGCCCAGATACTTTTTTAGAAGGCATTTATCTTGCCTATCAAAAAACATCAATAGGGTAAAGACGTTACATGTAACGTCTCTACTTCAATATTAATGTACTATGGCATCCAACCGCGTGCGCTAGAAAACAAAAAATTTTTGCTTCGTGGCTCACCGGAATGCAGCATTCTCAACAAGCTTAAAGAAACCGGGCTTCTTAGCAAAAATTTTGCTATAAAACGTTAATATTTCGTACAGAAGCCCGGTTTCTAGACCTGGTGCATTCCGGTGAGGTAGGGTAGGTATCTTGCCTGACCTACAAAATCTATATTATGACCCCGTTTGCAATAAAGCCGCAGAAACAGCAATCATAAAACAAACGAAAGAATATTTAACACCAGACCTATTTTGATAAATAGCTGCCTGCAAACCCATAACCACAGACCCTACAACCATAGCAGCGCAAGCCAAAGACTGCCAATTTTGTATAAATAACATCATAGTACACAGCCTAATATTATATATCCGTAGGCTCAATATATGGCTCATCACACGCGCGTATCTTCCGCCAAACGAAATAATTCGGCGCCATCAAAAGAAGCAAATACTCTCTAACACCACAAAAGTCAGTAAGATGATTAAAATTTAAGAGTAGCTTTTTTTGGACGCTCCAAAAATGAATAATCCGTTTCCAGGAATGAATCCATATTTAGAGAATCCTGTATTTTGGGCAGAGTTACATCATAGATTGATTACAGCTATAGCAGACGCAATTGAGGTAAATATCCCACAGCAATATCAAGTTGCCATTGAACAACGTACTTATTTAAGCGATGACTCAAATTCTGTATCTGTTGGGATACCTGATGTTTCTGTTTTTTCTAAACAAGTGGCGCCGCAACATTCATCTACAACACAGCTTTCTACATCAGAAGGTATAACAATAATGATGCCAATGCCAGAAAACGTTACAGAAAGTTATTTAGAAATACGAGAAATAGCAACTGGTTTTGTAGTCACAACAATTGAAATTATATCTCCGAAAAATAAAAAAGCTGGAGAAGGCAGAAAAGCCTACGAAAATAAACGTAAAAAAGTGTTAGCTAGCCTTTCTCACTTGGTAGAAATTGATTTATTAAGAAGTGGCAAACCAATGTCGATACTAGGAGAAGTAGCGATAAACGATTATTACATCATTGTCAGCAGAAGCGATACTCGTCCCAAAGCAAAACTATATACTTTTTCTGTCCAACAGCCAATACCCTCATTTCAACTACCTTTACAATCAGAAGATATAGAACCAATTTTAGATATACAATCTTTATTAAACAGTATATATAATCGTGCCAGATATAATTTAAGAATCGATTATAATCTGGAACCAGTACCTCCTCTCAAAGCCGACAATGCAGCGTGGTGTGATATGGTTTTACGTGAGCAAGGATTACGTGAATAATCCCCCCAACCCCCCTTATTAAGGGGGGCTTTAAGCCCTGTTTTTCACCCTTAATAAGGGGAGCTTTAGACTTTATAATAAGATTTATAACGGGAGCAGGAGTTGTTGAGAATCTGGATCTAGGAACACAAAAGTAAACAATTTCAAGTAAATGGATTCAATATAGATATGCTGCAACCCTCAAAATCTTTAGTATTCCTAGTAACAAGAGTAAGATTGTGTATCTCAGCCGTTGCTGCTATTATAATATCCGCTTGAGAACGCTGTTTACCTTGAGTTCTTAACACACCCCTCAACTCACCTGCACGCTTGGCAATTTCAGAATTAACAGGAAGAATTTGGCAGTAAGTTGCAAGAAATTTTTCAAACCATTTTTGGATTCGAGGACTAGGTTTAGCAGCTAAACCATAATAAATTTCTTCCAAAGTGATAACACTTAAGTGAATTGATGTAACAGTATCACTCCATGCTATGACTCCTTGATTAGGGGTAGGACGAGATAGCTCACTAATAATGTTTGTATCGCAAAGAAAAGTCATTCTACACTCTTAAACAAAGGGGTTGTCACGGTCGCTACGTGTCGGTATCTCTAAACTATAATCTTCTTCGGTACACAACTGTCTAAGTTCGGCAAAAGCTTTTGTTAAAGTAGGTTTTGCAGTATACTGCTGTTGCCAATTTAAAAATTCTTGAAAAAGTTGTGGGTCTACTATTGCCGCGACTAATTGCTCCTGAGTGTAAATTAATTGAGGTTCTTGATTCGTTGCATCGATTATAAGAGATAACTTATCTTGAGCTTCTTCAAATGACCATTTCATTTCAAAGTCTCCGTTACATGTAAAAAACGTTCTGGTGGAACTTTTTTAAGGTTAGCCTATTTTAGAGGTGGTTTTGACTGGCGCCAGTCAAAACCAATTAAATATCACAATTTCATTAATAACTCCTGTGTTAACTGCACAAAAGATTTAGAACCAGGAGACTGAGGATTATTTAAAACCACAGGCATAAAACTATCAACAGCTTTTGCGACGTTCATATCCATCGGTACCTGGCTTTTAAACACCTTGCTATCGCCAAAGTCTTGATATACACGGTTCATTACTTGCTTATAATACCTACCACTGAGCAAATTACCGCTGTACATGGTAAATACAATCCCCAGCATTTGAATATCAATCTTAGCTTCCTGCTCGTGACTATCTTTTAGCTGGGCAATGCGTCTTTCTAAAAGTTGAATTCCAACTATAGATAAAGGCTCAGGTTTTGCTGGCAATATATAGAAATTACTCGTTGCCAGCGCGCTACGTGTTAGTAAAGTATAACCGGGAGCGCAATCACAAATAATAAAATCGTACTCATCGCGTACTGGTTCCAATATTTTACTTAGCAAAACCCGCTCAAAACGGTTCCAAATAGTCTCAAAATCCTTCTCACCCAAAGTAACCGCTTGCTGGTGCAAAAGTTCTGACACCACAAACTCATCGTACAAGTCAATGTCACCCGGTATCATATCTAAACCAGAGACATTACAAACTTGCTTTTGAATTACATCATGAATTGTATGGCTCGGCGCCTCACTAGGGGTCATAATTTGGTCAATTAAATATCGAAACGTTTTACCCTGTTTACGACGATTAGCAAACTCAACAGGAGACATCAAACTTAGAGTAGCGCTGATTTGCGTATCTAAATCGATTACTAACACCCGTTTACCGTGATTTTTTGCCAAACAAGTAGCCATATTAACAGTAAGTGTCGTTTTACCCACACCACCCTTCATATTCGCAGTCGCAATTACATATCCCATTAGTCAACCCTTCCAATAACGCATTCACATTGTAGGTTGGGTGGAGGCTTTGCGGAACCCAACATAAACCCAACATATATATATGAGCATTTATTAACTCACCTCCCCATACCCCTCATAATTTCAAGCAGTCAAAATTATACCAGCGAAGAATAACTAACAGGGCAAACAAAAAAGAGAATTTGTAGAGTAACATCTCCTTCTTGTGGAGCGGGCATCCTTGCCCGCCCTAACTATCACATAAGCAAACTAATAGGCATTATTATGTAAAGATAATTACCACAGAGACACAGAGTACACAGAGAGAAGAGTAAGAAGAGCTTAAGATTGGCGCCTGTTTATATAGGACGGGCAAGGATGCCCATCCCACAAGATGGTTAGTTTTATT
>ERZ1066121.1755-NODE-1755-length-14924-cov-5.640191_pt1 | contig 14924 bp, 12 predicted proteins | sample MGYA00382768_ERZ1066121 | MGnify/ENA primary metagenome ERZ1066121 (study PRJEB33369, sample SAMEA5778351) | biofilm metagenome | biome: Industrial cooling water; feature: Water cooling tower basin; material: Biofilm | place: United Arab Emirates | collected... | reverse complement strand
TCCGAGACGATGGGCAAGCCGAAGCGCAGCAGGCGCGACCAGTCTTCGCGGTGGAGATAGGAGCCGGTGGGGTTGTTGGGATGAACGACGACGATGAGGGCGCTGCGCTCCGAACGCTGCGCCTCCAAATCTTCCCAATCGATGCACCACTCGCCATCGTATTCCAAGCGGTAGGGCCGTAGACGCAGCCCCGCATAATGGGCGAGGTGCTCGAGCAGAGGATAGCTGGGCTGCGGCACCAGGACTTCGTCGCCGCTCTCGGCCAGCAGCTTGAAGAGGTAGGCATAGGCTTCGCTGGTGCTGGCGCAGAGCGCGAGACGAGAGGGCGGCAGGCCGAGCTCGGCCGCGAGAAAGGCGCGCGTCTCCTCGCGGCCGAAGGGGCGTGCTTCGTAGTCGAAGAGCCGAGGGTCGGCCCAGGCCTCGAGGATCTCCGCGCGGCGATAGGGAAGGGCGACGCGGGTGGGATTGGATTCGCTGAGATCGATCCAGCTCCTGCCCTCAGCCTGCAGGGCGCGGCAGGCTTGGGTGAAGGCGTTGAGGCCGGTTTCGATGGGCGTATGTGGCGCTGGCCAAATGCGGGGCATGAACAACTCTTTCGACGCTGGACCGATAGCACGCCATCATGCGAAACCGAGGAGCGCCGGGTGTCAGGGCAAAAGAGCGAGGAGCCTACCCCCAAAAAGCTGCGTGAGGCGCGGCGGCGAGGTGAAGTCGCCAAAAGCCGCGAGGTGCACGTGGCCTGCTCGCTGCTGGGCGCCTGGGCTTTGCTCGCCTTCGGGCTGCCGCCGCTCGTACGAAGCGCCAAAGAGAGCGTTTCTCTCTCGTTCGCCGCCATCGCTTCGCCGCCGAGAGAGGCGGCTCTCCCTGCCGAACTCCTCAAGCGCATCTTCGAGGGCGCCATCGCGGCGCTCGCGCCCCTGCTCCTCGCGCTTTTTCTGCTGCACGCGCTCGCCGGCTCTCTGCAGAGCGGGGCGCTTTTCAGCCCTCGCGCGGCGAGCCCGCGCTGGTCACGCCTCGATCCATGGAAAGGCCTACGCCGGCTTTTCGGGAGCGCGCAGCTCATCGAACTCGCCAAGGGTTTGCTGCTCCTTCTCATCGTCTTTGCCCTTGCATCGAGCTTGTTCTGGCGCCGCTTGCCGCAGCTCGCGACCTTGCCGCGTTGGCCCCTCACGCGAGCTCTGGCGCAGGTCTCCGAGCTTTTCGTCGCGCTCACCTTGCGTGTGGCGCTGCTCGCCTGCGTCGTCGCCACGCTCGATCTCCTCTACCAGCGCTGGAAGTTCCGCCGCGATCGCCGCATGAGCCGTGACGAAGTCAGACGTGAGCACCGCGAGAGCGAAGGCGATCCCCATACCAAACAAGCGCGCGAGCGTTTGCATCGCGAGCTCACCGAGCATGCAGTCTTCGAAGAAGTTCGCCGCGCCGACGTGCTCGTCGTCAACCCCACCCATTTGGCCGTCGCCCTCGTCTACCGCGAATCGGAAGGGCATCAGGCACCTCGGGTGAGCGCCAAAGGCCAGGACGCCCTCGCACAGCGCATGATCGAGGTGGCGCGTGAGGCGGGGGTGCCCGTCGTGCGCGACGTCGCCCTGGGTCGGACGCTTTACGAACTCGCCGAGGGCGAAGAGATTCCTGAACTCCTCTACGAGAGCGTCGCGGCTTTGCTCAAAGCGGCCTGGCAGGAGCGCTACGGCGAGGATAAGGCGCCCGATCGCGACGATCTCCCTTGAGTCTCGCTCCGGCTCCTTGCCCTGTAGATGGGGCGGGGTAGCCTTCGAGCGAGGCATGAACGCACCCGATCCAGACCATGAGGGCTCGAGCGCCGCGCTTCCCGAAAGCGCCGCGCTGCGCCGGGCAGAGGTCGAAAATGCGTTGCGTTCCGGTGATTCCTCCGCTTTATCACCGGGCTCGCTGGTGGACGTGGCCGTTCCCTTGCCTTTGCGGCGGAGCTTCACCTACCGGCTGCCCGCCCAAACCTCCTACCCCGTAGTGCGGGGCAGCCGGGTCGCCGTTCCTTTTCGGCGCCGCGTCCTGGCCGGCTTCGTTCTGGGCGAGAGTACGGCGCCTCCCCCGCAGAAGCTCGCTGAGGTCCTCGAGATTCTCGATCCGGAGCCGATCTTTTCCGACGAGCTCTTTCGTTTTCTGCTCCAGGCCGCGCGCTACTACGCACATCCCCTCGGCGAGGTGCTGCAGGCCGCGTCTCCTGCCCTCGACCGCGACGAACTCCGTCGTTTGCGCCGGCGCGGCGCCGAAAGCGCGGCCTTGGCGTCGCGACGCAGCGTTCGCCCCACGCGCGTCACCTTCGTAAGGCGTCTCCGTTTCGACGATCTGCCCGCACGTTTCGGCGACAAGCAGCGCAGCCTGCTGGCGGCACTCACCGACTCCGAGGAACAGCGCGTCGACGAACTCCGTCACCTCGTCGCCTCGCCTTTGGCCACGCTCCGCCGCTTGGCCGAGACGGGCTGGGTCGAACTCAGCGAGCGAGAAGTGCTCGACCTTCCCGGCGATGGTGGGCCGGAGGAGCAGGTTTCCACCGCGGCCCCGAATCTCACCTTGCACCAGCGCGTCGCCGTCGACGCCATCACCGAAGCCATCGCGGCGCATCGCTATCGCGGCATGTTGCTGCACGGCATCACCGGCGCGGGCAAGACCGAGGTCTATCTACGCTGCATCGAAGAGGCCCGGCGCGCCGGCCGGAGCAGCTTGATCCTCGTGCCGGAGATCGCGCTTACGCCGCAGTTGGTCGGCCGCTTCCGCGCGCGTTTGGGCGATTCCATCGCGGTGCTCCACAGCGGGCTGAGCGAAAAGCAGCGTTTTCAAACCTGGCGGAGCCTGCATCAGGGCGAAACCCGGATCGCGGTCGGCGCACGTTCGGCGCTTTTTGCGCCGCTGCAGGACCTTGGCCTCATCGTCGTCGACGAGGAGCACGACCCTTCGTTCAAACAGGAAGAAGGCTTCCGTTACCAGGCCCGCGACATGGCTTTGCTGCGCGCCACCTTGGCGCAGGCGGTCTGCGTCCTCGGCAGCGCCACGCCTTCGCTCGAGAGCTATCATCTCGCGCAAGAGAAGCGCCTCGATCTCATCCAACTGCCCGAACGCGCCACGCCACACCCCTTGCCGCAGGTGGAGATCGTCGATCTCGCGAAACACCGCTTGGGTCCATCCGGCAACCCCTATCTCTCGGCGCCCCTGCATCGAGCCCTCGAGCATTGCCTCGAAGAGGGTCAGCAAGCGATCCTCTTCCTCAACCGTCGCGGCTTTGCCCCGAGCGTACGCTGCTTGGGTTGCGGCAAACTCGTTATGTGCCCGGATTGCAGCGTCACGCTGACCGAACATCGCCACGCCCACGAGCTACGCTGCCATTACTGTGGCTTCGCCAAAGGTCTGCGCGAGGCGGGCACGCACTGCCCGGGCGCGCCGGTCGAAGGCTTGGGTTTGGGCACCGAACAACTCGAAGAGGTGCTTCGCGCCAGCTTCCCAGGCGCCCGCGTCGCCCGCCTCGACCGCGATACGGCAGCCTCGGGCGTCCGCGCGCTGCTGGACGATCTCCGCCAAGGCAAACTCGATATCCTCGTCGGCACGCAGATGGTCACCAAAGGCCACGACATGCCCGGCGTCACCCTGGTCGGGGTCGTGCTCGCCGATCTCTCGCTGGCCTTGCCCGATTTCCGTGCCGCCGAGCGCACCTTCCAGTTGCTTACGCAGGTCGCCGGGCGCGCGGGGCGCGGCGAGAAAGAGGGCAGGGTGCTGATCCAAACCTTTCAGCCAGATCATCCGGCCCTGGTCTTCGCCCGCGAACATGATTTCGAAGGTTTCTACCGAGCGGAAATGCACGACCGCAAGGAACTCCTCTATCCCCCCTGCGCCCACCTGGTCGCCTTCCGCATCGAGGCGAGCGAGCTGGCGGCCGCCAAAGAAGCGGCGCATGCGCTCGCAAGCCATTTGCGCAGTCGAGGCGCGGGCGACGAGTCGCTGCTGACCATCACCGGACCAGCGCCTGCCCCCATCCTTCGGCTGCGCACCCGCTACCGCTACCGCGTCTTCGTACGCTCTCCGGAGCGGGCCGCGCTGCGCCGCACCATTCAGCATGCCCGGACGCTCATCGACCAAGGATTGGGGTCGGTGCGCGTTATGATCGATGTCGACCCGGTATCGATGGTATAAAAGGCGCTACGGCTCCTCGCGACGAAGGAGCCCTGGGCTCGACTATGGTACGTACGGAAGCGACGGTTCGCCTCGATCTAAAGAATTCTGCCGCTCAGAGCGCGCAGGCCAAGCTCCCTTCGCTCCAGCGCGAGAGCGCCGAAACGCTGCTCTCTGAGGCACTCTGGCAGCGTCTCAACGCCCTCGACCGGAAGCTCTTCGCCTCGCAGAAAGCAATGGAGTTCGAACTTCCCCGGGGCGAGGGCTCGGCGCGCGATCTGGTCCCTCAGAGCTTCATGCTCGATCTCGCCTTGCCGACGCTCGAAGACTTTGCGCCGGTAGCTTCGCTTCCCGAGGCGGCCTACTCCGAGCCGCCGCCGGCCTATTTCCCGCTTCATCTGAGCGAATCGGCGGCTCCTGCCGTCCTCGCCGGCGGTCGCTTCCTGGCGATGTTGTGGAGTGCGGCCTTGCAACGCGCCACGCTCTCGCTGCGCTGCAAGATGGAAGGGAACCAATACACCCTCCTCCTCCACGGCGGGCGGGTGGTCACGTCCTTGCCTCGTGACGAGGAGCAAAACCTACGCGACGAGGTCGACGCACAATGGGAACGCTGGTCCGAGCAGCGGCGCGAAAAAGAGGAGCTCTGCATTCGTCTATGCAGCGGCGACGCGCTCGAAGTGGCCTGTGAGGCGATGAGTCGCGAATGGATCGCGCTCCGCTCCTTCCGCCCGGTGACTCGCCCTCTGCCCATGATGTTGATGGCCGAGTTGCGAAGCCGGATCGCCGAGGGCGCCATCACGCGTTTGTGGCGGAAGTCGCACCGCCTCTCGTTGCTGCCGGCCCTCGACGAGCGCGCGGCCGAGGCTTGTCTCGAGCCGGAATTGGTCGAATACCTGCGCGGCGCCGAGGGCAGAACGCTCGAGCAGGTCTTGCGGCCCTTGCCCGAAGCCTTAGGTATGAAAGGCGTGCTCTACGCGCTTCATGCCGTGGCGGCCCTGCGCTTTGATTGAGGTCGAGGCGGGGCAGAGCGCGTACGCTTGCGCCTTCCCCGAAAAGGGTGTCATTTTAGAGAAGATCGCCGATCCGAGCAGACGAGAAGCAGCATGGCCATCCGTACCATCCTCCACTATCCCGACCGCCGCCTGCGTGAGGCGGGTCGTCCCGTCGAAACCTTTGACGACGAGCTCCAATCGCTGCTCGACGATATGGCCGAAACGATGTACGCGGCGCCCGGTGTCGGCTTGGCCGCGACGCAGATCGGCGTGCCGCTGCGCATCTTCGTCATCGACATCGCCAGCGGAGAAGACGAAGCGAGCGACTTCCGCGTCTTCATCAACCCCGAAATCGTCGAGAAGACGGGGGAGATCTGCTGGGAAGAGGGCTGCCTCTCCTTCCCTGGCCTGCGTGAGGAGCTGCAGCGTGCGGCCCGCGTGCGGGTGCGCGCGCAAGACGCGCGAGGAGAGTGGTTCGAACTCGAGGCCGAGGACTTGCTGGCCGTGGCGATTCAGCACGAATACGACCACATCGAAGGCAAGCTGATGATCGACCGCTTGGGTCCGGTGCGGAAGCGCTTGGCCCATCGCGCCATGATGAAACGCTCCGCTTGAAAACCGCGCCCTGACGCCCGCTCCTCGGCTTAGGTCCTCGCTACGTCCCGGGGAAGGGCTTTAGCCCGTCCCCGAGACTTCGCTGCGGGCGCACTCGAGGAGCGGGCGTCAGGGCGCGGTTTTCCTGGACGGCTCGGTTTTGCTTGGCTCTTGCGTTGTGGCTTGGGGCTGGTAGTTTGGCGCTCCGGGGGACGTGGAATCTACGATCGTTTTTTTTGGTACTCCGGCCTTTGCGCTTCCCTTTCTCGAGGTGTTGAAGGGGAGGGTGAGTCTGGTGGTTTCGCAGCCGGATAAACCTGCGGGGCGAGGCCAGGCGCTCCGTCCACCGCCGGTTAAGGTGCGGGCGCAGGAGCTCGGGATTCCGGTCTTTCAGCCGACTTCGCTGCGGAGTGCCGAGGTCCAAGAGCGGATCGTGGCGGAGCAGCCGGTGCTCGGCTTCGTCGTGGCTTATGGCAAACTCATCCCGCCGGCGCTCTTGTGCCGTCCGCCTCGGGGCTACGTCAATGCGCACGCCTCCCTCCTGCCTCGCTGGCGTGGTGCGGCGCCCATCGCCTGGTCGATTCTGGAGGGTGATCCGGAGACGGGCGTGTGTTTGATGCAGATGGAGGAGGGCCTGGACACCGGGCCGGTGCTCGCCGAGCGGCGCACCGCCATCGCTTCCGAGGACAGCTCTGCCACTCTCGGTGAACGCCTCTCTCACCTGGGTGCCGCCCTGTTGCAGGAGAACCTGCCCCTCTTGATCGAAGGTGCATTGCCGTCCCAGACACAAGCCCAGGAGGGCGCCTGTTACGCACGCATGCTGCGCAAAGAAGACGGTCGCCTCCGCTTCCGTGAAAGTGCCGAAGCCAACCACCGGCGCTTCCGTGCCATGGATCCCTGGCCTGGCGCTTATGCGCAGTGGCAGGGCAAGCGCATCAAGCTCCACCGCTTGACGATGCCGCGGAAGGCGCCGGAGTATTCGGGACCCGAAGGCAGTCTGCGCGTCCTCGAGGGCAAGCTCTGGGTGAAGTGCAGCCCGGGCTACCTCTCGATCGAGGAACTCCAGCCCGAAGGCAAGCGTCGGATGAGCGCTGCCGAATTCCTTGCGGGTCGTCCCCTAGCGGCGGACGCCCGTTTCGATCAGGACGAAGAGAGGGAGAGTTGAAGATCTATACCCGCAGCGGCGACGAAGGGCAGACCGGGCTTTGGGGCGGCGAGAGAGTCTCGAAAGCCGACCCGCGGGTCTGGGCCTACGGCAACGTCGACGAACTCAACGCCTCCCTGGGCATGGCTCGCGTGCACGGCCAGGATTCCGATCTGCTGCCCCTCTTGACCCTCTTCCAGTCGCAGCTCTTCACCTTGGGGGCCGAGCTCGCCAGCCCGCCCGAGCGCCGCGAGAAGCTGGGCATCGAGCTCCTCTCGCAGGCCGACATTCATGCTCTCGAGGCGGAGATCGACCGTTACGACGCCGAACTCGCGCCTCTGACGCATTTCATCTTGCCCGGCGGCAGCCTCCTCGCGACCTGGTTGCACGCCAGCCGCACGATCTGCCGTCGAGTCGAGCGGGAGATCGTCGCCCTCCACGAAGCGCGGCCGGGGCATATCCGTCCGGAAGTCCTCCAGTACCTCAACCGGCTGGGCGATCTGCTCTTCGTCCTGGCGCGCTGGGCCAATCTTCGCGCCGGGGTCCCCGACCTCCCCTGGATTCCGCAGCGCAAAACGCCCTGAGCCATGCGAGAGCGAGCCAGCACATAAAAAAAGAGCCGACTGAAGTCGGCTCTTACTGGTCCGTACCATCCGGACGTTGGTGTGCACGCGAACCCCTACCGATATGGTAGGTGGGAGCGGATATCGTCTGCTTTAGGCTTCCCGGTGAAGATTGCCGGGCTGGCTCACCACAAACGAGGAGGCCCCCGAGGTTCTATTCGTAAGGGATTCGTCTTGCAGCACCTCGCGTACCCGACAGAGAGACACTTCACTGAAGTTAATCGGAGGAGTCGATCCGGTCAAGGTGTGAACGAAGGGAAAAGATCGAGGGCCGTACAAAGACGGAGAGCGCACGATCTGCCTAGAAAAGAGGCAAAATCAACGAATCCTTGTCAAGCCCCTAGCGCGTCCGGGAGCGATAGGGTGTCGCCTTGAGGGCGGCCTTTCCGGCTTTGACATAGACTTTGAAACGCACCCGTGTCGCGCCATGACGCGATTTGATCTGCATTAGATTCTTCTGCAGAGTGGCTTGAAATTTCTCAAAAGTAACGCCACTGATCGACTCGCCGCAGCGCTTCCGTGTCTCGAGATATTCGGCAAAGACTTGCAAGAAGTGCTGACGGTCTTCTTCTTCTTCGCGTTTCGCATCCTCATTGGGTTTGAGCGTCGCGGCGAGCAGATCTTTGGGAACCTGCGCGACCAGGGTCGCCCCTTCTTGCTCGTCCCAATCGTCGCTCGGAGGAATGCTGCTGAAAGAGAGCAGGCCCGAGTCGATGGCCTTGGCACCGGAATCATCGCTCAAGGAGATCGGCTGCGAGCCGTCCGGGATGTTTTCTCCTCGTAAGGTCGTCGAGAAGGCATCGGCGAAGGTTTGGCTGTTCAACGAGGATTCGTCGAAGGCATCGCTCTGCGCGAAGGCCGGCGCGGCTGCCGCTGCGCGTGTCCTTTTGGCCTGCGCCCCATTGGCCGGCAGACCGCCTGCCGTAGCGCCTTTGCGTGGCGCCGTTACGGGAAGTGCGGGGGCCTGCCGTCGCGTCGCATTCGTGCGCGGCACAGGTGGCGGCGCCGGCGGAAGCTGTGCCGGCTCGCGGGTCTCCACGGCAGGAGAGGGCGCGGCGGCAAGGCGCCGCGAGGAAAAGGCGGGGACGAAGCTTGGCACGCTGGCCTCGGCGGCGTCCTCCTCGTCTGCAGTCGGAAAGGCGAAGCTCGGTTCCCTACGATCCGGCAGTTCGTCGGGCGTCGGTCCGAGGATGGCGTTGAGATCGGCCGGCGGTGCGGAGGAGCGGTTCCTGCTCTTCGCGGTCACCAGCGCGATCAGCGCATGGTTGAAGAGATCGGCCAGATCACGGAAGCGACGTGGATAGGCCGCGATGTCCAGCTCGCCGCGTGCGCCATCGCCCATGGCGCGGAGGTCGCCGCGTAGGCGCCGGAGCGGCATCTCGTATTCCATGCGCAGAAATACGAGGCCCAGAACCGCCAGCAGCAAAGCCACGCCCGCGGCGATCGCGATGGGTGTCATCACGGCCTGGCGGTCTTCGGCGGAGGTCTCCTCGATCAGGCTCCAAGGCGAAGAGAGGAGGTCATACGGTCGCAAGAGCACATAGCCCTGTGCTCCCTTTCGCGAACCCAAGCTCGCCGCCGACCAACGCCATCCTTCGCCGAGCTCCTGCGGGCTCATCGGTCGCCCCTCGCGGATTTCGGGGCGCTCCTTCAACTTGGCGATCTGCGCCGGCAAGCGGGAGACGAGCGCCGGGGAAAGAGCAGCGCTTTCCGCGCTTCCGACCAGCTTTCCTTGCGCGAAAAAGAAGAGATGTCCGCCGGGCAAGCGGCGCCCTAGCTCCTCGACATAGCTGGCGTCGATCTTCGTTCCCCATAGGGCCAGGGTGATCACCTGGTTTTTGGCATCGAGCAGAGGCGCGAGAGCGACGGCGTAGATCTGGCCCTGGTGAAACCAGAGATCTTTGCCCATGAAGCCCTTCAACCCGCGCTGAAAGGCCTCGCTTTCGACCAGGGAAGCGTCGAGGGGCACCGCGCTCTCCCCGACCTGGGCGAGGATATGGCCCGAGCGATCCACGAGGGCGAGCAGGTCGGCACGCTGCGCGCGTTTGCTCTGCTCTGAGCTCGCGTTGCGCATCTTGTCTTCGAGTCGGGTGCGCGTACTGGCGTCGATCTTGAGGCTCTCCGCCGTCTTCTCCGCCGCTTGCCGGATCGGGCTCTGCAAAGCTGGGTTGGAGGCCAGGGCGACCAGCGCGTCGGCGCGCAGCTCGTCGTCGAGCATCATCCAGAGCTCGACCTCGAACTGGTCGCGGCGCAGTCGGTCCTCGACGTTTTCGGCCTGACGGTGGTTCATGGCGGCTTGGGCCATGAAGAGCGCGGCGCTCACGACCGCGAAGGCGGCCGCCAGAATGAAATACCAAATGCGAGAGAGAAGCATGGTGAGCTCGAGCACAAGACGACGCAGGTCGCGGCCTTGCCTCCGCTTCAGGGTATCGGAGCTCGGTGGCTCAGATCAATGACAGAAAGGTCAGCCCCGCCGCGGAGCGTCCCCGAAGCCTGCCGCTGCGACCCGCGCGTCGATCGCTGCGGCGAGCTCTAGATCGAGCTCGGTCAGGCCGCCCGCATCGTGGGTCCAAAGACGGATCGAAGCCTTCGCTGCCGACCATTCGACATCGGGATGATGATCGAGAGCGTCGGAAACACGCGCAATTTCGAGCAGAAGCTCGGCCAGCGCGCTCGCAGTGGCGGCGCGAAGTTCTCGACGGATCGAGCCGCCCTCAGAGGTCCAGGCGGGGAGGGTCAGCATGGCTTCGGCGAGTCGTTCTGGGGTCAGGAGCGCAGGCATTCACCCTCTCGAAAGAAAAGGCGCCCAATGAAAAATCGCCTACGTCTCAAGGAAACGTAGGCGATCAAAGGACGTCGAAAAAACGAGCGCCTAGAAGAGGTCGCGGAGAGCGACTTCGCTCTTTTTGCGCTGGGTCAGGACGCTGTTGACCGCGCGCACGATGCGCGTCTTGGTCGGGCCCGAGACCTTGCCGCCGCTCAGCGCCCGCTGCAGTGCCGGCGCGCTCAAGGCGCGTCCACCACGGCCCTTCTGCGCCGCCTTTTCTTTCACCGCATCGCTCGCCTGGCCGCCGCGCACCTCGCGCTTGGCGAGACGGATCGAACGGTCTTCGGGGCGAAGGCTCTCGAGCTCATGCGAGACGCCGATCAGACGGCGAGAATCGATCTTCTGCTGCTTGAGGAAGTCTTCCAGCTTGCTCATGTCTACAATCCTTGTTTGCAGCCTCCGCGATGACCGTGCCCGAAGGCGGGTTCGCGTCTTGATTCCTGCGTTTACCGAACGCTTCGTCGAGAATCTATGGCTGCTTCGAGAAAACCCTGTTTCGAAAACGAACCTGTTTCGAAAACCAATCTGCTTCGAAAACGAACTACTTCGAACATCGATCTGCGTTGTTCACGCCTGGTAGCCGAGGTCGGACTCGAACCGACACATCCTCGCGGATACCGGATTTTGAGTCCGGCGCGTCTGCCAGTTCCGCCACTCGGCCGACGAGAGGCGCGAGTATAATCAGCTTTGGCTACCCGCGCCAGTGAGAATGCCAATCCGTCGCCGACTTGCCCAAAGCTAGGGATCGCGGCTCTCGGCAAAATGTTCATTGCTGCCGACCAGCTCTCGGCCGATCTCCTCGAGGAGCTCTCGGCACTCCGGTCGACCGCGCAAATGCGTCATGAGCGTGCCCGAGGCCTCGACGAAGGCTTTTTCGTAGCTCAGCGCCTCGCGCACGCGGGTCGCGATCCGCTCGCGGCCGGCGCTGAGGTCGTTTTCGAGCACCTCGCTATAGCGCTGCAGCTGAGAACGAAGCTCGTTGATCTGGCGCCGCAGCTCGGCCGCGCCGTTTTCACGCCGCGTCGCTCGCTTTTTATGCTCGTCGAGCATGCCCTGGAGCGCTTCGACCCGCGCCCGGTAGGCGCCCACCGCTTCGAAGTAGCGCCGCGCATTGGCCGTCGGGGTATTCGGCGGGAGGGCATCGACCTGTTGCTCCGCTGCGCCGAGCTCACGTTTGGCCTGCTCCCATTGCTGCACGAGCTCCGCGCAGCGTTCACGTTCGGCGGCGGCTTCGCGTAAGGCTCGCGACTCCTCTTGGGCCAGCTCTTCGACCTTACGGCCGATCTCGGCACGGAGCGCGCGACCCCGGCGTTCGATGGCTTGCAGCTTGCGTGAATGGCTGGCGAGCTCGCCTTCGAGGCGAGACGCACGCGCCGCGAGCTCCCACATGCGGTCGGCAGCCCGCTGGATGTCTTTGGGCGCACGTCCGTTGGGGTAGGCGCGCGCGGTCAAACGCAGGAAGTTCGATGCGCGCCGGCTCCATTCAACCACTCCAGGCGAGGGCGCCGGGGGAGGGGCGGGCGGCGAGGCCGGTGCGTCGCTGCGCTGGATTTCCCAAGGCGTCGAGGGCAGCGAACGCTGCAGGGCCTTGAGTTCGTCTTTGAGATGGTGGCCGTCGCGAAAACGCCGGCGCGGATCTTTCTCGAGCAAGCGCAGGATGATCTGCTCGGCTTGATCGGGAAGATCGTTGCGCAAGGAGCGCGGGCTCGGCGGCGCCCCGCTGCGCTGCATCTCGAGCAAAGTGTCGCGCGAACGCGAACGGAAAGGCAGCTGCCCGGTCGTCATCTCGAAAAAGAGAATTCCGAGCGAGTAGAGGTCGCTGAGCGCGGTGGCGTCCTCTCCTTTGGCCTGCTCCGGAGACATATATTCCGGCGTGCCGAAGACGGCGCCTTTGGGGGCCAGGCGTGGATCACGCGCCAGGGCCGCGAGGCCAAAATCGAGGATTTTGACGAAGTCGTGCCGGCCGCCGCGCACGGTCAACATGATGTTGTCGCTCTTCAGGTCGCGATGCACGACCCCGAGGTCGTGTGCGCGCGAGAGGGCGGCGCACATCTGCTCCAGAATATCGACCGCCCGAATGATCGGCAGCTGCCCTTTGGCGATCTCCGAAGAGAGCGAGGTGCCGACCAGATACTCCATCACCAGATAGAGCTCGCCGTCTTCGGTCTCGCCGACGTCATGGATCTCGACGATATGCGCGTGGTCGACCCGGTTGGCGGCCCGCGCTTCGCGCAACATCCAGGCGCGCAGATGCGTTTCGCTGCGCAGATCGGGGCGAATGAGCTTGAGCGCCACGATGCGGTCGATGAGGACGTGGCGGGCACGATAAACGATGCCCATGCCGCCTTCGCCCAACCTGGCCTCCAGCCGATAGCGGCCGGCGACCACACGTCCGAGATAAGGGTCTTTGCCCAAAGAGGGGGCCACGGATGCTCCCACGCTCATGCCTGCTCCGCTTCCCTCGATGGCTTTCTTGGCTGAGTGTCGCTCTCGGCGGTTCTGGGTGGGATGCCCGCGCGTGTTCTCATAGGGATCAGCCTCTGGGGATACGGCGTCTTCGTTTTCGGGCCCTGAGCGAGCCCGACTTACGATGCCGAGCGTACCATAAGCCGCTGCCCTTCCGGCGGTATTTTTTGAGCAGATGCGACAGGAAGCCGGGGTCCGAAGCTTGTATGGGGAGTCGACAGGCCGTACACCGGAGGCGGTGACGCAGGTTTCGGAACACGACGTCTTTCGCCTCCTTTCGCCCGAGGTCGATCCCCTGCCGATCTTGGTCGAGGTCCCCCACGCAGGTCTCGCCATTCCAGAGGCGCTCGCCGGCGAGCTTTCGGCACCTCTCGACTCCAGGATGCGGGTCGCCGATCTCTACGTGGATCAGCTCTGCGCCGGCGTCGTCGCTGCGGGCGCGACCCTCTTGGTCGCTAACTGTTCGCGTTATGTCGTCGACCTCAATCGCGCGGAAGACGACCTCCGCATCCTCGAACCTGGAGGCCGCCCGGGCAGGGCCGCCCTCTCCACGACGAAAGGCGGCGACAAGGTCTGGAGCTTGCGCAACCAGGGTGTCGTTTGGTTACGCGATATGGAGGGCCGAGATCTGCATCGGCATCGGCCCAACGCCGCGACGATTCAGCGGCGTCTCGCACATTATTACCTTCCTTATCACCGCGTCCTCGAAGAGACACTGAGGGACATGCGCGCGCGATTCGGCTACGCCTTGCTCATCGCGGCGCATTCGATGCCCTCGCAACGGGCTTTGGGCCTCGGCCCCGAGATGGCGCTCGCCGATGTCGTGCCGGGCACGCGCGGTCGAACGAGCGCCTCGGGACAATGGATCGACGCGGTCGATCACTTCTTTCGCGCGCGCGGCTGCAGCCTGCGGCACGACTACCCTTACGCCGGCGGCTGGAGCGTCGAAAAATACGGACGCCCGCAGGAGCAGATGCACGCGATTCAGATAGAGCTTAACCGCGCGCTCTATATGGACGAGAGCGACTGCCGTCCTCTCGAGGGTGCCTTCGAGAGCCTCGAGCACACCCTCAGCGACCTCATTGCCCATCTCGCCGAAGTGTAGAGAGCGCAAGCGCTCGCGAGGCTCAGCCTCCGCGCCGTCCAGCTTCCGTGCCGCGAAGTGGGCAGCCCGCTTCTACTTAGCGATCGGCGCTTCGATCATCACCGCATCGTTCGAGCGGATCTCGAGGCGGTAGCGGCTGTTGGCGGTCTGCAGGTAGTAGACCCCGCTACCCACCAGGCGCAAAATCCGCTTCACGGGCGTGGTGACGTATTCGTGCAAGCCATCGGGGAACTCGATCACGACGACCGAGCCCTTCCGGGGGGCACGGATCAACCGGCCGACGACCGCGCCGCCCGGTTTACGGCCCACCTTACGTAGGACGACCTCCACAGAAACCAAGCTAGCACAGTTGGGTGTCGCAGCAAAAGAGGTGCGGGAGGCTTTTACGCGAAGTCCTCGGGATGAGTAGGTGGAGGTACGCGCTCACACTCCGCCTTGGCTCCCGGCGATCCTTCACTTCAGCGCGCGCTGGCGCTGATTCGGAAAGCGACGATGGTGCGCTTGGCTGCGAGTTGGCTACGCAAGGTCGGCAGCCGTGTTTTGAGGCATTCCACCCAGGCCTTGAGCGCCTGTTTCGCCGGGCCTTTTCCCTTGGCGTGAGCGCTCACGCCTTTGAAGTTTTGGTCGACGAACTCGACGCGGATTTCGTGCGGTCCCTTGCCGACCAACGCAGGGCAGCTGGCCGCCTCCTTCACCGCCTGACGCATCGCGCGTTCGAGCGGACGGTCGCGCGGACAAGGAAAAGGCCCGCTATGCCGACTGGCGCCATCGCAACGTAGATAGGCGACGTGTTCCACCCCGAGCTTCTGCTTCGGGGCTGCGCTTGCGGCCTCGCTCCCGCTCTCTCCAGCGGCTGGCGTTTCCTTCGCCGCCGCTTTGCTCGCCACCGCGGCCTTCGCGCTCTTCTCTTCTCGGGCTTTGGTGGGCTGCGGCTCCGGCGGCTTTTCCGCGCTCGCCACCGCCCCGGCTGAGGCGTCACGCTCCGCCGCATCTACCTTTTCCACCTCTGACGCAGGTGCCTTCTCTTGAGGAT
>ERZ1066121.1753-NODE-1753-length-14937-cov-6.155288_pt1 | contig 14937 bp, 11 predicted proteins | sample MGYA00382768_ERZ1066121 | MGnify/ENA primary metagenome ERZ1066121 (study PRJEB33369, sample SAMEA5778351) | biofilm metagenome | biome: Industrial cooling water; feature: Water cooling tower basin; material: Biofilm | place: United Arab Emirates | collected... | reverse complement strand
GGCGTGATCGCCGATGTCGTGGGGGGGCTGGCGACCGACGTGCGGAGCACGGCGGCACAGAGCCAATGTTTTCCCCTCCTCTTGCCTGCAGAAATCCTTCCTCTTTATCGCGATGACTGGCGCTCTCGCCTGCGCACCTGGCGGAGAAGGCCAGGAGAGCCAATCGCTAAAGGAAGTCCCGGGGTGTGCAAACCCTAGCTTGGCGCCGATCGCTTCTGCTCTTCCTCTGGTCGGTCCCCATCATTGTTATTCGAGTGCGCAGGAAACGCAGTTGGCCAGCGACGCGCTCATGCGTGCACCCGCGGAGCTCCTGGCGCCAGCGGGTAACGCCTCTCCGAACGGGGCGGAAACAAGCAGCGCTGCGGATGCCGACAAATACAAGGTGCACAAGCAGGTCGTGCCCTACCTGCAGGCATTGCATTCCGAGTGTGCGCAGTTGCGCTTGGTCTCCGGTTTTCGCAGCTGGAGTGATCAAGAAGCACTGGTGGCAGAGCTAGGCAGCTGTTTCCCCGAAAAGCGAGAACGTTCGTGTGCGGGAGGAAGTCAGCACCATACCGGGCGCGCCGTCGATGTCCGCGACGAAAGTCAGCAGCTGGATGAGAACAGCGACCTCAATAATCCTACGTTCAAGCAGACCGCTCTCTATGCCTGCATGAACGAACAAGTTCCCGCCGGCGACGGCCAGCAGAATGGCTCCGAAGCGACCTTGCCTCGCATGGTCGCGAAGGGCTGTCTTCAGGCCTATGAGGCCGAAGGGGCGTGTTATCAGTTCAAGAAGATCGCCGGCTTGAGCTACTCCGAAGAGAGCTGGCATCTCGTCTGTCCTGGTCCCGACCTGGCCAAGATGGCGTATGGCTCTGAGTTCGTCTACGCGGCCCAAGGAGGTCCTCCCTCGCGTAAGCGCCTTTGCTACGACAGCTACGCAGCGGCCTGTTACCGCAAGAAGCGCGGCGACAGCGATGAGGCGATCCTGACAGAGCTCAACGCAGGGGGGGAAGCCGGCAATTTCGAGATCCAGTGCCCGGAGAACTTGGAGCTTCGTCAGGCGGCTTCGGCAGCGAGGTCCGAGCCTTCCAACGCCACGACCGTGCAATCGACTTGCTTCAAGATTGAGCCGCAAGGAGCGGTGTCCTCGCCCACCAGCAGCGACGATCCGAAAACCTTCAAATTCCAGCTCGACTCTTCCTGCCGCGAACAGGTCGAATGCTTCGGGATTCAGTTCCCCGCCGCGTCGCTAACCATCGCCGGTAAGCCCTTCTCGCATTCTACGATGGAGGTGAGGAACGGCAGCGTGCGTGCGTGCAAGAAAGAGTTCCTGATCTCCGTGCACGCGCGTGGGGTTCGCGACGTCAATCTGCTCGGCAAAGACGGCAGCGTACTGGCAAGGGTCCGCTACGACTTTGCGACGGGCCGATTGGCCTCCGGCCAGTAGGCGGAGACCGGGAGAACCTCTGCGCGCTTTCTCAACGGCACTTTAGCTGGTCGCAGCAGAAGGTGTCGGTAGAGGGACAGCTAGGGCCGTAGCAGGTGCAGTCGTAGTCCGTGCACTTGCTGCAGTTGAAGCCTGGCTCTCCCGGAAGGCGAGGCGTATCGCTTTGCTCGGAGCCGGAGAAGGATTTCGAGTCGGTGCTTTCGGGAGCACCGCTCTCGGCCGCACAAGCATTTAGGACAGAAGCAAAAACAAAGAGAAGAAAAAAGGTCTTCACTGCAACCTCCATTGGGCGACGTAGACTGCGTCAAAACGCTAAGACTACAAGGCAGAAAATAGGGAGATGTCGGGCTAGAGCACTGCTTTTTCTGTGGCCGGATTCACAGAAAACCGATCACGCTCAACGTAGAGCTTTCAGAGCTTCGAGTGCTTCTGGTGAGACTTCGACTAGGCCGACATCGACCAGGATCTGCAGGCCTCCAGCGATGGATTGTGAAAGCACGGGCTTCCACGCATCGAGCAGTTCTCTCAGGCAGCGCTGATTTGGTGTCTCTGCAGCCCTCGCTGCGCCGAGCCCGGCGCAAGAAGAGCTACCGCCGACGCTAGCCTCGAGCGACTCGAAGCCGCGAGCAATCTTTTGGAGCTGCTCGTCGATGGGCTTCGCATCGAGGCGCGCGTGTGATTGGAAATGGCGGGAAAGTTCGCCGACCAAGGCTGCAATCGCGAGGTCGACCTCGGCCTCGGGGCGGCCTGGCGTTCCCTGCATTGTTGCCGACGAGAGCTCCTGCTCCCCGCGGCACTGCTGGTAGTCTCTCCAGTACGTCGTTAGCTTCTCTTCCCGATTGATGAAGCGTTCGTCCCAAATGTGGCCATTGCTGAACAGAATATAGTCGTGTCGCTCGACCTCTTCTCTCACAATTTCTTCGATCTTGTCCCAGGATTCCCCTTGGATGCCGAACGCGAAGCCCACGCTACCGCGAGTCGTCAACTTCGGCCCGAGCGTCGCGTTCGCGACTATCTCTCTCGATCGTTTCAAGACTTCGATCCAGGTCAGATCGGGAGGAGAGGAGCGGCTGGGGTCGTAGAGACGAGATTTGGGAACGACGTAGAACCAAATCATGTCTCCGTTTTTGGGCGTCTCGGTCGAGGCGCCGTCTTGAGAGGCGGCACAGCCGCTCTCGAGGAGAAAACAAAGCCAGAGAAGTAAGGAGATCGATGCATAAGGAAGTGCAGCAATTCGCTTCCCGCTCGGCTGGTACAGCTTCCGAGGAGTAGAACGCATCGCTTCGATCTACCCAAGGCGCTCTCTCATGCAAGCGCAGCGGGTTGCCCCTGCCGGCATTTGCCGCTTCCCCCTAGACGATCGCGCGCTGGATGGTTAGCTTTACGCCCTTGGAACTCTACGGAAACACCACCGGCCTCAGCGCCTCCCATATCAAGACCTTGGAGCGGCTCTACCGGCGCCGCGTGCCTTTCGACACCTTGCTGACGCCCGAATTGGTGCGCACCATGGCCGAGATCTCGGTCACCACAGGAAGGCAGATCGGGGTGCTGGTCGACAGGCAAGGCAAGGTCGAGCACGTCATCGTCGGCGACGCGACGAAGCTGATGTTGCCCGACTTGGGACGTCTACGCGCGGCCGAAGGGCGTTTGCGGGGTCTGCGCCTGATCCACACGCATCTGCGCAACGAAGGCCTATCGCGCGACGACTTGGTCGACCTGACGCGTCTGCGTCTCGACATGGTCGTGGCGATTTGCGTGATGCCCGACGGCCGGCCGATGCGGGTGCACTATGCGCACAATCTCCCCTTCGAGGCCGGGCGTAGCGAAGACCCTTTCCGGGTGGTCGGGCCGATTCCTTATTCGCAGCTCGACGTGGTGCCGGCAGAGATCATCCCGGCGATCGAGGAGGAGTTCGCGCGCGTCGCACGGACGCGCGATGTACGCGCCAAAGACGGCCGCGCCATCCTCGTCCATGTCAGCGACAAAAGGGGCGACAACAAGGCCGAAGACTCCGTGCTCGAGCTCAAGGAGCTGGCGCGCACCGCAGGCGTCGAAGTCGCCGATGTCGTGGTGCAGTTTCGCGATCGCGTCGATCCCAAATACGTGCTCGGCAAAGGTCGTCTCGAAGACGTCGTCATCCGTGCCATGCAGCTCGATGTCGAAGTGCTGATTTTCGATCGCGAGCTGAGCGCGGCGCAGGTCGCCTCGATCGCTGGCCTTACCGACCTCAAGGTTCTCGATCGCACGCAGCTCATCTTGGACATCTTCGCGCAACATGCCGAGAGCCGGGACGGCAAGCTGCAGGTCGAGCTCGCGCAAATGAAGTACCTGCTGCCTCGCCTCGGCACCCGCGACGACGCGCTCTCGCGTCTGACGGGCGGCATCGGTGGCCGTGGCCCGGGTGAAACGAAGCTCGAGATCGGCAAGCGCCGCGCCCGTGAACGTGTCCACCGTCTGCAAAACGAACTCAAGCAGATCGCCCGCCAGCGCGAGCAGCGCCGTGCGCGCCGCAATCGCCGCGGGGTGCCGGTGGTGGCGGTCATCGGCTACACCAACGCGGGCAAGAGCACGCTGGTGAACGCGTTGACCGACGCCTCGGTGGTGGCCGAAGACAAACTCTTCGCCACCCTCGACCCGCGCGCCCGCCGCATTCGCTTCCCGCGGGAGCGCGAGGTGGTGATCGCCGATACGGTGGGTTTCATCCGCAACTTGCCCAAGGACCTCTTTGCCGCCTTCCGTGCCACCTTCGAGGAAGCGCAGGACGCCGACCTCTTGCTGCAGGTCATCGACGTGGCCGACCCGAGCCACGCCGACCATATGCGTACGACCGAAGAGCTGGTGGTGAAGCTGGGCCTCGAGCGCGTGCCTTTGCTCAAGGTCTTCAACAAAGCCGACCGCCTCGACGAGGAAGCGCGTGACCAGGTGCGCCGCAATCTCGACGGAGGCGTTCTGGTGAGCGCTCAGGACCGCAAGAGCTTGCAGCCTCTGCTCGACCGGATGGAAGGCTTGGTTTTCCCTGCGCAGGGTGCGGGAGCGAGCGCCGAGGGTTTAGAGGGCGGTGATGGAGAGGTCGTCGAACCAGACGTCGCTTTCCCAGTTGTTGAAGGCGAAATGGTCGTGCCCTCGTCCTTCTAGGGGGCGGCGGTCCTTCATCTCGACGAGGAGCTCGTCGTCGACGAAAAAGCGGAGCACGTCCTTGCGGCGCTCGAAGCGCAGGCGGTAGCTCTGGCCGGGGACGACGCGTTTGGTCTTGCCGACTTGGCGTTCGGAGCCGTGTTCGTCGAGGCGCGCGATGAGGTTGGTCGAGTTGTTCCACCCTCCGAAGATCACGACGTAGCTGGTCGCCGTGTAGCTCTCGCTGCGCGCGAAGGAGCTGCCGTCGCCGAAGACCTCGAACTTGAGGTCGCCCTCGCTCGACTCGCTGCGCGCCTTGAACTCGATGCGCAGGTCGCGGGGCAAGCGCCGGCGCAGCCAGAGGGGATGGTTGCGTGCGCCGCGCACGTGCAGTTGGCCTTCACGCACTTCGTAGGGCCCGCCGGTGTTGAGCCAATGCGCGCCTATCTTCGTTTTGTCGAAGCTCTCGCGGAAGCCGCCGCTGGCGAGCTGCGGATCGCCCGTCGGGGTACACGCCCAAGCCTGGAGGCTGGCGCAGAGAAGGGCCGCCACGAGGGGAAGACGCATCGGGGAGTGGGTCATAAGGCTTCACTTTCCTGAGGAGGGGCAAAGATGGTGTCGTCGTCTTGCGATGGCGCTGCGGGTTCCTCGCCGCCAAAGGGAGAGTCGTCTTCCCTGGGCTTCGCCGGTGCCGGGCCCCCCGGGGCATCCGTGCAGCCGTCGTTGTCGCGATCTTGCCCCTCGAGCGCCGCCTTGTTTGGGCAGCGGTCCTCTTTGTCGGGGATGAGATCGCCGTCGTTGTCGGGATCGAGGCAGCCGTCTTCGTCTTCGAAGCCATCGCGATCTTCGGGCAGATGGGGGCATTGATCGCGCTCGTCGGGCACGCCGTCGCGATCGGCGTCGTGGCTGCGAGGTGACCAACTCACGCCGAGCAGGCCGCGCAGGGCAGGGCTGCCGACACCGCGACCCATGCCTGCGCCGAGGGCGACGCGCAGATAGAAATCGCCGAGGCCGTAGCCCAATCCGAGATCGCCTTCGGTGGCCGTGGTCGAGGCCTGCGAAAAAGGCGCGCGCGCGTCGGTGGCGAGGCGGAGTTCGCCCAAGGCATGCAAGGTAGCGAAGCGCGGAATCGGCACCTTGAGCGAGACGCCGAGCTGCAGCTCGTCGCGGAAGCTGCGCTGGAGCAGCTCGCTGGCCTCGAAGCGATGCGTCCAACCAAGCATCCAGCCCGCGGCGGCACCTAAGACGCCGAAGTCGCCGAGAAACTGCAGCTGCGTCGTCGCGCCTTCTTCGCCGGCGAAGGCCCGCTCCTTGCCGGCAGGGATCGTGCTCGCAAACAAAAGGCCCAAGCCCAATCCTTCGACCTGCTGCTGGCGCGGCGCGTTTTTGCCGAGGAACTGCGCGCGCAGCATCAAGCGTGGATCGCCCGCTGCGAAGCTGCTGGCCGGGTGGCCACCGTCCAAAAGGGGCGTCGCACGCGCGTCCTGGAAGAGCACCACAGGCATGTGCAGGCCAAAGGCGAAGTGCTCCCACAAGCCGATCTGCGCGTTGAGGTGGGCCTGCAGGCGGTCTTCGATGACCGGCGTGCGCAGCTCTCCCTGGCGCAGAACCAAGGGGCGAAACATCCACGAAAACCAGAGCGAAGCATCCGCGTTCCATGCGCCGGGCGCACGTGGGCTCTGCACGCCGAAGACGCTGCGGGGATCGAAGGCGGGCTGAAAGCGCTCGAGATCGATGTAGTCCTGCGCGGCGCTCGCCCCGGCGCGAAGCAGGAGCAGAGCGAAGATGCCGAGGACGACGACCTGCCGAGAACCAAACATCGTAAGCGCGCGCTTCAACCGGTCCAGAGGGGGAGCCTGTGGGCGGCGGCCGGAGCCGACCCAGCGTTCGTGCGACTCTCCGGCCCTTCGGGGAGCTCCGAGACGGGCCAGGGCGAAGGGGCTTGTTTTTCCTCTTCGCTCGCCACTTCGAGGCCGAGCTGCGACCAGAGTTTAGCATCGAGGAGATGGCTGGCGCGCACCCGCGTCAGCGCTGCGAGCATGCTCTGCTTGGCCAGTGGCGCGAGTCCTTCGAGCTCGCTCAGGAGTTGCTTGACGCGTTTGCGCATCAAGTTGTCCTGCGAGCCGCAAAGGTCGCAGGGCAAGATGGGAAAGGCCATTAAAGCCGCGAAGCGCGCGATGGTCTCTTCGGGCGCGTAGAGCAGAGGGCGGATGACCGTGGGCCCCTTTTCGCTGCGTAGCTTGGCGGGCATGGCGCCCAGCGAACCGTTGAAGATCAGATTGAGCAGGAGGGTCTCGAGCGCATCCTCGCGATGGTGCCCGAGCGCGATCTTGTTGCAGCCGAGCTCGAGCGCGGCGCTGTACAAGATGCCGCGGCGCAACCTCGAGCAGAGCGAGCAGTAGGTTTTCCCCTCCTCGACGCGTTCTTTCACGACGGAGTAGGTGTCTTCGCGCAGGATGCGAAAGGGGTAGCCCTCCTGGCTCAACCAGCCTTCCAGAGGCGAGCCGTCGTAGCCGGGGTGACCCTGGTCGACGTGCAAGGCCAGGAGCTCGAAGCGCACCGGGGCTTTGCGCCGCAAACTTTCGAGCAGGTGCAGGAGCGTGTAGCTGTCTTTGCCGCCGCTGATGGCGACGAGGACGCGGTCGCCTTCGCCGATCAGCGAAAAATCGGCGATGCATCGCCCCATGCTGCGGCTTAGTTGCTTTTCGAGCTCGCTGCGGGCGTCGCCGGATGTCGCTGCACTCATGAGGGGCTTGGGTTACCAGGGGCGGCGAGGATCGCAAGCAAAGCTTGGCCTCGCCTTTCGTGCAGTTGCCGGAGGCTTCGGTTACCATCGGGAGATCGCCATGGCGCTTACCCTTTTCAATACCCTTTCCGGCCAAAAAGAGCCTTTTCGCACCTCCGATCCGCAAAAGGCGCGTATCTACGTCTGCGGGCCGACCGTCTACGATTACGCCCATCTCGGCCATGCGCGCTGCTACGTGGTCTACGACGTGCTCGTTCGGCACCTCCGCGCTTCGGGCATCGAGGTGCAATACGTACGGAATATTACGGATATCGACGATAAAATCGTACGCCGTTCGGCCGAATGCGAGGAGGAGATGGCCCTCTTCGCGCGCCGCTTCGAGGATGCCTATCGCGAGGATATGCAGCGCCTCGGCAACCTCGACCCCAATGTCGAGCCCCGCGTCAGTGACCATCTCGACGAAATCCGCGCGCTGATCTCGCGCCTGATCGAGCAGGGCATCGCCTACGAATCCAACGGCGACGTCTATTTTTCGGTGCAGGCTTTCCCTGACTACGGGAAGCTCTCGCACCGCCGCCTCGACGAGATGGAAGCGGGCGGCAGCGGTCGCGTGCGCGAGGAGGAATCGCAGCGCAAACGGCATCCGGCCGACTTCGCGCTCTGGAAGCGCTGCCTCGACGAAAGCGAAGCGGCGTGGCCCAGTCCCTGGGGTCGCGGACGGCCGGGCTGGCATATCGAATGCTCCGCCATGAGCATGAAGTACCTCGGGGAGAGCTTCGACCTGCACGGCGGCGGCCTCGACCTCGTCTTTCCGCATCACGAAAACGAGATCGCGCAGAGCGAAGCGGCGACCGGCAAGCCCTTTGCGACTTGCTGGATGCACAACGGCTTCGTCGAGGTCGACCGCGAGAAGATGTCCAAGAGCTTGGGCAACTTCTTCACCATCCGCGAGCTCTTCGAGCGCGTCGAAGCCGAAGCGCTGCGTTACGCCCTTCTCGGCGTGCATTATCGCTCGCCTCTGCACCTCGATTGGCGTCTCGACGAGGCCGGCAATGTGGTCGGCTTCCCGCAGTTCGAAGAAGCGGAGCGCCGATTGGCTTATGTCTACGCGACCCGGCGCCGCGTCGACGAGCTGGCACCGGGCGATCTCGAGGGCGCGGCGACCTCCTCGGACGAAGCCGGCGAAGTTGCCGGTCTCGCCGAGCGTCTGCAAGCCGCGCTCGACGACGACCTGAACACCCCCGTCGCGCTGGCGCAAGTGGCCGAGTTTCTGAGCAAGGTGAACGAGCACTGCGACCGAGTGCAGAAGAAGCGTCAGCGCCTCACGCCTGCCTTTCACCAAGAGGTGCTACGTGGCTTTTCGGCGCTGGGACGCTCACTGGGGCTGGGATTGCAAGATCCGGAAGCCCTCCTTCTGCGCATCCGCAGCCGCCGCGCGCGCGCCCTGGGGCTCGACCCCCAGGAGGTCGACGCGAAGATCGAGGCCCGGCGCGCGGCGCGTGCCGCCAAAGACTACGCCTTGGCCGACCAGCTGCGCCAGGAGCTCAGTGCGTGGGGCGTCGAGCTGCAAGACGGCGCCGAGGGGACGCGCTGGAGCATCCCTTGAGGTGAAGCCTCGGCTGGCTGCGGCCCTTCGGGTTCAACGCACCGCCGCTCGAATGCGGAAGGGCCGCTGCACTTCGATCTCCACGTCTTCGCTCACCCCGGTGACACGCACCTTGCTGCGCTGGACCCGCAAAAGACGAAGCTCGGCGCTCGAGCTGCCGCGAAGAAACTCGAGCTGTTTCGCGGTGACGGAGAAGTCGCCGTCGTCGTGCAACCGACAGCGGAACGAGGTGGTCGAGGTGGCGATCTCGAGCTGAACTACACCTTGTGGAAGGCTGGATGAAGGCTGCCAACGCAGACGGCTTCCGCTCGTGGAAAGCGTGCCTCCCTCGACCGCAGGTTGTCCGTTGAGCTCGACGCCAGCGGGGGGCGCGGGGAGCGAAAGTTCGATGGGGAGGGAAGCTTCGCCCTCGACAGGCCGCGCACGGAGCAGGAAACGGCTGCCGACCTCGCGGCAGGGCGGCGGCAAGGTGGCCCGATCGGCATAAAACACGCCGCCGATGCGATCGACTTCCGGGAAAATTTGCGGCGTGAAGCTCTGCGAGCCGCAGAGCTCCGAAGGCGCGCGGAAGCCGCTGAGCTCGAGTTCACCGACATCGAAGAGCTCGGCCGAAACTTCGGGATTGCGACGTTCGGGGGCGGCGCTCGCCGGCTCCGGCCCTGTGGAGGGAAGGCAGCCCTCGTCTTCCGAGGCGACCGGGTTGAGACCGACGACGCCCAAGATATGGCCGCGGGACATGCCGTTCGGGCGCGCGAAGGCGGCGTTCAGCGTCGCGGCGAGGGAGCTTTGCCCCCCCTCTTCCACCAAGAGGTGGATCGCGCCGAAGGCCGGCTCCAGGCCCGCCTTCCCGCTTTCGCTCTCGCTCGCGCCGCAGCCCAGGAGCAAAAGGCTGCAGAGCGAGGCGCGGCGTATGGAGAACGCTCCTTTTCCCACCCAAGCAGTATAGGGAGCCCGGCAGGGGGCCACAAGCGCTCCGGGGTTTCGACCTGGCGGCAGGTGGCGCCCACGCCCTCCCTGGCGGCGGCATGCGTGCAGAAGGGTGAGCTAAGCATAGGAAACCATTCGCGTGCTGAGCTGTAACCGAGCTTGCGAGACTCGGGATATGCCTCATCCACCCCGCCCTTTGCCTTTCCCCTCCCACGGGCCCCGCGAGCGCCTCGCCCGTCTCGGGAGCCGCTGTCTCAGCGACACCGAGTTGGTCGCCATCCTCCTGGGGACCGGACAACCTGGAGAACCGGTCCTTGCCCTCGCGGACCGCGTGCTGCGCGAGGCCGGTGGGCTGCACGGCCTTTCGCAATGCAGTCTCGGCGCGTTGTTGGCCTCGAGTGGTCTGGGGCTGGGCAAAGCGGCGCGTTTGCTTGCTGCCGCAGAATTGGGGCGCCGTATCGTCTCTCGTCCCATCGAGCGAGGACGCCGCCTGAGCTCGAGCCGGGACGTCTACGAGGCGTTGCAGGCGCGTTTGGCAGGCCTGAGCGCAGAAGAGGTTTGGGCGATCCCTCTGGACGCCAAGAACCGATCCATGGGTGAAATGCAGCTCGCCTTGGGTGGCTTGAGTGCCTGCGCGCTCAGTCCCGCCGACGTCTTCCGGCCGCTCATGAAGGAAGCGGCCGCGGGGGTGATCCTCGTCCACAACCACCCCAGCGGTGAACCCACACCCAGCACCGAAGACATCGCCTTCACCGAACGACTCTGTCGCGCGGCTTTACTCTTGGGCATGGAGCTGGTCGACCACGTCATCGTTGCGCGCGAAGGCTACTTCAGCTTCGTCGACTCGGGGCTGCTCAGACCAAAGACCAGCGAAGTCTAAGAGCACAGGATGAGGCACGGAGATTGCTCCCTTGGCCGGCGATGGGCTTTCGACCCGATAGTGCGCAGATTGCACTTCCGAGGCTTAATCGCGGCTTGGAGGCTGGGCTGCCGCGATCTCTCGCACTTTCGCTGTTCATCTTCTCCTGTGCGGGATGTGAACACAGCGTCGAGGCCCTCGAAGCAGTCGAGAAAGAAGAAGTGGATATCCTTGCGGAGTGTCGATCGCACACGATCGAGGTCCCCTACGATGCGCCGGACAAAGACCGAATCCTCGACACTCGCCTGCACGGTGCCGGAAAAACGGTGGCGCACTCGCTATCGACGGGGGAGGGCTTCCGGGTGATCGTCCGTCGGCGTGGAGCGTGGATCGAGGTGGTTCAGCGCCCCAACCAGCGACTGGGGGTCGAAGAGACACCGGACTCGGCAAGTGTCGTCCTGCTCACCTTCCCAGAGAGAGAAGGGGCTTCGAGAGTCCTAGGCGGCCTGGTAGGAGCGCACCAATTCCTCGTCCCGCCGCGAGACGGGGAGGTCCCCACCATCGAACTCGCGCTCGATTCCCCGGCAACTCATCTTCCTGCGAGGGGCTATTCATGGATACGCCAAAGCTTCTTCCGCGAATACTCCCAGCAGGACGCACAGGCCGCGGCTTTGCAAAGGCGAGGAGGACCGGTAGGCGATCCGGTCGAGAGCCAGGCAGAGGAATGGCTGGCGTTCGCACGATGGCGAATCCCTGCGGCGCAGATCCGTTTTCCGAAGATCGGATCGGAAATCAAGGTGCTCATCGGCGCATGGGAGGGAGCAAGCGCCCAGGGCAACTTCTACTACTTTGGTTCCAACTGCAGCGTCGACACGACCAAAATTCCGAAACCCTCCCGCAAGCGTCAGTCGTGCACCACTCCCGAAGGAGCACCGGTACCCTCGACCTGAGTGGCGAATCACGAATCGTCGGGCGCTGCTCGCGGCAGCGAAGCTGGGTCGCAGCCGCGCGTCGCGCTCGGCCTTCGTGGATGCATTCAGGGGAGGGCACTTCCAAAGTTCTCGCTACCCGTGGTATGCGGCTCTTTCGTCCATGCGCGGGTACGTCGCGCTCGTTCGTTTGCAAGAGCCCTCGGTTTTGAACGAGCGGCGCTCTCGCATTTGGCGCGTCTCGAAGATGGGGGGCACGCATGTTGCGTTTTGCAGCTCTTGGCGTTCTGATCGGTGCTTCGCTGCTCGCTTGCCATGCTGAGGCGGGTAGTGAATCCCTTGCTGGAAACGAGGAGGTGACGAGCGAGAAATCCGCGCTCGAACTCCTGCAATGCCGCTTCAACGTCGAAGCCCCGCCGGCGAGTAGCGACCCAGCGCAGCAAGCGCTCTTTCGTCAGCTTTGTAGCAGTGCCTCCTTGCTCATCGCGCTCGTCGCGCCTGCTCCATCACGTGTCGTCGCGGGCGAGTGCCTCGCGGGCCCAGGGCTCTCTCGCACCAGGGATACGGGTTACCAGCGCTTTCACGAGCTGCCCGAGTGTGAGCCCACCCGTGTTGCACAAGCGCTGATAAGCACGCCGGGATGCAGCTCGGCTCCTGGCGCTGCCCAAGGGGGACGCTGGCTGAAGCTCGAGGCCAGCGAGCGTTCGTCGTGGAATCGAAGGCTGATCCGGCTCAGTGAAATACGGCAGGATCTCGCGCTCTGTCGGGCGCGTCGCCGCGTCGAGAGTGGCCGCTTCCCGGACATATTGACCTACTACAATCACGTTCGATATACGGAAGCCTGGTTCGCCAATCGTGCCGGAAAGGTCGACGCTCTCTTGGATGCGATGCTTTCGGCGATCGATTTCTTGTCGCGTGTGTCTGCGCTCCACGGGAACTTTTTCAAGAGCAAATTCTTCGTCCCTGTACGCGTGGCCATGGATGCGCTGGGTGAGTACCTGCCGCCGCCTTCGACGGGGGACCTACAGGGCTTATCGGAAGAGGAGCGCGCGAAGTACGCGCCTGACGGCGATGACCTCTGCGTCGGTCTGCACCTCAACCATCTGGAAGTCGACGATGCGGTGGTGGGGCTCGATAGCGCCTATCGGCGGGTGTTTCCCTACGGTCAGGCCATTGCTTTGAAAGAGGGCTTCCAGCGACTGCAGGCATGGATTGCAGCCAACGGCATCTCTTACTGACGAGATGCAGGAGAGGTGGTCTGCACGCGTCTCTGAACTCCCGATCCCTTCTTGACAGCCGCGAGGCCTTGTGGCTTTTAAACTGACACTGACGTCAGTTTCAGTAGCGATGCGGTGCAAGAGACCGCGTCCGAACCGTAGGGGAGGGCTCAATGGCGCTGGTGATCGGCTTGGACGTGGGCTCGACGACGGTCAAAGCGGTGGTGGTCGACCCCGAAAGTCGCGCGATCCTCTGGAACGACTACCGGCGGCATCACACCAAGCAACCCGAGGCGGTGCTCGAGTTTTTGGTCGAGATCGGCAAAGCCTTTCCGGAAGTCCCGCGCGAGGAGATTCGCGTTTTCATCACCGGATCGGGTGGCGGGCCCCTCGCCGAACCCCTAGGCGCGAAGTTCGTGCAAGAGGTCAACGCCGTGACCTTGGCGGTGGAGACCTTGCATCCCGATGCGGGCTCGGTGGTCGAGCTCGGCGGTCAAGATGCCAAGATCATCATCTTCAAGCAGAACGAAGAGACGGGCGAAAAGACCGCCTTCTGCTCGATGAACGACAAATGTGCCTCGGGCACGGGCGCGACCATCGACAAATGCATGATCAAGGTCGGCCTCCCTGCCGAAGAGGTGGCCAAGCTTCCCTTCGACGAGACGCGCTTGCATCACGTCGCCGCCAAATGTGGCGTCTTCGCCGAAACCGACATCGTCAACTTGGTGAAGACGGGCATCCCGGCCGCCGAGATCATGTGTTCGCTGGCCGACGCCATCGTCATGCAGAACCTCTCGGTGCTGACGCGCGGCAACACCCTCAAGCCCAAGGTCATCCTCTTGGGCGGGCCCAACACCTATCTGCCCTTCTTGCAGGCCTGCTGGCGCAAGCGGATCCCGGAGACCTGGCAGGAGCGCGGCTTCGACTATCCGCGCGATGTGCCTCTCGACGAGTTGATCGTCGTGCCGCAGCGCTCGGAGCTTTACGCGGCTTACGGCGCCGTGATGTATGGTTTGCACGAAGAGGCGAGCGTCGGCGCTTACGCCGGCCTCGACGGCCTCAAGCGTTATGCCTCGGAGGGCAGGCGAGAGCGTATGGGCGAGACCGCCGGGCCGCCGCTGGCGAAAGATCCGACGGAGCTCGAGCGCTTTCGCGAGGCCTACCGAATCCCTGCTTTCGAGCCGGCGCGTTTCGAGGCCGGGCAGAAGGTGCGCGCGGTCATCGGTCTCGATGGCGGCAGCACGTCCTCCAAAGCGGTGCTCGTCGGCGAAGACGGCAGCTTGCTCCTCAAGGCCTACACCCTGTCGAAGGGCAATCCCATTCAAGACACCAAAGACCTGCTGCGCGATCTGCGCGGGCGCGTCGAGGCGCAGGGGGCGGAGCTCGAGGTCATCGGTTTTGGTGCTACCGGCTACGCGGCCGACGTGCTCGACGAATGCCTGAAGGTCGACGTCAACATCGTCGAGACGGTGGCGCATATGATGAGCGCCACGCATTATTTCGGCGATATCGACGTCATCTGCGATATCGGCGGGCAGGACATCAAAGTTCTCTTCATGGAGAATGGCGACATCCGCTCCTTCAAGCTCTCCAATCAGTGCTCGGCGGGCAACGGCATGCTGTTGCAAGCGATGGCCGATCAGTTCGGCATCCCGGTGACGAAATACGCCGACCACGCCTTCGAGGCGCAGCTGGCGCCGCGCTTCAGTTATGGCTGTGCGGTCTTTCTCGACACCGACCGCGTCAACTTTCAGAAGGAAGGCTTCAGCAAAGAAGAGCTGCTGGCCGGTTTGGCGCAGGTGCTGCCGAAAAACGTCTGGCAATACGTCGTCGGCGTGCCTCGTTTGGCGGCGCTCGGCCGGCGTTTCGTGCTGCAGGGCGGCACGCAATACAACTTGGCGGCGGTCAAAGCGCAGGTCGATTACATCCGTGAGCGCGTGCCCGATGCCGAGGTCTTCGTGCATCCGCATTGCGGCGAAGCGGGTGCCATCGGCGCCGCCATGGAGACCTTGCGCGTGGTCAAGCGCCGCGGCCAATCGAGCTTCGTCGGGCTGCAGGCCGCCATCGAGCTCGAGTACACGACGCGCAACGACGAATCGACCAAGTG
>ERZ1066121.1752-NODE-1752-length-14943-cov-12.859484_pt1 | contig 14943 bp, 12 predicted proteins | sample MGYA00382768_ERZ1066121 | MGnify/ENA primary metagenome ERZ1066121 (study PRJEB33369, sample SAMEA5778351) | biofilm metagenome | biome: Industrial cooling water; feature: Water cooling tower basin; material: Biofilm | place: United Arab Emirates | collected... | reverse complement strand
TGCTGTATCCGGCCTTCGCCTTCCTGCGCTACTGGCTGCTGCGCGGGCACTGGCGCGCCGGCTGGGCCGGCTTCATCGCCGCCCGCGTGCATGCCTTCTACGCGTTCCAGAAATACGCCAAGCACTACGCGCTGCAGCGCGCGGTGGCCGGCCCTACGCAGGCGCCGGCCGGGGACACGGATCAGCCGCGTCGCCGCCCCGCATCGCCATAGGGCGACACGCCATCCGGCCGGCGCTTGAACCGGCGGTGGATCCACAGGTACTGCTCGGGCGCCTCGCGCGCCATGGTTTCGATCGCCGCGATCACCCGCGCGGTGTCCGCGGTGGCGTCGGCCGAGGGGAAGTCCTCGAACGCCGGCCAGAAGCGCAGGGTGTAGCCGCCGTCGGCGCGCCGCCAGTGCTGGAACATCACCACCGCCGCGCCCGACAGCCGCGCCAGCTGATGGGTGGAACTCAGGCTGTTGGCCGGCTGGCCGAAGAAGGGCACGAACACGCTGTCGCCGCGGCTCGGGTCCTGGTCGGGCGCGTACCACAGCAGCCCGCCGCGCTTGAGGTGCTTCACCGCGCCGCGCACGTCCTGCTTGGTGAACATGCCCGCGGCATAGCGCGACCGCCCGCGCAGCACCGCCCATTCCATCGCCGCCTGCGGGTACTGCCGGTACATCCCGGCCAGCGGCGCATGGTCGCAGGCCAGCCGCGCGCACATCTCCAGCGTGGTGAAGTGCCCGGACACCACGATCGTGCCCTTGCCGCGCGCCTGCGCCGCGTCGAGATGCTCCACGCCCTCGACCACCAGTCCCCGGCGCTGCGGTTCCACCGAACCCCACCAGGCGCGGCCGAACTCGAACAGCGAGATACCGAGCGCGGTGAAATGCGCGCGCAGCAGCGTTTCGCGGGCCTGCGCGTCCAGCTCGGGGAAGCACAGGGCGAGGTTGCGCTCGGCGATCGTGCGCCTGGCCGGCAGTGCCCGGCGCAGTAGCGTGCCGATGCCGAGGCCCAACGCACGCTGGAAGCGCCACGGCAGGCGGGCGAGCAGGGCGAGCAGACCGATGCCGCACCAGGTCGGCCAGTGGCGCGGGCCGCGCGGGGCGGGGGCGTCGAAAGCGAAGGGCATCCGGCCATTGTACGGCGCGTCGCGTCGAGGGCCGTGCCGCGGGCAGACGATCAGGCGATCGCCGATGCGCGACCTGCCTGCGGTCTGCTAGCCTGCCGCGTCCGCGAAACGAGGGGATGCGGTGGGCAACGACAGTCGTGACGACAGGCCGTGGTGGCGGCGCTGGTGGGCCGCGCCCGGGCGTGTGGGCGGTGCCCGCGTGCTGAACCGGCTGGGCACCCGCGAGCTGAGCTTCGCCGACGGTGTCGGCCAGAGCCGCATGGCGCGCTTCTCCCCGCATCGGCTGGTGGTGCCCTACACCCGCACCATGCTGGGCACGCTGGCGCTGGTGCCTCAGCCGCACGACATCGGCCTGGTCGGTCTCGGCGGCGGCTCGCAGGCGAAATTCCTGCACCGGCACCTGCGCGGCGCGCGCATCGAGGCCCTGGAGATTTCCGGCGACGTCATCGCCCTGCGCCGCCGCTTCCGCATTCCCGACGACGATGCCCGCTTCCGCGTTGTGCAGGCCGACGCCGCGCTCGCCCTGCGCGAGCGCGCGGGCGCCTACGACCTGCTGCTCATCGACGCCTACGACATCGGCGGCATCCCGCAGCCCCTGTCCACCGCGCGCTGGTATGCCGACTGCCGCGACAGCCTGCGCGAGGGCGGGGCGCTCGCCACCAACCTCTACCGCACCGATGTCGAGCGCCACCTGCGCCTGCTGCGCAACGCCTTCGGCACCGAGCATGTGGCCCTGACCCGCGAAACCGAACAGAACAACTGCGTCGCCTTCGCCTGGCGCCCACCGCTGGCACCGGCCGGCACTCCCTGCGCGCTGTCCGCGGCCGGCCGGCGCGAACTGCACCACACCCTGGCCTTCATGCGCCAGCAGCGGATCGGGCGCGGGGCGTCGGGCTGACCGAGCCGCCCGGTGCGGGGATGCGCTTCGATGCGCAGGCGTCTGCGCCGTCGGCCTCCCCATTCAACTTCCCCAACCGATGCAAAACGCCCGGCGGGATCCCGGGCGCACGCGAAACAAAGCGTGATCTTCATCTTGGTATCGCCGCCGACCCACTCGCTATGTTGCCGGCGCGCGTCCGGGCCCGATGCCCGGTGCGCCCGCCGCAGGCTCCGCCAACGGTGGCAACACGGCCGGCAAGTTCGTGGTTCGCTCGGGGCATGAAGCCCCCTGTCTTCCGCCCGTCTCCGCGAGGGCGTCCAACAGGCAAACGGACGTGCCGGTCTTCTCGAAAGACTACGATTATTCATGGAGTGAAGCTCATGTCTTACCCGATCACCCCCCGCCGTGCTCTGGCGGTGACCGCCCTGGCTGCCGCCGTCTTCGCCGCCGGTGCCGCTTCCGCCAACGACCGTGCTCCGGTGCTCAGCGATGTCGTCGCCAATGCGATGAAGCGCGATCTCGGCATGAACGATGCCCAGCTGGCCCAGTACTTCGGTGCCGAACGTGCGGCGTTCGCCAATGAGGGCCGCCTGGCCGCGCAGCTCGGCGATCGCTATGCCGGCAGCTGGCTGGAGCGCGATGCGGACGGCAACTTCCGTTTCGTGGCCGCCACCACCGGCACTGCCCGCGCCGCCGATGGCGTGGAGATGCGCCGGCACCGCTATTCGCTGCGTCAGCTCGAAGGCGCCGTGGCCGATCTCGACCGCGTGCATGCGTTCTCGGCCAAGTCCGGCCTGACCGGCGTGCATGCCTGGGGCATCGATGTGCCGACCAACACCCTGGTGGTGACCGTCGCGCCGGGCTACACCCTGAACGCCGTCGACTTCGTCGCCAAGAGCGGCGTCGACACCGACATGGTCCGCTTCGAAGTCTCGACCCTCGAAGCCCCGAGCACCTTCGTCAACGTGATCGGCGGCAACGCCTACACCTCCGGCGGCGGCCGCTGCTCGATCGGCTTCGCGGCCACCCGCAGCGGCGCGAAGGGCTTCGCCACCGCCGGCCACTGCGGCGGCATCGGTACCTCGGTGGGCATCTCGGGCGTGACGGTCGGTTCGGTCCGCGCGCACTACTACCCGGGCGGCGACATGGCCTGGGCGAGCGTGCGCAGCACCGACACCCTGGTCGGCCAGGTGAACCGCTACAACGGCACCGTGCAGCGCGTGCTGGGTCGCACCCAGGCCGCGATCGGCGCGTCGGTCTGCCGTTCGGGCAGCACCACCGGCTGGCGCTGCGGCACGATCACCCGCACCGGCGTGAGCGTGAACTACGGCACCGGCACCGTGAGCGGCCTGACCCAGTCCACCGCCTGCGCCGGTCGCGGCGACTCCGGCGGTTCCTGGATCACCGGTTCGGGCCAGGCCCAGGGCGTGACCTCGGGCGGCCAGCTGCCGGCCGGCCAGAACACCAACTGCAGCGTGGCCTCGCCGGTGACCTGGTTCCAGCCGATCAACCCGCTGATCAGCCGTTTCGGCCTGGTGCTGACGCTGGGTTGATCCCGGCCGGTCGACGCACCGCCGCCGTTCGGCGGTGCGTGAACGCGGTCCCTCCGATCGCGTGACCGTGCGGTGGATACACACGATGCCCCGGCGCAGGCCGGGGCATCGTCGTCTGTACGATGCGATGCGATGCGATGCGATGTGCGTGTCGGGCTCGGTGATCCGATCCGTCATCCGGTCCTGCAGGAGACCTGTCGCGGGTTCAAGGCGCGACCCGACACTCGGCGCTGCACGCAATCCGCCTGCAGCGCGAAGTACGGCGCTCTCTTTCTTTCTCGCGCGCTGCGCCGGTGATGCCATGAGGCATCGGGGAGACCCTGCGCGGTCTCAGTCGCCGATCTTCTTCATGCAGGCGGAGTAGCGCCGGTTGACCCGCGTCGCGAACCATTCCGTGGTCAGGCTCCGGGTGATCTTCGGGCTCTTCAGTGCGATACGCGGCAGGGTGGCGCGCGGCAGGGGCCTGCCGTTGCGGCGGTCGCCGATCGCGAACACGCGCTGCCAGGTCTCGGTGTCCTCGAAACGCCGGCTGCGGCCCTGACGCAGATCGGTGCGGATGCGCTCCTCGGACATGCCGCTGTCGGCCAGCAGCCTGCGTACCGCCAGCTCGGTCGCGCTGGGCTCCGCGCTGCTGCCGCGCTTGCCGTAGCGCACCAGGTCGCCGTCGAGGTCGAGCGGGATGCCGCTCGCCACGGCCACCGCGTTCTGGAAGGCCGCGTTGCGGCTGGCGTACAGCCCGGCGTTGAAGTCGGCGAAACGGAACAACGGCTTGTCGTAGCTGGCGGGGTAACCCAGCAGATGCGCGATGCCGAAATAGGTGCCGCCGCGACGGGTGAACACCTCGCGCCGGATCGAGCCTTCGACCGCATACGGATAACGCCGCTGGCGCGCGTGCGCCTCGGCGAAGGCGATGCTCACCTGCATCGCGCCACCGGTGCGCACCGGGTTGGCGCGGGCCAGCAGACGTGTGCCCAGCGGCACCTGCGCGATCATCTCCTCGTACAGCTCGCTCAGCTCGCGCTCGGTGCGCACGCGCTGCAGGCGCGTGCCCCAGGGCTCGCCGTTGGGCGAGTCGAGCCTGAGCAGCGCGCGGATCGCGAACGCAGGGATCTTCTTCGCCGCCGCGCGCCGCTCGATCTCCTCCACCGCGATCCTGCCCAGCCCGGGCACGTCCGGGTCGGCGCGGTAGGTCGATTCCTGCTCGATCACCGCCAGCGTGGCGCAGAGGTTCTGCGCGGACGGATCGATGTCGAGCGCGAAGAACGCGGACTGGATGTCGGCCGCCCAGGCGGTGCGGTCGGGGACATCGCGCGGGATCGCGCGCAGCAGCGTGGCGCGCACCTGCTCTGGCGTGGGCCGCGCGGTGCCGGTCTCGCACCCGGCGGCCCCCAGGCACAGCAGGAACGCCAGCGTGAGGCGCCACCGTGTGGCGGTTGCGCATGACCGGCGCACGCCGCGGCCCGGTGTCGCGGCGCGATGCCCGTCGCCCGCGTGCCCTGCAGCGGTGACGACGGGGGCATTCGGTCGGACGGCACGGGGCAGGGCAGGGACGGGTGGTGGCCGGAACATGGGGTGTCGCCGCAGATGTGGCCGGGCATTGTTCCACAGGCCCGGGCGCGCGCCTCCGCTCGCAGCCGCGATGCCGCAGAGCCGGTGTTCAGCCGGGTGCGGTAGCATCCCGGGGCTCGTCGTCGACACCTTCAGGATTCACATCATGCCCATGCCCCGTCGTCTCCTGCTCCGTATCGCCACGGGCGTGTTCGTCTGCGGGCTTGCTCTCGGCGCAACTGCGCAGGCCCCGGCCCCGGCATCCTCCGATGCTCCGATGGCGGTCGATGCGAAGCTCCCGGACGCCGTGCCCCCGGGGCGGCTGTCCAACAAGTGGCGGCTCGAATTCAGCGGCGCGGCCGAGTCGGCCGGCACCATCGTGCTGGAGATCCGGCCCAAGGGCCAGGCGCCGGTGCTGGTGACTGCGGTGATCGAGCGCAACGACGGCGAAAACCGGGTGGCGCGCAAGGTGAAGACCGCGATCGACCGTCAGGCCGGGGCATGGGTGGACGCCGAGCTGGACGACGGCGAGGACGTGCTGGTCAAGCGCCGTCTGTTCAAGCCGCGCGTCGCGGTGCGGCTGGTGTCGATCACGGTGAAGGACGTGCGGATCAATTTCGACCGCGAGTGAGCGCGCCGTGCGTCGCGACGGTCTTCAGGCGCCGCTCGGCCTGGTGCCCGCTTTGGCCGGCTTGAAGGACTTTTCCAGCAGCGACACCCGCTCGCGCAGCTCCCTGTGGTCGGGCAGGTAGAGCTGCGCCGCCTTGTAGTCCGACAGGGCCTTGCGCGGGTCGCCGAGGTGCTCCCACGCCAGGCCGCGGCCCACCAGGGCCTCGCCAGGCGCCACGCCGAAGCGCACCAACTGGTCGTAATAGGCCATGGCATCGCCGTATTGTTCGAGGCGTCCGGCGCAGCGTGCGCTGCGCAGCAGGGCGATCCGCAGCGGCGCCGTGGCGATGGCCGCCTCCAGCGTGTGCAGGGCGCGCTTGTAGGAGCCGAAGTTGTACTGCCGTTCGCCGTCGTGAAAGGCGCGGTAGGCCTCCAGCAGCGCCATCCTCGGATTCTCGCGGGCGAATTGCCTGCTGTGGGTCAGCACGGTGCTCAGGCGCTTGCCGCTGACGCCACGCGCCTCGTTGCCGTAATCCAGGGCGCGTGCGGGCACGTAATAGCTCCACGGTGCCTGCGTCAGCGCGGTGCCGAGCGCCAAGTCCACCGAGGCGGCGTCGCCACCCAGGGCGTAGGACTCGATCAGCAGTGCGTAGGCGGGGATCAGGTCGGCACGCAGCGCCACCGCGCGGCGCAGTTGGGCGTTCGCCTGGCGGGCCTTGCCGACCACCAGGCCGATGCGGCTGTCGGACAGCTTCTCGCGGTGGCCGTCGCCGCGTGCCTCGCGCGCCGCGGACAGCAGCTGAGCGCCACGTGCGGCGCGTGCGAAGGCGTCCTTGGGGCGGGCCGAGACCCAGCGGCGCAGATAACGATCGGCTTCGGCACCGCTCTCCCAGCCGATCGGCTCCAGCGCGCGGTACAGCAGGTACTCCGGCTCTTCACGTGCCAGGTGCCGCTTGAGGTGGTTGCCGTAGAGCGTCTCGAGCGCCGGCCAGTCCTTGGCATCGATCATGCGCTTGAGGTCGGCGGCGGTGAGTACTGGCCAGAAGCCGTCCTCGCACAGCGCCTGGATCACCTGGAACGACCATTCGGCGCCTTCGGGCGCGCGCTGGTAGATGCAGCGCTGGATCGGGTCGAGCTGGTCCCAGCGCACCTCCGCGCGCGGCGGCGGTGTGGCCCGATCCTCTTCCGGCGCCGCTTCGTTCACCTTGCAGCCGCCGAGGATCGCCGTGCCGAGAATCACGGCGCCGAGGATCACGCCCTGCAGCGCCGGACGGGCGAACATCCGTACCGGCTGCAGCGCACCACGAACGAAAGAACGTCGGCCTGCCTCCGGGCCCCTCTCCTGACGCGGCAACCGCATGATGGTCCTGTCCCCTGTTGGGCCCCTGTCGTCGTCTCCGCGACCGGCCCGGTGCCGTCGTCGCGGCATGCGCGAATCGGCTGCCGTTGCCCCAATTCTGTCATCGGCGACATGTCGCATCAATCCGTGCAGGGGAGGATCGCGACAAGCCGTCCACCAGCGGTGGCGACCGGCGCGTCGCGTCGCACAGAGTGGCCTGCCGGGACAGTGCGCGATCCGTGCGGGACAAGCCGCTGTGCATCAACATCCAACACACCCGCGTCGGCGCGGGCGCGAGGCTGGCCGTGGACCTGTCGGGCCGCTCAGCCGGCGCTGGCGCGCGCGAGACGGTCGTGTACGTCACGCCACGCCTCGTCGCGGGGCGGCGTCTGCAGCCAGATTTCCCCGGCGCCTGCCGCGTCGAGAGCGTGCAGGGTGGCGTACAGCGCGCGCGCATAGTCGGCCTTGGCTTCCGGCATCGCCACCCAGGCCGCGATGCCGGCATGTGCGGGCCGGGCCAGTGTCGTCCCGTAGGTCATCACCGCCACCCGCGCATGTGCAGGCAGGGTGGCCAGCCGCTCCTCCAGCGTTGCGGCGTCCAGCATCCGCAGCGGGGTGTGCGGGCGGTAATGCACGGCGACGTTGCCGGGCACCGCGGTGTCGTGTTGCGCGGGCATGTCGACCGGAACCTGCAGCGCGGCTTCGATCTCGCCGCGGGTGATCGGGCCGGCGCGCACCACGCGCGGCGCCGTGCCGGTCAGGTCGACGATGGTCGACTCCAGGCCCACCGCGCAGGGCCCGCCATCCAGCACGGCATCGATGCGGCCGTCCAGACCGGCCAGCACCTGCGCCGCGGTGGTCGGACTCAGGCGCTGGTAGAGGTTGGCCGAGGGCGCCGCCAGGCCGCCGTCGAGCGTCTGCAGCACCTGGCGCATCACCGGGTGCGCGGGCACGCGCAGACCGATGCTGTCGCGCCCACCGGTCACGCTGGCGTCGATGTGTGGCGCCCTGCGCAGCAGCAGGGTGAGCGGCCCGGGCCAGAACCGCTCCGCCAGGCGCCATGCGGTCTCGGGAATGTCCTCGGCCCAGCGAGGCAGGTGACTGGCATCGGGCAGGTGCACGATGAGCGGGTGGTCGCTCGGACGGCCCTTCGCCGTGAAGATCCCGCGCACCGCGACCGGGTCGGTGGCGTCGGCGGCCAGGCCGTAGACGGTCTCGGTGGGCATCGCGACCAGGCGGCCCTCGCGCAGCAGACGGACGGCTTCGGCGATGTGGTCCGCGCGGGTGGCGTCGAGCAGGCGGGTGGAGCGGGCAGGGATTCCGGGCATCGCGACAGGGTAGGGCCTGCGTCCGGGTTTTTCACCTCGCGCATGCCCATTCCGCGCGTGCCCATTTCGCATGCACACCTTGTTCATGTCCGTCCGTGGATGCTGCGCCGCCCGATGCGCCCGGCAGGCCGCGGGTCTATGATCGAAAGCCCCCGGCCCTCTCCGCCCGCGTGCGGACAGCGTCGGTCCACGGGCTTCCAGCGAGGAGATCGACATGGCCACAGGCTGGGCCGCCGACGGCGCAGTGCAGGATCAGATCGATGCCACCGTGAAGGATGGCATCCAGCGCGCGCGCAGCCGTCTGCCGCAGGGGCCCGGGCTGAGCCACTGCGAAGACTGCGATGCCGAGATCCCCGAAGCGCGGCGCCGTGCGGTGCCCGGCGTGCGCCTGTGCGTGATCTGCCAGGAGGCGGCCGACCGCGAGGATGCGGCTTCCGGCGGCTACAACCGTCGCGGCAGCAAGGACAGCCAGCTGCGCTGACGTGCCCGGCCGTCGTCATCCGCCTTCGCAGCCCTTCACGGTCGATTCCCCGCCATCACCGCCGCGCCCGGCACGCAGACCATGCATCGCGAGACGTCCCCCCGCAGAGATACAGACGGCACCGTCATAACGGACGGTGCGGCGGCAGGCATGGATGCGGACGTGGAGGCGGGCGCCCTCGTCGCGCCCGATATCGCCATGCGCGGGAAGGCCGACAGCCCGCATCACGCACATCCGCAACCGGCTGCCGATGTGGATGGCGATGCTCATGCCTATCGCGATGCGGACGCCGCCGCGCGCCCCTTCGTGGTGCCCTGCGCCACGCTGCCTGCGAGCGCGCCCCTGCGCTGGCTGGCCGCGGGCTGGCGCGACCTTCGGCGCGCGCCGGGGCTGTCGCTGATGTTCGGCGGCGTGATCGTGCTGATGAGTCTCGGCATCTCGTGGCTCGCCTGGACGCTCGGGCGCTTCGCGCTGCTGGCCACGCTGCTGTCCGGTTTCGTGTTCGTCGCGCCCTTGCTGTGCGTGGGCCTGTACTGCGTCAGCCGCGGGCTGGAACGCGGGCGCACGCCCCGACTGCGCGATTCCTTCGTCCTGGCCCGACGCGTGGCCGGGCAGGCGGGCGTGTTCGCGCTCGTGCAGGGCGTGATCGTGCTGCTCTGGTCGCGCGCGGGGATGATGGTCGGTGCGTTCTTTCCCGTCGACGGGAGCAATGCGTCGACACTCTGGGAATTCCTCGTGATCGGCTCGGCGGTGGGCTCGCTTTTCGCCGCACTCACCTTCGCGGTTTCGGCGTTCTCGCTGCCGATGATCGCCGACCGCGATGTCGACATGATCACCGCCGGCATCTCCAGCATGCATGCGGTGCTGCGCAACAAGCCGGCCATGCTGGTCTGGGCCGGAGCGATCGTGCTGTCGACCGCGGTCGGATTCGCCACCGCGTGTTTGGGCTTCGCGGTGTTGATGCCGTGGCTGGCCTATGCCGCCTGGCATGGGTACCGCGAGACGCTGCAGGCGGACGCCTGGCCTGCGCTGGATTGAGTCGTGGGGCGCCGAACACCGCCCGAAAAGGTGGCGGCCCCGCCGGCTGACCTCGGCACCCGCATCGACCGATACCGTTGCTGCCTTCCGGCCCTGGCGGGGTTTTCGATCTAGCGTCGCGAGGGGCCGACGGGGCCACCATAGTCTTGTCGCCGCCGCACCCGCGGCGAAGGGCGCGCAGTATGCCATATCGTCGCGGCGCGCAGGATGCGGCGCGGCGGGCATGTCGGCGGGCGCATGGCGACTGGATGCCTCGGATGGCACGCAGTGCGATGGAACTTGTCTGGATGGACGTCTCTGGATGGAGCGTCTCTGGGCGGGCTGCATTGCGGTGGATGCATGGCCAGGCGCATGCGCGCCGACGGTCACGCGTGGTTCGCCATGTTCGAACGCCCAAACGAAAACCGGACCCTTTCGGGTCCGGTCGACTGGCTGTCCTTCGCCGAGGTGCCGCGTGCGCGGCAGGCAGCCGTCAGGAAGCGGCGGCGTCCTTGAGCTTCTTCATCGGACGCACCTTGACCTTGACCGACGCCGGCTTGGCGGCGAACACGGTTTCCTGGCCGGTGAAGGGGTTGATGCCCTTGCGCTTCGGCTTGGCCGGCACGCTCACGGCGCTGATCTTCAGCACGCCCGGCAGCACGAACTGGCCGGCGCCCTTCTTGGCGACGGAGGCGTGGATGGTGGCCTCGAGCGCGGCCATCACGGCGCGCACGTCCTTGGCGGCGACTTCGGTGGTGCTGGCGATGTGCGCGACCAGCGCGGACTTGCTCATCACTTCCTTGATCGGCTTGGGAGCGGCGGTTTTGGCGGCGGCCTTCTTCGTGACGGCCTTCTTGGTGGGGGCCTTCTTCGTGGCGGTCTTCTTGCTTGCCATGGGAGTGTGGTTTCCTCGTCGAATTTGGTGTTGTGCGGTATTTGGACCGGGACTGGCCGGCACGCGCACTGTAGGCCATGCCGACCCGCTCGCCAAGACCCTAAACCGCCTTTTTATAGGGTTTTTCGCGTGTCTCGTCCGGACATTCCGCCGAAAACCGGGCGTTTTACCGCATTGGGTGAGCTGTCGCCGTGCCGTTGGCCTGCACCGCGCGCTTCCCGCGTTGCGCGCAGTCCGCCGGATGCAGGCGTTCCAGCGCGGTGTCTGCGGTCCAGGCTGCAGCATGTCCGCCCACACGTTCGGTCAGCATCGCGTAGCGCGTCGCGAAACGTTCGCGCGACTTGCCGCAGTCGAAGCCGTACCAGGAAGGGCCTTTCAACAACGCGATCAGCGCCAGCGCTTCGTTGTCGCGCAGTTGTGCTGCAGGCACGCCGAAATAGGCCTGCGCCGCCGCATCGATGCCGATGGCGACGCGGCCGTATTCGGCCTCGACCAGCAGCGTGTTCACGGCCTCGTCCAGCGTCCAGTTCCGGCTGATGTGGATGCGCACCGCGGTTTCGGCCAGATGGCGATTCATGCTCCGAAGAGACGCGCTGCTCTGTCCGCGAAAGGCGACGTAACGAGTGGCCGCGAGGAGCAGGCTTTGCGCTTTGTGGCGGGAATCCCTGTCATTCAGACGCTGCTCCATGCGTTGCTTCGCATCGAAATACCAGCGCGGCAGCAGGGTGATGGGATCATGCTTCGGCAATGCCTCGACCCCCTGCGCCTCCCCGCGCAGCCACAGCGCGCGGATATGCGCAGGCGCCGGCATGCGTGCGGGGGCGAGGTCGTCCGACGCCAGATGCAGACCCCGGGCGTACAGGCCCAGCACGCCGACGACGTACAGCACCAGCAGCAGCGCCGGGATCGCGATCAGCCGGCGCATGGCCTTGGACAGCTGTTCACGATGCGGGTGCCGGTCGCGCTGGTGGCGAAAACCGACCTATCAGGCTCAGGCGGCTTCGTATGCGCCGTAGCCGCGCAGGCGCCGGTAGCGTGCGTCGAGCAGCGTGTCGACGGGCTGCGTGTCCAGGCGGTCGAGTTCGCCCAGCAATACCGCCTTCAGGCGCTTGGCCATCTGCGTGGGGTTGCGGTGCGCGCCGCCGATGGGCTCGCGCACCACCTTGTCGACCAGGCCCAGCTCATGCAGGCGCCTGGCGGTGAGGCCCAACTGCTCCGCCGCGTCCTTGGCCTTCTCGGCGGTCTTCCACAGGATCGAGGCGCAGCCCTCGGGCGAGATCACCGAATACGTGCTGTATTCCAGCATCAGCGTGCGGTCGCCCACGCCGATCGCGAGCGCGCCGCCGGAACCGCCTTCGCCGATCACCGTGCACACCACCGGCACGCGCAATTCGGCCATTTCGATCAGGTTGCGGGCGATGGCCTCCGACTGGCCGCGCTCCTCGGCGTCGATGCCCGGCCAAGCGCCCGGAGTATCGATGAAGGTCAGCACCGGGATGCGGAAACGCTCGGCCATCTTCATCAGGCGCAGCGCCTTGCGATAGCCCTCGGGCTTGGGCATGCCGAAATTGCGCCGCACCTTGGCCTTGGTGTCGCGGCCCTTCTCGTGGCCGATCACCATCACGCTGCGCCCGCCGATGCGGGCCAGGCCGCCGACGATGGCGCGGTCGTCGGCGAAGGCGCGGTCGCCGGCGAGTTCCTGGAATTCGTCGCACATCACCCGCAGGTAATCGAGCGTGTACGGCCGTGCCGGATGCCGCGCCAACTGCGCGATCTGCCAGGCGCTGAGATCGCGGAAGATCTGCGCGGTGCGCACGCGGATCTTGTTCTGCAGCGCGCCGACCTCGGCCTCCACGTCCACGGCGGAACCGCTGCCGGCGTGGCGCAGTTCCTGGATCTTGGCTTCCAGGTCGGCGATGGGCTGTTCGAAATCGAGGTGATTGGTCGACATGCTGTGCGGGGCTCCGGCGGTCCGTCGCGTGGGGGGTGATGCGAGGGCCAAGTCTACCCCAGGGGCGTGGCGGAGCGCTGTACGCTGCGGTATGCCGCTCGGGCATGACGCTCCAACGCCCGCATGGGCTGCGGAGGGATGTGTGGAGGGATGCCCGGATGGCTCTCGTGATGGATCCCGCAAGGGTGCTGTGGATCGAATTCCGCGCTGGGCGCAGTGACGTCAGCCGCCCTGCGCCCAGGGCCGGCGCAGGGCCAGCTTCACCGTGCGCACGCCGGGCAGCGCGCGCAGCGCGCCGGGCAGGTCGGCTTCCACGCGCACCGACTGGCCGCCGTTGAGGTCCAGCGTGCCGGCGGCGCCCTGCGGCAGCAACAGGTCCAGCCGAAGGGGCGTGCGGCCGGGGCGATGCCGCGCCAGCAGGGCGTCCAGGCGCTGCATCAGGCCGGGTTCGCGCAGGTCCAGACGCAGGGACAGGCGTTGGGCCTGGTCGGCGCAGACCTGGGTGAAGTCCCAGCAGCGCCGCGCGCGCAGGGCGAAGCCGCCGCTGAATTCGTCCTCGCGCAGCCCACCCTCGATCAGCAGGATGCGGTCGCGAGTGAGCAGGGCCTGATAGTCGAGAAATTGCTCGGAGAAGAACGCGCACTCCAGTCGCCCGCGTCCGTCCTCGATCTGCACGAACGCCTGGGATTCGCCGCGTTTGCGCATGCCGGTGACCATGCCGGCCACCACCACGGTGGTCTCGGCGCGCCACTGCCGGCCGCCGCCGTCTTCGCCGCCGCGCCCGCGCGGCGTGCTTTCGACCAGGCGATCCAGCGCGCCCAGGTCATGACCGACCAGCGCCGCGAGTTCGTCGCGGTAGGGGTCCAGCGGGTGGCCGCTGAGGTACAGCCCGAGCGTCTCTCGCTCGCCCGCCAGCTTCTGCGCCAGTGGCCAGTCTTCGCAGACCGGCAATTCCAATGCCGGCGCCGCGCTACTCGGTGCATCGAAGCCGCCGAACAGCGACACCTGCCCGGCCGCACGTTCGCGCGCGAGCTGGTCGGTGGCCTTCAGCACTTCCGGCAGCTGCAGCAGCAGCGATGGCCGGTTGGGGCCGAGCGCGTCCAGTGCGCCGGCCGAGATCAGCGCTTCCAGCGTGCGCCGGTTGAGCTTGGTGGAGTCCACACGCCTGCAGAAATCCAGCAGGTCGGTGTAGGCGCCATGGGCGCGGCGCTCGTCGGCGATCGCCTCGCAGGCGCCGCGGCCCACGCCCTTCACCGCGCCCAGCCCGTAGCGGATCGTGCGCCCGTGCTGCGGGCCGTCGCCCACCGCCTCGAACATGTAGGCCGATGCGTTGACGTCCGGCGGCAGCACTTCGATGCCGATCGCGCGGGTTTCGTCGAGGAAGCCCACCACCTTGTCGGTGTTGTCCATGTCCGAGGACAGCACCGCGGCCATGAACTCCGCCGGGTAGTGCACCTTCAGCCAGGCGGTCTGGTAGGCCACCAGCGCATACGCCGCCGAGTGCGACTTGTTGAAGCCGTACTCGGCGAACTTCTCCATCAGGTCGAAGATCTGCGTGGCGACCTTGGGGTCGACGCCGCGCTCGGCCGAGCCGGCCTCGAACTTGGCGCGCTCCTTGGCCATTTCCTCGGGCTTTTTCTTGCCCATCGCGCGGCGCAGCAGGTCGGCGCCGCCCAGCGAATAGCCGGCCAGCACCTGCGCGATCTGCATCACCTGTTCCTGATACACGATCACGCCGTAGGTCGGCTTGAGCACCGGCTCCAGCGCCGGATGCGGATACGTCACCTCGGTGCGGCCGTGCTTGCGGTCCACCCATTCGCGATCCATCCCCGAGCCCAGCGGGCCGGGACGGAACAGCGCCGCCAGCGCGATGATGTCTTCGAAGGTGTCGGGCTTGGCGCGCTTGAGCAGTTCGCGCATGCCGCGCGATTCGAACTGGAACACCGCCACGCCTTCGCCACGCGCGAACACGCCGTAAGTCTCGGCGTCATCCAGCGGCAGCGCGGTGATGTCCAGCGGCTCCACGCCCTCGCGCGCGCGACGCACGTTGATCGCCTTCACCGCCCAGTCGATGATCGTGAGCGTGCGCAGGCCGAGGAAGTCGAACTTCACCAGGCCGACGCTTTCCACGTCGTCCTTGTCGAACTGGGTCACCGGATTGCGGCCGCGGCCCTCGCCGTCGTGTTCGGCGTAGAGCGGGCAGAACACGTGCAGCGGGTCGGGTGCGA
>ERZ1066121.1747-NODE-1747-length-14960-cov-21.712043_pt1 | contig 14960 bp, 13 predicted proteins | sample MGYA00382768_ERZ1066121 | MGnify/ENA primary metagenome ERZ1066121 (study PRJEB33369, sample SAMEA5778351) | biofilm metagenome | biome: Industrial cooling water; feature: Water cooling tower basin; material: Biofilm | place: United Arab Emirates | collected... | reverse complement strand
ACTTCGCGCTGGTTGTTGTAGGCCATCACCGCGTCGTTGAAGGCCTGCCGGGCGAAGGCGACCTTGTTCTCGGTGCTGGTCAGCTCCTCGGTGAGCTGCATCATGTTCTGGTTGGCCTTGAGGTCCGGGTAGGCCTCGGCCACCGCCAGCAGCCGCCCCAGCCCGGCGTTCAACTGGCCCTGTGCGGCGGCCAGCTGGGCCATCGCATCGGGATCGCCGGGGTTGGCCTTGGCTGCGGCCAGGCCCGACTGCGCCGCGCCGCGGGCCGCGACCACGGCATCCAGGGTCGCGCGCTCATGCGCCATGTAGCCTTTCACCGTCTCCACCAGGTTGGGGATCAGGTCGAACCGGCGCTGCATCTGCACGTCGATCTGGGCGAAGGCGTTCTTGTAGGCGTTGCGGCTGCGGACCAGGCCGTTGTACACCGCCACCGCCCATACCGCGGCGATCACCAGAACTGCGAGCAGGATCAACAAATAAATCATAGGAATTCCCCATATTCCGGCCGCTTGCGGCCGCTTGTTCATGCAAGACTCGACACAGGCGCTATGATCAGGCCTTGCCGCCGCCAGACCACAGCATACGCAGGGGGTCCTTCCCATGAAAGACAAGCGTGGAGCCGCCGTCGCTGGCCCCCACTTCCCTCTGTCCCCGGCGGCTCGCCCCGGCTGGGGCGGACACTCCGCCGACGTGCGCGCTCGACCCGCAGCCGCCGGTCGCGTCGACGCGCCGCGCTCGCGCCGCGGCATCGGCATGCGCGTGCTGTCGCTGCAGACCGGCCTGATCGCGCTGCTGCTGCCCATGGCGGCCGGCCTGTCGGCGCAGACGCCATTGCGCTGGGACGGGCAGAGCCCTGCGGTGCAGGGCGTGAACGCCGTCTATTCCCCCCACGCCACGATGACCCGCGTCTATCCGGGGGCCGGTCTGAAGGTGGTGCCGCTGGCCGCGGGCTTCGATGTCGCCGAATTCGAGCGCATCGCCCAGTCGCTGATCGACGACCGCAAGGTCCCCGGCATGGCGATGGCCATCGTCCAGGGCGGCCAGGTGCTCAGCGCGCGCGGCTACGGTGTCACCGACGTGAACAGCGGCGAGCGCGTGGACGAGCACACCGTGTTCCGGCTGGCCTCGCTGTCCAAGTCCTTCGCCTCCACCGCCGCGGCGCTGGCGGTGCACGACGGTGACCTGCGCTGGGATACCCGGGTGATGAATTACGTCCCCACGCTGCAGTTTTCCGATCCCACCGCCGCATCGCGGCTGACCGTGGCCGACGTGCTGAGCCATCGCGTCGGTCTGGTGCGCAACGCCTACGACCGCGACATCGAGCGGAATGCCGACTACGCCTCGCTGGTGCAGAAGATGGCCAACGCTCCGATGCGCTGCGGCCCCGGCGAGTGTTATGCCTACCAGAATGTCGCCTACAGCCTGATCGGCGACACCATCGCCGGCGCCTCGGGCAAGCCGTTCGAGCAGTATGTCGCGCAGCGCATCTTCCGCAGGCTTGGCATGACCGATGCCAGCTACGGCCTGGACGGCATCGCCGCCAGCCGCAGCTGGGCGCGTCCGCACGTGCAGACGCGGGGCGGCTGGAGTTCGGTGTATCCCAAGCCCACCTACTATCGCGTGGCGCCCGCGGCCGGCGTGAACGCCAGCATCAGCGACATGAGCAAATGGCTGCTGGCGCAGTCCGGTTATCGTTCCGATGTGCTGCCCGGCGCGCTGCTGGCCACGCTGCACGCGCCGCTGATCGACACTCCCGGCGAGCTGCATGGGTCCGGCTGGCGTCGTGAGCGCCTCAATGCCGCCGGCTACGGCCTGGGCTGGCGCATCTACGACTACGCCGGGCATCGGATGGTGTTCCATGGTGGCGTGGTGCAGGGCTATCGCGGTGCGATGGCGCTGCTGCCCGAGCGCGACCTGGGCGTGGTGTTGCTGTGGAACGGCGCCACCGCCGCGCCCACCGGCCTGCTGCCGACCATCCTCGACCGTGCCATCGGTCTGCAGGACCGGCAGTGGATCGAAGTCGAGGACGAAGTGCCGGCGCTGTTCGTCGAACAGGGTCTGCCGCCGCTGCCGGTCGGCGAGGCCGACGAGACCGTTGTCGGTGCTGCGGGCTCGGTATCAAACGCCAAGCCGAAGTAAGCCGCCAGACCCGATCCTCCGCGCATCCGCCGGAAGCCCCGACCAAGACGCCGCGCACTGCGCGGCGTCTTCATGTGTGCCGAAGAACTCGACTGATCGAGGGCTCGACCGGGTCCGCCTGTCGAAGCGGGCCTCGCCCCGGGGTGCGGCGCGCAGAGCAGTCGGACTGCGATCCCGGGCCGGCATCCCCGACATTCGATCGCCCCAAAAAAGAAAACCCCCGGTCCGCGTGCGTGCGCGGAACGGGGGGAACATCCGGCAATCGGGGTGTCGCTTACATCATCGGAGCGGGAGCGGCCGGCATCGGCGCAGGAGCGGCCTTCTTGCGCGCACGCTTGGCGGCCTTCTTCGCCGGAGCCTTCTTTGCGGCCTTCTTGGTGGCCTTCTTCGCAGCCTTCTTCGCAGGCGCCTTCTTGGCGGCCTTCTTCGCGGTCTTCTTGGCAGCCTTCTTCGCCGGAGCCTTCTTGGCGGCCTTCTTGGCAGCCTTCTTCACGGTCTTCTTGGCGGCCTTCTTTGCGGTCTTCTTGGCAGCCTTCTTCGCCGGGGCCTTCTTCGCGGCCTTCTTCACGGCTTTCTTGGCGGCCTTCTTCACGGCCTTCTTCGCCGCTTTCTTGGCAGGGGCTTTCTTGGTCGCCTTTTTGGCGGCCTTCTTTGCAGCTTTCTTCACAGCCATGGGATGGCTCTCCTCGTCAGTGGACCAGCTTGAAATCGGATGTCGTGCGCGGGACATCGCCTGTCGGCGGCCCGTCGTTTGACCGGATTGCGGGAGTCGGACCCGCTATCCACCGCCGGCGCATGCAGTGAGCCGGTACGGATGAGATGGCGACGGCATGCGCGGTGCCCTGTCGCCTGTTGTCGCGGCCAGCGGTGACGTGTTGCTGATTCGATCACCCGGGGCTGATGGGACCGGGGGCGGGAATATGCGAACGACGTGTGCGGGCGGCGATGTCGTCAGCGTGACGTGTGGGTGCGGATTTCACGGAGGACATGAAGCTTGTGCATGGCGGGGCCTGTGATGGGCGGGGCCGTCACTGCCGGCGGAACTGCCCGGAAGGTGCCTTGCGTTGTGCTTCGTGTTTTCGCCGGGTGCCGACTCACTCGCTTCTGCTGGGACGTGTGTTGGGCGAAACCTAATCACGGTTTTTCCGACTGTCAACACCCTGCGCGAAAATTTTTTCGTCGCGCTCCGTCGTGGTCGCGCGATGCCATCCGGTGGAGGTCGCGTACACGTCCCGTCGCGCTCGCGGAGCATGCGCTCGCCTGGGTGGGTGTTGCAAAAAAAATGCCTTGATTTATGCGTCTTCTTTCGTTGCGCGCCGACAGTGCGGCGCGCGCGGCGCGACGCGCGGACGCAGCGGGGCGCGCGTCCGCGCGGGTGCGTGTGCGTTCAGCGCGAAGTGCGTGCAGGTGTCGCGTTTTCGGCGGCGCACAAGCCCGACTGCGCGAAAGTGCGCGAACTTTTTTCGCGCGAACGCGCGCATCGCGCCATGTGCGCGCACCGTCGCGCGTCGATCGCGCGACCTTCGCGCGCCGCGATGTCTCTGACGTCGATGCGCTGCATCCGCCCTGCGGCGTCGCGCGATGCATGCGCGCCCGGGTGGAGGCTGCGCCTGCCGGCCGCATGACCGAACCGCATCCGCATCCGCATCCGCATCCAAATCCCGATCCCGATCCCAATCCGCCGCGGCGGAGTGGGGCAGGTGAGGTGCGGGCCGCGGATGCGGCAGGCAAAATGCGCGCCCCAAAACGCGAACACCGCGCCGGAGCGCGGTGTTCTGCAAACGGGCTGCGGCGGACTGCCGCGGGCGCTGGTTCAGTGCTCGTCTTCTTCGAGCAGCTCGGCATAGTCGTCCGGATCGAGCAGCTCGGCCAGCTCGTCCTCCGCGTCGGCGACCTCGATCACGAACAGCCAGCCTTCGCCGTAGGCATCTTCGTTGATGGTCTCGGGCTTGTCGTTGAGCGCCTCGTTGATGGCGACGATGGTGCCGCTGACCGGCGCGTAGACGTCGGAGGCGGCCTTGACCGACTCGACCACGGCGCAGGCATTGCCGGCCTGCACGCTGTCGCCGACGTCGGGCAGATCGACGTAGACCAGGTCGCCGAGCAGGCCCTGCGCATGGTCGGAGATGCCCACCGTGACCTTGCCGTCTCCTTCGACGCGGGCCCATTCGTGGGACTTCATGAATTTCAGGTCGCCGGGGATCTCGCTCATCGTTGGCTCCGGATCGGGTCGGGTGGGGACGGGTGGCGGCGATAGTGTAGGAGCGCCGCTGCGGGTGGATCAATGCCGGCGATGCCGGTCATGCGTCTGGGACCAGCACCTGGCCTTCGCGCACGAACGGCGGGTCGACCGCGCGCACCGGCACTTCGCGGCCGCGGATGTCCACCCTGACCCCCGTGTTCGCGCTGCCCGCGGGCACCCGCGCGAACGCGATGGCGCGGCCGAGGGTGGGCGAGAACGTGCCGGAGAGGATCTCGCCGTCGCCGCCGTCGGTCAGCACGCGCTGGCCGTGACGCAGCACGCCCTTCTCGTCCATCACCAGGCCGATCATGCGCCGCGGCACGCCGGTTGCGCGCTGCGCTTCGAGCGCGGCGCGGCCGATGAACGCGCGCGGCGCGCCGTCGGCGTCGGCGTCGAAAGCGAGCGTCCACGACAGCCCGGCTTCGTCCGGGGTGACGGTCTCGTCCATGTCCTGGCCGTAGAGGTTCATGCCCGCTTCCAGGCGCAGGGTGTCGCGCGCACCCAGGCCGGCGGGCGCGACGCCCGCGGCCAGCAGCGCATCCCACAGTGCGACAGCGTGTTCCTCCGGCACGACGATCTCGAAACCGTCCTCGCCGGTGTAGCCGGTGCGTGCGACGAACAGCGGCGCACCGCCGTCGCGCAGGGAGGCCTCGGCGGCGGCGAAGCGGGTCAGCTTGGCGACCTTCGCCGCGGAGGCCTCGTCCAGCAGCGACAGCGCCTTCTCGCGCGCATGGGGGCCCTGCACCGCGATCATCGCCAGCTCCGGGCGCTCGCGCACTTCCACTGCGAACGGCGCGGCCTGCGCGCCGATCCAGGCCAGGTCCTTGTCGCGGGTGGCGGCGTTGACGACCAGGCGGAAGAAATCTTCAGCCATGAAGTACACGATGAGGTCGTCGATCACCCCGCCGGTCTCGTTCAACATGCAGGTGTACAGCGCCTTGCCAGGCTTCTTGAGTTTGTCGACGGAGTTGGCGACCAGCCGGCGCAGGAAGGGACGCACCTGGTCGCCGCGCAGATCGACCACGGTCATGTGCGAGACGTCGAACATGCCGGCGTCGCGACGCACGGCGTGATGTTCCTCGATCTGCGAGCCGTAGTTCAGCGGCATGTCCCAGCCGCCGAAGTCGACCATCCTGGCGCCGAGCGCGCGATGGCTGTCGTTGAGGATGGTCTTGCGGGTCATGGAGGCGGCCTGTGCGGAAAGCGCAGGATTATCCCAGAGCGTCGACGTCGACGACACTGCACGCCGGCGTAGGGTGCAGTGTCGTCGGCACAGCCACACCGCGATACGGCGGCAGGGCGGCATGGCGCGACCCGACCGGACGCGCGGCGGTGCGGAAGGCGCGAACGCGAGTGCGGCGTCCACGCTGCGGCCCGAACGCGCGACGCCCGGCATCGGCCGGGCGTCGAGGCGGGCTTGCCGGCCGGGCCGGCCTGCGATGTGCGCTCAGACCCCGGCGGATGGATCGACGCAGTCGACCCCGGCGCCGCCGGTCTCGACGAACTTGCCCGATGCGGTGTCGTAACGGCGTGCCCAGGCGATGTCGGTGCTGAACTCCTCGCCGCCGGCGTGGCGCACCAAGGCTGCCACGCCGCGCGAGAACTGGCCATCGATGCGGCAGTCGGCCAGCTGCAGCTGGTAGCCGTCGGCGACGGGGATGTCGAGCGCGTCGGTGACTTCCCATATCGGCCTGTCGGCGGTGGTGTCGGTGTTGCGCGCGCCGACCAGATAGACGCCGACGGCGTCGCCGCCATCGCGGTCGCCGCGGCCGAGCACGTTCATCCCGTAATCGCAGACATGCTCCAGGCCTTCGCCACCGGCGATACAGCTGCCGATGATGTCCGACAGACCGTCGGGGTAGGGCGGCATGCGCGTGCCGACCAGCGCGGCGGCGCCGGCAGCGGATGGCGGAGCGACGTCTGCAGGGGCAGGCGGCGTCGCAGCCGGTTCGACGGCGGGCGCGTTGGCCGCAGGCGGCGCATCGGTGCCGCGTTCGCCGTCGGCGCAGGCGCCGAGCAGAAGAGACAGGGCGAGCGCGCCGAGCAGCGGTGCGACAGACGGGACACGGCGGCGTTGCGTCATCGTTGGACTCCGGTGGGCGATGGCGTCGGGGCATGGCCCGGGGCGATGGGCCGCCTGCGGGCGATGCGTGGCGGAGAGATCAAACAGGCGCTCAGTCCACCGCTTCGACGATCAGCGTCAGCCCGTCGGCATCGATGATGCGCACGCTGGCCCCGGCCGGCAGGTCGGGGCCAGCCACGGTCCAGTAGGCATCGGCGATCTGCACCCGGCCGGTGCCGCGCTCGATCGCCCGTTCCAGCGGGACGATGCGGCCGATGAGCTGCTGCGTGCGCCGGTTGAGCGCGGGTTGGTCGCTCTCCGGCTCGCGGTTGCGATACCACTTGCGGTAGACGAGGATCGAGGTGAAGCCCAGCACCGTGAACAGCACCGCCTGCGCGAGGAAGGGCAGGTCGGGGAACAGCCAGGTGATCACGAACATCGCCGCCGCGGCGAAGCCCAGCCACAGCATGAACGCGCCGGGCACCAGCACTTCGCCGGCGAGCAGCAGCAGGGTGATCGCGGCCCAGAGCCAGGCGCTGGTCTCGGACTCGAACATGGCTCAGTCCCGGCGCGGCAGGGTGGGCGGAGCGCCGGCCGGGCGCTGGCCCAGGGCTTCCTTCGCCAGCTCGGCGATGCCGCCCAGCGAGGACAGCACCCCGGTGGATTCCATCGGCAGCATCACGAACTTCTGGTTCGGCGCTTCGGCCAGCGACTTGAAGGCCTCGATGTACTTCTGCGCGATGAAGTAGTTGATGGCGTTGACGCTGCCCGCGGCGATGGCGTCGGACACCATCTGCGTGGCTTTCGCTTCGGCCTCGGCCAGACGTTCGCGGGCTTCGGCCTCGCGGAACGCGGCCTCGCGCTTGCCGTCGGCTTCGAGGATGGCCGCCTGCTTCTCGCCTTCGGCGCGGAGGATGGCCGACTGGCGCACGCCCTCGGCCTCCAGCACCGCGGCGCGCTTGTTCTGCTCGGCCATCTTCTGCTGCTGCATCGAGGCGATCAGGTCGCGCGGCGGCTGGATGTCCTTGAGCTCGATGCGATTGACCTTCACGCCCCAGGGATGGGTGGCCTGATCGACCGCGGCCAGCACCTTGGCGTTGATCTCGTCGCGCTTGGACAGCGACTCGTCCAGGTCCATCGAACCGATGGCGGTGCGGATGTTGGTCATCACCAGATTGAGGATGGCGATCTCCAGCTGCGCCACTTCGTACGCCGCCTTGGCCGCGTCCAGCACCTGGAAATAGACCACGCCGTCGACCTTGACCACCGCATTGTCCTTGGTGATCACGTCCTGGCTGGGCACGTCCATCACCTGTTCCATCATGTTGATCTTGCGGCCCACGCCGTAGAACAGCGGAATCAGGAAGTGCAGGCCCGGGCTGAGGGTGCGGGTGTACTTGCCGAAGCGTTCCACGGTCCACTCGTAGCCCTGCGGCACCATGCGCACGGCCTTGAAGAAGATGATGACGGCTGCGACCAGCAGCACGACGCCGACGAATTCCTTGAGCATTTCCGGTACCTCCGCGACAGGGTCGGGGCAGTATAGACGTGCAAGGGCCGGGGCAGCGGCCGAAGCTGGCCGATCCGTGCCGGTACCATCCTGTCGCTCCGTCCTGCGGCTCGGATGTCCGACTTAGAACGGAGAAGCAGGCCGGGAGGGGGTGTGCCAGAGGCCGACGCCCCGGAGCGGCCATGACCTTTCTGCGTGCGAGGTGGACGAAAGGCGCCTGAACGCATCGACCTGTGCAACGATTTTTTTCACGAGGGATCTTGCTGAGTGGGCATATCGCCCGACGGCAGCGCATCTGCCACTACAGGGGCAGCTCACTGCGCTCACAACAGAATATGGAAAGCCGGTGCAAACATGGCTAACCTAGCCCCGCCCCCTGGGTGGCAAGCGCATGGCGAAGGACGACGTAACCGTGACTCACAGCATCCACCGGAAGAACCGTCCCGACCCTCATCACGAGCAGCAACTGCTCCGTGATCTGCAGACGATCAACGCGGCGACGGCGCGGGCCCTCGGCCCGCTGCCCCTCGGCGGCCTGCCGATCCAACCCAAGCGCAAACCCCAGCTCCCGCTCCCGGCCGTTCCAGCCGCCACACCGGCTCCCTCCGTCTCCGATGAGGACACCCCTATGCAATGGAAGAACGCAGCGGCTGTAGCCGCACTCGCGACCGGCACCGCCTTGGCGGCCTGCGGCGCCGATGGCGATACATCAGGATCGACAAATCCGTCACCGGCCGTAGTGGACGACGCGCCGGGGTCGGTGGAGGTGACACCCGTCAAGGCCGTCCCGCAACCTGCGGAGGATGCGCACACCAAACCCGAAACAGCCGCTGAGCAACCAGCAGCGGAGCCAGAGCGCGGCCCGGCGATTCCGGCGGCGCAGCTGCGGCGGCAGATTCTGGAGCTATTGGGGAGCTTCAAGACGCTGGAGGATCTGGAGCGTGGAAACGTGGAAAAGATGTTACACGTACACCTTCACCGCAACCCCAGGATGACCGAAGGCTACAAGTATGGAGCCAGTACGACAGAGGGGTGGAACTACAGCATCTCGGTGGACAAGCTCGCACGGCTGGATCAGCCGTCTACGATTTTGATCGGGCTGGATCATGGTGTCGAACCGTTCTCCGGGCAAGAACCGACCTACTGCACGCTCGAATTCGAGCCGTTGGCGAAGGAGTTGGTGGCGATGGGGTATGAACAAGCCGAAGGGCCGTATCAGTTAAAGGGCAAAACCACTTGGTGGTTCGAGCGATCAACACATCCGGATGGCACGAGCGCCACGGTTGGAGTGGGCCTGTACGAATTACAGTCGGGTCAAAGTGCTCAGACTTGCGTGCTGTCCTTGAAAGTTGGGGGAAATGCCAATGAGTAAGATATCGCCCGGCCTACAACACCTCACCGACGAGCTCCCCGCAGATCTACGAGCAGAAATTGAATCGGCCATCATGAGTTCGCCCTACCTTCGGCAGATCATGGTCGAAGCAGTGAATGCGGGTGGACTCGAGCACATCCGTCTGGGTGATCCCGCGGCTCGCGAAGGTGGCCATTACGACAGTGACGAGCGTGCCATCTATCTCAGCCCAAACACGTTTACACGCGTACCCGACCAGCAAGACCGCCTCGACATCATTACCAGCACCCTCGCCCACGAGACCGGCCACGCCCTGCACGCCGAGAAGACCCGCAAGGAGCTGTACTACACCACAGCCAAGATCACCGAAGGCATCCGCGACGCAGGACAAGGCGGCGAATACGACGCGACCGGATTGGTCGGCGCCTACATCCGCAATGCGCGCCGCGACGAGGCGATGGCCGAAATCCACGGCTGGAATGCACTGGCGAGCAGGATCGAGCACCTGACGGGCAAACCACCCAATCAAGAAGAAATGCTGAAACGGGCAGCGCCCACTACCGACTGCATTGTGGGGCCTGTGGAGCGCTTGAGACTCGCCCCCAGCGTCACCCTCGACCAAGACATGCAGATGTCCGACACCCGTCTGCCCAAAGCCGGCCCGATCAATCTGGAGCCTGTCGCGCAGTGTCATTTCGACAATTCGGGAAAATCGCTCGGCACGGGCGGCGGGGCCAACTACGCCAACTACTACGGTGCCTATCTCATCCAACAGCTCGCCGACGACACGCGCGACTGGCAGAACCCGCCCACCATCCGGCTCGACATGCAGAAGCTGGGCCTGGAAAAGGCGCAGCTGGAAAGTACCGGGCTGCGGCTGGGCGAGGCCGGGTTCTATTTCGTGGACATCAGCGATGGCCGCCAACGGCCGGTCCTGCTGCGCGGCGGCAGCGGCATGCGCGGCACGCCGGATGGGGCGGAGGAGAGTCTTGCGGTGGGTGTGCCTGCAGCCGAGCCGCCACAGATCACCGAGCCCGGCCACTCGGCGCACGCCATGTACCTGCAGGCCGAGCGCCTGCTGGCGCAGATCGAGGTCGCACCGGGGATGGGCGGTCTGAGCCAACATGAACGGCAGACGCTGGGGGCTTCGGCGGTGGCGATGAGCCTGTCGGCGGAGGGATGGCGCTTCACCGGCTTCGACCACGCGGTGCCTGGGCGTATCGATGCGCAGACCGGCAGGCCTGAGTCGGTCTTTATGGTGCAGGGCCGGCTGGACGATCCCGCCCACCAGCGCGTCACGATCGACGTGGATCGGGCACTGTCGCAGCGCATCGAACGTTCGTCCGAGGTCGCGCAGACCGTCATACATACACGCGAGCAGACGCAGGCGCTCGAGCAGGTGCGCGCGGAGCAGCAGGACATGGACGGGCCGAAGGCGCCGGCCATGCGAATAGGAGCGCGCACGCCGTCTGCGCCGCAGGGGCCTGCGGCGGAGGGTGGCGGGGACGGCGGGGGCTGAGGGCCGCCCACGCGCGCAGCATTAGTATCAATGTGGTCTGGGTCGGCGACGCCCCATGCGAGGGGTAGAACCCTGGTCGACCGGCGTTTTCCCGATCAGTCCGCCGTCGCCGCCTCGATCCGCGCCCAGGTGGTCTCGTCGATGCGATGCACCAGATCCAGCGCGTCGATGTTCTGGTCCAGCTGCTCCACCCGCGTGGCGCCCAGGATCACCGTCGAGACGTGCGGGTTGCGCAGGCACCAGGCGATGGCGAGCGCCGCGGGCGATTCGCCGATCTCCTCGGCGATGGTGCAGAACGCGCGCACCCGCTCCAGGCGGCGCTCGCGGGCATCGCCGACCACGATGTTCTGCAGCCAGGCGCTTTCCTTGCCCAGGCGCGAATCGGCCGGGATGCGGTCGTTGTACTTGCCGCTGAGCAGGCCGGAGGCCAGCGGCGAAAAGGTCGTGGTGCCCAGGCCCAGTTCGGGATAGAGCGGGGCGTATTCCAGTTCCACGCGCTGGCGGTGCAGCAGGTTGTACTGCGGCTGCTCCACGCTGGGGCCGTGCAGGCCGTGTTTCTGCGCGATCTTCGCCGCCTCGCGGATCTGCGCGGCGGACCATTCCGAGGTGCCCCAGTACAGCACCTTGCCCTGGCGGATCAGCAGGTCCATCGCACGCACGGTTTCCTCGATCGGGGTGTCCGGGTCGGGCCGGTGGCACAGATACAGATCGAGATAGTCCACCCGCAGCCGGCGCAGGGCGGCGTCGCAGGCGTCGCGCACGTGCTTGCGCGAGAGCCCGCGCTGCATCGGCCTGGGCATGTCCACCGAGCCGAACATCACCTTGCTGGACACCGCGTAGCCGTCGCGCGGCAGGCGCAGGTCGGCGATGGCGTCGCCCATCACCCGCTCGGCGTCGCCGTGGGCGTAGACCTCGGCGTTGTCGAAGAAGTTGATGCCCAGATCCCAGGCCGCGCCGATCAGCTCGCGCGCGACGGTGCGCCCGATCTGCTGGCCGAAGGTCAGCCAGGCGCCGAAGGAGAGGGCGGAGACCTGCAGCCCGGTGTTGCCGAGACGTCGGTATTGCATGCGTGGGAACGGACCGCGGGACGGGCCGGGGGGACGGAGGAGCCCGAAGTGTAGAAGCAATCACATTCCGGTGCATGCGCGAGGCCGGATACCGCCTGAACCGATGGGCAGACCCGCGGGTCGGGCCACCCAGGCTGAACCGCGGCCCCCGCCTCGACCCCGCCACGCCCGGCAGGGGTCGTCGTACTGCCCCGTGGCCGCACTGCCTGCGCACTGCAGCGGCCCGCGACATGCGCCATGCCTGAATTATCGGTAGACTCGCCGCCCTTCCTCCGGGGAGTAGCCCGCCGGCCACGACGCAACCGCGCCGAGCCGGAAGCCGCGTCAACACACTTGGCCCGCGCGCCCGCATCCGCCGATCGGCGGCAAGGCGCGCCCATACGGCCATGGCGCGGTTGGCCTGCGCATGTCGCGCAGGTCGGGCAAGACCGAAGGCGACGTCGTGGCCCGGCCGGGCACGCGACGGCGCCGTCGTGTCCGTCGTGCCCGGCCTTTCATCGCCGGAATGCCGGCGCCGGAGTTTGATCCATGGAACACTTCCTCGCCTCCACCGTCGCGGTGGCCATCGCCGAAATCGGCGACAAGACCCAACTGCTCGCCCTGCTGCTGGCCGCGCGTTATCGCCGGCCCTGGCCGATCGTCGCCGGCATCCTGGTCGCGACCCTGCTCAACCACGCGCTCGCCGGCTGGCTGGGCACCGTCATCGCCGCCTGGCTCACGCCCGAGGCGCTGCGCTGGACAGTGGTCGCCAGCTTCGCCGCCATCGGCCTGTGGACCCTCATCCCCGACAAGCTCGACGAAGACGATGCACGCCTGCCGGCACGCGGCGCCTTCGTCGCCACCTGCATCGCGTTCTTTCTCGCCGAGATCGGCGACAAGACCCAGATCGCGACCGTGGTGCTGGCCGCGCGTGCCCCCGAGCTATGGCCCGTGGTGCTGGGGACCACGCTCGGCATGCTGATCGCCAATGTGCCGGTCGTGGTGCTCGGCAGCCGCCTGGCCCAGCGCCTGCCGCTGAAGGCCGCGCGTCTGGCCGCGGCGCTGCTGTTCATCGCACTGGCGCTGTGGGTGGCGGTGCGCGGCCTCGGCGACCATGCGGCGCTGCCGGCGCACGCCACGGCCGAGGCCACCGCCATCCCGGCTTCCGCCGTCGAAGCGATCGCCTCACGTCAATCGATGCCGGTGGCGGATCGGCCGCATGCGGCAGCCCTCGTGCAGGGCAGCATGCCCGCTGCGGGTATGCTGTAGCGCGTCGACGGCATCACCGCGTCGCTTGTGTTGCCGCCATCTCGTCCCGCCGCCGCGCCTCTTCCCTCTACCGACCGAGCCCCCTCCACGCCGATGAACGTCGACACCGAAGGCTGGCGCGCCTGGCTGCAGACCCTGTTCGCACGACCCGACGAGGCCATGCTCGATGTCGGTGCCAGCGGCGAACTGCTGGTGGCGCAGGTCCGCGCCGGGCTCTCCGCGCTGGCCCTGCTGCTGCCGCTGGCGGCGGGCATGGGCGGGGACATCATGGAGGTGATGATCGGCCTGGGCGCCGCGGTGTTCATCAACATCTGCGCGCAGATCTGGCTGGCGCTCGCCCGCCAGCGCCGGCGCCACGGCTGGCTGCCGTTCGCCACCACCACCTATGACGTGACCACCACCACCGCGGTGCTGGTCGTGCTGCAGTTCGCCGACCCCGTCGCGCCGTTCAACAGCGTGGTCATCTGGTGCTTCTACCTGCTGGCGATCGCGATGACCGCACTGCGCAACGACGGCCGGCTCACGCTCTATGCCGGCGCGCTGGCATGCGTGCAGTACGCGCTGATGGCGACAGTGCTGTATCTCGCGGCCGATTCCCCCGACGAGCTGGTCTCGCTGGACTACGGCACGGTCGAGATCGGCACCCAGGTCGAACGCGTGCTGCTGATGCTGCTGATGACCCTGCTCACCGCGACCATCGTCTACCGCACCCAGCGGCTGATCGAATCCTCCGGCAGCGATGGCCTCACCGGCCTGCCCAACCGCGCCTGGATGACCCAGCGCATGCCGCGCATCCTGGAGGACGCGCGTGAGGACGGGCTGTCGCTCACCCTGGCGCTGCTCGACCTGGACGGCTTCAAGCGCGTGAACGACAAGGCCGGGCACCTGGCCGGCGACCGTGCGATCCGCCATGTCGCCGCGGCCCTGCGCGAAATCCTCCAGCCGCACGAACGCGCGATCCGCATCGGCGGGCAGGAATTCGTGTTGCTGCTGCGCTGCCCGGTGGGCAACGCCTGGGAGCGCCTGGACCGCCTGCGCCGCCTTCTGGAAGAGCGTCCTTTCCAGCCCGATCGCGGCGCCGAGCCGATGGCGCTCTCCTTCAGCGGCGGTCTGTCGGCGTTCCCGGCCGACGGCCTGGACATCTCCTCCCTGCTGCGCAGTGCCGACCGGCGCCTGCAGATGGCCAAGCAGCAAGGCCGCGGCCGCGTCGTCGCTCGCGACGTGTAGGGCGGGCCCCGGCCCGCCGCCCCGCGTCACCCGGCTCCATCCCGCCGCTCCCCGGCCGCAAGGCCCCGTCGACCGCCCATGTGCGGGCGCTGACGTGCCGCCTGCCTGCGCCCGCGAGCCCGTCCCCGGCTTCCTCCTGCTACCCTAGGCGGTTCCGGATCGCCCACCCGCGTCACGCCCGGCCTCCCGACAGGTGCAGGCCAGGCGCAGCCGGGCTGTGCCGTTCCTGCGTCCTTCTCGCGCCCACGCACCGCGCCCATCGAATTCGCGCCCATGAACACCACTCCCCAGATCGGCACCACCCAGGTCGGCACCACTCAGGTCGGCACCACTCAGATCAGCACCGCCAAGGTCCGCCAGGACTTTCTCGAATTCTTCCGTTCGAAGGGGCACACCGTCGTGGCCTCCAGCCCGCTGGTGCCCGGCAACGACCCCACGCTGCTGTTCACCAACGCCGGCATGGTGCAGTTCAAGGACGTGTTCCTGGGCGCCGAGAAGCGCAGCTACACCCGCGCGGTGTCCAGCCAGCGCTGCGTGCGCGCCGGCGGCAAGCACAACGACCTCGACCAGGTCGGCTACACCGCGCGCCACCACA
>ERZ1066121.1745-NODE-1745-length-14968-cov-5.486757_pt1 | contig 14968 bp, 8 predicted proteins | sample MGYA00382768_ERZ1066121 | MGnify/ENA primary metagenome ERZ1066121 (study PRJEB33369, sample SAMEA5778351) | biofilm metagenome | biome: Industrial cooling water; feature: Water cooling tower basin; material: Biofilm | place: United Arab Emirates | collected... | reverse complement strand
AGGTTGACGCTGCCGAGCTTGTCGAGTTTCTTGCGGAGGTCCGCGATTTCGGCGGCCGAATCTGTGGGCGGTTCCGCCGTCGCGGGCAACTCCCCGAGTTCGATCCGGTAGTCGTCCCGGACGCGGGCCGCGATGGCATCGCGGCGGGACCGCAGGTCGTTGGCCGCGAGTTCCCGCGCGTGGGCGGCTTCGTGGCGGTCCTTCCACGCGGCACGGGTCTGCTTCAAGTCCGATTGAATCGTCTCGCGCTCGGCCCGGATTCGGTCTCGCGACGCGGACAGGTCGGCGACCTGTCGCTCGCGGACTTCCTTGTCCGAATACGCGGACGCGGCGACGGCGGTGGCCCGCAGCGTGGCGAGCCGGGACTCGGCGAGTTTCAGGCGGGCCGACCGTTCGGAAGAAGCCGCATTCACGCCGTCGATGCGGCGGGCGCGAATCTCGGCGTCGATCTCGTCGCGCTTCTTGCGGAGCCCGGCGAGCTGTTCGCGAACCCGGCTGAGGGCGACCTGGGCGTCGGTGTTGTCCTGCTGCCGGCGTTCGCGGTCCTTCTCGGCGGCGGTCAAGTCGGCGGCGGCCTGTTCGAGTCGGGCCTTCACGTCGGCGGCTTCGCGGTCCGCGGCGGCGGCCTGGGTTGCGGCGGCGTCCGCGGCGGCGGCGGCCTTCGCGCGTTCCCCCTCGATCACGCCCGCTTCCGCGGCCAGCAGGTCGATCTTCTCCGCGAGCGTTTGCTGCACCTGCCGCTGTTCGAGGATCTGGTCGCGGAGCGTCCCCGCCTCGCCGGAAAGGGTGGCGATCTCCGCCTCGCGGGCGCGGATCGGGGCGTCGTGGGAATCCGCTTCCGTGCGGAGTTCGGCTTGTGACAACTCGGTGTCACGAATCGCCGCGTCGAGCGCGACCGCCTGACCGCGAAGCTCGCGGAGTTCGCTCTTTCGGGACAGAATCCCGGCCTCCGTCCGCGGCGGGCCGACCGTGACGGAGCCGTCCGGTTCGAGCAGTTCGCCGGCCCGGGTGACGAACCGCAGGTGCGGGAAGTCGGCGGCCAGTTCCCGCGCGCGGGCCAGCGAATCGGCGAGCACCACGCCGCCGAGCAGTTGGTGCGCGAAGCCGGGGAGGTCGGACCGCACGACCGCGGAGAGGGGAATGGGTGGGGGGGAGACCGGCAACCGCTGCCCCGACCCTTCTGGTCCCCTCCCCCCTTGCGGGGGAGGGTTAGGGAGGGGGGTGGAGACTTCACCGGGGAGGGAGCCTTCACCCCCACCCCACCCCTCCCCCCTCAAGGGGGAGGGACTGAGATACGGCACGAAGCCGACGCGCCCCGGCACGTCACCGAGTGCCCGCAACGCGGTCGCGAGCGCGTCCCGGTCGCGCGTCACGAAGCGCTGCGAGGCTTCCCCCAGCACGATGTCGACGAGGGCCGCCAGTTCGCGCGGGACGGTCAGCACGTCGGCGACCAGCCCGAAGATTCCCGCGGAAAGCTCGGACTCGCCCGCGGCGATGCGCTGCACGACGGCCCGGACGCCGGCACCGAATCCCTCCAGCGACTTCTCCAACCCTTCGAGCACCTCGGCCCGGCCGCGGAGGGCGCTGCGTTGCTCGCGGAGGGTTTCCAGGTCCGCCTGCAACTCGTCGGCGCGGGCACGCAGCTCGGCCCGGGCGGCGGCGTGCGAAGCCAGTGACAGCCGGGCGTCACCGAGCCGGTTGCGGATGTCGGCGTCCGACCGGGACAGGTCGGCGAGGGCGGCGTCGATCGCGTCGAACCGGGCGGCGGCGTGGTCGGCGTCCGCCTTCTTGCGCTGCAATTCTCGGGTCAAGCGTTCGGCCTGGGTGCGGTTCGTGTCCGCGTCCGAGTGAGCTTTTGCCGACCGGCCGACGAGGTCGAACTGCAACTCGCGGTCGGCCTGCGACCGCCGGGCGAGGTCCGCGATGCGGGCACCCACCGCGGCCAGCGCCTCGGCGGCCGCGGCGGCGCGGGCTTCTTCCGCGGCGGCGCGCTCCGAAGTCGCGGCGAGGTCGGCGGCGGATTTCACTGACTCGGCTTCGAGGGCCTTCACGCGGAAGCCGAGGTCGGCGCGCTGCTTCGAGAGGCGAAGAACCTCCGCTTCGAGGTTCGCGGTCTGGGCTCGCTCGGCCTTCGCGGTCGATTCCTGCGACGCGATCTGCTGCCGGGCGTCGGCCAATCGCGTCTCGTGGTGGCGGAGCGAGTCCTCGGTGCGGGACAGCTCCCAGTTCAATTCTTGAAGTTGCTTTTCCGCGGCTTCCGTGCGGGCCGTCGAGTCGGCGAGTTCGTGCTTCAGCGCGGCGAGGGCGGTTTCCTCGGCTTCGAGTTGCGTCGAAAGCTGGCGGAACTCCGCGAGGCCGGTTGCCACTCGCAGGTCGCGCAGGCGGGTCGTGTACTCCTGGAACCGCTGGGCTTTCGCGGCCTGCAACCGCAGGGTGCGGAGTTGGGCCTCGAGTTCGCCCAGGATGTCGCGGACCCGCGTCAGGTCGCCGTCGACCCGCTCCAGCTTGCGGATCGTTTCGATCTTCTTCACCTTGAAACGGCTAATCCCGGCGGCTTCCTCGAAGATCGTCCGGCGGTCCTTCGTGCTCGCCGCGAGCAGCGCGTCGACGCGGCCCTGTTCGATGATGCTGTACGCGCCGTGCCCCGCCCCGCTGCCTAGGAACAGGTCTTTCACGTCCTTCAGCCGGCACCCTTTGCCGTTGATGGCGTACTCGCCTTCGCCGTCGCGGTAGACGCGGCGGGTGACTTGCACCTCGTCCGAGTCGGCGGCGAGTTGGCGGCGGGCGTTGTCGAACGTCATCGTCACCTCGGCCATGCCGAGGGACTTGCGGTTCGACGAGCCGTTGAAGATGACGTCGGTCATCTCGCCGCCGCGGAGGTTCTTGGCGGACTGTTCCCCGAGAATCCAGCGGACGGCGTCGACGATGTTGGACTTGCCGGACCCGTTCGGCCCGACGACGGCGGTGACGCCGGGGGCGAAGTCGAACCGGGTGCGGTCGGCGAAGGACTTGAACCCGATGAGTTCGAGACGGGTGAGCATCGGTGTGTCGCGTAGGGTGGGTCGAGCCGCTTCGGCGAAGACCCACCGGGAGTGGCAAGCACTCGCTGCCGTTTCGGTGGGTCTTCGCCGAAGCGGCTCGACCCACCCTACAAGAAATTACTTGCCGAACAGCTTGCCCGGTTGCCGGTTGAGGGCCGGGCCCTCGTTCCCGGCAGGTTCGACCGGCTTCGCCTTCACCGCGTCGGCGTCGGTCGGGAGTTCGTAACTGGCGGGCACCACGTCGCCCCGCTGCGACCGCTGGACTTCCAGGTCGGCCCGGTCGAGGGACGGGTCGGACCGCGCGATCTGGGCCAGTTGATTCAGCGACAGCCCGCGTGGGGTCGAGTCGTAGGCCACCGCCGCGGTCAGGGCGTCGGCCTGCTCGGCCCGGCGGATCAGTTCGACGGCTTCCGTGTACGTCCCGCCCATCTCGGCGACGGCGGCGAGGACCGTGGGCAGGTCGGCCCGGCACTGCACCGGCACCGCGACCAGTTCGCCGTTCTTCGTGGCCAGGCGCGTCACCGTGACCGCGTCCGACCCCTCCTTGGCGGCGACGGTGAACTCGCTGCCGACCGGGAACGAGAACGGGGCCTTCATCGGGCAGACGGTGCCGTACACGACGATTTCGGCCCGCTGGCCCACCGCGACGTGGACCATCGGCTCGGACTCGGGCGCGACGCGGTGCAGCCAGAACGAGTTGTTCATGTTCCGCCCGCGCACCGCGTCGTGGTTCTTGTCCGCCGACCGCAGGGCGTGGAACGCGCCGTACCGCAGCGACGCATCCCCCTTCTTCATCAGTTCGACGAGCTGGTCGAGGCACACGGCGTCGTCCATCGACGCGAGGGCCGTCAGGCAGTGCGACCGCAGCGACGGGTGCTTTTCGGCGAGTTCCGCCAGGTCCTTCGCCCCGTCCGGGTGGCCGAGGTAGGCGAGCGCTTCCGCCGACGCGAACCGGACCCACGGGGACTCGGCCTGCAGGCCGACCCGCAGCGACTGCCGGCTGTCCGCGCCCAGGGCTTCGAGCTTGATCGCGGCCGTCAGCGTCGTTTCCGGGCGGACGAGGTCGTGTTCGAGTTGCCGGTAGTACGCGGACCCGGTGTCGGTCGGGATCAGCGGCACCTGCCGGGCGACGAGCAGGAACCGGGCGTGGTTGAGCCGGTACGCGGGCGGGACGGTGGTCATCACCAGCGGCTTGCCCTGGACCTTGGCGTCCGCGACCTTGCCGAACCCGTCGCCGGCCGCGTGGAAGGTCGTGTTCAGTCGCTCGGCGGCGACCATCGCGAGCCGCGGCTGCGGGTTGTCGTCCGCGATGACGAAGTAATACGGACGGTCGAGCAGGTTCTTCGCCCCGCCCCAGATGCGGCCGGCCTTCAGTTGCGGCGGCTCGTCGGAGCCTTCCTTCGCTTGCCCCGTCGAACCGGCCACGAGCGGGCCTTCGGCGACGGCGAGGCGGTGCCCGGTCAGCGGCGTGTTGCCGTCCAGGACCGGGGCCTTCCCGGTGGGCATCCCGCCGTTGGCCATCGCGGTCCGCAGGTTGCCGGCGAACTCGACGTTGGTCAGGTCGCACGGGTACAGGATGCCGCCCTTGAGGCTCGTGGTCTTGCTCCCCGGCGGCAGCGTGATGTGAACGTCGAGCGGGTCGCCGGCCTTCGCCCCCGGCGGGATGGCGGCGGACACGAAGACGAGCGACGTCGTCTTCCCCGGCGCGTCGAGCAGGTCCTTCGGGTTGCCCTTCCGCTTGAGGATCGCGTTTTCGAGGGCGGCGCGGTGCTCGCCCGGCGGCGGGCTGCTGCCGGTGCCCTTCAGGTTGTACACGAGGCCGACGCCGTGGACCGGGATCGGCTCCATGTTGCCGACGACGGTCTTCTGGCCGACGGTGGCGAGGGCGTCCTTCTCGGTGACGTCCTCGGCCGCCTGCGACCGGCTGGTGCTGGTCTTGGCGGAGTCCGCGTGACAGCCGGCGATCCCGGCGAGGAGGCCGACGGTGAGCAATCCGGCCCGGCATGCCCGGTCCATCTGGTTCCCCCTGTGAGCGGTCCGCGCGGTCGGCGTGCGGGTTCCGGTTCCCCCGAACCGGTGCCGGTGACGGCACCCCCGCGGCCGGCGTTCCGCCGTGGACGGCAAGTGTGATCCGTGAATCGGGGCGGGAGATAGCGTGAGGGAAAAGACGTGTCAAGCGGCAAATCGGACCGACGGTCGACCCGCGTCGACCCGCCTCGCGCGGTTGTCCGATGGCGTCGGGTCGAGCAGGGGGGACGAACCCGCGTAACGCGGGATCAGTTCGGGAGCCCCGGCGCGGCCGCGAACGTCGCCACGACCTCCCCCGTCGCGGCGTTCCACACCCGGACCTTGCCGTCGAACCCGGCGGCGGCGACGCGGTTCGCTTTCGCGGAGACGGCGAGCGCGTACAGCCAGTCGGTGCCGCCGGGGTACTCGCGGGTCACCTTCTTCGTGGCCGGGTCGTGTTCGCGGACCTTGCCGTCGCCCGCCGCCGTGTACACCTTTCCGCCGGCGAGGGCCAGCGCGAACACCGGGCGGGGCGACGTGTAGTCCAGGTACTTCGTGTGCCCGTCCTTGGCGAACCGGGCTTCCATGTCGATCGCGCTGCCGTTCTCGTCGTGGGCCTTTTCGGGTTCCCACACGCGGACCGCGTTCCCGGCCCCGGCCGAGTACGCGCTCCCGGCGGCATCGAACGCCACGGCCGACACCTCGAACTGCCCGGTGTGCGAGCCGAACTGCCGGCGGTGGCCGTTGTACGTCGTGTAGATCTTCCCCGTCCCCGCCTCCAGCACCTTCACCGTGCGGTCCTTGCTGCTGGACGCGACGTACTTGCCGTCCGGGCTGAACGCGACGCCCGTCACCCAATCGGCGTGGAACCCGGCCCGCCAGCGTTCCGTTCCGTCCGCGGCGGCGAACACCCGAACGGTGCGGTCGGCCCCGCCCGCGGCGATTGCCGTTTCGTCGGCCGAGAACGCCACGCCGAGGACGATGTCCTCGAAGACGCCGAGCGCTTTTCGCGGTCCGGGCTTCGCGGGGTCGGCGATCGAGACTTCCCCGTACTCGCCGGGGGTGCCGCCGCCCACGAGGAGTTTCTTGCCGTCCGCGGAGTACGCGAGGGCTTGGATGCGGTCGGGGAAGCCCGGCAGCCGGCGGAGGAGCGTGCCGGTCTTTGCGTCCCAGATCGTGACCTCGTTGATCCCCCCGACAGCGAGTTCCGAGCCGTTCGGGGCGAAGGCGACCGCGAAGATCGGCAGCGGGGTCGGGTATTTGTCCGGGGCGGCCGGGTGAACCCGCGGGGGCAGGTACGACTTGACCGGGGCGGATTTCTCCGGCCCGTCGACCTTCGCCCCGGCGGCGATCCACTTCTTCACCGCGTCCGCCTCGGCCGGTGACAGCGGGGTGTCATCGGGCGGCATCCGCACCGCCGGGTCCGGGTCGACGAGCCGGAGGTAGAGTTCGGAGTTCTCCGGCTTGCCGGGCACGACCGGCGTTTCCCCGGACTTCCCGGCGGTCAGCAGTTCGGCGAACGTGTTCGCGTGATACCCGCCCCGCGCCTTCTGCCCGGCGTGGCAACTCAGGCAGCGGTTCGCAAGGATCGGGGCCACGTCCGCGGAAAAACTCGGGTCCGCGGCCGGGGCGGCCGGGGCCAATGCGAAGATTGCGAGGAGTGCGAAGCGACTCATGGCTGATCCGGTTCTGGGCTGGGGGCGAGGCGTGTGCGGCAACCCCAAACTGCGAGTCTGAAGTAGGTCGGGTCGAGTCTTCGAGGCCCGACGTTGCGTTTCCCGTCGGGCCTCGCAAGGCCTCGGCCCGACCTACAAATCCACCGATTCCAAAGGAGTGAAGTTCTTCCCTCGGCAGGGACACAGAACTCAGTGTTGGAGCAGGAATTCCCGGGTGTTCAGCACGGCCCACACGACATCGCGGACCGCTTCCGAACGGTCGCCGGCCTTCTTCAGGTGCGCCGCCACCTTCGCCGACTCGGCCGCGGTCGGGAGCCGGGCGAACGCGGCGAGGTAGAGTTCCTCGGTCAACTTGTCGTCGGCCAGCTTCGCCAACGTGCCCGCGGCGGCCGTCACCCGTGCGGACACCACCGGGCCGTTGAGGAGTTGGAGCGCCTGTTCCACGGTCGGCTCGGCGGTGCGTTCGCAACTGCACGGGCTTTCGCGGGGCGGCTGGCCGAACGCCCGAAGGAACTCGTTGTCTGCCGGTACGGGGCGCTGGGTGGCGTAGTCGGCCCGCGTTTCGAGCCGGCGAATCTGGTCGCGGAGTCCGCGAACCTTGCCGTCCCCGTCGCGGCGGGCGGTCTTCAGCGCGGACTTCTGCTCGACCGTGCGTTCCTTCGTCGGAAACGCGAGAAGTTCCGTGATTTCCCCGGAGAACACGGCCGCGACCGGCTTCCCGCCCGGCGGCGTCAGCGCGAACTTCTGCGGGGCCTTCCCCGCCGGCTTCGTCAGCTTGACCAGCAGCGAGTGACGCCCCGGTGTCACCGGCACGGGAACCCGCCAGGTGACCCCCTCCGCGAGCTTGGCGTACTCCTTCGACTTCGAGTCGAACGCCAGCTTGCCGTCGACCCAGAGTTTGATCGCCGGCTTGTCCTTGCCGAAGACGATCTCCGCCGACCCCGCGTCCTTCGTGAAGAAACTCCGCGACAGGAAGAACGCCCCGGCCGCCGGCGGGAGATCGAGTTCCTTGACGGCGTCCCACGCTGGTCGCTTCTCCCAGGAGACCCCGGCCGCGTCGGGCGTTTCCGGCGCGTACTCGGTCGCGTGGGCGTCCTTGTCCTTCGACCCGAACGGCCCGGCAAGCCGCCACCCGCCGACCCACCAGGGCAGCCCGGCGACCTTCTCTCGGGCGGTTGCCTCCCACTGGTCGAAATCCGCGTCAATCTTCGCCTCGGCGTCCGCCAACTCGCCGCGACGCTTCTTCAACTCCTCGGTCAACTCCGCGACCGGCTTCAACCCGCCGGTGACGAGCCCGACCGCGTCGAGGATCTGTTCGGCGGACAGCCGGCGGACCAGGGCGTGCGACGCGAGGACTTCATCGTCCGCGTTCAACGGCGTCGTGCCCGTCGATCGCTGGTACGCCCGGCTCGCGCAGACCACCCGGATGAGGTGCTTGCGGTCGAACCCGGACTTCTCGAACTCGGCCGCGAGGGCGTCGAGCAGTTCCGGATTCGCCGGCGGGTTCGTCGAACGGAAGTCGTCGACCGGGTCCACGATGCCGCGGCCGAACAGCCCCGCCCAGATGCGGTTCGCTTCGACACGGGCGAAGAACGGGTTACCCGCCCGGGTCAGCCAGGCGGCGAACGCGGCCCGGCGGTCCGCCGTCGCGTCCGGACCGGCGGTCGCGGCGAACGGCGTCATCACCTGCCCGGAGTTCGGGTGCTTCGTCTCCCCGGTCGGGGTCAGCACCACGTCGTCCCCCTCCTTCCTGACCCGTGCGAACACCGCCGAGATCCGGTAGTAGTCGTTCTGCGTCCAGTTCTCGAACGGGTGGTTGTGGCACTTCGCGCAGTTGATCCGCGAGCCCATGAAGAGCTGGGCCGTCGTCTCCGTCAGGTCTTCGCCGGTCGGGATCGCGAGGAAGTAGTTCGCCGCCGGCACCTCGGACCCGTCCCCGGCGGCCGTCAGGATCGCGGCGACCAGCTTGTCGAACGGCGTGTTCTTCCGGTACGAGTCGACCAGGAACCCCGCGAACCGCTCGGCCCGGCCGTCCGGGAGCGCCCGCGCCGTGACCCGCATCAGGTCGGCGGAGCGGTTGCCCCAGAACCGGGCGAACTCGTCGGACGCGAGCAGGTCGTCGACCAGTTTCGCCCGCTTGTCGGAACTCTTGTCGGCAAGGAATTCCCGCGTGCGGGCCGGGGGCGGCAGGAGTCCCGTCAGGTCCAGCGACACCCGGCGAAGGAACGTCGCGTCGTCGCACGTCTCGGACGGCGGCACGCGAAGTTGCTTCAGTTTCGCGTGAACGAGTGCGTCGATGAAGTTGTTCTCCGGGGCGTCCGGCCAGCGGAACCCCGGCACGTCCTCGACGATCGTGAAGTGGACCGATTCCAGGTAATTCAGATACCGCACCGAAATCGCGGCCTGCCCGCGTTTGAAGCCGGTGACGAGGCCCCGGTCGTCGGCCGTCGCCGCGTCCTTGTGCGACGAGTCGTAGGTCGCGATGGCGGTCACGTCCCGGCGGGTGCCGTCGGCGAAGGCGGCGACGACGCGGAGTTGCTGCTTCCAGTGCGGGGCCGTCAGGATTCGGGCCGGGCCGGGGTAGACGGTGATGCCCGTGCAGGCCGGGGCGGTCGCGTCGTCGGTCTTCGCCCCGCCCGCGATCCAGTCGACGAGCACCCGGTACGCGGCGTCCGTCGGCGCGAGCTTCTTCCCGCCGACGTGGGGCAGCCGCATGAGCGGCTTCTTCAGCAGCAGACTGTCGGCGGGCCGGACGAGGTCGACCCGCCGGCTCAACCCGCCGCGGACGATGTTCTCCTCGTCCATCGCCGCGTCGTAGCCGAAGAGCGACAGGCTGAAGCCGCCCTTCCCCTGCGGCGAGCCGTGGCACGACCCGCCGCTGCACCCCTGTTTCGTCAGCACCGCCTGCGTCTCGGTGCGGAACCGCACGGGGTCGGGGTTGGACTGGTTCGACACGACGACCGGTACGGCGACCATCTTGCCGGCGACGGCGACGGTCAGTTGGGCTTTGCCGTCCTTCTTCGGAACCGCCACGCTGTCGCGCACGGCGACCACGTCCGCGCGGTCCGGCGTGAATTTCGCGTCGCGGGTCAGGTCGCGCACGTCCCCGCCGGGGAAGTGGCCGGTGACAACGAGTTGACACTCGGCCCGCGCCGAGGCGAGTTCGACCGTCGGCGGGTGGACTTCGATCCGCGCCGGGGCGGCATCAGCGGGCGGGGCCGAGATCGCCGCGAGGAGGAGGACGAACGGAGTCATCTGAAGAGTCCACGAGGAGTCAATATCCGGTCCCCCTCTCCCTTGGGGAGAGGGGCGCAAGAATTTCACCCCAGCTCCGGAATCGCGTGGCCGTCCTTCGCCGGGACGATCGGCCGGCCGCCGGGGGTGTACAGCGGCTTCTCGCGGTCGATGCCCAACTTCTCGTAGATCGTCGCGGCGTAATCCTCGATCGTGTACGCATTCGGGCTGACGACGTAACCGCCTTCCTTGTCCGTCTCCCCGACGACCTGCCCGCCCGGCACGCCCGCCCCGGCGAACGCGAACGTGAAGGCGTGGGTCCAGTGGTCGCGGCCCTTGCGGTCGTTCAGCCGGGGCGTGCGGCCGAACTCGGTCACGAGGCAGACGAGCGTGTCGGCCAGCAACCCGCGGTCGGCCATGTCCGCGATGAGGGCGGCGTAGGCCTGATCGGTGCTGCCCATCATCGGCCAGGTGCCGATCCCCCACCGCCCCGCGCCGGGGCCGCCGCCCTTGATGTTGGTGTCCTTCTCGGAGTAGATCGCGTCGTGGTGGTCCCAGTTCATGTTCCCGCCGCCGGGAAACTTGGACGAAGACGGCTCCCGGCAATCGATGGTCACGAACCGGACGCCGGCCTCGATCAACTTCCGGCCGAGGAGGTAGCACTGCCCGCGGTGGCCGGTGCCGTAGGCCTCGCGGGTCTTGGCGGACTCGGCCTTCAGGTCGAACGCCTTCCGCGTGGCCGGGTTGGTGAGCATGTCCTCGGCCTGGTCGCGGACGCCGGCGAGGGTGCGGGCGTCCTTCGCGGATTCGATGCCGGGGATCCCGACGTCGAGGTTGCTGAGCAAGTCGGTCCGGTCCTTGAACCGGCCCGCGTCGACCCCGGCGAGCGACAGGTTCGGGACGGTCCACTCGGGTTCGGCGGGGCGGCCGCCGGTCTTGAACACCTTGTGCGGGGCCGGCAAGAACCCCAGCCGGGTGTTGTCCTGCTGCTCGCTCGTGCCGGGGACCATGATGTACGGCGGCAGGTGGCGGGCCGCCGTGCCGAGGCGGTACGACACGACCGAGCCGATGTCCGGCATCTCCTCCGGCCCGCCGGGGGCCTCGCCGCTGAAGATGTACTGCGACCCCTTCGGGTGGCTGTTCCCGATCCCGGACTTCGGCTGGGTCATCGACCGGACGACGGTGATCTTGTCCGCGACGGCGGCGGTCTTCGCGCACAGCTCCGTGAACTGCACGCCGGGGATCTTCGTCGCGATCGGCTTGAACGGGGAGCGGTGTTCGAGCGGGGCCTCCGGCTTCGGGTCGAACGTGTCCATGTGCGACAGCCCGCCCTGCTCGAACAGGACGAGGACGCTCTTCGCCTTCGCTTTCTTTCCCGAAGCGGCGAGCGGTTGCCACCCGCGGAGGGACACGAGCCCGGCGGCTCCGAACGCGAGGAAACTGCGGCGGGAAGGGCGCGGCGGGGGCAGCGGGAACATGGGTTCGGCTCGGCGGGTGGGGCGGGCAACGGGACGGCCGGCGGGACGCGAACTTCGGCGGATGTGTGAAAGGTATCCGACGACGTCCGGAAACGCCATTGCGAACTGTTGGCAAAAGCGGTCGGACGTGTCGTGCGGTTGTCAGTCGCTCTTACCCCTCGGCCCGCTGCTGTTGCCGGTACACGCCGGGCGTCACCCCGGTCGCCGTGCGGAAGACGGCCGTGAAATGGCTCGCCGTCGGGTACCCGGCCTTCGCCGCCACCTTCGCGGCCGGCCAGTCCGTTTCGACGAGCAACCGCCGGGCGAGGTCCAGCCGGGCTTCCCGAATGGCCGCTTGCGGGGAGTGCCCGAGCACCCGGCGGAAGTGCCGTTCGAGCCACGACCGCGACACGTTGAGGTGCGCGGCCACGGTCGGCACGTCCAGGGGACCGGGAACGTGCTCGCGGATGTACTGGGCCGCGGCGTGGACCTCCCGGTCGGCGGGGTCGGCGGTGGCCGTCGAACCGCGAACGATGACGCCGCCGGGAACGGGGACGAGCACATCTTCCGCCGGTGCGGATTCCCCGGCCATGAGCCGGTCCAGCAGGGCGGCGGCCTCGAACCCGACGCGGGAGGCGGGGAAGTTCAACGCGGTCACGGTCGGGCTCGACAGTTCGCACTTGGCGGTTTCGTCCCCTGACGCCACGATCGCGACCTCGTCCGGGACGGCGACCCCGGCGGCGTAGCACGCCTCGACGAGCTCGCACGCGCCGTCCGCGTTCCAGGTCATGACTCCGACCGGCCGGCGGATCCGGCGGACCCACTTCGCGAGCGCCCGCCGGCGGGCCTGCCACGGCAGTGCGAGCGGCTGCGGGCCGGTCCGCGGGGCGAAGAACTCGCACTCGTAGCCGTGCTGGGAGAGGAACGCCGCGAACGCCGGGCCGCGGTCCTCGGCGTCCGGGGCGAACGGGCCGCAGTACGCGAACCGCCGCAGCCCGCACGCCATCAGGTGTCGGGCCGCAGTTCGGCCCAGGGCCGCGTCGTCGACCCGGACCCGCGGCAGCGTCCCGGCCCGCAGGCGAACCGACCCCACCGCGACGGCCGGCACCCCGAGACGCAACACCCGCCGCACGACCGCCGGCGTCGTCGGGCGAACGATCACCCCGTCCCACCGGTACCCCCGCGAGAAGACGAACGCCTCCTCCTCCCCCTCCGGCCCGGCGTAGACGTGCCAGCCGTGGTCGTGCGAGTACCCGGCAATCCCGCGCATCAGGTGGTCACGCCAGGTGAGCGACGACCCGACCACGACCGCCACTCGACGTGGGGGAGAACGCTTCACGACCCCTCCAGACACGTCCTCGCGCGCCAGAGGTCCAGCGACGGGAACCGGGGTCTCCATTGTTCGACGAGTCCCATCACCGGAGTCGGCGGAGGGTTGAAGGTGGGCGAACCGCTGGAGGGTACTGCGGCGGATGGGGTGACCGGACGCCCGCCCCCGTGCGGGAAGAGGCGGGGCAGGCAAGCGAACCGGAAGATTACGGCCCGGCGGTCACTCGGCGGTGTACGGCAGCAGGGCGAGGAACCGCGCCCGCTTGATCGCCTGGGACAGCGCCTTCTGGTACGCCGCCGACAGCCCGGTCCGCTTGCGGGACATCAGCTTGCCCTGCGCGGTCGTGAACTTTTTCAGGTTCGCGACGTCCTTGTAGTCGACGAACGCGGGGCGGGGTTCGGTCCCCTTCGGGGCACCGGTGAAGGTCCGCCGGCCCTTGGACGGGATCGCCTTCTGGCCGGTCGTCGTCGTCTTCGTCGCCATCGCAAACTCCTGGGTGGCCTCGGGGCCGGGTCGTCCCGGCCGAGCGCGGTAAGCCGTGATTGTAGCACCCGGCGCGGTTTCCGCACCTCCGGTTCACCGGTTTTGTCACCGGCCCTCCGACGCCCGGCCTACCGCGCGGCCCAATGCTCCCGCAGGGCTTTCGACTGCGCGTCTTTCGGCAGCCGCCGAATCGTGTGCCGGTTATACCGCTCTTCCGGGTCTTCGATCCGCCTCCATTCGTCGTACGTCAGAGGCGGTTCGGCTCCCGGGTCGGGAACGGTCGGGTGGCTTCCGCCGCAACCCGCCGGGGCCATCGCCAGCCCGGCGACCGCGACCGCAATCGTGAAACCTCGCATCGGTGCCTCGGGGTCCGGGGTCAGGGGTTCGCGATCGTGTCGCCGAGCGCCCGGGTGGACATCGCCCGGTAGGACGCCAGGTCGACCGTCTCCCGCAGGAACCGCACGGAGCCGTCGCCCATGACGAACCCCGCGCCGCCGGGGTGCTGACTGCGGAAGGAGAACTGCCCGTTCCAGCACTTGTGGGCCGCGTTCGAGGTGGTGTTCGGTGCCGCGGCGGTGTCCAGTGCGTCGCACTCCCCCGCCGGGGGCAGCGTGCAGAGCGGGGCCGAGCTCCGGAAGTACCCGTGCTGGTTGAACTTGCTGAAGGCGGTGGTGAAACTCTCGCCGGGGAACCCCCAGGACCACTGCGACCAGACCGACGCCGTCGGGACGCAGTTGTTGGTGCCGGGGGTGACGACCCGGTAGTCGAGCTGGTAGTCGGATTCGCCGACAAGGAAGGTGTTCGAGAGGCCGTCGGTGGCGGACGTCATCGTCACGCTGCCGACGGACTCCGGGACGATCAGCCCCCGGCCGAGGGTGATCGCGTAGGCGTACTCGTCGCCGGCGCAGGCCTGGTAGCTGCTGTGCGGCAGCCCGAACGGGACCAGCGTCGGCACGCCGGGCGACCCCGAGGAGTACCGCTCGAACGCCGGCCGCACCACCATCGACGGGCACAGGAACGTCGGGAGGTTCGTCTTCGTCAGGCTGTCGTTGGAGATCCCGTCGCCGTCGGGGTCCGACGTGTCGGTGATCGGCCGGGTGGTGTCGAGCTTCCTGGCGATCGCGTCCTGTTCGAGGAACGGGAGGGCCGCCGCGAACGAGCTGTACTTGATCGAGGTCCCGGCCCCCCAGGTCGCGGGCGGCAGTTTCTTGTAGGCGTCGTGATACCCGTGGAACGCGAGGCCGATCTGCTTCAGGTTGTTCTGGCACTTCGTTCGGGACGCGGTTTCGCGCACCTTTTGCACGGCGGGCAACAAGAGTCCGACGAGCACGGCCAGAATGGCAAAGACGACCAGCAACTCGATGAGCGTGAACGCTCGGGGCGCGCGGCGCATGGATAGACCCTCCGGGGCAACGGTGTCGCTCGTGTCCGAGATGCGTTGCGACGGAAGGTGAGCGGCGAAGCCGCGTCCCGAACGGTGGCGGAGCAGTCTCTAAAAATCCGGCTCGCACGGGGTTGCGACCGGCGTCTTGTTGCGACATAATCTCAACAAGCTTGAGGACAGCTTAACCGCCCCGGCCCGGCCGTCAACGGTCGAACCGGAAAAATCACGGGGAAATTCCGCATGTCCGCCGAGGAAGACGACCGCCCGGACGACGCCCCGCTTCCCGACCCGGAAAAGGTCGTGCGGGCCGAGGATCTGTTCGGCGACACGCGCGAACTCTGGATCGAGCACACCGG
>ERZ1066121.1743-NODE-1743-length-14984-cov-8.857861_pt1 | contig 14984 bp, 10 predicted proteins | sample MGYA00382768_ERZ1066121 | MGnify/ENA primary metagenome ERZ1066121 (study PRJEB33369, sample SAMEA5778351) | biofilm metagenome | biome: Industrial cooling water; feature: Water cooling tower basin; material: Biofilm | place: United Arab Emirates | collected... | reverse complement strand
CGCCCTCGGTCTCGATCACCAGCAGCATCGCGCCGATCGCGACCACATCGCCGACCTCGCCCGCCAGCGTCGTCACCACGCCTGCGACGGGGCTCTCGATGTCGATCGTCGCCTTGTCGGTCATCACGTCGACGATGTGCTGGTCTTCCTCGACCCTGTCGCCGACCTTCACGTGCCATTCGACGACCTCCGCCTCGGCCACGCCTTCGCCCACGTCGGGCATCTTGAAGATGAATTTCGCCATGGCTTGCGGTCAGTCCTTCAGAAGCTTGTCGATCGCCTCGCCGATGCGGACCGGGCCGGGGAAATAGGCCCATTCGAGGCTGTGGGGATAGGGCGTGTCGAAGCCGGTGACGCGCTCGACCGGGGCCTCGAGGTGGTAGAAGCAGCGTTCGGTGACGAGCGCGGAAAGCTCGGCGCCGAAGCCGGAAGTGCGGGTCGCCTCGTGGACGATCATGCAGCGCCCGTTCTTCTCCACCGAAGCCTCGATCGCCTTGATGTCGAGCGGCACCAGGGTGCGCAGGTCGAGGATGTCGGCGTCCACGCCCTTGGCCTTGCACACTGCCTCGGCGACGTGAACCATGGTGCCATAGGCAAGCACGGTGAGCGCCTCGCCTTCCTGCACCACCCGCGCCTTGCCGAGCGGCACCTTGTAATAGCCCTCGGGCACCACGGAATCGGGGTGCTTCTTCCACGGCTCGACCGGCTTGTCATAGTAGCCGGTGAACGGGCCGTTGTAGATCCGCTTGGGCTCGAAGAAGATCACCGGATCATTGTCTTCGATGGCGGCGATCAGCAGGCCCTTGGCATCGTGCGGCGTGGCTGGAATCACGGTCTTGAGGCCCGCGACATGGGTGAACAGCGCCTCGGGGCTCTGGCTGTGGGTCTGGCCGCCGAAGATCCCTCCGCCAAACGGCGAGCGCACGGTGAGCGGGGCGATGTAGTCGCCCGCCGAACGGTAGCGCAGCCGCGCGGCTTCCGAGACCAGCTGGTCGAGGCCGGGGTAGATGTAATCGGCGAACTGGATTTCCGGCACGGGTCTGAGGCCATAGGCCCCCATCCCCACCGCCACGCCGATGATGCCGCATTCGCTGATCGGCGTGTCGAACACGCGGGTCTTGCCGAACTTCGCCTGAAGCCCGGCGGTGGCGCGGAACACGCCGCCGAAATAGCCCACGTCCTCGCCCATGATGATCACATCGGGATCGCGCTCCAGCATGATGCCGAGCGCCTCGTTGATCGCCTCGATCATGTTGAGGCGGCGTTCGGTGATGACCTCGGCGCTCATCCGAAGGGCCTTTCCGTACCGAACTTGGCGATGCGCTCGCGGATCGCCTGTTCGGCCTGTTCCTCAAGATGCCAGGGCAGTTCCTCGTAGACGTCCTCGAACATGGTGTGGAAGGGGTGGTGGAGGCCGTGGCCGAGGATGCCGTTCTTCTCGGCCTCCTTTGTGGTGGCCTTGACCGTTTCGGCACATTCGAGATCCATTATCGCGTGGCGTTCCTCGTCCCATTCGCCGATCGCGACGAGGTGCTTTTTCAGGCGATTGACGGGATCGCCCAGCGGCCATTCTTCCCGCTCCTGCGCACTGCGATAGCCCGAGGGATCGTCGGAGGTGGAGTGACCTTCCGCGCGGTAGGTGAAATATTCGATCAGGGTCGGCCCGTGATTGCCGCGCGCGCGGTTGGCGGCCCATTCGGCAGCGGCATAGCAGGCGAGCGCGTCATTGCCGTCGACGCGTAGCGCCGCGATCCCGTAGCCAAGCCCGCGCGCGGCGAAGGTGGTGCGCTCGGCCCCGGCGAAACCGGAGAAGCTGGAGATCGCCCACTGGTTGTTGATGACGTTGAGGATAACCGGTGCATTATAGACCGCCGCGAAGGTGCAGGCGCTGTGGAAATCGCCCTCCGCCGTGCTCCCCTCGCCCACCCAGGTCGCCGCGATCCGGCTGTCGCCCCGCGCGGCGCTCGCCATCGCCCAGCCCACCGCCTGCGGGCATTGGGTCGCAAGGTTGCCGGAGATGCTGAAGAAGCTGTGCTCCCGGCTCGAATACATGATCGGCAGCTGGCGGCCCTTCAGCTTGTCGGCGCGGTTCGAGTAGATCTGGTTGATCATCTCGAGCAGCGGATATCCGCGCGCTATCAGGATGCCCTGCTGGCGATAGGAGGGGAACACCATGTCATCGCTCGCCAGCGCCATCGCCGGGGCAATCGAGGTCGCCTCCTCGCCGGTGCACTTCATGTAGAAGCTGGTCTTGCCCTGACGCTGACCGCGGAACATGCGTTCGTCGAAGGCGCGCACCATCGCCATGTGGCCAAGCATCCGGCGCAGCGTTTCCGGGTCGAGCCGCGGGTTCCAGGGGCCATGGGCGAGGTTGTCGTCCCCCAGCACCCGCACCAGACCATAGGCGAGCCCCGTCATCTGCGCCGGGTGCACGTTTTCATCGGGGCGCGGCTGATCGCCGGGGCAGCCGATGTCGATATGCGAGAAATCGGCAGGGTCGCCGGGCCGGAAGCGCGGTTCGGGAACATGCAGCGCGAGCGCCGGTCGGTTGCTATCCGCAGATGTGCCTTGACCGGCCATAGACGCTCTCTCCGTGCCGACACGCCGCGGCAATGCGGGTGCGATCATTGCTTGCATACGTATTTTTATTTCACTGCCGAGAGCCGGTCAAGGCGCGTGCAGAGGTCGGGCCTAAACCGCAACAGGGGCGCTGATCGGGGGCAACGGGGCGTAATCATGCACCACGAAATCCTCGATGGCATATGCGAAAATTGTTTCGGGCCGGCGCGTGATCTCCAGTCGGGGATGCCCCTGTGGCTGACGCGCAAGCTGCTCTTCGATCAGATGCGCGTGATTGAAATAGAGGTGCACATCGCCCCCCATCCACACCAGCTCGCCGGGGAGCATGTCCACCTGCTGCGCGATCATCGCGGTCAGCAATGCGGCCGACCACAGGTTGAACGGCAGGCCGAGCGCGACGTCGCAACTGCGCTGGTAGAGGAGGCAGTTGAGCCGCGCTTGCGCCCCCTCCCCCGCAACATGGAACTGGTAGGTCTTGTGGCAGGGGGGGAGCGCCATGCGGTCCAATTCGGCCACGTTCCAGCCCTCTATGATGTGACGGCGGCTACCGGGGCTGGTGCGCAGGCTCTCGATCACCTGCGCGACCTGGTTGATCCCCTCCCCCTTCTCGTAGAGACCATCGGCGCGGTAGCGGTAGGTCGGCCAGTCCACCCACTGCTTGCCATAGACCGGGCCCAGATCGCCCCAACGCTGCGCGAAAGCCTCGTCATCGGCGATGCGCTGGACGAAATCGGCAAGGCTGAGGGGATCGCCCGTCTCGCGCACATAGCGCACGTGCGGCCACTCGTTCCAGATCTTGACGCCTTGCAGCACCAGCGGGCGGATGTTGGTTTCACCCGTCAGGAACCACAGCAATTCGCGCGTCGCGGTCTTCCAGTAGACGCGCTTGGTGGTGAGCAGTGGCATGGCGCCGCCGCCAAGGTCGAATCGCAGCATCGCCCCGCACACCGAGCGCGTGCCCACTCCGGTGCGGTCGATGCGTTCGCTCCCCGTCTCCCAGATGGTGCGCATCAGATCGAGATACTGCTGCTCAGGGTGCGGGGGCATGGCGGGAGCAAGCGGATTCGCGCGGGCGTTCATACCGCCGACCATAGCGCGCATTTGCCCGCTTGCCACCCGCTGCGCGTCTGCCTATAGGGCGCGCCTTGCCTCGATCCGCGGGGGCCTGATCCGCGCGGAGCCGACACGGTCGGGGAGTAGCTCAGCCTGGTAGAGCACTGTCTTCGGGAGGCAGGGGCCGGAGGTTCGAATCCTCTCTCCCCGACCAATTTCGGCACTTTTGGCCACCAAACCCATGCAATTCCGCCATTTTCCTCCACTTGAGGGAATTGGTCGAAGGCTGGCACTTCTTGCTGCCAATCACATGCCCTTGCGGCCGGCGCGATCAAACTTTCCAGGCATCACCCGTTCGCCACTGCACAGCAGCCGAAAAAAAGCCCCGGTTTCCCGGGGCTTTTTATGTTTGCAGCTTTGCAAAGTTCGATCTCAAGGCTCGCCAAAGAGCCAGCCGAACCTACCCCAGATATTGAACATGCGACATCTCCTTGCAGCAGAACATGCAAGGAGCGGTTTAACACATTATTAACCCTAATCAAGCGTTAACTGTAGCCCGCCCGCCTCCCATCATCGCCAGCAGCTCGGCCATGGCGATCGCCCGCGAGAAGAGATACCCCTGTGCCTGGTCGCAGCCCATTGCGCGCAGCGCGGCAGCAACCGCTAAGTCCTCGACCCCTTCGGCAACCACCACCTTGCCGAGCGAATGGGCGATCTCGATCGTCGCGCGCACAACGGCGCGGCTCTCTTCCGACTGCGCCATGTGCTGGACGAACTTCTTGTCGATCTTGAGCTCCGAGCTCGGCAGCTTCTCGATATATTCGAGGTTCGATTGGCCCGTGCCGAAATCGTCGATCGACAGACCGATCCCGCGCGCCTTCAATGCGGCGACCTGCGGGGCAATGCGGTTGTCCTCGAGCTTGGCCGTCTCGGTCAGCTCCAGTGTCAGGTTCTCGGGCGGAAAGTTGAACCGGCCCAGCAGCGTCATGATGTCGAACAGCAGATGGGTGTCCGAGAGGCTCTTGGCAGACATGTTCACGGCAAGCTTGAAGCGCGGATCGAGCGCGATCGCCTGTTTGGCCTCCACCAGCGCGGTCTCCATGACCACAAGGGTGAGTTCGTTGATCCGGTCCCCCGCCTCTGCAGCGAGCACCAGGTCCTGCGGATTGACGAATTCGCCTCCCTCCGGCTGCCAGCGGATCAGCGTCTCGGCGCCGACGATGCGGCCCGAGGCCAGATCGACCTTGGGCTGATAGGCGACCCCGATGTCGCGATCGCGCAGGCCCTTTTCGAGCACGCGGATCATCTCCAGCCGCTGGTTGCGGGCCTCGAGATGGGCGGCATCGTTGATGATGAAGCGCACACCGCGCGCGGTCGCCTCGTCGGCGGCTTGCATCGCCTTCTTGATTCGCAGTGCCACCGGCAGGAGGTAATTGGTGTCGACCCCGAGCGACGGGGTGCCGCTCGAGGACTGGAGATCGTGGCTGATCGCGGTCTTGAGCATCAGCGCAAGACCATCGGCATGCCGTTCGAGTTCGCCCGGCTCCATGCGCGGGGCGAGCCAGACCAGGAGGTCGCGCTCGAAGGCGACGTCGCCGACCTCGCCCGGGCCCCTCACGTAGGTGATGAGGGTGTTGACGAAATCGCCGACGTCGCGTGCTGACCATTCTTCCGACAGTTCGGCGAGATTGGCGATCTTGAGGGCGTAGACGTCGCGCTCCTCGCTCGGCTGATCGGAGCTGATCGCGGAGGTCGTCATTGCATCGGAATCGCTGCTGTAATACTTGCGGTTGAGCCGCTGGAACCCGATCGCGGCGTAGATCACCGCCAGCAGCGCAGGCATCACGTCGATGTTGACGCCGAACTCGTCGAGCGCGATCGGCGCCAGCAGGAGCCCGCCTGCGCAAAGCCCCATGACGCTGCGCGAGCGGGAGTGGACCGTCACGCGCGATCCGATCGCGATGGCGGCCAGCAGCAAGGCCGGGAACCACATGAGGTCGATTGGAACACCGCGCTTCAGCGTGTGCGCGCCCATCACGTGGAAATAGGCACCCGGAATGATGTGCTCGGAACTGAACGGCATGAGAAAGAAATCGGCCGACTGATAATGCGCAGCCCCGATCACCACCCGTTTGCCCCGCAACTTGGCTGACGGAACTGCGCCTCTCACCACATCGAGATAGCTGAAGGTCGGGACGGTCATGGGGTCGTAGGCGTAATCGGGCCGATATCTGCGCGCAGCCTTGTCATACCCGGCCAAAACGGCCGAAAACGAGGGATATTCGCGGCCACCGAAAGTGGCCCTGGTCTCGAACTCGACGGAGAGGCCGAAGGGGCCGCTCAGGCCGTTCATCACCGCAACATTTGCATTACGGGCGAAGCGGGGCAGCGGCAGGATTTCGGGAACGACCTTCGATCCGATGCGGAACTCGGGTGCCATGCCGAGCCAGATCTTGCCACGGTGCCTACGCAGCGTCTCCTCGAGCAGGGCATCGGCCTCGGGTGACTGCGGTTTGGAGAAACCACGGTCGAAGACGATCCGATCGACACCCGACGCGACCAGCGTGTCGAGCAGACGGCTGTCCTCGGTCCGCGGTGGTGACTTGCCCTCGAAGGCGGCCAGTGTGCGGTTGTCGATGGCGATGAAGGCAATGTCCTGCGGCGCGGGGCGGGAGCGCAACTGGGCACGCGCGGCGCGGTACAGGTCCTCGGCAGGCAACGGCAGGTAGAGCATGGCCGAAACCAGCCCGAACAGGATCGCGCCGACCGCCACCTTCAATCGCTTGCGGCGGAGCAGATCTCCCCCGGAACCGCGTCGGTTCGCCGGACGCAGGCGGGCAGCGTCCGGCCGCGCCGGGCCGAAGCTGCGCCGGAACGTGCCGGCCAATGACTGAAACGAAGCGATCATCAAGCGCGCCATCCCGCCGCAAACCCAAGCTTCTCCCTAGGGTGCAGTGGTTAATTCATCGCAAACGTTCCGCCCGTGGGCTGCCGCGCGGTGTTCAGATCACGCGGTCGGACAGCAGGCCGAGCAGGATCGTCATCGATCCGAGCCCGATCGAGAGGTGCCAGCGCAGGCGCAGGAAATCGGGCGCGGCATGGCCCAGCGCGCGGTCCACCAGCGGCGAGCCGAGGATCAGCGCGCCCAGATAGAGCAGCGCCGGGCCTGGCCAGTCCCAGCCGAAGGTCCACGGCAGGAACAGCGCGACGGCCATCAGGCTCGGAAGCACGGCGATTACATAAGCGCCGGTCGATGCCGGCCGCTGCGAAGAGGCGCTCGCCGCCGCCTGCCCCCACCACACGCCGCCGAGAAAGCTGAAGATTGCCGCGGCATAGGCAAAGCCTCCGGCAAGCGCGGAATAGCGCCATTCGTGACCCGTCAGGATCAAGGCGATGCAGATGATCTGCGGCAGCAGCCCGGCATAGCCGAGCGCCCGCGCCGCCGGGGAAAGGGTGCTGTGTCCGTCCATGCGGGCACAAACCGGCAAAGGCGCAGCGGTTCCCGCGCGGCTTGCCTCGCCTGCGGCTTTGCGCCAGTTGATCGTGGCATGGACCTGTTCGATCTCACCGGCCGCACGGCCATCGTCACCGGCGGCAATAGCGGGCTCGGGCTCGCCATGGCGCGCGGGCTCGCCCAGGCCGGCGCGAATATCGCGATCTGGGCGCGCAACGCCGATAAGAACGCCGCCGCGTTCGCTGAGCTGTATGCGCTCGAGGGCGGCAAGCCGCTCGTGACGCAATGCGATGTCTCGAACGAAGCGGACATCGAAGACGCCATGGCCATGACGCTTGATGTATTCGGCCGGGCCGACATCTGTTTCGCCAATGCCGGCATTTCCGGCGCGGGCACCGCGATCCCCGACATCACGACCGAAGGCTGGGACCACACGCTTGCCGTGAATACCCGCGGCGCCGCGCTGGTGTACAAGCATGTCACCCGCCACATGATCTCGCGCGCCAAGGCAGGCGATCCGGGGGGCAAGCTGATCGCGACCTCCTCGGGCCAGTCGATCATGGGGGTCAACCGGTCATCCGACTATGCCGCCTCCAAGGCCGCCCTCAACGGCCTCACCCGCGCTGCCGCCTTCGAACTCGCGCGCCACCAGATCACCGCCAACGCCCTCCTTTTCGGCTATTACGAGACCGACATCACCGCCAAGGCCGATCCCAGGTTCGCAGAATGGATGAGCCGCCGGATCCCGCTGCGCCGCCCGGGCGACCATGCCGGGCTCGAGGGGCTCGCCGTGTTCTTCGCCTCTCCCCATTCCGACTACATCACCGGGCAGTGCCTTGCCGTGGACGGGGGCCTCTGCATCTCCTGAGGGGGGAACGCCGAACCTGCCTGACCGTTAGCCTTTCATCCCCATCAACCGGAAACCCCTCCCCCGTGCCTGACGATGACAGCATTCCCGATTTCGGCACCCTTCCCGATGACCGCTCCCGCCAGCGCGCGGTGCCGGCCGGGCGCATGGCGCGGCTCGGCACCTTCGGGCGGCTGGTGGGGGGCGTCGCGGGCGGGATGGTCGCCGAGGGCGCGCGGCGGCTGGCGAGCGGCGAAGGGATCAATCCGCGCGACCTGATCCTCACCCCCGGCAATGTCCAGCGCATGACCGACCGGCTCAGCCATCTGCGCGGCGCGGCGATGAAGATGGGGCAGATGATCAGCCTCGATGCGGGCGATTTCCTGCCCGAGGAACTCTCCAGGATTCTCGCCACCTTGCGCGATCAGGCCAATTTCATGCCGACCCGGCAACTGGATCAGGTGCTCAAGAGCGAATGGGGCCCGGAGTGGCGCAAGCAGTTCCGCTGGTTCAACCCGCGCCCGATCGCCGCCGCCAGCATCGGCCAGGTGCACAAGGCCCTGACCCGCGATGGCGAGGAGCTGGCGATCAAGGTGCAGTATCCGGGCGTCGCCAAGAGCATCGACAGCGATGTCGACAATGTCATGACCCTGCTGAAGGTCGCAGGCTTCGCCCCGCCCGAGCTCGAGATGGACAAGCTGATGGCCGCCGCCAAGCAGCAACTCCACGAGGAAGCGGACTATCAGCGCGAGGGACAACAGATGGCGCTCTATCGCGAGCGTTTGGCCGATACGCCGGGCTTCGTCGTGCCGCGCCTGCACGAGGGCCTGACCCGCGGCTCGATCCTCGCCATGAGTTTCGAGGAGGGCGTCAGCATCGAGGAGCTGGGCAGCGAACCGCCGGAGCGCCGCGATGAAGTCTTCGCGCGCCTGATCCGGCTGGTTGCGCGCGAGCTGTTCGATTTCGGCGTCATGCAGACCGATCCCAATTTCGCCAATTTCCGCTACCGGCGCGAGACGGGCGACATCGTGCTGCTCGATTTCGGCGCCTGCCGCCCGGTCGACCCCGGCGTGGCGAACGGCTACCGCCGGATGCTGGAGGCAGGCCTCAGGGGCAATGCCGATGAGGTCCTGACCGCCACCATCGAGGCCGGTTTCATGATGCCGATCGTCGCCGAAAAGCACCCCGAGCGGGTCGGCCGGATGATCGATATCGTCATCAATGAAATGCGCGCCGATGCCCCCTTCGATTTCGGCGACCGTGCCTTCATCCCGCTGCTGCGCGAGGAAGGCTGGGCCATCGCGCAGGACAAGGACACCTGGGCCTTCCCGCCGATCGAGACCCTGTTCGTGCAGAGGAAGGTGTCCGGCACGGCGTTGCTCGGGGCGCGGCTCAAGGCCAAGGTCAACATCCGCCGGATCACCGAGGACGTGCTCGCGAACACCGCGCCCATGGCCGCCGCCGCCGCGTGACGACCAAGGCGAACGGCTGTGACTGTTCGTGTGCGGGACATATGCTGACCCGCCCGGCAAGCGTGAGGCATGATCTGATAACCGGATGGTACACCGGCGGCATGTTTCATGCGAAACCAACAAGATAGCCGGTAGACACCCTGCGCCTTTTGTAATAACGAGGCCGCATGCATGGGGGGATAGACCACAAGTCCGGCGTATTGTTCGTGTGTCTCGGCAATATCTGCCGTTCGCCGATGGCCGAGGGGGCGTTTCGTGTCGCGGCGCAGCGGCGCGGGCTCGCCTGTCATGTCGATTCGGCAGGCACCGCATCCTATCACGTCGGCCACCGGCCCGATCCGCGTGCGATCGCGATCGCCAGCCTGAACGGGATCGACATCGGCGGCCAGACCGCTCGCCAGATCGAGCGGGACGACTTCTACCGCTTCAGCCACATCATCGCGCTCGACCGCGCCAATCTCGAAAGCCTGCGCGGCAAGGCACCCCGGGACGGGACGGCACGCCTTGCGATGCTGATGGATGCCGTCGATGGTCGCCGGGGGGAGCCGGTCGCCGATCCCTATTACGGCGAAGCGGCCGCCTTCGACGCCGCCTGGAGCGTGATCAGCATCGGCGTTGCTGCCTGGGCCGACCGTCTGCTGCACGAAGCTGGCAAGGTGCGCTCCTGATCTGGAGCACTGTCCGGCCATTCCGCCCCACCCTGACGGAGCCGTGTTGCGTTCTAGCCGCCGCGCAGCAGCTGCACGCCCCAGTCACGCTCGAACAGATAGAGCAGCATCCGCGCCGCCTCGCCTCTGGGTGAAGTGAGCCCGCCGTCGCGCTCCATCAGCAGCCGCGCATCGCCGTGGGCGACCGGCAGCAGGCGCTGGGTTTGTTCGAGGTCGGCGATCCGGAAACCCGCCTCGCCCGATTGCCGCGTGCCGAGGAGTTCGCCGCCGCCGCGCAATTCGAGGTCTTCCTCGGCGATGCGGAACCCGTCCTGCGTCTCGCGCATCAGGGCCAGCCGGGCGCGGGCGGTCTCGGACAGGGCCGCACCGCGCAGCAGCAGGCAGGTCGATTTTGCCGCCCCCCGCCCCACCCGCCCGCGCAACTGATGGAGCTGGGCGAGGCCGAAGCGTTCGGCCTGTTCGATCACCATGAGGGTCGCCGACGGCACGTCGACGCCCACCTCGATCACCGTCGTTGCCACCAGCAGCCGCGCCGCGCCGCCGGCAAAGCGTTCCATCGCGGCGTCCTTGACCTCGGGCCGCAGCTGGCCGTGGACCAGCACCACAGCATCGCCGAAACGCTCCTTCAGGGCCGCATACCGGGCCTCGGCAGCGGCGATGTCCGCCATGTCGGGAACACCGTCGATCTCGCGCACCATCGGGCACACCCAATAGGCCTGCTGACCCCCAGCAAGGTGCCGCTCGACCCCCGCCACCACCTCTTCGACCCGCTCCATCGCCACCACCCGGGTGTCGATCGCCTGCCGTCCGGGGGGAAGTTCGTCGAGGCGACTTACGTCCATCTCGCCATATTGCGCCAAGGTCAGCGAGCGCGGGATCGGGGTCGCGGTCATCGCGAGAGTGTGCGGCGCGCGGCGGCCCTTCGCCGCCAGCGCAAGGCGCTGCGCCACCCCGAAGCGGTGCTGTTCGTCGATCACCACCAGGCCGAGGTCGCGATAGGCGACGGTATCCTGAAAGATCGCATGGGTCCCGACCAGCAGCTGGATCGATCCATCCAGCAACCCCATCAGGATCGACTCCCGCTCGCGCCCCTTGGCCCGTCCCGTCAGCAGCGCGATTTCCACCCCCGTCGGGCCGAGCATCTTGCGCAAGGTATCATAGTGTTGCCGGGCCAATATCTCGGTCGGTGCGAGCAGCGCCGCCTGCCGCCCCGCCTCGACCGCGATCAGCATGGCGTTGAGCGCCACCACGGTCTTGCCCGCCCCGACATCGCCCTGCAGCAGGCGCAGCATCGGCGCTTCCTGCGCCATGTCGCCCTCGATCTCGGCGATCGAGCGGGCCTGCGCGCCGGTGAGCGCGAAAGGCAGTTGCAGCCGCGCCCTCAGCGTGCCGTCGCCCGCCAGCGCCTGCCCCTTGCGCCGCCGCCCGTCCGCCTTGACCAGCAGGAGCGCGAGGCTGTTTGCCAGCAGTTCGTCATAGGCCAGCCGGTCGCGCGCCTTGGGATCGGTGCTCTCGTGCCCGAGCCTCAGCGCCTCCCTCCAGGAGGGCCACCCGGCACGCTCCAGTTGGCCGGATTCGATCCATTCGGGCAGATCGGGGAGCCGCTCCAAGGCTTGCGCCGCGAAATCGGCGATGCGCGGCTGGGTGAGACCCTCGGAGAGGCGATAGACCGGCTCGGACATGCGGCCCATGTGCGCGGCGCTCTCGGCCTCGATATGGTCGGGGTGGACGATCTGGAGCATGTCGCCATAACGGTCGAGTCGCCCGGCCACCCAGCGCCTCTCGCCCACCGGCACCAGCTTCTTTGCGCTGTAGGCCGCCTTGCCGAACCACGTCAGCGCGCAGACATTGCCCGCCGTATCCTGTGCCAGCACGCGATAAGGCCCGCGGCTCCCCGCGCGCGGCGCGCGGTGCTCGATCGCGGTGAGCGCGATGACGACCTGCTCGCCCTCGCTCGCCGAATCGAGGTCTGTCACCGCCCGCCGGCTGACGAAACGCTCCGGCAGATGATAGGCCACGTCCTTGATCCGCGTCAGGCCGAGCTTTTCCAGCGGCTTCATCAGCTTGGGGCCGACACCTTCGAGCGTCTCGACTTCGGCGAAGAGCGGGTTGAGAGCCTCGGGGCGCATGTGTCTATCGCTAACACCGTGCCTTGCGCATTGCGAGTTGAAGCGGCGCAAGCCTGTGGCTAGGTGGGACGCATGACGGACACGCCCTCCTTCGAGAGCCGCCTCGCCCGCGCCAGGTTCCGCGCCTGGCACCGCGGCACGCGCGAGGCCGATTACATGATCGGCGGCTTTCACGATCGCTACAGCGCGGGCTGGGGCGAGGACGAGCTGGCGTGGTTCGAGGCGCTGCTCGACGAGGACGATGTCGACGTGATGGCCTGGGCGCTCGGCACGCAGGCCCCGCCCGAGCATCTCGCCGGCGATCTGCTGGTGATGATGCAGAAGCTCGATTACGTCGACATTCCGCGCTGACAGGTCCGGGCGTCCGACGCCGTTCGACAAGCGCCGCGCGCACGCCTAAGACCCGGAACAAATCCCGCACCCCTGCTGTTTGCTGGGGGCGCCCACCTCTTACGTGACCCCCTCCTCGGAAATGAGTTTGGGGGTGTCCCTGCGTCGCCCCTCTTGGCTTGTGAAGTGACCCGATGCCCGATCTTTCCCGCATCCTCGCGGCCCGCCAGCCGTTGACCCTCGCCTCGCTTGCACGCGGGAGCGTGCCGCTGGTCCTTGCCGATCTGGCGCGGGCGGCAAAGCGCCGCGCGGTGTTCATCGCCGAGGGTGATGCGGCAATGCGCGCGGCGGCGGAGGCTGCGCGCTTCATCGCGCCCGAGGTGGAGGTCATCACCTTCCCCGCATGGGACTGCCTGCCCTACGACCGCGCCAGCCCCGCCCTGTCGATCAGCGCCGAGCGGCTGGCCGCACTTCACAAGCTCCAGCAACCGGGGGCCGCGCAGCAATTGCTGGTGACCACCGTCAATGCCGTGCTCCAGCGGGTGCTCACCCCGTTCCGCATCCGGGAGAGCGTCCGCGAGTTCAAGGTCGGCGTGCGCATCGGGCACGATAGCCTCGCGGCTCTGCTCACCCGGCAGGGCTACAGCCGCACCGACACGGTGATCGACCACGGCGAATTTGCGGTGCGCGGGTCGATCGTCGACATTTTCCCCTCATCACTCGACAGCGGGCTGAGGCTCGATTTCTTCGGGGACGAGCTGGAATCATTGCGCCTCTTCGATCCGGCCACCCAGCTGACCGTGGAGCGAATCGACGAGCACCTCCTCCTGCCCGCCTCCGAGGCGCTGGTCGATGAGGAGACGATCAAGCGTTTCCGCACCCGCTATCGCGAACTCTTCGGGGCCAATGCGACCCAGGACCCCCTTTACGAGGCGGTGAGCGAGGGGCGCAGGCTCGCGGGGATGGAGCACTGGCTGCCGCTGTTCGAGGAAAAGCTTGCCACCGTGTTCGACCACCTCGGCAAGGACGACGTGGTGCTGATCGATCAGGGCGCGCTGGGCGCCGCCGAGGAGCGCCTCACGGACATTGCCGATTACCACGAACAACGCGGGCGGATCGCGGGCGAGAAGAAAGGCAGCTACCGCCCGTTGAAGCCCGATGCGCTCTACCTGTCGCGCGCAGAGTTCGATGCCGCGCTCACAGGCCAGCCCGCCCACCGCACCACCGGCTTTGCGGCCGAGGAGGGCGCAGGGGTGATCGACTTCGGCTTCCGCTCGGCCCGCGATTTCGCGCCGGAGCGGGGCCGCGGGGAGAACGTCTACGAGGCCGCCGCCGCGCACCTCAAGAGCGTGGCAACGTCGGCGCGCAAGTCACTGGTTGCGGCCTACTCCAACGGCAGCGCGCGCCGTATCGCTGCGATCCTCGACGAGGCGGGCGCGCCGACCGCGCTCGCCGACAGCTGGCAGGGCGCACTGGGCCTTGCCGCCAAGAAGAAGACGGCGGTTGTCGTCCTCCCGCTCGAGACCGGGTTTGCCTCCGACGCGCTCGAAGTCCTGACCGAGGCCGACATTCTCGGCGACCGGCTGGTGCGGCGCAAGAAGAAGCGCAAGGATTCCGACGCCTTCCTCGCCGAGCTCCAGGCGCTGTCGCAAGGGGACCTCGTCGTCCATGTCGAACACGGGATCGGCAGATATCTCGGGCTTGAAGCCATTCCCGTCGGCAAGAGCCAGCACGATTGCGTCGCGCTCGAATATGCGGGCGGGGACAAGCTGTTCATACCGGTCGAGAATATCGACGTTCTCACCCGCTACGGCTCGTCCGAACAGGCGGTGGCGCTCGACAAGCTGGGGGGAGAGGCGTGGCAGCGCCGCCGGGCGAAGCTCAAGGAGCGCATCACCGCCATCGCCGGCGAGCTGATGCAGGTCGCCGCCGCGCGCGCCCTCAGGCAGGCCCCCGCCCTCCCCGCCGATCCCCAGACCCTCGGCCAGTTCACCGACCGCTTCCCCTGGTCCGAAACCGAGGATCAGGAACGCGCCATCGCGGACGTTCTGGCAGACTTGGAAAGCGGGCGCCCGATGGACCGCCTCGTCTGCGGCGATGTCGGCTTCGGCAAGACCGAGGTTGCCCTGCGCGCGGCTTTCGTCGCCGCCATGCACGGCCAGCAGGTCGCGGTGGTCGCGCCGACCACGCTCCTCGCCCGGCAGCACTACCAGAACTTTGCGGAACGGTTTGCAGGCTTCCCCCTGAAGGTCGGCCGCCTCTCGCGTCTCGTCACCAGCAAGGAGGCCGCCGAGACGCGCGAGGGGTTGGAGAGCGGCGACATCGACCTTGTGGTCGGCACCCATGCGATCCTCTCGAAGTCCACCAAGTTCAGGAACCTCGGCCTCGTGATCGTCGACGAGGAGCAGCGTTTCGGCGTCACCCACAAGGAGAAGCTGAAGCAGCTGCGCG
>ERZ1066121.1737-NODE-1737-length-15025-cov-8.332331_pt1 | contig 15025 bp, 12 predicted proteins | sample MGYA00382768_ERZ1066121 | MGnify/ENA primary metagenome ERZ1066121 (study PRJEB33369, sample SAMEA5778351) | biofilm metagenome | biome: Industrial cooling water; feature: Water cooling tower basin; material: Biofilm | place: United Arab Emirates | collected... | reverse complement strand
TGAGCCCTGATAATTGTTCTCCCAGTGCGAGGTAATCAGCCGCTCGGACAGGCCGTTAAGCTTGGCCGGATTGAACCGCAGCGGTTTGGGGGTGTGTTTGCCGGCGAAGGCAGCGGCACGGGAAGCGGCTGCGGCAGGGTCTTGCGCCGAGGCTGCGCTTCCCGTTCCCGCCAGCGCGATACCCGTGGCCGAAAGGGCTGCCGTGCCGATGGCTTGCCTGCGTGTGATGATGCTCATGCTGTCCTCCTCAGAATGCCAAGACCAGAACCAAGCCGCCCGCTGCAGCGGCCATCAGAACCCGCAGCACCGACCATTTCAGCCCGAACACCAGCGCGCAGGCGATCACAGCCAGCACGCCCGCGCGCCAGTCGAAACTCGCCGGGTCGGGCCAGTATAGCCGCAGCGGGCCGAATTGGCGCTGTCCCACCTCGGCGAACAGCACGTGGCGCGCAACTTCCGCGTTGCTGCACTGGTTGGCGATGACATGGGCGATTTCCTGCCCGGCAACGAAACAGACCAGCTGACCAAGAGCTTAGGGCACAGCAGTACCGTTTCCATGGCGATGGCCGAACCCGGCAGTGCCCTAGCGGTGATCGCAAGCCATGCAGGACGCGATTGGTTCGTCCTGCCCAATCCGAGCTATGGCAGCTGGGAACGCGCCCAAGGCATCCGCATTGCCTGCGCCAATCCGCGCCTCGCTGGTGAAGCCTGCGCCGAGACAAGTCTAGTCGCCAAGCAAGGCCGACTGATCCTGCCCGGCATGACCCAGCGGCTGCGGCTTGCCACCTGGAACATGGAATGGCTGATGCAGGCCGAAGTGCGTGATGCCCTGATGGCCAACTGCGCCGAACGCCAACCGCCCAGCGCCGTGCGGGCGCTTCCTTGCCCGCGCGATCCCTATCCGCCCGTGGTGCGATATGGTGACGCGGATCGCGCGCTGATTGCTACTTATGCTGCCCGCGCCCGCGCCGACGTGGTTGCATTGCAGGAAGTGGACGGACCCGACGCAGCCGAAGACGTGTTCCCGGATTATGAACTGGTCTGCTTTGTCGATCGGGCTCATCCGCAAAAGGTCGGCTTTGCCATTCGCGCTGGCATCCCGTTCCGTTGCAATGGCGATTTGTCGGCGCTGGATGATGACGGCGCTTCGCGCGCCGGGGCGGACATCACCCTGTGGCCAGATACGCCGCACGCTATCCGGTTGCTATCCGTCCATCTGAAGAGCGGGTGTTTCGACCGTCCCTTGTCCGACCGCGAAAATCCCGTCTGCGCCCGCCTGCAAACTCAAGTGCCGGTGTTGGCGGGCTGGGTTGCCGAGCGACAAGCCAGCGGAGAAGCCTTCGCCATCATGGGCGACTTCAACCGGCGGCTCGAGGTCGATGCAGGATTGCCTGCTACGGAGAGCATGTGGGCCGGGCTTGTCGCTGCTGCGCCGATGGTGCGGGTCACCGAGGACGAAGAATATCGTTCGTGCCGCGCTGATGAGCGCTACACCGCCTTTATCGACAGTATCGTGCTGGGCGGAGCTTTGGCGGAGTTACGCCGCGATTTTGTCCATGTCGGGATGACCGATGCACCTGCCGATGCAGTGCTGTCCGATCACTGCCTTCTCGGTGTTGATCTGTGGGCTTGGCCGGGAGAGCGTTGATCATGCGGTTAAAACGTCAAAAAGCTTATTTCTTATAAGGACCTGTTTCTTGTTCTCTGCATGCGCATGAGGGTGAGAACAACCATGACTGCGAACATCGCTGCGCCGACGAGAGTGAAGACAGCATCACCGGCTTCGAAATCAGGCGCCACGAAGGCAATTGCGGCATAGGTTGCCATGCCAAACGACATGGCGACAATGGCCCAACCAACGATCCGGCGGTAGCGACCCATCGTGCCAAGATCATCGCCATGCCGAAGCAGCCGCGCGACAACATGACTGTCCGCGGTATCGATCAGGATCATGCCAGCAGCAAATGCCCCGGCGACGATCAGAGCCGCCCCTGCGCCACCTCCTGAGGCAGCCACGGTGCCCCAGGCGGCAGCCTGCGTAGCCGTATCGAAAACGAGGCCAAAGATGATGCCCACAGCAACAACTGCCAAGGGATGCGATGTCGCGCGCAGACTGGCCGGCACCAGCCTCTGCCGCCAACCTGCCGGGACATAGGTGCCGGGGCGGAGCAGAGCGCGAAGGTTGAGGATGCCAACCGTGAACAGCAGGGCGATCACCATCAGCTCCACCGCTACTCCGATCCACGAAGGCCAGGCGAAGCGTCCCGATAACCAGGCTACGCCCAGGGCCACCAGCGCGACCGAAATCGAATGGCCAATGGCAAAGAAGGTGCCCGTCCACCGCGCTGTATCCGGCCGCTCGTCAAGCGCCTGCATTGTCAGATTGTCGATGACGGCAATGTGATCGGGATCGAGCCCGTGACGCAGGCCCAGCAGGAAAACGAGCGCGAGGGCGGAGCCCGAAACAAGGGTCTGATCCATTACGCGTCGGCTCCGTCAGAACGCGACTGCAGTTGGCGCAAACGCTTGGGCAGAGCAGCCGAGAGCGCCCGCAATTCGCGGCGCGGGGCGGAATGCCAGCCTCGGCATTCCTTCAAGGTGCGGCCGCAGCCGATGCACCAGCCAGTCGCCGGGTCAAAAATGCACACGTCCTTACATGGACTTGGCAATGAGGCGCGCTTGTTCACGGCGCTGGTTTCCTTGTTGCGGGGAAGGTTTGGCGAGCGGCTTAACGATCAGGGAAGGCGGGCCATATCGAGCAGGCCTGTGCGCCCATCCTCAGCGCCCCATGCGAGGACTGCGCCATCATCGCGCCAGCCCAGCGCGCTGATGGCCGATCCGCCCGCGATTTCGACGGGCGCAAAGGCCTCGTCATCGAGCCGCAGGAGATTGACCGAGCCATCGGCGTAACCTGCCGCCAGCACGTCAATCTGCGGATTGAATGCGACCCGGGTGACAAGCGCAGACGATGCACCGAGGGTCACAGCGCGCCCGCCCATTGGTCCGTTCTTGCCTTGAAAGGGCCAGATCACGACGCTGAAATGGCCGCTGGTCGCGAGCCACTTGCCTCGCTTGCTCCAGGAATACGATTTCGTCTTTCCATGATAGCCGCTCATGGCAAGGTCGGTCTTGTCGGGCAGTTTCCAGCCGTGGAGACCGGTCTCCTGCATCGCGCTGACCAGAAATGCGCCATCGGGCGAGAGCGTGCATTGCAGATGCGAGCCGCGCCAGTCGAGGATGGTGCGCGCGCTGTCAGCTGCGCTGGCGTAGAGCAGGGTCGCCCCGCCATAACCGGTCACGGCGAGGCGCTTGCCCTTGGCGTCGAGCGCGATCCCGCCAATGGTCGAGGCAAAGGCGTAGCGATGTGATGGTTGCCGATGGCCGCTCTTCCACACCACCGCTTCCTTGCCGACAGCCGCCACGATCACCCCCGACTGCGGGCTGGCAATAATGTGATCGACCCAATGCCGACCGAAATGGCCGAGCTCTTCGGTGGTGCCGTCGGCAGCGACCCTGACCACGCGCCCGTCGTCGCCGCCGGTCAGCAGCGCGCGGCGATCCGGGCCCGGGGCAGCGCACAGGATTGCGCCGTCATGCACGGCAATGTCCGCGCTGGTGCCGTCGGCACTCAGACGGCGCACGACGCCGTTGCCGCATGCAAACCATGCCTGCTCGCCGATCCACTCGACCACACTTACGGCGGCACCCAGATCGAACCGCTTGCCAAATTGATCGGCGAGGGGCCGGTCGGTCAGGCCTATCATGCAGCGCAGCTCATGAAACCGGCGTTCAGCGCCTCGCGATCGAGATTCCGGCCGATGAATACTAGCCGGCTCGTGCGGGGCTCATCTGCGGCCCATTCGCGTTCCTGTACATCGCCCGTCATCAGCATGTGCACGCCCTGGACGACATAGCGCTTGGGCTCGTTCGGGAAGGCAATGATGCCCTTGGTGCGCAGAATATCCTGCCCCTGTTCCGCCGTGACCCGCCTGACCCATGAGAGGAAACGGTCCGGGTTCATCGGGGCGTCACTCGACAGGGAGATCGAGGTGATCGCATCATCGTGCTCGTGTTCTTCTTCGCCGAGGAAGTCGGGCTCGATCGCCAGCACCCGGTCCAGATCGAACGCGCCCACGCCCAGCACCTGATCCAGCGGAACCTGCGAGTTCACCGTTTCGAACATCTTGGCCTGATTGTTGATGAGACGAATGCGCTGGCGCACCTCCTCCAGCTCCTGCGGGGAGACAAGATCGGTTTTGTTCAGCAGGATGATGTCGGCAAAGGCGATCTGCTCCTCGGCCTCGTGACTGTCTTCGAGCCGCAGCAGAACGTGCTTGGCATCGACCACAGTGACAATCGCATCGAGACTGGCGCGCTCGGCGACATCATCATCGACGAAGAAGGTCTGCGCCACGGGGGCGGGATCGGCAAGGCCGGTGGTTTCGATGATGATGGCATCGAACTTGTTGCGCCGCTTCATCAGGCCTTCGATGATGCGGATCAGGTCGCCGCGCACGGTGCAGCAGATGCACCCGTTGTTCATCTCGAACACTTCTTCGTCAGCATCCACGATCAGGTCATTGTCGATCCCGATTTCGCCGAATTCGTTGACGATTACGGCATATTGCTTGCCGTGATCCTCGCTGAGGATGCGGTTCAGCAGGGTTGTCTTGCCCGCACCGAGATAACCGGTGAGGACAGTGACAGGGACTTTATCGGTAGACATGGACATACTCCGGGACGGGGGTTCGGGGTCGGATTGGGATCAGGGGTTGCGGGATCAGCGCGACATCAGTGCGTGTTCTCGCAATTCTGGCAGCGACCAGCGACTTCGATCACCTGCCGGTTGGGACGGAAGCCAGCGGCTTCGATCTGGCGCGAAACGGCATCATGCACTTCGCCGCTGCCCACCGCCTGAATGCCTCCGCAATCATCGCACATCAGCAAAACGGCGGAAGCATCGTCGCTCGTGACGAGGCAATAGGCGTGCCGGCTTTCGACGCGGCGCACGACGCCCAGTTCGCAGAAAAGCTCCAGCACCCGGTAGATGCTGTTGGGCGCCACTCTTTTGCCGAGCTTTTGCCCGATGCGGTCGGCGAGAATGTAGGCTCCCAGCGGCTGCGGGCTTGTGGCAATTTCTGTCAGCACGGTTTGCCTGAACAGCGTCATGCCGGTTCCGGCCTCCGTAAGGATGCACGAAGCCCGCTCGATCAGGGGGCCGAGATCGGCCGAGATCGGCGTCGACCGGCTGTTCGTGTTTACCGTGGTTGCAACCATAGGAATATCCCTTGCCCGTCCGTGAAGGGCCAGATTCGGCGCGGCCATTATTCGGTGTTATGCTATAACATACCGGCAATCGGAAGTGCTATTGATCCTTGTTGATCCCGTCCTGAGTCTCCGTTGGTTCGCCTTGTTCACAAATTGAAACCAATCCCGAACAGGACGGCCCGAGGCGCACCAACCCCGATTGTGGTCGAATTGATTGACCCGGTGTAGAATGTCTCGTCAAACAGGTTGCGGAGGTTGGCTGATAACTCGACATTGCGTGTCAGCCGGTAACGTGCGCCAAGGTCAACCAGCGTGTAAGACGGCAGAGAGAACGCGTTGGTCGAGATGCCGAAGCGCGAACTCACATGCGTCACCCCTCCGCTCAGGCGCAGGCCGTCGACAGCCGCGACATCGTAAATCGCGAAAAGCCCCAATGCGCTTGTTGGAGCGTTGGGGATGGTGTTGCCCGCGAGCCGGGCGTCATTGACGAACTCGGCTGAGAACAGGTGATTGTAGGCGAGGTTCACTCTCAGGCCATCGAGCGGTGCAGCGTCGACATTCAATTCGAAACCCCGGCTACGCTGCAATCCCGCCAATGTCTGGAATGCCGGATCGATTGGGTCCGGGACTGTGAGATTGTCGCGATCAAGCTGGAACACGGCCGCCGTCACGATGGCCTTGGCGGCGCGGATATCGAGTTTCACCCCGCCTTCGAACTGTTCGCCGCCCTGCGGATCGAAGGGGGTGCCGAAGCGGTCCTCACCCGATTGCGGCACGAAGCTTCGGGTATAGCTGATGTAGGGTGAGATATAAGGCGTCGGCCGCCAGACCAGCCCCGCCTGCGGGGTCCAGCCGTTCGATCGCAGGCGGCGCTCACCGGTCAGCGAGTTTTCGTCCGTCACCTGATCATTGCGCACGCCCGCCAGCAGCACAAATTGCTCGCCGATCTCCATCACGTTCTGGACGTAGAGGCCGCGCGTTTCCAACAGGCTGCCGAAAGGCGCATTGAGCGTACGCGCACCGTTGGCCGGGCGGGCGTTGAAATAGGTCGGATTGAAGATGTTGATGGGCGCGAACTGGAACCGCTCATTGGTGCGGTTGTTGCGGAAGCGTTCGGCCTCTACGCCTACCAGCAGATTGTGCGTGATCGGCCCTGCGGTTAGCTTGCCCGCGATCTCGATCCGCCCCAACGTACCTTTGAGCCGCGCGTTCCAGTCGCCGATCTGGCGACTGAGAAGCCCGTTTGCGCTGACGATCTGTTCGGTGCTGATCGCCCAGACGAAGACGCGCTCTTCCTTCTGGTCGGAACGCACGATGTCGGCGCGCAGCTGCCAGTCCGGCCCCAGCTCCTGCCGGAGCGACAGCATGAGGTTGATGTCGCGAAAGTCGTTCTCGGCAAATTCTTCGCCAAAGAAGCGCGAGCGCGGGACCGGAGCGAAATCGAACGTGCGGCCCTGTGCGTCGCGGAACTGCCCGCCATCCTGAAACGACAGGACCGTACCACGGTCACCGGTGCGGCGATCATCGAACCACGATGCCCGCGCGATCAGGAGGGTCGAAGGGGTGGCCTGCCAATGCACAGTGCCGGTGACGCCCTGCGATTGATTGCCGACCCGGTCGCGAAAGCTACCCGCATCCTCGTATAGCCCCTGGACCCGCGCCGAGAGATTGCCGGTGATCGGCGCGTTGATGTCGAATGTGCCCTGATAGAAATCAAAATCGCCGGCCTGAACGCGTCCGCGCGCGAAGAAATCGTCTTCCGGGTTGCGGCTGACGATGTTGAGCACGCCGCCCGGCTCCAGCGCGCCGTAGAGAACCGATGCCGGGCCGCGCAGGACTTCGATCCGTTCGATGTCGTAAAGCGGCACCTGACCGAATTTGCGGTAGCGGATACCGTCGCGGAAGTAATTGCTGCCATTGGCAAGCTGAAAACCGCGCGAAGAGAAAAACTCGCCCGCGTTGCCGAAGTTGTCGGTGCCGCCCACGATCCCGGCATATCGCAGGGCATCGGCAAGGGTGCGCGAACCGGATTCAAGGATCACCTCGTCCGACAACACGGAGATTGTGAAGGGCGTCGCCAAGGCTTCGACGGGCACGCGCGTGGCGGTGGTTGCCGCAGCGCGGTTGGCCTCGCCCACGACGACAATCGACCCTGCTTCGTTACTGTTTTGCGCTAAGGAAGCTTCCGGTTCCTCCTCGACTGTCTGAGCGTTCAGGGGCGTCATGGCTGCACCTTGAAGCAGGCCGGCAAGGATCAGGTGTTTGGCACGCATTGTCGGGAATCCTTGGTGGCAAGAGGGAGAGCAAGGCGCCGCGCGGTGGCGGCGCCGATCAGCGCGAGCGCGAAGCACGCAAGTGCGTAACCGGCAGCTTCACCGACGCCGCGCGTGAAGTAGGTGGCTGGCGAGCCTGCGCCGACAGCACCGATTACCGGCAGAGCCAGCAACACAGCGCCTGTGGCCGCAACGGTCAGCCGCCAGGCAGCAAGAGGGTCGATACGGGCGAGAAGCGCGCCGCCGGCAGTCCAGACCAGCAGGAACATCACCAACTCACCCGCCAGAGGTTTGGCGGCGAGCAGATCGAGACTGCCGGAGAAGGTGAAGTTGGCGCTGCCAATCGCGCGTGCCACCGCGTTCAGCGCAGCAAACGCCGCCAGGGCCAGCAGCAGGCCGCCCATCACGGCAGCATTGGCCCGCTCCATCCCGGTGGCAGCCTCGCCGCGGTGTCGGCGGACTTTCCGCTTCTCCCGGTCGGCCCAGATCAGCATCCCGGACATCACCAGCAACGTGCTGGCAATGCCGAGCAGAAAATAGAGCAACTCGCCCCAGAGCGCCCAGAAATACCCGTAATGCAGGGGCCGAACCATCGCGAGCAGACGGCGGCCCAGCCCTTGCTCGGCCCGGTCGACTGTTTGCAGATGCGCGGCGCTGTCGGCGTCGAAGACGAGCATGGTCTGCCCGCGCTGAACAAAGCGATGGCCGGGCAGATCGCCTTGCACGCGGATGGTGGCGCCGGCATTGCCATAGGCAGTCATGTTGACATGGGTCGGCGTGAAATCCGGCCGTAGCGCGACGGCCTTGGCGACAATCTCGGCGATCGGGCGCGGATTGCCGGGGCCAGCGCCGACGATTTCGATCGGACTGGAATCCGAGGCCCGGATGCCGATCAGGGATTCGATCCCCAGCCACGCGCCGGTCAGCGCGATTATGATGTGGAACGGAAAGGCCCAGACGCCAAAGACCTTGTGCAGATCGCCCCACGCCTTTCGGGCGTGCGCGCCGAGCCGGAAGTTAAACAAATCCCGCCGCAGCCGGTGCCAGTGGAACCACAAGCCCGTAATTGCCGACATGAGCATCACTATGCCGAGCAGGCCCACCAGCCAGCGGCCCGGCTTGCCAAGGAACAGGTTGGCGTGCAGCCGCAGCACGAAATCGGCAAATTCGGATTCGAGCTCGGCACGCACTTCGCCGGTCTGCGGATCGATCCAGTAACGATGGCTCGAACCATCGGATCGCTCAGCCACGACGGTGTATTGGTGGATCGAATAGCTGTCCGAAGGGAAGGCCACGACCTTCGGCTGCATCGCCGGATAGTCCTGGCGGAAGGCACTCAAGGCGCCATCGGGGCCGATCCTGTCATCGGCCGGTGCGCTGACGATGCTCGGATTATCCAGAGCCTTGAGCGGGAACTTGTACACCACCAGCGTGCCCGTCAGGCAGACAGCAAACAGCAGCCAGCCGAAGATCAGGCCGGTCCACGAATGGATGACATAGGGCAGACGCTGCTGAGCCATAGGGGAGACCGATTATGGGGATGTTCGGATTAAGCTGATGTTGCGTCTATGATATAATATAACATGACGCAAGACAGTATGTCTCAACCGACAAAGGTGTTACAACCGGTACCCAAGGCCTGAGTTGAAGCTGAGTCATCAACCAATTGGAATGGCGTTTCGTCAGGCTTGAAGGGGGACAGTCATGGTCGCGTATCGGTTCGGACTTTCGCTGATTTTGGGAACGATCCTGAGCGCGGGCGGCGCCAACGCCAGCGCGCAGCAACGGCTCGATCAGGGGCCGCAGGTCGAAGCGCAGCTCGCGCTTCCCGAATTGTCCGGCCCGGTCACGGTCATGCGCGACATGTACGGCATCCCCTATATCTTCGCCGACAACACGCCCGACCTTATTCGTGCCCAAGGCTTTGTCACCGGGCAGAATCGATTGTTCCAGATGGAGTTCTATCGTCTCAGCACACCTGGTCGTCTGGCTGAGGTGGTGGGAGAAGCTGGGCTGGGCAATGACCGCGAGATGCGGCTGATCGGCATCCGCCGCAATGCCGAGCGCCATGCCGCCTTGCTCTCGCCCGAAGCGCGCGCCTTCCTTGGCTGGTATGTCGAGGGATTGAACGCCTATATCCGCGACCATGCGGCGGATCACCCGGCTGAATTGAAGATGCTGGGGCTTACCCCCACGCCGTGGACGATCGAGGATGTCGTCACCATCCTCCACTTCGCTAACTGGAGCCAGGCGGCCAATTACAAGGCCGAACTGCTGACCCAGAAGCTGATCGACCGCTTCGGTCTTGAGCGGGTGCGGAGCGAATTGCTCCCGATCCTCACGAACCCCGACCGCCAAGCCAAGGACAGTCCCGCAATCGCCGGCACAGGACAGGCGCTCGGCCTTGCGCAGGCGCGGATGTTGCTCTCCGGCGAGGAGGGCGGTGAGGCGCTCGCATTCGGCAGCAACAATTGGGCCGTCGCGCCCGCGCGTACGGCGAGCAAGGCGGCGGTGGTGGTGAACGACCCCCATCTGGATGCTCGTGCCTTGCCCGGACCGTGGCATCCGGTCGGCCTTCATGCGCCCGGCATTCGCGCAATCGGGGTGTCCTTGCCGGGGATTCCGGGCCTGCTCGTCGGGCGCAACGAACACGTCGGCTTTGGCGTGACCAATGCCTATGGCGATAGCCAGGACCTGTTTATCGAGCGCGAGGCGCCAGGGGGCGCCAGCCACTATCTCGAAGGCGAGGAGGCCATCGCCTTCGGCGTGATCGAAGAGACGATCCGGGTGCGCGATCCGCAGGCGCCCACCGGCTTCCGCACCGAGACCCTGGTGGTGCGCACCACCAAGCGCGGCCCTGTGGTTGCCGAGGGACTTGCCGGAGGACGGCTGTTGAGCCTGCGCACGGCGGCTGCCGAACTGCCCGGCGGCGGCTTGGGCTTCGATGGGCTGCTGACCGCGCGCACCGCCGCCGACGTCGATAATGCGGTGCAGGCGATGGATGTCCTCTATTTCAACTATGTGTTCGGCGACAAGGAGGGTGTCGTGGGTCACCGTGCCAGTGGGCGGGTGCCGATCCGGCGAGCCGGACACGGCAGCTTTCCGACAGAGGCCGGGCCGCAGGACGATTGGATCGGCATGATCCCACCAGACCGAATGCCGGGGCAGCGCGCGCCCGAACGCGGCTGGGTGGGCACCGCCAATCATGACACCCGGCCCGATGATCTGGAGCTCTACTACACCAGCTATGCCGCGCCCGATTACCGCTACCGGCGCATGATCGAGGTGCTGGATCAAGCGCAGAACATGACCACCGCCGACCAATCGGCGCTGATGCTCGATACCAAGAACCTGCAAGCGCCAAGCCTGCTGCCTGCTTTGGTGGCGACACTGAGCGCAAGCCGGGACCATGCCGATCTGGCGGCGGTGCTGCGGAGCTGGGACGGGCACGACGACGCCGAGGCGCCGGCGCCGCTGATCTATCAGCGCCTCTATCAGCAGATCGCCTACGAAACCTTTGTCGACGACATGGGCGAGGATCTGGCCAAGGATTATCTCAAGCAGTGGTACGTGTGGCAGGAGCGGTTCGACCGGTTGATCGCCACGCCCGATTCTGCGTGGTTCGATGACAGCCGCACCGCCGAGCGCGAAACCTTGCCCGATCTGATCATGCGTTCGGCCGCCACCGTGCGCGAGGCGCTCACCGCGCGCCACGGCGATGATCCGGCGCAATGGACCTGGGGCAGCGAGCACCGCATCGCCTTCTTCAGCCTGCTGCGGCCAAGCGGTCCGCAGCGAGATGCCTTCGGCTTTGCCGAACGTGGGATGAGTGGCTCGGGCGAGACCCTGATGCGCGCCCGCACCGGTTTCATGAGCGAGCCGGTCGAATTCTTCGCCTCGATGCGGTTCGTGGCTGACCTCGGCGATCCCGACAGGGTCGAGGCGGTGCTGGCTGGCGGCGCGGTCGATCGCCAGTTCCACCCGCACCAGAAAGACCAATTGCCGATCTGGACCGAAGGCAAGCTGACCGATTGGTGGCTGGCGGCTGAAAACGTGAAGGCCAATGCCGTTGCGATGCAGACCCTGACGCCGGGGAAATAGCGTCAGGCGCTCGCCACCCAGCCGCGCCAGGTGAAGGCTGCATAAAACAATTCGACATTGCTGAATCCGGCTTCGGTAAGGCAATCCTCGTCCTGTTGCGGGGTGAGCGCGGGCAGGTGCTGCGATACGCCCGCCGTCGCCGCCTCGACCATGGCCGGATCGGCACCGGACGCCAACGCATAGGCCGCATAGCGCGCAATCCAGCGCGACCGCGCAGGCTCGGCCTGGGGGAAACTCGAATGTGCCGTGACGAGCGGGGCGCCCGGCTTCATGCGGCGGCGCATCTCGGCCAAGGTCCGAACTCGCTCGCCCCGATCGATAAAGTGCAGAGTCAGCAAGCAAAGGGCCGCGTCGAACGGTCCAGCGGGTGCGTCATCGATGTACCCCTCCACCAATTCGGCCCGCTGTGCTGCCGCGCCCAGCGTGGCGCGCGCAAGGTCGAGCATCGGGGCGGCCGGATCAACCCCGGTGAAGCGCCAGAAAGGCTGCACTTCTGCCAGCGCCTTCAGCTCTAGTCCGCCGCCAGCGCCGAGCACCAGCACATGGCCATCGTCAGGCATTCGTTCTGCCAGCAGGATCGCTGCCATGCGGTGCAGTGCGTCAAGACCGGGTGTGAAGCGGCGCGGACCCTCGGCATAGTCGGCGACCCGGTCGCGGTCGGCAAATAGCTTGAGAAAGTCGTTAGGAGCGTCTGTCACGGTATGGCCTACGGTTCTGGGTAGCGGCGTCTGCCAAAGAGGGTTCGTTCATGGAACCGAAAGGGGCGCCATCGTCGGCCTACATAGTGGACGCCACCATGGATGCATAATCGTGCGCGTTCGCGGGTTTAGGATTGGACCGGGCCGACAGGTCCTTCTGTGCATATTCGACAATGCCCGGCACGTGGTCAGCGGTGACGCCCAGCGCCGCAAGGCCGGAAGGCATCCCGATCCGCTGGTTCATCGCTGCCACCGCATCGGCCAGATCCGCTCCTGCGCTAAGGCCCATCGCTTCGCGCAGCCGGGCATATTTCTCGGCGCAGGCATCAGCGTTGAAGCGCAGCACCGTGGGCAGGAACAGCGCATTGAGGGTACCGTGGTGGAGCCGCAGCGCCTCGATCCGCCCGGCAGCGTGGCTCATCGCATGGACCGCGCCGAGCCCCTTGACGAAGGCATAGGCGCCCTCGGTCGAGGCCATCATCATCTCCCAGCGCGCCTCCCGGTCCGACCCGTCGGCCACTGCCCGCTCGATATGGCGCCAGCCCCGGCGCAGCCCATCGAGCGCCACGCCCTCGGCAGGCGGGTTGACGATGGGGGTGAGGAAGGCTTCGATGCAGTGGGTGATCGCATCCATCCCGGTCGCCGCTGTCAGCATCGTGTTCAGGCCAAGCGTGAGGTCAGGGTCGCAGATCGCCACCTTGGGGATGAACAGCGGGCTGGCGAAGGTCAGTTTGCGGCCATCCTCCATGATGATGACAAAGCCGAGCGACACTTCGCTGCCAGTGCCCGAGGTTGTGGGAATGGCGATCAGCGGGGCGATGTCGGTCGCCTTTCCGCTTCCTCCCGCGAGCGGGTCATATTGCGCCAACGGCCCTGCGCAGCGCGCCAGCAGCGCGACCGCCTTGCCGAGATCCATCGGCGAGCCGCCGCCAAGGCAGATCACGCCGTTGCACCCCTCGCTCTCGTAGAGCGCCAGAGCCGCCAGCACCGCCCGCTCGGTCGGGTTGCCGGGTGTCTCGTCATAGACCACCGCCGCCTCCACCGGGCCCAGCGCCTCGAGCACCTTGTCGAGCAGCCCTGCCGCGCGCACGCCCGCGTCGGTCGCGATCAGGGGCCGCGTGATGCCGAGCCGCGCCGCTTCGGGGCCAAGCTTGGCAATCGCGCCGAAATCGAAGTGATTGGTGGTAAGATAAGTCAGCAGCGCCACTGTAGGGTTCCCGGTGTCAGATGAGAGTGGGATTGGGCAGGCCTCGATAGACCGTCCCGGCATCGAAGGCAGCCTCGTCTTCGATCCGCCGCAGCCGCACGATCCCATCGGCGGCCAGCGCATCGCGGTCAACCGCGCGGTAGAAGCATGAATAGAAGCCGACATGGCACGATCCCGGCCCTTCCAGCGCCACGCGGGCGAGCAGGCAGTCCTGATCGTCATCGACCCGCAGTTCGACCAGCCGATGCACGAAGCCGCTGTGTTCGCCCTTGCGCCACAGCGCCTGACGGGTGCGCGAGAAGTAATGCACCTCGCCGGTCGCCAGCGTGAGGCGCAGCGCCTCGGGGCTCATGTGGCCGAGCATCAGCACGTCCCCCGATTCCGCTTCGCAGGTGATCACCGGGATCAGTCCGTCAGCATCGAAGCGGGGCGCAAGCTCCTGACCCAATTCGATCATTTCGACGCTGACGCGCTCGGCAAAGCGCAAGGTCTCGGAGTTCAGGCTCTGGCCCATGTGGTGGTATCTCCATTGTCGGCAAGGGTGACGCCCAATTCGCCAAGGCGCGCGCGGATCGCATCCGCCTGCGCCCAATCGCGCTGCTCGCGGGCAGCGTGGCGGGCATGGATGAGGGTTTCGATTTCGGCGCGGTCGTCGGCAGTGATGTCACCCGCCATGCGCGCGCGCTGGGTGTGCCAGAGTTCGGGCGCATTGAGCAGGCCGAGCATTCCTCCGCTCTCGCGCAATGCGGCCTGCAACTGGCGACGGCGCATCGGATCGCTCGCCCCGCGCAGTTCTCCGGCGATCTGCGCCAGCGCCGCCAGAGCCTTCGGACAGCACAAATCATCGGCGAGTGCGTTGTCGACCGCGGCGAGATCAGCCGGATCGGCGGGGGTGTCATCCGCATCGACCAGCAAGGCATAGAGCCGATCGAGCGTGGTAATTGCTCGCTCGGCCGCGCTAGCCGACCAATCTACTGGCTGGCGATAATTCGCCGACAGCAGCACCAGCCGCAGCGCCTCGCCCGGATAGCGGTCAAGCGCCTCGCGCACGGTCAGCATATTGCCCGCAGACTTGGCCATCTTCTGGCCTTCGACCGTCACCATCCCGTTGTGCATCCACATGCCTGCATAGCACGCCCCGTCATGCGCTGCGGTGCCTTGCGCGATTTCATTCTCATGGTGCGGAAAGATAAGGTCTGCCCCACCGCCGTGAATATCGATCGATTGGCCCAGATGCGTCTCGATCATCGCCGAACATTCGATATGCCAGCCCGGCCGCCCGCGACCCCACGGGCTGTCCCAGCCCGGCAGGTCGGGGGTGGAGGGCTTCCACAGCACGAAATCGGCCGGATGGCGCTTGAAGGGCGCAACCTCGATCCGTGCGCCCGCGATCATGTCTTCAATCGAGCGGCCCGACAGGCGGCCATATTCGGCAAAAGAGGGAACGTGGAACAGCACGTGGCCCTCGGCCGCATAGG
>ERZ1066121.1736-NODE-1736-length-15051-cov-5.802747_pt1 | contig 15051 bp, 17 predicted proteins | sample MGYA00382768_ERZ1066121 | MGnify/ENA primary metagenome ERZ1066121 (study PRJEB33369, sample SAMEA5778351) | biofilm metagenome | biome: Industrial cooling water; feature: Water cooling tower basin; material: Biofilm | place: United Arab Emirates | collected... | reverse complement strand
GATCGGACATCGGTGTGCCTGGGAGGGATGCGGGAGCGGGTGAGCCGCTATTATCCGCGAACCGGCCTCACGTTTCACGGCGACTTCGGCACTTGTGGCCGCGACGATCCGGTGGCAGAATGTCTCAATCCAGGCTGTTATCAGCCAATTGAGAGGACGGGACATGCCGGCCACGTTTGCATCGTTGGGTCTCGGCGAGATGACGGCCGAGGAAAAGCTGGAACTCGTCGGCAACCTCTGGGACGACCTGTTCGCATCCAGCCCACCGGGCGGCTTGCTCAGCGATGCCCTGCGCGACGAACTTCGCCGTCGGCAAGCCGATGCGATTGCAGACCCGAATGATTGGATTTCGTGGGAAGAAGCCCAGGCCGCCACGCTTCGGAGGTTGCAAGGTTGAGCCGGGCTATTCGACTTCGTCGTCTCGCACAGTCGGAATACGATCAGTCAGCGGATTGGTACGAAGCCAGGCAGAAAGGGCTCGGTGTCCGCTTCGTCGCTGCCGTGAACCGTGTTCTCGACTCAATTGCGAGCGATCCCGAACGCTGGCCGGAAGTCGAACCGGGCATTCGTGAGGCGTGCGTTCGACGGTGGCCGTTCTGCGTCTACTTCGAGACCCATTCTGACCACGTACTCGTTCTCGCGATATTTCACACCTCTCGCGATCCGACGGAATGGCGAAACCGGATCACTTGAAAGAGCCAGCGAACCTGCCGGGCGTCGGCGGAGTCCGTTCGGCATGATGACGTTCTCCCTGGGCACCGGGAAAGTTCACAGCCTCGCGTTCTCCCCGACCGGCGACCGGCTGGCAGTGGGGATCGCGAACCGCGATGTCGTGCTCGTCGGGTGGCCGAACACGGACAGCCGGTTGGAGCTGACCCGCCGGCCGCGAGTGGAGGCGGCCGTGAAAAGCATTGCGTTTTCGCCGGACGGCAAGGAACTGGCGGGCGTTTATTCGCAGCAAGACGTCGCAATCTGGGAGATCGGCCACTGGGCGGTACCGCACAAAGTTTGGAACGAGGGGGCACGGGCGACCGAGGTGATCGGCGTCTGGTACGACACGGCACGGAATAGCTGGGTCACTTGCGGCCGTCAGAGACACGCTACGTGGCTTCGCTGGCGCTTGCGGGCACTCTCGGACCATCACCCATTTGCTCGATTCCCCGACCGCACGCGAGTCGACAGAACTTGGTTGCTGCCGAATGGCGACATTCTCACTCGCGTTGAAGACGAATTGATGAGATGGGAAGCCCCACCGATCCCCCAGGAGACCGCTCCTCCTGCCATGACTTTGTGGCAACGGATCGGGGCACGAGTTCTTGGAGTGAGTTCTCCGACACGTCGAACCGAGTCCGAGCTACAGCGGGCGGCCGTGTATCCGCTTAGACTTGTTCGTCCGACCTGCGCGTTTTGGCCCGACTATCGCACTGTGTTGACCCACGCGAAGGACGGCTTCCTCACCCGAATCGATGTCCAGACCGGTGAACTTCTCGAATGCTGGCGGTTTCCCATGAAGGTGATTTACTGCCTCGCGGTGTCACCGGACGGGACCGTCGCGGCGGCCGGGTCGAACCACGGCCGCGTGCTCGTCTGGGACTTGACGTGATGTCCCCGACAACACGTCACCCCGACAGCGGCATCACCAGGTACAGGTAGTTCTCCCCCACCCGGAAGACGGCGGGCTTCTGGCCGTCGGTCATTTCCAATACGGCCGTCGGCTCGCCGTCGATGGCGCGGAGCATCTCCGTCAGGTACGCCGGGTCGAACGCGATGTCCACCTCCGGGCCGTCGTACCCGACCAGCGGCATCACGACCTCGCTGGACCCCGTCTCCGGGCCGCGGGCGGTCAGCGTCACCTGGCCGGGCTCGAAGCGGAAGTCGACGCGCTTGCTCTCGTCGTCGGTCATGATCGCCGCCTGCCGGACGCGGGCCAGGAACTCCGGCACGGAGATCGGCAGCTTCACCGCCAGCTTCTTCGGGATGATGTCCCGGTACGGCGGGAACCGCCCCTCGACGAGCTTCGTGTGGATCAGCGCCCGTTCCGTCTGGAACAGCGCCTCGTTCGGCTTCAGCGCGATCCGGATGACCTCGCCGTCGTCGGTCAGGTTCCGTTCGAGCAGGGCGATCGCCTTCGACGGGATCAGGTGGGACGCGGTCTTGGCCTCCGGCTCGCCGTGGACTTCAGCGGGCGCTTCGGTCATCGCCAGCCGCTTCGTGTCCGTGGCGACGAGCCGGGCGACCATACCGTCGGCCTCCCACAGCACGCCGGTGACGGCCCAGCGGGTGCTTTCCTTCTTCTCGGCGGCGAAGGCGGTGCGCTTCAGCAGCGTCCGCAACACGCCGGCCGTCAGTTCGTGGTACCGGCCGCCCGGCTCGAAGGTGGAGACGTCCGGGAACTCGTCGGGCGGGAGGTTCGGGAGTTCGTACCGGCCGGTGGTCAGGCGGATGGTGGTCGTGTCGGCGGTCGCGTCGAGGCTGATCTCGTCGTCGGCGGTTTCGCGGAGGATGGAGACGAGCCGGCCGGGGGGGATGATGGCGGCCCCGGCGCGGGCGACCTTCACGCCGCGGAGTTCGTACCGGATGCCGACCTCCATGTCCGTGGCCATCAGGGTGAGCGCGTCGTCGTGGGCGACCGCCTTGAGGTTGGCGAGGACCGGCCGGGTCGTCCGCGGGGCGACGGCCGCGCCGACGATCTGGCAGGCGGCGAGCAGGCTGTCGCGGGAGCAGGTGATCTTCATGGGGTCGCGTCCGGGGCTTCGATGCTCTTCCTAAGTATCTGGTTAATGGAAAACATGTCAGCAGTAGTATGGCGGATCGGGTCCGTGTCGGGCGACGGCAGTTCGCGGAAGATTCCCGCTTATTTCCCCGGCGAATCCGGTTGTCCGGGGGCTGTGGAAAACCCGTCAACAACCCGTCGGCGAAGTGGCGCGCCGTGCAGCTGAGTTCGGGCGGTTCCGACAGCCGCCGGGAAGGGGCCGAGTGCGCGCCAACCAGCTCCACTTCGTCGACGAGTTATTGACGGGTTTTCCACAGGGTTGCCGCAACGCGACTTCCAACGGTTAGCCGCGAGGCGCAGCCGAGCGCGGAGGCTTCCGCCCAGGGGTGAAATCGTCGAATGGATGAAGCGCCCGCGCTCGGCTCCGCCTCGCGGCTAAACGGTCGGCTTCTTGCGCGCCGCCAGCATGTTGCAGAAGAGCGCCCCCTGGCCCTTCGCGTCGTCGAGCGCCACGTGGGTGTGCGGCAGGTCGTCGAACCACGCCCGCGGCATGTTCCGCTTGACCGACGCCCGGTACTCGGTGCCGAGCACGGCCATCGCGTAGGTCTTGATGTCCAGGGCCGAGTGCGAGAACGGGCTCTCGCCGGCGAACCGGATGAGATACCAGTACACGAACAGGAAGTCGTAGGCCGCCGGGTACCCCACGAAGACCGGCTTGCCGGGGAGCGACTTCACCCACCGAACGTACTCCGGCATGACGGCGGCCGGGTCGCGGGGGTCGGACCGGCACGCCGCCCACGCCTCCGGTTGGGTTTGCCACCAGTTCATCGTCTTCGGGTCGCCGACCGCCCCCGGCAGCACCTCCAGGTTCGCCTCGAACGTGCCGACCAGCGTCTTGTCGGCGAGGTACGCGGCCGACGCGAAGCTGAGCATCGAGTGCGGGCCGGGGATCGGGCCGTCCGCCTCCACGTCCGTGCTGACGTAGACCTCTGCCATCGGCGCTCCCTCGGGCGTGTATGTGACTGCGAAGGCCAGTGTTACGCTGAAACTGTCGGGCCAATCTTCCCTATCAACCCTACGAGTGTCTCACGAGTCCCGGCCCACAGGTGAAGTCTGATTTCGACCGGATCATCTCCAAACTCGGCATCGCAAGCTTGAAGACACTCCCAAATCAAGGAGCGTTCTCCGTCCGACACATCGATGGAATGCAATGGACTCGGACTGTGATCTCTCTCGCATCTCAGTTTTGCCCGAAGTGCATCGAGAATTGCGACATCGTTTCCGGAAAGCACCCGCTTGGAAAACTTGTGAAAGGGCCTGCCCGTGAATGCGAGTATTGCCCCCAACATCATCGTGATCTCGTCTGAAGTAATCTTGATGATCATGGCAACTCACCGGATCGGTTTTGTAGGGTGGGTCAAGGGTTTCGCGCAGACCCACCGGTCCGGGCTGGTGGTCGTTGCCGTTTCGGTGGGTCAGCGCCGCAAAGCCGGCTCGACCCACCCTACACAATTCGCAGTTCTTCACCCCAGCTCCGCCCGCAGTTCGCGCACGGTGCGCTTCAGCTTGGCGTCCGCCTTCAGGTCCGCCTCGATCTTGCGGACGGCGTGGAGGACCGTCGAGTGGTCGCGGCCGAAGGCGGTGCCGATCTGGGGGTACGACAGCTTCGCGATCAGCCGGGCGAGGTACATCGCGACGTGCCGGGGGAGCAACACCTCGCGCTGCCGGCACGGGCCGAGCACGTCTTTCGGCTTCACCCCGTAGACGGTGGCCACCCGTGCGACGATGCGTTCGACGGGGTTTTCGGGCGTGTCGCCGTCGGACAGAATCTTCTGGACCGCGGCGAGGTCGAGGGTGCCGGCGAAGTCGCGGGTCAGGTGGTGGAGGCGTTCGATCGCGCCGGCCAGGGGTCGCGCCCCGCCGCCGGTGGACTGGGACGCCAGCCAGTCGAGGGCGTCCGGGGTCAGCGGCAGGTTGCGCTTCCCGGCGAGCCGGTCGAGCAGCGTTCGCCGGGCGAGCGGGGTCAGCGGCTCCAGTTGCACGACGAGCCCGGCCGCGAGGCGGGACGTGAGCCGGTGCGGGAGCTTGGTCAACCCCGCGGGTCCGGCCGACGCCGTCACGACGGTGGGCTTCCGGCGGGACGCCCGCGCGTCCAGCAGCCGGCACACGCGGTCGGCGGCCTTCGCGGGCAGGTGTTGCAGGTCCTCGATCGCGAGCAGGTCCACGTCGCGGAGCTCGGCGAAGTCGTCGTCCTCGGGGGTTTCCCAGGCGGCCCGGTGGAGGTCGCGGGCGGCCACGACCCGGGCGGTGACGGCGTCCGGGCTGTCGACGACGGCGTGGATCAGGTTCTGGACGAGGTGCGACTTCCCGGTCCCCGGCCGGCCGTGAATGACGAGCGGGCTCGGCGGCAGGGCGAACCCCCGCTGGGTGACGGCCCGCGCCAGCCGCCGGGCGGCCCGCACCGCGGAGTCGTTCTCCGGCAGCGACACGAACTCGCCCCAGACCGCGGGCGCGGCACCGACCCCGGACTCGGAAGGGGGTGGAGGCATGGTCCGAATAGTATCAAAGCGTGGGGGGCGGGAGAAGGCCGGTGACGCCGCGCCGACTTGACAGGCTTCGCCGACGAACTAACATGACCGTCTTCACACGGACGAAGTCGGTTTGACCCCGAGACAGACATGGCCGTACCCAAGCGACGAACCTCGAAGTCCCGCAAGGGGACGCGCCGCGCCCACCACTTCAAGACGCCGGTCGGCGTGCAGTACTGCGCCCGGTGCAACGAGCCGGTGCTGCCGCACCGCGTGTGCCCGAACTGCGGGTTCTACCAAGGCCGGGACGCCATCGCCATCGCGGACCCGGCGGAAGGAAAGTAACCCATGCGGATCGCGCTCGACGCGGCCGGGGGCGACCACGGCGTCGCCCCGAACGTGGCCGGAGCCCTCCGCGCCGTCGCCGCCGCCCCGGACCTGACCGTCGTCCTCGTCGGCGACTCCGCCCAGATTACTCCCCTCTTGCCCGGCGGCACCCTCCCGGACCGGATCGAAGTCTTCCACTGCGCCGACGCCGTCGGCATGCACGAGAAGCCGACCGAGGCGCTCCGCAAGAAGCCGGACAACTCCATCTCGCGGTGCTGGCAGCTCGTCGCCGGCAAGTCCGTGGACGGCCTCGTGTCCGCGGGGAACACGGGGGCCGTCGTCGCCGGCGGGCTGTTCACCCGGAAGTTCCTGAAGGGCGTCCGCAAGCCCGGCATCGCCGCCGTGATGCCGACCGCCAAGGGCCGGTGCGTGATCCTCGACGTGGGGGCGAACGTCTTCCCGAAGGCGACGCACCTGCTGCAGTACGGGATCATGGGCGGCGTCTACGCGCGGCACATCCTCGGCGTCGAGGCCCCGAAGATCGGCCTGATGAACGTCGGCGAGGAGGAGGGGAAGGGGCACGACCTCGTTCAGGAGACCTACACCCTCTTCCGCAACAGCCCGCTGAAGGACCGGTTCGTCGGCAACGTCGAGGGCCGGGACGTCCACAAGGGCGGCGTCGACGTGATCGTGACGGACGGGTTCGTCGGCAACGTGCTCCTCAAGCACGCGGAAGGCGTGTTCGAGTTCGTGATGGGCATGGTGGCGAAGGACGTGGTCGGGGCACTGTCCGCCGAGAAGGGCGAGGCCGCCGCCGCGATCAAGAAGCTGATCGAGAAGTTCCACTACAGCGCCGCCGGCGGCGCACCCCTGCTCGGCATCGACGGCGTCTGCGTGATCTGCCACGGCTCCTCGGACGAGCGCGCCATCGCGAACGCGGTCGGTGCGGCGGCGCAAGAGGTCCGGGCGAAGCTGAACGAGCGCATCACGGAGGAGTTGGCCGCACTGCCGACGGCGGGCGAGGAGTGAGTTCTCACACGGCAGGGGTGTCACCGTGGCGAAGGGGCTCAAGTCGCTGAAGGTGAAGCCGTTCAATCGGGAGCGAGTGCCGAACGACTATCCGAGCGGCGACCTTCCCTGGCAGACCTACCACACCGTTCGCAACGCCCTCGTTCAGACCTGTCGCCGCTACGGCCCGACCGGGCCGATGGGCGTCATCAAGATCGTGGAAGGCGTTGCCAACCCTCTGATGATGTTGGCCGATGACAGGGATTTCTGGGAGGCCGGGGATCCCGACCCGACCTATTTCGTTCTCGACAGTCAACCCAACAACGAGCGATACTGTTACGCCGAGTTGTACGGTCGCGACCCCTTCAATGCCGGGTGGTTGCTCTCGGTCACCGAGGTCTTGCGGGAGTTCGACGGGTGGGGGCGGGGGGTCAGCAATGTCCCGGACAGCTATGTCTTGATCTTCGGGGACCGGCTTTTGGTCAACGGCCGGTTGGCCAAGTGCCGTTCGGCCAGCGAAGTGGTCGAGGAGGCTTCGCGGTTGCTCCGCTGTGGCGGAAAGAAATGGTGGCAGTTCTGGCGGTGATCATGGCCCGGCTCGTCGTGCAGCACTGCATCCTCGCGACGACCGTGCGGCAGTACGGCAGCCGGCCGACTTCGGATTTGCTCGGGGTGGATTACTTCGTTCCCGTTCCGGCGGACACCGAGTTTCCTCGCCTCGCGGGTCGGATGGAACTTTTTCTGCGGTTCTTCTCCACCGGCTTACGGGTGCCGACGCGGGTGATGATTACGGTTTCGCACCTCGATGCAGACCACAACGAACTCGCACTGATCTACCGCCATCGGCTAGAATTACCTGGGACGTCCACGCCCGAGCCGCGGGTTCACGACCGCACCGTGAAGCTCGCCAACCTGAGCTTTCCCGGCACCGGGTTGTATTGCGTTCGCGTTCTTCGTCGTGCCCGGCGAGCGTGGGACTACCGTCGGGCATGGAAGATCGCAAAGGTCGAATACTTCTCTGTCCAGAGGGTGTGATGCAACACCACCGCCACCCTCCCCTTCCGACCAGTCCGGTCGCTTACGACTTTCAATACATCGAAGGCGTGAACGAACTGTCCGCCCCGATTCCCGCTCGCCGACCGCGTTCTAATTCCTCCGACCCCCAGACCAGGACCGTCCGCGTGAGCACTGCCTTCCTCTTCCCCGGCCAGGGTGCCCAGACCGTCGGCATGGCCGGCGACCTCGTCGCGAAGTCGCCCGTCGCGAAGAAGCTCTTCGACGACGCGGCCGGAATCCTCGGGTACGACCTGCTCGACCTCTGCGTCCGCGGCCCGGCCGAGCGGTTGAACGCGACGGATGTGAGCCAGCCGGCCATCTTCGTCGCCAGCCTCGCGGCCCTCGAAACGCTGCGAACCGCGGAGCCCGACGCCTTCGCCGACGTGACCGCGACCGCCGGCCTGAGCCTCGGCGAGTACACCGCCCTCGCGTTCGCCGGGGCCATTTCCTTCGCGGACGGGTTGAAAGTGGTGCAAGCCCGCGGCCGGGCGATGCAGGCGGCCGCCGACGCCAACCCCGGCGCGATGGCCAGCCTGCTCGGCGGCGATTTGGCGGGGGTCGAAGCCCTCGTCGCGGAGGCACGCTCGAAGGGGAAGCTCGAAGTCGCGAACCTGCTCTGCCCCGGAAACACCGCGATTTCCGGGTCGGTCGCCGCGATCGACGAGGCGTGCAAACTCGCCGAAGGGAAGAGCTTCAAGGCGGTCCGGCTCGCGGTGGCGGGTGCCTTCCACACGGACCTGATGCGGCCCGCCGACGAGCACCTCGGGGCGGCCCTCGCGGGAATCGAGATCAAGCCGCCGAGCATCCCCGTGTGGTCGAACGTGGACGCGAAGCCGCACACCGACCCGGCCGAGATCCGCGGGTTGCTGGTGAAGCAAGTCCTCTCGCCGGTGCGGTGGGAAGAAACCATCCGCGGCTTGATGGAGTCCGGCGTCGCCCGCTTCTACGAGATCGGCCCCGGCCGGGTACTCGCGGGCCTGCTGAAGCGCGTCAACCGCAAGGCGGACATCCGCAACGCGCAGGCGTGACGGGTCGATCCCACGGGCGAGCGGCGGGGCGTCCGCCCGCCGCGGTCGGGATTGCGGGTGCCGCGGCGGGCGGACGCCCCGCCGCTCGCCGGACCGGGCGACTCGAAACGCAGGTCGCCTTTCCTTTTCCGGGGGCGGTCAGTAGATTTGACTCCTGCCCCGGAACTTGCCGAGACCCCCTGGGTTCGGCCCGGCGGATACTATCGTTGCGGGAGGGTCGTCGCGTGTCCGTGGAAAGTCGCGTCATCGATATCGTGTGCGAACACCTCGCCGTCAACAAGGAGCAGGTCACGCGCAGTACCAGCTTCGTCGAAGACATCGGCGCGGACTCGCTGGACATCGTCGAGCTGGTCATGGAACTCGAGGAAGAGTTCGACATCCAGATTCCCGACGACCAGGCCGAGAAGATCAAGACGGTCGGCGAGGCCGTCGACTACATCGAGCTCAAGCTGAAAGAGAAGGGCGGCGAAGGCGGGGCCAAGGCGTAATGAACCGTCGCGTCGTCGTCACCGGGCTGGGCACCGTCAACCCCCTTGCGCACAGCGTCCCCGCTTTTTGGGACGGCTTGCTCGCGGGGCGGAGCGGCATCGGAACGATCACCCTCTTCGACACCGCCGCCTTCAAGGTCCACTTCGGCGGGCAGGTCCGCGACTTCCAGCCCGAAGCGATCATGGACGCGCGGGCCGCCCGGCGGCTCGACCGGTTCGCGCAACTCGCGATGGTCGCCGCCGAGCAAGCCGTCAAGGACTGCGGCCTGGACCTGACGAAGCTCGACCCGTTCAAAGCGGGTTGCATCATCGGCAGCGGGATCGGCGGGCTCCACGAGTTCGAGGACGGCCACACGATCTACCGCGACCGCGGGCCGTCCCGGCTCGGGCCGCTGCTCATCGCGAAGATGATCGCGAACGCCGCCAGCGGGAACATTTCCATCAAGTACGGCCTCCGCGGCCCGAACACCACCGTCAGCACCGCGTGCTCGTCCGCCGCCCACGCGATGGGCGACGCCTTCCGCCAGATTTCTGCCGGCTTCGCCGACGTGATCGTCAGCCGCGAGGCCGAGGCCGCCATCACCCCGATGGGCCTCGGCGGGTTCATCGCGTGCAAGGCGCTCTCGGACCGGAACGACGACCCCACAAAAGCCAGCCGGCCGTTCGACAAGGACCGCGACGGGTTCGTTCTCGCGGAAGGGGCCGGGATTCTCGTGCTCGAAGAGTACGAGCACGCCAAGGCCCGCGGCGCGAACGTCTACTGCGAAGTGCTCGCGTGCGGCAACACCGCGGACGCCTTCCACATCACGGCCCCGCACGAGGACGGCATCGGCGCGGCCGAGGCGATGCGGGCCGCCCTGCGGGAGGCGAAGTGGAACGCGGCCGACGTGGACTACATCAACGCCCACGGCACCAGCACCCCGCTCGGCGACGCCGCCGAGACGAAGGCCGTCAAGCAGGCCCTCGGCGACCACGCCCGCAAGGTGATGATCTCCAGCACGAAGAGCATGGTCGGCCACCTGCTCGGGGCCAGCGGCGGCGTCGAGGCGATCGCCTGCGCCCTCAGCCTCCGGCACGGCGTCATCCACCCGACGATCAACCTCGACACCCCGGACCCGGACTGCGACCTGGACTACGTCCCGAACACGGCCCGCGAGGTCCGGGTGAAGCGGATCCTGTCCAACAGCTTCGGCTTCGGCGGGCACAACTGCTCGCTCGCCCTCGGGGCGGTGTGACCCCCCACGTGGGCGAGCTGCGGACGCCTGGACACGTCACACTTGAGCAACGGTCCAGTTCCAGCAGCGTGTTTTGACTTGTGGCACCGGCCAGAGGCCGGTGCCACAAGTCAAAAAGCCCCGACAGAAAACACGGTGTCGATACCGGACCGCTCCTCAGAAGTCCCCGGCCACCTCGTTCCCCGCGCGGGTCGAGGCGTTCCGCCACAGGTCCGCGGGGATGGCGTCGCGGATGAACCGGACGCTGCCGTCGCACAGCACCACGTTGACGCCGCCGCCGTGCTGGCTCCTGGCCCCGAAGAACCCGCGGCCGTGCGCGCCGCAGTCCGGGAGCGGGTCGTTCGGCTGCAGGGCGGTGCCGAACACGACGTTCCAGTCGCGGCCGCCCCAGAACCAGGTGCTGCCGCGGTTCCCGGTCCACGTCCGGCTGCCGGTGTCGCACTCGCTCGGCCGGGCGACGACCAGCGGCCCGGTCGGGCTGCCGGCCCGCCACCCGCCGACGTTTCCGGGTCCGGTGATCGAGCCCGCGGCGAACGCCGTCGTGTTCAGCCCGACGTAGTGGCGGACCGGCAGCCCCGGCGGCGGGGTCGCCCCCGTCACGTTCGCCCCGCCCGGCCCGATCAGGCACTCGGACGCCATGATCGTGTTCGACGACCCGTCCGGCACGTCGCGGAACGTGTTGCGCGAGCCGTACCAGTACATGCCGTCGGTCGGCAGCTGGCTGTCGTAGTACGCGTAGCGCGGGCTTCCTGCGGAGGCGGCCCCGGTGCCCACGTTGAAGACGTAGTTCGTGGCGGCGAGGTCGAACGTCGGCCCGCCCGATACCGGCGTAGCCGTGCCGCGGTAGGGGGCGGATTCGGCCACCGTCGTGATCGGGTTCTGGCCGTCGCTCGGGCACAGGTAAAGCGTCACCTTCGTGGCCGCCGCCGCGTCGTGGACCGGGTTGACGATCCCGCGGAAGAACTGCGGCCCGAGCACCGCATCCCGGTTGAAGTCGATCAGGTTCTGCAACCCGGCTTGCTCGATGTACGGGAGCACGCTCGCCAGCGGGCCGAACGCCTTCGCCTGCCCGATGGTGCCGGTGGCGTCCCCGCCGAGGCCGGGGAAGTAGCCCTTCGCGCTCTCGTGGTTGTGCATCCCGAGCGCGATCTGCTTCAGGTTGTTCTGGCACTTCGCCCGGGCGGCCGCCTCCCGCACCTTCTGCACCGCGGGAAGTAGCAGCCCGATCAGCACCGCGATGATCGCGACGACGACCAGCAGTTCGATCAGGGTGAAGCCGAATCGCCGCGACGCGGAGCGGAGCGCGGGGCGGGTGTCGGGCGAATATCGTGGACGCGACACGGGACTCTCCGGTGTAAGTGACTTGTTCGGCGACTCGTCGTCGAGCCGGGCGCGACGCCCTCCGCAGCCGCGAAGGAGCGGCGGCTCAAGCAGGGTTGTGTGCGAAGCGATTTGGCCCCGGGTGCTCCGGCGTCCTTGCGGACGCGGTTCTCCCGGGGGGTCAGACCCGTCGCGGCGGCGGGTCGGTCGGCGGGGTGGGGACGGATTCGGACGCGAGGTCGAACCGCGCGAACCGCGGCGGGGCGGACGGGGTCGACAGGACGAGGCACGCTTCACCCGGCGGAATCGCGGGCTCGGCGGTCAGCAACCCGGCGGGGCCGTGCGACTGGCCCTGGCACCCCGTCGGCACCCAGGCGGGGACGAACGTCAGCCGGGGTTCGGTCGGCGGCTTCGGCTTGCTGCAACAGGTCGGGACCGTGCTCCGCTTCGCGTCGCGGCTACACGTTTGGTTCTTGGACTTCCCGCAGCCGCAACCGGGGAGCACGCTCGCCGCACAGCAGCACGGCCCGGTTTCGCAGGGCTTCGGTACGTTCCGGTCGGCGGACGCCCTCGGGGGGACCGGCAGCCCGATGCCGACAAGGACGTGCGCGACGGCGAGCAGCCCGGCCAGGAACCGGGGGGCGGCGGAGCGGATTCGGGTCCGGAGGTGCCGCATCGGGGGAGGTCGATCGGGGTGAGGTTCGGCATTCACACGGTATTCGAGCGGCGGACTGCAGACAAGCGCCGACCGCACTTTTCGGCGCGGCCGGCACAACCGGTCGGGGACCCCGGTCGGTCGGCGAACCCGGGGCGACTCGGGCCTTTGCGGTGTCTCGGAGGTTTCGCGAATTCGGGTCAAGTGCGGACTTGGCACGGGCCGATGCGTTCTAGAGAACCTGCCCAAACCGGGTCGACACGGGAATCTGAGGCGACCTTCCGGCCGCCGCCGTGACACCTTGCCCCTCCCAACCTGGAGTTCCGCACCGTGAACCGCACCAAAATTCTGATCGGCCTCCTGTGCGCCGGCCTCGTCGCCCTCGGGTGTGCCAAGCCGGCGGCGTCGGTCGGGCCGAAGACGGACGGCGACAAGTTCAAGGCCCTGGAGGCCCGCGTCGCGAAGCTGGAGGAAGACCTGCGGTCCGCCACCGCCGAGCGGGACGGGGCCGTCGCCCGGGCGGCGAGCTTCGAGCAGAAGTGGAAGGCCGAGGCGTCGCGGGCGATCGTGTTCGAGAAGGAGCGGGACGCGGCCCGGCACGCGCTGATCGCCCGGACGACGGAACGGGACACGCTCCAGGTCCAGTTCGACGGGTTCCGCAAGAACCTGAAGGACCTCATCGGCCAGGCGGAAACCGCGGCCCGGCCGACGCCCCTCACCCAGCCCGGTTCGCCGGCGAACGTGCTGCCGAACCCGCCGGGGCTGTAACGCCGGCCGGCGTGCGGGTCACTTCTTCCCCTTCTTCGCGACCGGGGCCGCCGGCGGTTCGATCTTCAGGTCGTACTGCGTCGGCCCCGGCGTCTCGACCACTTCCACCGCCAGCCCGGCCGCGTCCGGGTTCGTGTACTTCTCGTGGCCGATCCAGGTGAACCGGTACGGGTCGTCCGGGTGGACCCGCTCGGCGGCGCTGACGGCGACCTTGTACCAGCCGGCGGTCGCCCCCGGTTTCGGGCCGGACGCGAGGGCGTAGGTGCCGTCCGCCTTCAGTTCGCCGATCGGCAGGTCGAGGGACGTGTTCCCCCGGGCCGCGTCCGGGTAGAAGGTCACGGTGCCGGCGTGGACGGGCTTGCCGTCGGGCAGCGTCACCTTCCCGCGGACGGGGTACAGCTTCGGGCCGGACTCGCAGCCGAGGAGGCAGACGAGGGCGACGGCCCCCAGGACCAGCGGGCGCATCCGGGAACCTCCGGCGGGGGAGAGCGTCAGTCGGAGTTCGTGTCGACTTCGTTGCCGTTGCGGCTGGCGAGGTTGCGGTAGACCTGCAGCGGGATCGAGTCGCGGACGAACCGGACGGACCCGTCCGCCATCGCGAACCCGAGGCCGGACGTGTGCCGGCTGCGGAACGAGTAGCGCTGCGTCCAGTCGCCGGGGCCGGTGCCGGCCGGGAGGATCGTGATGGCAGTGTTCGGCGGGATGGCGCAGGTGGCGTTCGCGCCGTTCGGGTGGGCCCACGAGTTGTAGGTGGTCACTTCCGCGACGTCTTCGCCGATCATAAACGTGTTGCTGGTGCCGTCGGTGACGGCCGTGAGGGGCATCTTCCCGGACCGCACGTCGGCCCGCCAGAAGATGCCGTTGCCCCACTCCAGGCCGTTGCGGTCGCGGGGCGTGGAGGTGCCGCCGGTCGGGTTCGCGTACGGGGTGCTGACGGCCGCGTCGCTGGACGACGGGGTCGCCTCGCTGTAGAAGTCGGTCCCCCAGTTGTTGCCGCTCACGCCCTTGTAACTGGTGACGGCCGACGGCGCGGTCCCGAAGTCGTTCGCTCCGGTGCGGACACGCGGGTTCGTCGTGTCGCTCGGGCACTTCAGCACCTTCAACTCCGCCTGGACCGCGGCGGCGGCGGCCGCCGCGTTCAGGTTCGCCGCCGGGATGTTGCCGGACTCCGCGAGCGGGCCTTGCTCGAAGTACGGCAGCGACCGGGCGATCCAGCTCCACCGCGGCGCGCCGGTGCCGCAGCACCCGGTGCCGTTCCCGTGGGACTCGGTCAGCGCCGCGGGGTTGCCGTTCCGCGGCAGGGTGCCGAGGGCGTCCGCGTGCATGTGGCACGCCAGCGCGAGTTGCTTCAGGTTGTTCTGGCAGGTGCTCCGGGCCGCCGCCTCGCGGACTTTTTGCACCGCCGGCAGCAACAGCCCGATCAGGATCGCGATGATCGCGATGACCACGAGCAGTTCGATGAGCGTGAAGCCGCGGCGACGCATGGGCGTTCTCCGACGGGGTGCGAGTGCGAGTGGATTTCTACATATCCGAGATTCGCGGCCGTGTAAAGCAAATAGAATGACGGCGGGTGCGGAACTCGGGACGGAGGGGGACGGGACATGGCCACCGCGAAGAACGTGCTCGGCGGGCCGCTGAAGAGCTGCTCCACCGACCCGATGACGGGCTTCTACCGCACCGGGTGCTGCGACACCGGGGCCGACGACGTGGGCCTCCACCTCGTCTGCACGCGGGTGACGGCCGACTTCCTCGCGTTCAGCAAGGCGGCCGGCAACGACCTGTCCACCCCGAACCCGTGGTTCGGCTTCCCCGGCCTGAAGCCCGGCGACCAGTGGTGCGTCTGCGTCACGCGGTGGAAGGAAGCGTTCGAGGCCGGCGCGGCCGCCCCCGTGGTGCTGGAGGCGACCCACATGTCGGCGCTGGAG
>ERZ1066121.1731-NODE-1731-length-15106-cov-5.701415_pt1 | contig 15106 bp, 11 predicted proteins | sample MGYA00382768_ERZ1066121 | MGnify/ENA primary metagenome ERZ1066121 (study PRJEB33369, sample SAMEA5778351) | biofilm metagenome | biome: Industrial cooling water; feature: Water cooling tower basin; material: Biofilm | place: United Arab Emirates | collected... | reverse complement strand
TCGCATTCCTTCGGGTGGTTGGCCAAGCAGCCTTCGACTCGAGAATCGTAAGCCTAGCTCCCGACGCGACCGCGTAGCTGCGCCAGCGTCCACGGGCAGCCGGCACAGCCGCTGCGGCAACAGGGCTTGGCGCGCCGGTTCGACGAGCTCGTCGCCGGGCTGGTGGCTGCGGGCGTCGCCGTAGGGGGAGGGCGACTGGGCCGGTTTGCTGCGTACTGAGGGCGTCCTTTGAGAGAGCCTACCGTCCAAGAGCGCCGATGTCGCATGTTCTAAGCGTAGCGTTCTTGAAAACGGCTTTCAAGAGCTCGACGGAAGTGTCGATGCCCGCCAAAAGAAAAGGCCGCCCGGATGGACGGCCTTTTCCACTGCGACGTTCCCCGGGGAACGCACGCGCTTTCGCTACTTCTTCGGCGTAGCGGCTGCGGCACCCTTCGGCGCGGCGGCTGCGGCGCCTTGCGCCTGCTGCAGCTCGACGTCCAGGGTCACTTTGACCTTTTCGCCGACGACGACGCCGCCTTTGTCCATGGTCTTGTTCCAGGTCAGACCGAAGGCGGTGCGGTCGATCTCGGTGGTGGCGCGAGCGCCGCGTACCATGACGCCTTTGGCCATGGGGTTTTTGACCGGCTTGGTCAGCTCGGTGACCTTGAGGGTGACGGGCTTGGTGACGCCCTTGATGGTGAGTTCACCTTCGACGTTGAACTCGCCGCCATCGGCCTTGGTCACCTTCGAGGACTTGAAGGTCATCTTCGGGAACTGTTTGGCGTCGAAGAAGTCTTTGGCCTTGAGGTGCTGGTCGCGCTTGTCGTTGCCGGTCGACACCGATTCGACGCCGATCTCGGCTTCGATGGAGGACTTGGCCAAGTTCTTCTCGTCGAGCACGATGGTGCCCTTGACGTCCGAGAAGCGACCCTGAACGGTCGACACCATCATATGGCGAACCTCGAAGGAGGCCGAGGAATGACCGGGGTCGATGGTCCAGGTGCCGGCTTTGCTCGGTTCGGCTTTGCCCTTGGCCACTTTGGCCGCTTCTTGCGCCCAGCCGGTCGAAGCCAATGCCACCAACGCAGCGGTCAGCGAAAGGGTGTAAATTCGTCGCATGTGTTCCTCCCCGATGGGAATGGTTAGGTTGAAGTCGCCGGATCATAGGCACGGTCGAGGCAAAATCAACACTTTCCTGGCGGGCTGCGAGATTCGTCACAATCTGAAAAAGGACGAAGACGCTATCGCTCGAGGGCAAAGTTCGATACCATCGAGACAAAGACGAAGGAGTCTTTTCCGCGCGGAGTCGAATGCGAGCGCAGCGAAAGGAGGGTCTTGCATCGCGGGGCTCGCTGCCTCGCAAGGCTCCGCGCCGGTCTTCTAACGAAGGGGGAGGAAGCCTGCGGAAGGCCCGCAAGGTCACCTCACGCCGAGCGCGTTTTTCGCCCCCGGGCGCCGCGACCTTGGCGGTGCACGCGGGAGAGCTCCGTCCGGCCGTCGCGGGCGCGATCGCCATGCCGCTCTGGAGCAGCGCCACCTACGAACTCGGCGCGGCGCAGCGCTATGACGACATCCGTTACGTACGCCTCAACAACACGCCCAACCAGGAGGCGGTGGCGGCCAAGCTCGCGGCCCTCGAGGGCTGCGAAGCGGCTTTGGTGTTGCCCTCGGGAACGGCGGCCGTGTCCTTCGCCTTGGCGGCCTTGCTTCGGCCCGGCGATCACCTTTTGGTGCAACGCGGAGTTTACGGCGGCACACGCAAAGTCCTCGAACATCTGCGCGCCACCATGGGCATCGAGGCGAGCTACGTCGAGGGCGAGCGACCCGAGACCTGGGCCGCAGCCCTGCGGCCGCAAACGCGTGCCTTTTATGTCGACTCGCTCACCAACCCTTGGCTCGAGATCGCCGACCATGCAGCGGTCGTCGACTTCGCCCGACGCCGGGCCTTGGTCTCCATCGTCGACAATACCATGGCCAGCCCGATCAACTTTCAGCCGCGCCTCCTCGGCTTCGACTATGTGCTGCATAGCGCCTCGAAATATCTCAACGGTCACTCCGACGTCGTCGCTGGCGTGATCGCCTCCTCTCGCGAAGCCATCGAGCGTTTGCGCGTGTTCGTCAATCGCGCTGGCGTATGCCTCGATCCACACGCCTGTCATTTGCTGCAGCGTGGTCTCAAGACGCTGCCCTTGCGCATGGAGGCCCACAACCGTTCGGCCGCTCAACTGGCCGCGCGCTTGGAGCGGCATCCGGCGCTGCGTCGTCTGCGTTATCCCGGCTTGGCTTCGCATCCTCAGGCCGCGCGCGCGGCGGCTCTCTTCCGCGGTTTTGGAGGTGTGCTTACCTTTCGTCTGCGCAGCGAAGCGGCGGCGAAAGCCTTCGTCGGGCGTCTGCGCTGGGCGCGTGAAGCTCCGGGCTTCGGCGGCGCAGAGACCTTGGTTTGCCGTCCCGCGACCAGCTCTCATGCGGGCTTGAGCGCTTCTCTCCGACGTGCACTCGAGGTCGGCGGAGAGGTCGTGCGCCTCGCGGTGGGCCTCGAATCCAGCGAGGATCTCATCGACGATGTGCTCTCGGCGCTGGAGGCCTAATCGAGTTTGAACTCGGCCGCCATTGACGCTGCGTTCACTTCTCTGGCATCGTCGTAGTAGGTAGTTTTTCGATGTGTGACTGCCTACCTCCGCGCGCCTCTGCGTGTGCGTAGGTCTGTGAAGCATAAACGATCCGGAGCGCTGTATTGTTGTTCATCTGGCGATCTCTGTTGCTTCCTCTCCTCCGCGGCGCGGTGCTGGTGCTGGTCTGCGGCATGACCTTGGGCCGCAGCACGCCGCCCAGCCAAAACGAAGACCGCGGCTGGACCGATGGCATCGGCGGTGAGCTCGCGGTCGACGATTCATCGACCTTCAACGTCGCGACCGCCATCGACGCCTTGCGCGGTGAAGCGCCGCAGGCCGCGCAGGGCGAAGCCAAAGGTGCGCAGCCTTTCCTTTTGCTCGGCCCCTCGCTCGACACCTGGCTCGGCCAACCCTGGACCAAACGTGCCTCCACCGCCTTCGTTCCGGGCAAACGCGATCGCAACGACCCGCGGCCCTATGCGATGGCTTACCAGCTGCGCTCCGAGATTTATCAAAGCGCGCAACCTCAATCGAAGGTGATCGGTTATGTGCGCCGCGGCTATGGCGTGCCGGTGCTGCATCAGGCTTCGGGCAAAGGCTGCGAGGGGGGCGTATGGTACCGCGTCGAACCCATGGGTTTCGTCTGCACAAAACGCGGTTTCGTAGTCTCGAAAGACGACTACGTCGACATCACGCCTTTGCCCTCGCCCGATATCTCCAAACCGCTGCCCTACGTCTACGGGCACGTGCGGCGTAGCGGAACCGCCCGTTTCGATAAGGTGCCGAGCCCCGCCGACGAGGCTCGCGTCGAGCTGGCGCGCGCGGGCGCGGCCTCATGGCCCAGCATCGCCGACCGCACGCAGAGCACGGACTACTACGTCGCCATCCGCAACCCGCGTCGTAGCGGCTCGCCGCGTTATTACCAGAGCTTTTCGGGTCGCTACATCCGCTCGAGCGACATCGACGTGCTCGGGACGCCGCCGATGTACGGCGAGGAGCTCGGGTCGGGGACCGATCTGCCGCTCGCCTTCGTATACACCGAGGGTGCCAAGGTTTATTGCGGTCGCCGGGCGCCGCTACGCGTCTGCGGCATGGCTGACAAACACGCACGCTTCCAAGCGACCCGCACCGTGAGTGTCGGCGGGCAGCAATACGTGGAGTCGACCAACGGCTTCCTCGTCCCACGCAGCGCGCTACGCGTCGCCAAAAAGCGAGAGCGTCCGCGGCAAATCGCCAGCAATGCGCGCTGGCTGCATATCGACATCGCCGAACAGGTGCTGATCGCCTACGAAGGTTCGAAGGCGGTCTATGCAACCTTGATCTCGAGCGGGCGGCAAGGCTACACGACCCCTCCTGGCCTCTTCCGCATTCGCGAAAAGCTCATCACCGCCACTATGAGCGGGCAGGACAAAAGCGCCGGCCCCTACGAGGTCGAGGAAGTCCCCTGGGTGATGTTCTACCACGAGGGTTTCGCCATCCACGCGGCCTTCTGGCACAACGACTTCGGACGCACGCGCAGCCACGGTTGCACCAACTTGGCGCCGGTCGATGCGCGCTGGGTCTACGATTTCACCAGCCCCAAAGCGCCGGAGGGCTGGTATGCCATCCGCACCGAAGGCACCTGGATCTGGTTGACCAGTTAGGGGGGCAGGCGACAGCGTAGGGGCAGCATGTTGCCTCGTTTCGCTCGCCGCTCGATCACGCGCCGTCTTTCGCTGGCCTCGGGCGCCGTGCTCGTCGCCTTCGCCTTCATCTCCTGTTTGAGCTTATGGCAGCATGTGCGCACCGCGGCGCTGCTCCGACTGCTGCACGAGACCTACCTGCCGCTCGCGCTCGAGGTGGGCGAGGTGAAGACGACCCAGTCGGCGCTGGGTAGTTTTCTCGATCGCTTGGCCAACGAGCCCGACGCTCTTTTGGTGCGTCGTTGGCTGAACGCCGCGCGCCGCGTCCGCCTGCAGGCCCTGCGCCGCGCGCGGCGGAGCATCGAGCAGGCCTCGGCCCTTGCGACCAGCGACGAGGACCGCGAGCTGCTGCGCCAGATGCACCTCGACGTGCTGCGCGCAGAGCAGTCCTTCCGCGCCAGCGAAGCGCGTTACCGGCAGCTCTTTGCCAGCGCGCAAAAGGGGGCGGAGTACGATGCCTTGCTCGCGGATTTGCGGGCCCAAGAACGCCGAGCGGAGCGGCATCTGCGCGAAGCATGGCGGCGCATCCAAGGGGTCATCGCCCGTCGCAGCGCCGAAGCCGCCGAACAAGAACGCACCGCGGTGTTTTTGTTCGTCGCCCTTTTTGCTTCCGCCTTGGCGCTCGGCGTCTTGGTGGTCGCCTGGTCGCGTCGCGCCTTGCGGCCGCTCTCGGCCCTCCAGCAGCGGGTGCAAGCGATCGCCGAGGGTAGGACCTCGGACCCTTTGCGCGCCCTCGCCGACGACGAGCTGGGTCGCCTGACCGAGGAGTTCGAAGCCATGATCGCCGCCCTCGCCGCCACCAAGGCGAGCTTGGTGCACCACGAACGCCTGGCGGCCATGGGGCGGATGGCCGCGCATGTGACGCACGAAGTACGCAACCCCCTCTCGAGCATTGCGCTCAACGTCGAACTCCTCGAAGAGGAGTTGAACCCGCAGGGGGGTGAGGTGCACGCTCTGCTGCGATCGATCCGGCGCGAGGTCGATCGCCTGACCTCGACGACCGAGGAGTACCTGCGTTTGGCGCGCCTGCCTCAGCCCCGCTTGGAGGTCGAAGACATCGGCGCCATCGTCCGCTCCGTCGAGGAGTTCGTCGCTCCGGAGATGAAGGCGCGAGGGGTGGAGTTTTTCGTCGAGGTCGATGCCGCCCTGCCGCCGGTCGCAGTCGACGAGGCGCAGCTCCGCCAGGCCTTGCTCAACCTGCTGCGCAACGCCCGCGAAGCGAGTGCCGGACAAGGAGCGTGGGTGCGTCTGCAGGCCTGCGCGGCAGACGAAGGAGTGCGCCTCATCGTCGAAGACGGCGGCAGCGGCATCGCGAGCGAGGCGCAGGGCAAAATCTTCGACCTCTTTTACACCACCAAGGTGGGCGGCACGGGTTTGGGTCTCCCTCTGACGCTGCAGATCGTCGCCGCACACGGCGGCGCTATCCGCCTCGTGTCCACGCCGGGGGCCGGTGCGCGCTTCGAGCTCGACTTTCCTGGAAGCCCACCGCGAAATCGGCCAAGCTCGGCGAGCCATGTCGAGCAAGGAGAGGGTTGATGCAGCGTAGCGATGGTAGGCAAGCGGGGCAGGTGCGTCCTGTCCGCGTCGAACTCGGGGTGCAGCGCAACCCAGAGGGTTCCGTGCTCTGGCGCGCCGGCGGGACCACGCTGCTGGTGGCCGTTTCGGTCGAAAATAAGGTTCCCGATTTTTTGCAAGGAAGCGGGCAAGGCTGGCTGACGGCCGAATACGCCATGCATCCACGCGCCAACCCCCAGCGCAAGATGCGCGAAGGGCGCAGCGGTCGCGTCGATGGACGTAGCCAAGAAATTCAGCGCCTGATCGGCCGCTCCCTGCGCGCCGCCATCGACCTGAGCGCGCTGGGAGAGCGGACTTTGAGCATCGATTGCGATGTGCTCGATGCCGACGGGGGGACGCGCACGGCCGCCATCAGCGCCGGCTTCGTCGCCTTAGTGGCAGCGCTCGACCAACTGCGCCGGCGTCGCGAGCTGAATGCGCCGCTCCTGCGTGCGCAGATCGCGGCGGTGAGCGTCGGCATCCTCGACGACCGTCCCTTGGTCGATCTCTGTTACCAAGAGGACTCGAAGGCCGAGATCGACTTCAACCTGGTGGGCACGGCGAGCGGCGCCTTGGTCGAGATGCAAGGGACGGCCGAGAGCCGCGCCTGGCCCGTCGAAGGCTGGATGCAGCTCCTCGAGCTGGCGCGACCCGCCTTGGGCCAGATTGCGGCGGTTCAGACCCAAGCGCTGCAGGCGGCCGGCATCGAGCTCGCTGCTTTGGGGGCGACCTTATGACCGCGGAGCGACCCCCTCTCCTCATCGCCAGCGGCAATGCCCATAAGGTGGACGAGTTCCGCCGTATGTTCGCCGAGGTCGACGCCTTTCCCTACCGGGTCGTGAGCGCACGGGAGCTCGGCTTCGAGGCCCCCGAAGTCGACGAGGACGGGGCAAGCTTCGAAGACAACGCGTGCAAGAAGGCCGAGGTGTGGGCCTCGCAAAGCGCCTTGGCCGTGCTCGCCGACGACAGCGGACTCGAGGTCGATGCCCTCGAAGGCGCGCCGGGCGTGTATTCGGCGCGTTATGCCGGAGAAGGGGCCACGGACGCGCAGAACCGCGCAAAGCTGCTCTCCGCACTCGAGGGAATTGCCGAAGAGGAGCGCAGCGCGCGCTTCCGCTGTGTCCTCGTCCTCGTCGATCCCCGGCAAAATACCCGCCTCGTCGTCGACGGCCGCTGCGAAGGCCGGATCGCGCTCGCAGAGCGGGGGCAGGGCGGCTTCGGTTACGATCCGCTCTTCCTTCCGCAGGGAGAAGAGCAGACCTTCGCCGAGATCGACGCCAGCCAAAAGGACCAACTCAGCCACCGTGGACGTGCCCTGCGCGGCCTGATCCGCCGTCTCTGCGAGGGCTAAGCGCTCGCCTCTGGGCGATCCGAGGTTGAGCCTCTCGCCCATCTTGGCTATATAGCCGCCCGAAGCGCGGGGTGTAGCACAGCCTGGCAGTGCGCAAGCTTTGGGAGCTTGAGGTCGTGGGTTCGAATCCCACCACCCCGACTGCGGGCCCGGAGGGCCCGAACCCGCGTCGAGATGGCGCGAAAAGATCTATTTCGCCGAAGCCACCAAGGAATTTCCCCCGCGCCAGACCAAGGTGTCGGGAGAGTTGCCGAGCTGGCAGGTGACGCCCACGCGCTGCGGATCGCTCTCTTCACCGCTGCGGGCGACGGCGATGTACATCCCGAAACGCTCGCTGCCTTTGGGGTAGAGGTGGGCTTCGCTGCCCGGGCCCTCGCTGTAATCGCGCTCCCAGCCGCTCAGCTCGAAGGCCAAGGTCAAGGTCGTCAGCCTGGTGTTGGCATCCAGCGCGGGCTCGCCCTCGCGGAAGCGCGCATTGAGGGGCGCGAGCTCTTCCCGAATGAAGCTGTCGACCTGATCGCGGAACTCCGAGGTGCTGGCGTATCCCACCGCCGATTCGCCCATGTTTTGCATTTCCATGACGATGCGCGCTGGCGAGGTGAAGGTGGCTTCGATGCCCAGCAACTTGCTGCTCGGCTCAAGGCGCGGATTGCCCTCGAAAAGGGGCGAGTAGAAGTCGGGCCAAGCGGCGAAGCGCGTGCCGTCGAGTGCCACGCGATTGCCGTAGGCGGGCGACTGGAGCATGCCGGTGGCCGGGTCGTAGGCGAAGCTGAGCGAACTGAAGTGATCGAAGTTCTCGAGTTGATGCACACCGCTCGAGGCACCTGGGTTGAAGGCGCTGCGTTCAAGCTCGAGGAGCTCCAGGGTGTCTTTATTGTCGACCCCTTCGGCGAGGCTGGTGGTCAGGAACTGCACGAAGAAGCGTTTGAAGGCCTCGAGCGCGGGAGCTTTGCAGAACGCGCTCTCGAGCACCGCGCTCTCGCCACTCGACTCGCTGAGTGCCTTTTCCCGCTCAGTGGCGGATTCGCTGCCCTGCGCGCCCTCACAGGCCGCAAGGAAAAGGGAAAATGAAAGAAAGCCGATAAGCACCGAATAAGTTCTCACAATCATCTCCTTGTAAAAATCCTGGCGGCTTCGAAAACGAGGGTTTCTTTGGCATGCCAGCCCTTTCGGAGAAAGGGACTCGGGCTCTTAAGGTCGGCAGTATCCGAAGGAAAGTGGCTACTCTGCCTTTTTCTCGGCATCCCTGCGCTCTCCCTCGCGATACGTCTTGGCTGCCCTCGCTCTTGACCTCTTCCCCGCCGCAAACTAGTTCCTCTCTCATCGAGGTCAATGATGAAGATTGGGGTCGTCGGCATGGGTTGGGTCGGCTCGAGCGTGGCTCGTTCCATTCTCGAGTGCGGCATCGCGCAAGAGTTGCTACTCGCCGATGTGCGCCATGAGGTGGCGGAGGGCGAAGCCATGGACCTCGCGCAAGGAGGCTCGTTTTATCCCTCCGCGCTCGTGCGTGCGGCCGCGGTCGAGGAGATGAACGCCGCCGACGCCGTTGTCATCGCTGCCGGGCGAGGCGGCAAGGCGAACGAAAGCCGGCTCGATCTGCTCAAAGACAACATCCGCATCGTCGCCGAACTCGCCTCTTCGCTGCGCCAGCTGCGCGGCATGTTGGTGCTCGTCACCAACCCGGTCGACATCATGGTGCGCGTCGCTGCCGAGGCTTCTGGCTTGCCCGTCGAGCGGGTGATCGGCACGGGAACGATGCTCGACACCGCCCGCCTGCGCCAGGTCTTGGCGCGCGAGCTGCGCATCGAGGCGCGTTCGATTCACGCTCAGGTGGTGGGTGAGCACGGCGATTCGGAGGTCGTCCTCTGGTCGAGCGCCCAGATCGGCGGTGTTTCCTTGCGGCGCTTCCCGGGCTGGGCCCCGGAGCGGGAAGGGCAGGTGGCCGAAGAGGTGCGCCGCGCTGCGTACGAGATCATCCGGCGCAAAGGCGCGACCAACCATGCCATCGGTTTCGTGACGGCGGCGCTGCTGCGCTGGATGCTGCGAGGCGAGCGCCGGGTGCTGAACGTCTCGCGCATGCAGCAAGGCCTGATGGGGATCTCGGGCGTCGCGCTCTCGCTGCCGACCATCGTCAGCGCCGAGGGGGCCTGCGAAGTTTTGCAACCCGAGATGAACGCCGAAGAGCGCAGCGCCCTCGAGCACTCGGCCGAGGTGCTGAAACAAGCCTACGAACACAGCCGCGCCTGATCCACGTCGGCTCTCGAAGGCGAAATCTAGGGCAGAGCGTGGCTTCGACCACGAAGCAAAATTAGCAGCGGCTGAGCTCGCGCCCGGGCCAGAAGGATCCTAGGAATAGGGGCCCGGCCGGCTTTGGGTCCTGCCGAAAAACGCTTCTTCCGAGTCGCTTCTCCTCCCTGCTTGCCATGTGGATCGTACGCCTCGCGCTCCGTCGTCCCTATACCTTCGTCGTCGCTGCCATTTTATTGGTCGTCGTTTCCCTGCGCGTCGTCAGTCGTACGCCCACCGATATCTTCCCGGACGTCGACATTCCCGTCATCAACGTCGTGTGGACGTACGGCGGGCTCTCGGCGCGGCAGATGGAGCAGCAGATCACGCTTTTCAGCGAATACTCGATCGCGGGCAACGTCGCGGGCATCCGCACCATGGAGAGCCAGAGCTTCGACGGCGTCTCGCTGATCCGCATCTATTTGCACGAGGGCACGGACGTTGCGGCGGCGACGGCGCAGGTCACCGCCGTGTCGCAGACCATCGTTCGCCGCATGCCGCCGGGGACGCAGCCACCGACCATCCTGCGCTACAACGCGTCGAGCGTGCCCGTGCTGCAGCTCGCCTTCTCGAGCGATAGCCTCAGCGAAGCCGAGGTCTACGACCACGTCAACCTGCGCGTGCGCAGCGCGCTCTCGGCCATTCGCGGCACGCGTTTCCCCTTGCCGATGGGCGGCCGGACGCGGCAAATCGTCGTCGACCTCGATCCCGAGGCGCTGCGTGCCTACGGGCTCTCTCCGCATGAGGTCAACCTCGCGGTCGCTTCGCAGAACCTGACCTTGCCCACCGGCAGCGCGAAGATCGGTCCGACGGAGTACCGCGTCAGTCTGAACAGCAGCCCGCAGACCATCGCCGCGCTCAACGATCTGCCCGTCCCAACGCGCGAGGGCAGGGTGGTGCTGCTGCGCGACGTGGCGCAAGTCCACGACGGCTATGCGGTGCAGACCAACATCGCTCGGCAAGATGGAAAACGCGCCGTCGTCCTCTCGGTGTTGAAGACGGGAGAGACCTCGACCACCGAGGTGGCGCAGCGGGTGCGCGCGCTGCTGCCGGCCTTGCGCGCCGCCGCGCCTCCGGGCCTGAAGATGGAGCTCTTGGCCGACCAATCGCTTTTCGTTCGCCGCGCCATCCAGGGCCTGCTGAGCGAAGGCCTCATCGCAGCCCTGCTCACGGCGACGATGATCCTGCTCTTTCTGGGCAGCTGGCGCAGTACTTTGATCGTCTTCGTCTCGATCCCGCTCAGCGTCTTGGCCGCCCTGCTGGTGATGCGCGCGCTGGGCCATACCCTCAACACCATGACCCTGGGCGGCCTGGCGCTGGCGGTCGGCATCCTGGTCGACGATGCCACGGTGGAGATCGAAAACGTGCATCGCAATCTGGCGATGGGCAAAGAGCTCACCCACGCCATCCTCGACGGCGCGCGGCAAGTGGCCCTGCCGGCCTTCGTCGCCTCGCTCTCGATCGGCCTGGTGTTCTTTTCGGTGCTCTTGCTCGAGGGGCCGACGCGTTATCTCTTCCTCCCCTTGGGCCTCGCCGTCGGCATCTCGGTGATGGCCTCCTATCTGCTCTCGCGCACCCTCGTGCCGACCTTGATCCGCTACCTCTTGCCCGCGGAGCTCGGCAGCTCCTCCGGGCGCGGCTTTCTTGCCCGAGTGCACGCCAAGGTCGAAAGCCATTTCGAGCGGCTGGTCGAGACCTACGTCGCCCAGCTCGGCGCGGCGCTCCGTCGCCCCAGCCGGATCCTTGTCGCGTTTGCTTTCGCATTGCTGATAGGCGCCTCGCTCCTGCCCTGGGTGGGGCGCGACTTCTTTCCGAAGATCGACAGCGGCCAGATCCGCATGCACATCACCGCGCCTGCCGGTACACGCATCGAAGAGAGCGAGCGTTATTTCGCGCGCGTGGGCAACTACATCCGCCGCATGATCCCCGAGCAGGAACGCGAGCTCATCCTCGACCAGATCGGCATGCCCAGCGGCTACTCGCTCGCGGTCTCCGACAGCGCCAACGTCAGCACGGCGGACGGAGAAATGCTCGTCCGGCTGAGCGAAGATTCCTCGCGGAGCGCCGCCGACTATGTCGCGCGTCTACGTCGCGAGCTGCCGCGCGCCTTCCCCGAACTCGGCTTCTACTTTCAACCTGCAGACATCGTCACGCAGATCCTGAACTTTGGTTTGCCTTCGCCCATCGCCATTCAGCTCAGCGGGCCGCAGCGTGAGCTGTCGTTACGCGAGGCGCGCCGTTTGGTGCAGACGCTCAAGGGCATTCCCGGCATCGTCGACGTCCGCCTGCACCAGATCCTCGATGCGCCCCGCCTGCATCTAGAGGTCGATCGCCTGCGCGCCAGCGAAGTCGGGCTCTCGCAGCGCGATGTGGCCAACGACGTCTTGTTGCTCGTCTCCTCGAGCGGCCAGGTGGCGCCCAACTACTGGACTGATCCCCACACCGGCAACAGTTACCCCGTGGTGGTGCAGGTGCCAGAATACCGGGTCGACTCGATCGAGGCCATCGAAGGCTTGGCTTTGCAGTCGCCCAAGGGGCCGCAGCTCTTCTCCGATCTCGCCCGCATCGAACGGCGCAGCACACCCGTATTCGCCTCGCATAGCGACGTGCAGCCCACCTACGAGGTGCGCGCCGACGTCGCCGAAGTCGACTTGGGATCCGTCGATGCCGCGGTGGAGCGAGCCGTCGCGGCCACGCAACGCAGGCTCGGCAAAGGCGCCACCGTCGCCGTCCGGGGGCAGCTCGAGAGCATGCGCCAAGGCTTCGGCGACTTGGCGCTGGGTTTGGTCTTCGCCGTCTTGCTCGTCTACGGCCTGATGGTCGTCAACTTCCAGTCTTGGGTCGACCCGCTGATCATCTTTGCGGCCCTGCCGGGCGCCGCTGTGGGCATGGTACTCTCCCTCTTGCTCAGCGACACGACCTTCACCATTCCTTCCTTGATGGGCGCCGTCATGAGCGTGGGCGTGGCGACCGCCAACTCGACCTTGCTGGTCAGCTTTGCCAACGACCAACGCGCTTTGGGGCTCTCTTCGAGCGATGCGGCGCTCGAGGCGGGGCGGGCGCGTTTGCGGCCGGTGATCATGACGGCCACGGCGATGATCGTCGGGATGTTGCCCATGGCGCTCGGGTTGAGCGAAGGAGGCGAGCAGAACAGCGCCTTGGCGCGCGCCGTCATCGGTGGCCTCTGCGGCGCCACTCTGACGACCTTGGGCGTGGTCCCCGTCATGTACAGCCTCCTGCGCAAGCAGTACCGCCCCAACACCCGCGAGGAGGAGGTGGCCAAAGCCATGCAGCTCGTCGATTCACCCCCATCCGCAGCGAGGCCCTCGTGACCTCCCAGCCGCGACGGCGCATCTCGCGCGCTCTCCTCCTGTGTTTGCTCGTGCTCCTGCTCCTCGCCGGCGCGGTCGTGCAGCGTCTCCTCTCCCGCGCGGCGCAAGCTCAACGCGCTGCGCGACGCGAGGGCGCACGACGGGTGTTGATCGTGCCCGCCCAAGCCGAAGGCTCGAGCGTCGGTTTGCAGTTCACCGGCACGCTTCGGCCTCTCGAGGCCACCACGGTCATGGCCCGCACCAGCGGCTACCTGCGGCACCTCGAGATCAACATCGGCGACCAAGTGCGCCAAGGACAGGTCCTCGCGAGCATCGAGGCGCCCGAGGTCGTCGATCAGCTACGCTCCGCGCGCGCCAAGTTGCAAGAAGTCCAAGAGAACATCGGCTTCAGCCAAACGCAGGTCGAGCGCTACCAGCGCCTGGTCTCGCGCGGCGCCGTCTCGAAGCAAGAGGTCGAGGGCGCGCAGTCCCGTTACAACAGCGCCAACGCGTCCCTGAGTTCGGCGCAGGCCGAAGTCGAACGCCTCAGCGCCTTGGTGGCCTACCAGCGCGTGACGGCGCCCTTCGCCGGAGTCATCACGCGCCGCTATGTCGACTCGGGCGCTTTGGTCAGCGCGGGGACCACGGCGCTCTTCGACATCGCCACCACGCGGGCGCTCAAAGCGCTGGTCGACGTACCCCAAGGCGTCGCACAGGGCCTCGTGCAAGGCACGCGCGCCTATCTCCAGGTCCCGGGTAGCGAAGAGGAGCTCGAAGCCCAGGTGATCCGCACGGCCGAAGCACTGAGCTCGACGACGCGTACGCTGCGGGTCGAGACGACGGTGCCGCCGGAGGCCGCTCTGCTGGCAGGCGCCTACATTCGCGTCCGCTTCGAGCTGTCGCGTCCCCGGCAACGCGCTCTCCCTGGGCGCTGAAGGCAGCCGAGTCGCGGTGGTCGACCCCAAGGGCCAGGCCCACTTCCGCAAAGTCGACATCCAGCGCGACCTCGGCCGCCGCCTGGAGATCGCGCGTGGACTGCGCGCTGGAGAGGAAGTGATCCTCTTTCCGCCTGCCGACCTACGCGAAGGCGAAAAAGTGCTCACCCGACGGGCCCCCGCGGAAAAGAGCCCCTAGTCGCTCCCGAGGCGAAAGGGCGCCGCGGGCCTCAGCCTTTCTTCCTCGACGTCGGCGATCCACCGCAGCTTACGTCGCGCCAGGCGCGTCTCGAGGGCTTCGTCACCGAGGCGGAGGGGTAGACGCCGAATGCGACCGGCCTCGAGGTTTGTGAAGGTATTCACGTTCACGACCGCGTAAACGCCGCCTTCAATCCGACTGAGGACGAGCGGAACCACACCGCAGCGGGTACAGATCGAAAACTCCGCGCTCTCGGTCGCGAAGGCATACAAGGAGAGCAGCGAGGCGTCCTCGATGCGAAGGCGAAGACGAGCGCTTGGCTCCGAGGTCCACGCGCAGCCATGCCGGCTGCAGAAGGAGCAGTCGCAGACCCGCGCGACGATTTCTGCGGGCTCACCGGGCCAGTCGAGGGTGAAGGCGAGATTCTGGCAGTGGCAGCTTCCTTCGAGGATCATGGGGAGGGTGCTCCTTCGGAGGCGACATCCGCGCCTGCACACGAAGGCAACTCTGCGCTCGCCTTGACATAGGTCGTCGTCATTCCCAAGCGCGGCCGATCGATCGATTTGGGGCCCGAGTGAACCACGCCGCCATAGACCACCGGTCGTCCCAGGTAGACGTCGGGCCTTCCAAGCGCGAAGCAGACCGTATGACCCTCGGGAACCGACCGCATCGTTTCGCGAAAGGTTCGCTCCGCGAAATCAAAGATATGCGAGCGACCCGGTGTCCAGCCGTTGATGGGAAACTCTCCCGAGTTCCAGACTTGATCGTTGCGAACCCTACCATAGACGACCAGCCCATTGCCGAAGAGATTGCTGTGGCAGGCGACGGCTCCGTAGTCGGTATGCGGACGCAAATAATCGCTAGGAGTCGCGGAGCGAATATTCGTCTCGCTATACATCAGCGCCGAACGTTCCGCCGGTGCGGCTGCCGCGCCGACAAGGAGGTTACGGTAGGCGTCATGGAGCAGACCGACTCTCTGTAGCGTTTGGAGGAGCAGAGGAAAGGAGCTCTCCATGCGTGCTTTCACGCCTAAATCACGCGCGGCTTCGGCGCCAGAGTTATCATAGCCTGACTCTGGCCCGCGCCATATCAGCATGTATTTGCGAATGCTCGACGGAATCGAGTTTGATTCGGCCAGAAACATCTCCATCATCGCGTAGAGTTCGTCTTTCGTCGTATCACGAAAGATCTCTTCGA
>ERZ1066121.1729-NODE-1729-length-15115-cov-13.117862_pt1 | contig 15115 bp, 3 predicted proteins | sample MGYA00382768_ERZ1066121 | MGnify/ENA primary metagenome ERZ1066121 (study PRJEB33369, sample SAMEA5778351) | biofilm metagenome | biome: Industrial cooling water; feature: Water cooling tower basin; material: Biofilm | place: United Arab Emirates | collected... | reverse complement strand
CGTCGAGGCGGGCGCGCCACGCGACCACGTCGACCGACGAGGCGACCACCGCCCCGCCGAGCTCGCGCCCGAGGATGCGCCCGAACGCCTCGACCCCCTCGCTCGGCGTGATCCCCTGGCGCACCACGGCATCCAGCCGCGCCGCCCCGGCGCCCTCGCGGCGCGTGGGGGCGTGCGGCCGCGCCGCGTCCGACGTTCGCGCCGCGACCGGCTGCGGCGCCCCGGCCATCACGCGCGCGTCGGCGATGCGCTTCATGCGGAAGTCGGCGACCTCGACGAGCACGCCCCCCGTCTCGTCGCGCAGCGTCACGTCGAACGACGCGAGGTCGCGCCCCTCGCCGGCGAGGTTCAGGCGGACGTGGCTCCACAGCCGCTGCGGCAGCGGGCGGTGCAGGCGTACGCGCCCGTAGCCGACGGGCACGTAGAAGTCGCGCGCCTGATCGAAGCCCGGGATCAGCGCCTGCGCCCCTCCGGTCGCCATGTCGAGCAGCGCCGGGTGCGGCTGGTGCAGGGCCAGGTCGCCGACGCACGCGTCGGGGAGGCGCAGGCACACCACTGCCTCGCGGTCGCCGTAGAGGACGCGCTCCACGTTGGCCCAGCGCGGGCCGAAGCGCACGAACGGCTGCTCCAGCCACCCCCCCACCTCGACGCGGCGCGACAGGCGGGGGAGCAGCTCAGCGAGCGACACCGGCGGAGCGGGCACCGCCGCCACGAGCGCCGCCCGTCCGACGGCGTGCGGCTCGTCCGGACGCTCGCTCTCGAAGCTGAAGCGCGCCCCGCCGGCGCGGTCGTCGACGACGCGCAGGCGAAGCTCGCGCCGCGGCGCATCCGCGCGCACGGCGAAGGGGGTGAGGAAGCTCACGTCGCGCAGCTCGACCACCGGCTCCCCGCCCGCCGCCGGCGTCGCCGCGCGCTCCGCGCCCAGCGGTGCGGCGCCGAGCGCCGGCGCGACCGCGGCCGCGGCCAGGGCGAGATACGCCGTGCCGGGGAGGACCGCCTCGGCGCCGCGCACCACGTGCTCGGCGAGCCGCCAGTCGTCGCGCACGTCGAGCGTCGCGACCGTGACGTGGCCGGCTCCGGCGTCCGTCGGCGTGGTCGCGCCGGCCCCGCGCGCGGGCGCGCCGCGGGCGACGAGGGCCGCCGCCATCCCGACCTCCTGCCACGCGTTCCACGCGATCGAGACGGTGCGCCGCCCCCCCGCCCTGCCGCCGCGCGCCTGCCGCGCCTCGGCGAGCGCGTCGAGGAAGGCGTTCGCCGCGGTGTAGTCGATCTGCCCGTCCAGCCCGAGCTGCGCGCTGACCGACGAGAACAGGACCAGCGCGTCGAGCGGCTCGTCGCGCAGCACGCGCTCGAGCACCAGCGCTCCGCGAGCCTTCGGGGCGATGACCGCCGCCGTCCGCTCCGCCGTCCTGGTGACGAGCAGCCCGTCGTCGATCACGCCGGCCGCGTGCACCGCCACGTGCACCGCCCCGAAGCGGGCCCGCGCCGCGCGCACGACGGTGCGCATGGCGTCGACGTCGGTCACGTCGGCGGCGAGCGCCAGGCACTCCCCTCCCTGCGCCTCGATCGCCAGCAGGCGCGCGAGCCGCTGGCCGAGGGCGTCGCCCCGCGCCGCGAGCGCCGGCCAGTCGGCGCGCGGCGGCAGCGGCGTGCGCCCGACGAGCGCCAGCCGCGCCTGGGCGGTGCGCGCCAGGTGCTCGGCCAGCGCCAGCCCCAGCCCGCCCAGCCCTCCGGTGATCAGCACCGTCGCACCCGGGCGGACCGCCGGGGCGTCGGGCGCCCCGAGCCGCAGCGGCGCGAGGCGCTGAACCCAGCGATCGCCCCCGCGCAGCGCGACGACCGCCTCGTCGACCGGGGCGCCCAGCTCGCGCAGCAGCCGGCGCGTCACCTCGTCGCGCGTCGCCGCCGCGCCGTCGCCGACGGCGACGTCGATCGCCCGCGTGCGCACGTGCGGCAACTCGCGCGGGATCACGCGCAGCGGGCCGATGGCCAGCGCCTTCGCCGGGTCGACCTCCCCCTCTCCGTCCACGCGATGCAGCCCGGTGGTGACGATCGAGAGGGTGCGCGGGGTCTCGCTCCGCGCGAGCGCCTGCGCCAGGTGGAGCAGCGATCGGAAGGTGTGCTCCTCCGCGCGCGCGAGCTCGGCCAGCGCGTCGGGGCGGCGCACCCGGCCGAGCAGCCCGCGCGCCGGCGCCGTCACCCCCCACAGGTGGACGACGTGCGACGGATCGCGGCCGTCGCCGGCGAGGGCGTCGAGCAGCGCCGCGTGGTCCTCCGCCGGGCCGGGGCGCACGGTGAAGCGGTCGGGCCCGAGCCGCGCGAAGCCGGCGCCGGGGCGCACGAGCACGGTGGGATGCCCCGCGCGCGCCGCGGCGAGGCGCTCGGCGAGCCCCGCGTCGTCGGCGTACACGAGCCACGCGCCGCCGTCGGCCGTGCCGCTCGGGGTGGCGGCGCGACGCCAGGCGGGCGCGCGGAACCAGTCGGCCAGGTCGGGCGTCTTCGTCACGGCGCCGGGCGGCGCGACGCGCGGGGCGACGGGCGGCGCGTCGGCGGCGGGGGCGTCGACCCAGTGCCGCTCGCGCTCGAAGGGGTAGCCCGGGAGCGCGACGCGCCGGCGCCGGGCGTCGCCGTGGAGCCGCCGGAAGTCGACCGGTGCGCCCGCCTGCCACGCGCGGCCGATCGCCGCGATCAGGAACTCGACGTCGTCGGCGTGCTCCTCCGGGTGGCGCAGCGTCGCGACCGCGGGGGGCGCCCCCGGATGCTGCCGCGCGAGCGCCGACAGCGTGCGCCCGGGTCCGACCTCGACGACGACGCGCGGCCCGTCGGCGAGCAGCCGGGCGACGCCGTCGGCGAAGCGCACCGTGCCACGCAGGTGGCGCACCCAGTACTCCGGGTCGGCCGCCTCCGCGGCGGTGAGCGGCTCGCCCGTGACGTTCGAGACGATCGGGATCGTCGGCGCCGCGCCGCCGAGCCGCCCGCACGCCGCCCGGCACGCGGCCCGGAACTCCGGGAGGATCGGGTCGAGCATCGCCGAGTGCGCGGCGACGGCGATGGGGACGCGCCGCGCGTCGACGCCGCGCTCGGCGAGCGTCGCCTGCAGCCGCTCGAGCGCGGCCACCGGCCCCGAGGCCACGCACAGCCCCGGGGCGTTCACCGCGGCGAGCGACAGCTCGGCGCCGAGCAGCGGGCGCAGCGCCTCCTCGGCGAGCGCCACGCTCAGCATCCCGCCGACCGGCAGCGTCTCGAACAGCCGCGCGCGGGTGACGACGAGCGACATCGCGTCGGCGAGGGAGAACACCCCGCCCAGGCACGCGGCGACGTACTCCCCCATGCTGTGCCCGACGAGCGCCGCCGGCTGGAGCCCCGACGCCATCAGCAGGCGCGCAGCCGCGTACGCCGTCGCGAACAGCGCCGGCAGCGCCAGCGACGGCGCCTCGAGCGCCGCCGCGGCCCCGGGGCGGTCGGCCTCCGCTCCCACGACCAGGGCACGCACGCGCGTGCCCAGCGCGGGGGGGAGCGTCGCCAGGCACGCGTCGAACGCCTCGCGGTAGACGGGCTCGCGGGCGTGGAGCTCGCGCCCCATCCCCGGGTACTGCGCGCCACCGCCGGGGATGGCGAACACCACCGACGGCGTGCTCCGCCGCGCCGGCGTGCGCGCCCCTGCCGTCGCCGGAGGGCCGGCGCGCAGCCGGGCGACGGCGGCGGCGTGGTCGGCGGCCACCACGCTCCAGCGCTCGGCGAAGTGTGTGCGCCCGCTCTGGAGGACGTGGGCCGCGTCGGCGAGCGGCGTCGCGGGGTGCCGCTCGAGATGGCCGGCGAGGCGCGCCGCCGCGCGCGCGAGCGCGGCCGGGGTGCGGGCGCTGACGACGAGGAGGTGCGGACGCCCGGCCGCGGCGGCGGGCTCTGGGCGCGCGGCCGCCGGGGCCTCCTCGAGGACGACGTGCGCGTTGGTCCCGCCCGCGCCCAGCGCCGTCACCCCCGCGCGCCGCGGCCCGTCGCTCACCCACGGGCGGAGCGTCGTGTTCACGTGGAACGGGCTCTCGGCGAGCCGCAGCTCCGGGTTCGGCTCGGCGAAGTTGATCGTCGGCGGCAGCGCGCGGTGCTGCAGCGCGAGCACCGTCTTGATGAGCCCCGCCATCCCGGCCGCCTCGCCGAGGTGCCCGATGTTCCCCTTGACCGAGCCGAGCGCGCAGGCGCCGCGCGCGTCGGTGTCGGTGCGGAAGGCCCGGGTGAGCGCCGTGACCTCGATCGGATCGCCCACCGGGGTGCCGGTGCCGTGCGCCTCGACGTAGGAGATCGAGCCGGCGTCGACGCCGGCGATCGCGAGCGCCTCGGAGACGGCGCGCGCCTGCCCCTCCACCCCCGGGGCCAGGTAGCTGACCTTGTCCGAGCCGTCGTTGTTCACCGCCGACCCGCGGACCACCGCGAGCACCGGGTCGCCGTCGGCGAGCGCGTCGCGCAGGCGGCGGACGACCACGCACCCCGCGCCGCTGCCGAACACCGTCCCGGCGGCGCGCGCGTCGAACGGGCGGCAGTGGCCGTCCGGGGCGAGGATCTCGCCGGGCTGGAAGACGTAGCCGCGCCCCTGCGGGAGGAGTACCGTGGCGGCGCCGACGAGGGCGACGTCGCACTCCCCGCCGAGCAGGTGCTGGCACGCCAGGTGGAGCGCCACGAGCGCCGACGAGCAGGCCGTCTGCACGCTCATGCTCGGCCCGCGGAGGTTCAGCTGGTAGGAGACCCGCGTGGCGAGGAAGTTCGCGTCGTTCCCCGTGTGGCGCACCAGCCACTCGCCCACGGTCGTCATCACCTCGGCGTTGGGCACGAGGTGGTGCATCATGTACGCGTTCATCCCGCAGGCGGCGAACACCCCCACGGCGCCGGGCACCGCATCGGGGGCGTAGCCGGCATGCTCGAGCGCCTCCCAGGCGAGCTCCAGGAAGATGCGGTGCTGCGGGTCCATGAGCGCCGCGTCGCGCGCGCTCATCCCGAAGAACCTCGCGTCGAACCGGTCGACGTCGTCGAGCACCGGCTGCGCCGGCACGTAGCCCGGCGCGCCGACGAGCTCCGGCCGCTCCCCCGCGGCGCGCAGCTCCGCCTCGGTGAAGAAGCGCACCGACTCGACGCCGTCGCGCAGGTTGCGCCAGTACTCCTCGAGCGTGCGCGCGCCGGGGAAGCGGCCGGCCATGCCGACGATCGCCAGCTCCGACCCGGTGAACCCGTCGTCCGTCGCCATCACCCCCTCCCTCCGCTCCGCCGCTGGTGTGGCGGCCGCTCCGGCCGCTGCGCCCCGATCACGATCGCCTCACTCGGCGATCCGGCGCGCCCGCGCCAGCCGCCGCCGCTCCATCGCATCCGGGTGCCGCTCGGCGCGCTCGGCGCGCTCTCGCTCGGCGCGCTCTCGCTCGACGCGGTCGCCCTCCGCCCCCGGGCGCGCCGTGCCGCCGGAAGCGGTAGGGCCGCCGCGATCCCCACCCGGCTCGGCCGACAGCCGCGCGGCCAGCCGCCGGACGGTCGGATACTGGAACATCGCCACGAGCGGGACGCTCCGCCCCAGCCGCGCCGCCACCTGCCGGCTGGCCTGCACGGCGAGCAGCGAGTTGGCGCCGAGGTCGAAGATGTTGCCGTCGACGGCGACGTGCTCCACCCCGAGGAGCGCCTGCCAGACGTCGGCGATCATCGCCTCCAGCTCGGCCGGGCCGGCGCCCGCGGCGGCTCCCTCCGGCGAATGGACCGACGGGTGGCCGGCCGGATGGATCGGCGGGTGGATCGATGTCGCGGCTGTGGCGGCGCGCGCCGGTGCCGCCGGCTCGTGGCGCGGCGGCGCCGCGCGCTCTGGCGCCGCGCCGTCCGGCGCCGGGGCACGGAGCGCCCGGCGGTCGGTCTTGCCGTTCGGGGTGAGCGGGAGCGCGCGGTGCTCGACGAAGCGGGCCGGCACCATGTGCTCCGGGAGGCGCTCGCGCAGGTGGCGCCGCCACGTGGCCGCGCGGCGCGCCGCGGCGTCCGCGTGCGCCGGCCGGTTGGTCGTCGGCCCCCCGGGGGCGTCGAGCGGCGCGTCGTCGGCGAACGGCACCGTCGGGCCGAGCGTACGGTGGCGGAACACGGCGTCGAAGCGCCCCGGCGCCCCCGAGCACGCGAACGTCAGGTCGACCTCGTACTCCGCGTCGAGCGTCGCGACCGCCTCCGGATCGACGCCCGGTGCGGCGGCGAGCAGCGCCCGCAGCGTCGCGGCGCTCCCCTCCCCCGCCCCGAGCGCCGCGTGGACGGCCAGCGCCCCGGCGACGCGCGCGTCGGGCAGGTCGGCCACGCGCACCACGGCGGGGCGCCGGGCGAGCAGCCCGCGCACGGCGTCGAGCGAGTCGGGGGCGACGAGCGCCGGCGCCGGCGCCACCGCCCGCAGCCCCCCGGCGTCGGCCGCGTCGACCGCGTCGACCGCGAGCACGACGTCGTAGCGGAAGCAGGTCATCTCGTTGCGGTCGCACCCGCGCTTGAGGCGCGCGCGCACGCTCGCGACGCCCGGGAGCGCGGTGCGCAGCGCGTGGAAGAAGCCCGGGTCGACGACCAGCTCCGCCTCCTGCGCGACCCGCCGGTCGACGCGCGCCCGCAGCGCCGCGGCGCTCGCGTCGCCGTCCGCCTGCACCATCTCGACCGTCGTGTGGAACGCCTCGAGGAGCGCCAGACTGCGCACGTCCCCGACCCAGACGTGCCCCCCGTCGGCGACGCACGCCACGGCCCGCTCGACGACGCGGCGCAGGTACTCGGGATCGGGGAAGTACTGCGCGACCGAGTTGAGGATCACGAGGTCCACCGCGCCGTCCGGCTCCGCCGCGTCGGCGGCCGCGTGCTGCAGCGTCACGCGGGCGCGCTCCTCCGCCGGGAGCGCTGCGTGGATGCGGACGAGCGCCTGCGGCGCCACGTCGGTCGCCGTGTAGTGCTCCACGTGGGGCAGGAGGGCGTGGAGCAGCAGCCCGGTGCCGCACCCGAGCTCCAGGACGCGGCGCGGGCGGAGCTCGCGCAGCCGCGCGACCGTGTGGTCCAGCCACTCGCGCATCGCCGCCGCGGCGATCGGCGCGCCGGTGGCGGTGTGCGTCCACCCGGCGGTGTCGAAGCGCGGGTCCACCCCCCCGCCCGTGTCCCTCGACGCGGCGGCCGGCCGGCCGTCGGCGGCGCCGGGGGGGGCGCCGGAGCCCCCGCCGTATGCGTGGTCCCACAGCGCCCCCCACTCCGCCACGCGAGCGGCGACGACTGCGGCGTCGCCGCCGCCCCCGTGCGGCGCGCCGCGCGGCACCACGTGGGCGACCAGCCGCGTCCCCGCGGTCGGGTGCACCTCGGCCGTCACCACCGCCTGGTGGACGGTCGGATGCGCGGCGAGCGCGTGCTCGATCTCGCCGAGCTCGATGCGATAGCCGCTCACCTTCACCTGCTCGTCGGCGCGCCCGAGGAAGCGCAGGCGGCCGTCGGCGGCGTGCTGCACCAGATCGCCGGTGCGGTAGAGCCGCGCGCCCGGCGCGTACGGATCGTCGACGAACCGCTCGGCGGTGAGCTCCGGGCGGTGCAGGTAGCCGCGCGTCACCCCGTCGCCGCCGACGTACAGCTCGCCCGTCGCGCCGGGCGGCACCAGTCGACGGTGCGCGTCGAGCACGCGCACGGTGGTGTTGGCGATCGGGCGCCCGATCGTCACCGGCTCGCCGGCGCGCACCACGTCGGCCGTCGACCAGACGGTGGTCTCGGTGGGGCCGTACATGTTGAGCACGCGCCCCGGGACGAGCGCCGCCATCGCCTCGGCCAGGTCGGCCGGGAGCGCCTCCCCGCCGAGCAGCAGGCGGTCGAGCCGCCGCAGCCCCGCGTGCGCCTCGGGGTCGGCCAGGAGCATGCGCGCCTGCGACGGGGTGCACTGCAGGTGCGTCACCCGACGCCGTGCGAGCTGCTCGGCGATCGTCGGCGCCGGTGCCGCGGCGTCGAGCTCCCCGCCGGGCGCGGCGACGTCGCCGCCGGCACTCGCCTCCATCAGCTGGGTGAGGTACGGCAGGTGGGCGAGCACCACGTCCGTGTCGACGCCGAAGTCGACGAGGCAGGCGACCTCGTCGACCCCGACGCCCCGGAGCTGGTCGACGAGCGCGAGCGCCTTCGCCGGCGTCCCGAACAGCCCCGCCGACTCGAAGTAGCGCTCGAAGGCATGGTCCAGCAGCGCCTGCATGTCGTCGGGCGACAGCCCCTCGGCGTCCAGCCCGAGCGTCTCCGCCGTGGCCCCCGACGGCGCCCGGAAGGCGGGGAAGGCGAACGGCGCGACCTTCACCAGGTCGATCGACGTGGCCAGGTAGCGCGTGAACGGCTCGCGCACCAGCTCGCGCACCCGCTCGGTGTCGGGGCCGACGAAGGTGTGCAGCATCACCGACGCCACGCCGCGCCCCGCGTGCCCCGCCGCGGCGCGCGCCGCGCGGTAGACGGCCAGCTTGCCGCGCAGCTCGGGGAGCGTCTGGCCGAGCATGTTGGTGAGGACGTTGACCCCCATCGCGCCGGCGGCGCGGAAGGTCTCGACGTTCCCGGCGGCGGCGATCCACAGCGGCGGATCGGGCTGCACGGGGCGCGGCTGGATGCGCACCGCGATCGGCCGCCCCTCGCCGTTGGGCACCGTCACCGCCCCGCCGCGCCAGAGCGTGCGCACCGTCGCGATCGACTCGGCCATCACCTCGCGCCGGCGCGCGTAGTGCTCGGGCTTGAGGGCGAAGTCGTCGGCGTGCCACCCCGAGGCGAACGACAGCCCGACGCGCCCGTTCGACAGGTTGTCGACCACCGACCACTCCTCGGCCACGCGGATCGGGTCGTGCAGCGGGAGGACGACGCTCCCGGCGCGCAGCTGCACGCGCGAGGTGATCGTCGCGAGCGCCGCGCTCGTGATCGCCGCGTTCGGGTAGAGCCCGCCGAACGCGTGGAAGTGCCGCTCGGGGGTCCACACCGCGTCGAAGCCGTGCCGGTCGGCGTAGCGCGCCCCCTCCAGGAGCAGGCGGTACGCGTCGGCACCCTGAGTGGCGTCGGCGGCGAAGTAGAAGAGGCCGAACCCCATGCGCGCCGGGCGCGCGGGCTCCGGCGCCGCCGGCGTCGGGCGGTCGGCGACGCGGCGCGCCACCGACGCGCGGTCCTCCTCGGGGTGGATCACCACCTCGAAGCCGCGCGCGAGCGTCCAGAACAGCTCGAGCACCGAGATGTCGAAGGAGATGCTCGTCACCGCCAGCCACACCCCCGGCTCCGGGTCGATCACCCGGTCCATCCCGGCGAAGAAGTTGGCGACGTTCCGGTGCGTCACCATCACCCCCTTGGGGCGTCCGGTGGAGCCGGAGGTGAAGATGACGTACGCCAGGTGCGCCGGCGTGACCCCCGACGGCGCCGGCGCGGGCGACACGCCGGTTCCCGGCGCCAGGCACTCCTCGACGTGCACCACGGCAGCGGCGCCCGGGTCGACGAGCCCCGCGAGGGCGCGCTCGGTCAGCACGGCGCACGGGCGGGCGTCGTCGAGCATGAGCGTCAGCCGGTCGCGCGGATAGGCCGGGTCCAGCGGCACGTACGCCGCCCCCGCCTTGAGGATGCCGAGGAGCCCGACGAGCATCTCGAGCGACCGCCGGACGCAGATCGCGACGCGCGCGTCCGGCCCCGCGCCGTGCGCCTGCAGCCGCGCGGCCACCGCGTTCGCCCGTCGGTCCAGCTCCGCGTACGTCAGCGTCCGCCCGCCGAACGTCGCGGCCACGCGGTCGGGGGTCCGCGCGACCTGCTCCTCGATCAGCTGGTGCACGCAGGCGTCGTCGCGGAACGGCACCGCCGCGCGGTTCCCGTCGCCCAACAGCCGCGCTCCCTCCACCGCGCCGAGCGCCGGCAGCGCGCCCACGCTCCCCCCGTCGTCGGCGAGCAGCGCCGCGGCGATCGCCGCGAGCCGGTCGGCCAGCAGCGCGCCGCCGTCCGCCGTGAGGGCCCCGAGCCGCGCGCCACGGCCGTCGGGCGCGACCTCGAGCCAGAGCGTCGCGCCCTCGGGCGGTGCGCCCCCCTCGGGCACCAGGGCGACCGGGAGTGGCGCGGCCGCCGCGCGTCCCGCCGTCGTGCGCAGCGCCGCGCGGCGCGCCACCAGGTCGCGCGCGTGGCTCACGTTTCGTGCCGTCAGCCGCAGCTCGGCCTCGACGTCGGCGAGCAGCCGGGCGACCGGGCGGTCCGCCCCGGGGGACACGCGCACGGGGACGCGGGTGGCGAAGAACGGCGCGAGCGCCGGCGGGACCGCGCCGAGCTCCACGTCGAGGTCGAACGACGCTCCGCCGCCCGAGCGTTCGACGAGCACGGCCAGCGCCGCCGTCCAGAGCGCCCGGCGGGCGGGCTCGCCGAGCGCCCGGAGCGCCGCGTCCGCCGCCGGGGGGAGGAGCACCGCCCGGGCGCCGGCGAGCGCCTCCGCGGCGTCCACCCCGCCCGCGGCCATCGGCGCCGCAGCGGCGAGCACCCCGTCCATCGTCGGCGCCGTGCGCGCGGCGAGCCGCCCGACCCAGAAGCGCTCCGAGCGGCGCACGCGCTCGTCGAACTCGGTCACCCGGGCGCGCAGGGCGTCGTCGGCGAGCGGCAGCGGGCGCCCCGGGGCGAGGCCGGCCGCCGCGAGCTGCGCCGCCGACCGCTCGCGCCCCGCCGCATCGCGCAGGGCGGCGAGGCGCAGCTGGCGACCGTCGGCGGCGACGACCACCGCGCCGTCCTCGACGGCGAGCACCGTCCCGGTCGCCGCCCCCGTCGCCGCCCCGAACGCCCACTCCCCCACCCACAGCGGCCCGGCGCCGTCCCACAGCTTCGGCACGCCGAGCGGGTTGTCGTCGGGCCCGAAGTCCAGCGCCCGCAGCAGCCGGTCCGCCGGCACGGCTCCCGGGCGCCAGTCGAGGAGCGCCGCCGCCGCCGGGCGCTCCGACCGGCCGTGGAAGGAGCGTACCCCCGCCTGCGGCCGCTCGACGAGCGGGCCGGCCGACGCGCGATCGACCAGCTCGGCGAACGCGTCGAGCGCCGCCGCCGCGCACCGCGCCGCGAGGGTGAACGCGGTGTCCTCGCGCGCGACCGGGAGCGGCACCTGCGCGTACACGGCGCCGGCGTCCACCTCGGCGGTCATCCGGTGCCACGTGATCCCGTGCGTCGCGTGGCCGTCGAGGATGGCCCACGCGGGAGCGTGGAAGCCGGCGAGCGCCGGGAGCAGCGCGTCGTGGTAGTTGATCGCGCCCCGGCGCGCGCGGCGGAGGAGCGCCTCGGGGGTGACGCGATGGTTGACGACGCTGAACAGGAAGTCGACCTCGCCGTCCCCGAGCGCCTCCCCCACCTCGGCCGCCGCGGGCGCGGCGCGCACGCCGTGGCGATCGGCCCACCCCCGCACCTCCGGACAGTCCGTGAGCACGGCGGCGATGCGGTGCCCGCGGGCGGTCCACACGTCGGCGCAGCGCACGAGCAGCGGCCCCGAGCCGATGAAGAGAGCGTGGAGGGCGGTCATGATCGGGGCAGGCGGGACGCGAGCGGCGGCGAGGTCGGGCGGCGTGTGCGGGCGCCCCGGGGGAACGGGCGGCGCACCGACCGTCGGGCGCCGCGGCGCGCTCAGGTGGGGGCGTGCGGGGCGGGACGCGCGTCTGGGGCGCCGCCGTCGAGCCAGCGCACCAGGAGGGCGACGAGACGGGCACGCTCGGCCAGCCCGGTCAGCACGTGATCGGCGTGGCGGAGGATGGCCACCGCCACCCGATCGCGCGGCACCCGCCGTCCCAGGGTCTCGGCCAGCTGCCGCTCCGAGTTGAAGTGCTCGTCGACCGCGCCCGTGTAGACGAAGAGCAGCCGGGCGCCGCGGCGCGTCAGCGCCGCGACGTCCTGCCGGAAGCGGGCGCGCGAGGGATACCGCCGGGCGAACAGCAGCCCGGCCGTCGCCGGGTCGGTGACGGCGCGCTCGGCCCCGCCGGCCGGGCGGGCGCGATCGCCGGCGGCCGACGGGCGGGCGGCGAGCCGGCGGCCGAGGTAGCGCCGCCAGCGCCCGAGCTGCAGCAGCCGGAGCACGTGGCGGCGCAGCAGGTGGCCAGGGGTGCGGTAGCTGTAGCCGTCGATGAAGGCGGCGCCGACCACCCGCGGGTCGACCAGCGCCGTCGCGTGCGCCGCATCGACCCCCGAGCAGAGCCCGACGAGGACGAACTCCTCGATCCCGTGGCGCTCGGCCATCCAGTCCATCGCCTCGATCGTGTCGCGCACCGCCTGCTCGGTGTCTCCGGTGCCCTCGGGGCGCGGCTCGCTCTCGCCGAGCCCCGACAGGTCGAAGCGCAGCACGTACCAGCCGCGCGCCGCCGCGGCGCGGGCGAGCTCGACGTAGATGCGGAACGGTCCGACCCGGTGGTGCAGCCCGATGTTGGCGGCGAGCAGCGCCCGCCGCGGGCGCTCCGCCCCGCCTCCCGATGCCACCGGCTCGGTGACGATCCCCATCAGCCGCGCCGGCCCGATGCTCACCGCCCGCTCGACGGGGCGGACCGGCGCACGCTCCCCCGACCCAGCGGTGGCCGGCCCGGTGTCGGCGCTCGGCGGCGCGAGGGCGCCGGGCGGCGTGGCGCGTTCGCTCACGTGCTCCGTCCGGTGAGGTGGGTGGCGATGGCGCGGCTCCCCGCGTGCGCGAGGAGGGTGTCGGCATGCCAGGCCGGCTCGGCGAGCGACGGATCCTCCACGCGCACCAGCGCCGCCGTCGGCGCGCCGCCGCGGAGCCGGGCGTGCAGCGCCTCCCACCGCGGGTCCTCCCCCGCGCACACGAGCAGCGCCCGCTCGGCGGCGCCGGCCGGCTCGCACAGCAGGTCGACCGCGGCGATCTCCGCGGCGAGCGCCGGCCGGAGCGGATAGCCGAGCAGCTCGTCGGGTCCGACCTCGGCAGCCTGCGGCCAGCGACGCTCGCGCAGCGCCGCGCGCTGCACGGACTCGAGCTGCGCGAGGTACGCGGCGCCGCTCACCACCGGGTCCCACAGCACGAGGTCGCGCACCGCGAGCCCGCCGGCGCTGGCGCGCATGGCGATCGCCGCTCCGAGGCGCATCCCCACCAGGGCGATCCGGCGCACGCCGGAGAGGTCGCGCAGCTCGCGCGCGGCCGTGCCGACGTCGGCCACCCAGCGCGCGAGCGTCCCCTCGTGCGAGTCGCCGGCGGAGTCGCCCGTGGCGAAGTAGTCGAAGCGCAGCACGTGCAGCCCGCCGGCCGCGAGCATCCCGGCCAGGCGCCGGAAGATCCAGTGCGCCTGGCGGTACTCCTGTGGCCCCGGATGGCACAGCACCACGCCGACCGGGCGCGCCGGCGCCCCGGCCGGTGGGTGGTAGACGCCGAACAGCGGCGCCCCGGCATCGCCGAAGAGCTGTGGGATCACGCGTCCCCGGGCGCGGGGCGCGCCGGCCGCCGGGTGCGGAGCGTCACGCCCCCGCCCCCGCTCCCAGCCGCACGTACGCGCCCGGCCGCTCGGGGTGCGGCACGAACCACGCGGGCGACCCGTCGGCGTCGCGTCCCAGCCGCGCCCCCGGGAGCGGGGGGGCGTTCGGATCGGTCGCCGCCGGCGCCGCCACCGCCGGCGTGCCGGGGAGGAAGCCACCCTGCTGCAGCTCGGCGATGGCGCCGCGGAAGGCGGCGACGATGCGCGCCACCTCCGCCTCGCCGTGCGCCGCGGTCAGGAAGCAGGGAAACTGCTCGTAGACGTGGATGCCGCGCTCGCGCAGGTGGTAGAAGAGCAGGTCGCCGTGCGGCTGCTCGGCGGTGTAGGCCACCCGCCAGAGCGAGGCGAAGTGGCGCACCGCGAGCGGCACGCCCGCCTCGCGGAACACCGCGTCGAGCTCCGCCGCCATCGCCGCCGTGCGCGCCGTCAGCCCCTCCTGCAGCGCCGGCCCCTGCTCGCGCAGGTGGTGCAGCGTCGCCCGCGCGGCGGCGAGCGCCAGCGGGTGGCGCACGAAGGTGCCGGCGAAGTAGGTGACGCCGACCTCCGGCACCGAGTCGTCGCCGAAGCGCCAGGCGCCGCCGTCGAGCGCGTCCATGTACTCCCGCTTTCCGGCGATGACGCCGATCGGCAGCCCGCCGCCGACGATCTTGCCGTACGTCGTCAGGTCCGGCTCGACGCCGAAGAGCCCCTGCGCCCCGCGCAGCGACGCCCGGAAGCCGGTGACGATCTCGTCCCACACGTAGACGATCCCGGTCTCCGCCGTCAGCGCCCGCAGCGCGTGCAGGAAGTCCACCGGCTGCAGGTCGGGCCGCCGGCTCTGCACCGGCTCGACGAGCACCGCGGCGATCTCGCCGGCGCGCTCGCGGAGGATGCGCAGCGACTCCTCGCTCCCGTACTCGAGCACCAGCACGTGCTCGGCGCTCGCCGGCATGATCCCCGGCGCGGCGGGGTAGGCGCGCTGCCCCCGCATCCCGCGCACGATCACCTCGTCGTTGATCCCGTGGTACGAGCCGGCGAACAGCGCCACCGTCGGCCGCCCCGTGACCGTGCGGGCGATGCGGATCGCGCCGAGGACCGCCTCGGAGCCCGTGTTGCAGAAGGCGACGCGCTCGGCGCCGGTGATCTCGCGGACGAGCGTCGCCACCTCGCCCGCCAGCGGATGCTGCGGGCCCACCTCCCACCCGCGCTCGAGCTGCGCGCGCACCGCCTCGGTGACCATCGGCGGCGTCCACCCCAGCAGGTTCGAGCCGAAGCCGGCGAGGACGTCGACGTACTCGTTGCCGTCGACGTCCCACAGCCGCGCCCCGGCCGATCGCTCGACGACGATCGGGTAGACGAGCTCCTTGACCGCCGGGCGGAAGCCGGTGACCACGCGCGGATCGGCCATCCCGGCGCGGTGCGCCTCGGCGTGCGCCTTGGAGCCCCGCGTGCGCGCCGTGTAGCGCCGCACGAAGGCGTCCAGGCGGGCGCGCTGCAGCGGCGTGAGGTCGTCGCCGCGGGTGACGCGCATGCGCGGCGCCGCGCCGAACGCCTTGGTGGCGTCGTAGAACTCGCGCTGCGGGCCCGTCGAGGGCACGGGCGGCGCCTCCCCGGCCGGCGAGCCGCCGTCCGCCCGGGTGGCCGCCGGCGCGGCCGTCGGGAGCGCGCCCGCGTCGCCGGCGGGCGTCGCCACGGGCGTCGCC
>ERZ1066121.1726-NODE-1726-length-15134-cov-6.601963_pt1 | contig 15134 bp, 16 predicted proteins | sample MGYA00382768_ERZ1066121 | MGnify/ENA primary metagenome ERZ1066121 (study PRJEB33369, sample SAMEA5778351) | biofilm metagenome | biome: Industrial cooling water; feature: Water cooling tower basin; material: Biofilm | place: United Arab Emirates | collected... | reverse complement strand
GCACGCTCAAATTCCTTGCCTTCGAACAGACGTTCAAGAACGCTTTGACAGGCCTGCCGATGGGCGGCGGCAAGGGCGGGTCGTACTTCAACCCGAAGGGCAAGAGCGACGCTGAGGTGATGCGCTTCTGCCAGAGCTTCATGACAGAGCTGTACCGCCATATCGGCGCGGACGTGGACGTGCCCGCGGGCGATATCGGCGTCGGCGCGCGCGAGATCGGCTATATGTTCGGCCAATATAAGCGCATCACCGGGGAGTTTACCGGCGTGCTGACGGGCAAGGGCCTCGAATATGGCGGCTCGCTGATCCGGACCGAGGCGACCGGCTATGGCGCGACCTATTTCCTGCTCAACATGCTCAGGACCAAGGGGCAGGATCTGAACGGGAAAACGGCCGTCATCTCCGGTTCGGGCAATGTTGCGACGCATGCGGCGGAGAAGGTGACGCAACTGGGCGGCAAGGTGCTGACGCTGTCGGATTCCGAGGGGTTCATCCACGATCCGGACGGGATCACCCAAGAGAAGATCGACTGGGTCAAGCAGCTCAAGAATGTGAAGCGCGGGCGCATCCGCGAATATGCCGATCAGTTCACCGGGGCGACTTTCACCGCGGGCAGGACGCCCTGGGGCGTGCCGTGCGACGTGGCGCTGCCGTGCGCCACGCAGAACGAGCTGCTCGGCGAGGATGCGAAGACGCTGGTCGCGAACGGCTGCATCGCGGTGTCCGAAGGTGCCAACATGCCCACCAACCTTGAAGGCGTTCACCGTTTCAAGGACGCGAAGATCCTGTTCGCGCCCGGCAAGGCCGCCAATGCGGGCGGTGTTGCGGTCTCCGGGCTCGAGATGAGCCAGAACTCTGCGCGCATCTCGTGGAAGGAGGAGCAGCTGCAGCAACTGCTCGTCGACATCATGGACGGCATCCACGCGCGCTGCCTGGAATATGGCCGGACGAGCGACGGCTATTGCGACTATGTGAAGGGTGCCAACATCGCCGGCTTCAAGAAGGTGGCCGATGCGATGCTGGCCTATGGGGTAGTGTAACGCTCAGCTCTCGACTTCGCTCGCTTCTCGACTTCGCTCGAAGTGAGCGGGAAAGTGTTGCGTGACCTCGTCTCGAGCGAAGTCGAGAGACGTTCAGCGTGCGCGCCGCTGGTTGAGCACTTCATAGGCCATGACGGCGGTCGCGACGGCGGCGTTGAGGCTGTCGGCGCGGCCGCGCATCGGCATCTTCACGAGCTGGTCGCAAGCCGCTTCGTACTCGGCAGGCAGGCCCTGGGCCTCGTTTCCGACCAGGATGAAGGTCGGAGCCGCATAGCGGGGCGACTGATAGTCGACGTCCGTGCGCAGGCTGGTGCCGACCAGGTGGCCGGGCCCGGCGCGGAGCCAGGCCAGAAACTCTGGCCAGCGAGCGGCGGCGAGCGTTTGCGTGAACAGCGCGCCCATGCTCGCGCGCACGGCCTCCACCGAGAAGGGGTCAACACAGTCGTCGACCAAGATCAGCCCGCCTGCACCGACCGCGTCCCCCGTGCGCAGGATGGTTCCGAGATTGCCCGGGTCGCGCAGCGCCTGCGCCACGATCCAGATGTCCGACGCGGCACGGTCGAGCGCGGCGAGCGGGGTCAGTCGATCGCGATAAACGCCGACCAGCGTTTGCGGATTGTCCTTGCCCGACAGCTTGGCGAGGATGTCGGGACTGGTGCGCAGCACCTCGCCGCCCGCACCCTGCGTCTCGGCGATCAGCGCCTGGGCGAGCGGGTGCACCTCGCCTTCGGGTGCGAAGAACAGCAACTCGGGCAAAACGCCCTCGGCGCGCGCTTCGGTGAGGATGCGCAAGCCTTCCGCCAGGAACAGGCCCTCGCGCTTGCGGTGCTTTTTGTCGCGGAGCGCGCGAACGCGCTTCACGAGCGGATTCGAGAAGCCGGTGATATCTCGGATCATCGTGCGTTCTTTTGCCAGATCATCATCCCGATTTCGTTTCGGGACAAGGTGACCGCCGCGGGATGTTGGTGATTGCCTCTCCGGCCGGTGCGCGCTTACGAACGCCTTCAACTCGCTCCACCCTTGTCCCGAAAGAAGTCCGAGATGACGGGGCGGCGGTCACTCCTCTCCGAACTTGTTCTCCACCAGCCCGGCCAATTCGACGACCGCAGTCTCCGCACCCTCCCCCGAGGCGCAGATCTCGATCGTGTCGCCCATCGCGGCACCTAGCATCATCAGGCCCATGATCGAGGTGCCGGTCACGCTCGCCCCGTCCTTGCGCACCTCGACCTTGGCCGGCAGCCCGCTCGCCAGCGTCACGAACTTGGCGCTGGCGCGCGCATGGAGGCCGCGCTTGTTGGTGATGAGCACGGAGCGCGAGACCTGGCTCACGCCGCCGCCTCGCCCAGCACTTCGGAGGCAACGGAGATATATTTGCGCCCCGCCTCGCGCGCGGCCGCCACCGCCGCGACCACGTCCATGGTGCGCCGGGCGCCCTCCAGCCGGATCAGCATGGGGAGGTTGATGCCCGCGATCACCTCGACCCGGCCCGGCTGCATCAGGGAGATGGCAAGGTTGGAGGGAGTGCCCCCGAACAGGTCGGTCAGCACGATCACGCCGCGCCCGCCCTCCACGTCCTTGATGGCCTGCGCGATATCGCCGCGGCGCAGCTCCATATCGTCATCGGGACCGATGCAGATGGCGGCCATCGCGGTCTGCGGGCCCACGACATGCTCCATCGCGACGACGAATTCGGCGGCGAGCCGCCCGTGCGTCACCAGCACCAGTCCGATCATGCCTTGCCAACTATCCTTCAGCGCGCCTGCGGGGCCTCGATCGCGTCGCGTGGATCAGAGGCGAGATCGCGATGCGCGACCGTGGGCGAAAATCCCGCCGCGCGCAACCGGTCTGCGACCCGCTCGGCCACATGCACCGACCGGTGTCTTCCCCCGGTACAGCCAAAGGCGACGGTCACATAGGCCTTGCCGTCCTGCGCGTAGCGGGGAAGCAGGGTGAGCAGCAGATCCTCGATCCGGGAGACGGACTCCTCGTAGGCCGTGTCGGCGGCGACATAGCGCGCGACCGGCTCGTCGAGCCCCGTCATCGGCTTCAGTTCGCGATCCCAATGCGGATTGCGCAGAAAGCGCATGTCGAACACGAGATCGGCGTTGCGGGGAAGGCCGCGCGCGAAGCCGAAGGACATGACCGACAGCACCATTTCGTGCGGATGCTCGCCCGCGAACCGTTCGCGCAGCTCGCCCTGGAGCTGGATGCGGCTGAAATCGGTCGTGTCGACCACATAATCGGCAACCGCGCGCACCGCCGCCAGCAGCTCGCGCTCACGAGCGATGCCGTCGGTTGCGGGTCTGTCGAGCGCGAGCGGGTGCGGGCGGCGTGTTTCCGAGTAGCGCCGTTCCAGCTCCGCGCCGCTGCAATCGAGGAAGAGGAGCGCCACCTCGTAATGCGCCCGCTCGCGCACCCGGCCGAGGCGGCGGACGAAGCCGCCCACGTCGAAGCCGCGGGTGCGCGTGTCGATCCCGATCGCGAGCGGACGCCGCTCGTCGCCGGACCCCGCGGCCGGCGGCGTGTCGAGCAGCCTGTCGAGCAGGGTGAGCGGTAGATTGTCCACCACCTCCCACCCCAGATCCTCAAGCGTGTTGAGCGCGGTCGACTTGCCCGCGCCCGACATGCCGGTCACGAGCAGGAGCCGTTCCGGATTGCTGCGCTCGGTCAAGCGCCCAGGCCCCAGCGCGCCAGGGCCAGCTCGGCCTTGATCGGCGCCGACGCCTCACCGCCGGCAAAGGCCAGCGTGGGTATGGACAAGCCAAGCAGGTCAAGGGTGCGAGGATCGGGCATGCGGTCGGGCGCGGCGTCCAAGTCGAGGATGAGCGCGACGGGCATAGGCCCGGTGGATGACAAAGCAACAACACCGAGGCCGCGCACCTCCATGCGGCCCTCGATCGCCTTTGGCGCGGCGGCGAGAAGCACCCCGCCCGCAACGCTCAGCTGCACCTGATCGTCGGCGATCAGCTCTGCACCGCGGTCGATCAGCCGGAGCGCGAGGTCGGACTTGCCCGCGCCCGACCGGCCCGTCAGCAGCAGGGCGCGGCCGCCGATCGCCACTGCGGACGCGTGCAGCAACATCAACCGGTCTCGTCGCTGACGGCGGGCATGGTCAGGATGAAGGCCGCGCCCTCCTCGCGCCGGTCGCGCGTCTCGACCTCCAGCCGCCCGTCATGTCCGTCCGCGATCGCGCGCGCGATTGCGAGGCCTAGCCCCGAGTGGCCGCCATGGCCCACCGGCCGGACGCTCGTGAAGCGACGGAAGATCGACTCGGCGAGGTCGGGCGGAACGCCGGGACCGCGATCCTCCACCCGCAGGATCACCTCGTCGCCGATCTTGGTGGCGGTGATCTGCACGAGCGCGTCGTCGGGTGAGAAAGAGATCGCATTGTCCAGGAGGTTCTCGACGATCCGGACGAGCCTGAACTCGTCGCCCCGCACCACGGTGGTGCCCTTGCGCGGGCGCGCGAACGCGACTTGCACACCGCGCGGATTGGGGCCGCGCCGCTCGCGCTCGCGCAGCAGCTCCTCGACCACGCGACCGAGGTCGATCGGCTCGAGCCGGGCGCGCGACAGCTCGGCGTCGAGGCGCGACGCCTCGGCGATGTCCGTCACGAGCCGGTCGAGGCGGCGCACATCGTCCTGGATGATCGCCAGCAGCTGCGCACGCTGATCGTCGTCGCGCACCCGCTCGAGCGCGTCGGCGGCGGAGCGGAGCGAGGCGAGCGGGTTCTTGAGCTCGTGGGTCACGTCTGCGGCGAACGCGTCGGTCGCGTCGATGCGCGCACGGAGCGCGGCGGACATGTCGGCGAGCGCTCGGGCGAGGCTGCCGATCTCGTCGCGCCGGTTGGGAAGACGCGGCACGGTGACCTCGCGCGCGCGGCCCGGACGCGAACGGCGGCGCGCGCGAGGCGTCGCAGCGGCGTGACGATGGTGCGGGCGAGAAACATCGACAGGGCCAGCGACAGCGCCGAGACGAGCAGCAGCACCACGCCCAAGCGGAAGCGCTCGGCACGGGTAATGCGCGTCACATCGCGCGCATTGAGCGTCATCAGGAGCGCGCCCGCGCGGCCCGCCGGGGTCGCCGCCACAATCATGAAAGTCCGGTCGGGCGCGAAGCTCGCCTCCGCCACGCCGCGGCGTTCCAGCACTGCCCGCCGCGCCTCGGGCCAGGCGGCAAGTCGGTCGCGCGCGGGCTCCTCGAAGGCGCGCGGCGTGCGGGCAGGCACCACAAAGTCGAATGCGCGATCAAGGAAGCGCGCGACCTGACGCTGCCAAGCTTCCTCGGCCGGATCGCGCAGGGCGTAGTTGGGCGCGGCGATGCGCCAACTGTCGGCGACGAGCGTGCCATCGTCGCCATACAGCCGCAGCCGGCTGCCCGTGCGCCCGCCCATGCGCGCGAGCAGCAGCGGACGGTCGGAGGCGGGGGCGGCAGCGAGCGCCTCGTGAATAAGGCCGAGCTCGCGCACCGAACGGTCGATGCGAAAATCGATCAGCCGCGCGCGATAGCTTTGGAGATAGAAGAACCCGCCCGCGAGCAGCACGAGCGCGAAGATGTTGACCGCCAGGATGCGCGAGGTGAGCGAGACCAGCCCCGACCAGCGCAGCGGCGGCGGCGCGCCCGGCTCAGGCCTCGGCGAACCGGTATCCGGCGCCATACAGGGTCTCGATGCCGTCGAACTCAGGGTCCGCTTGCCGGAACTTGCGTCGCAAGCGCTTGATGTGGCTGTCGATGGTGCGGTCGTCGACATAGACCTCGTCCTGATAGGCGACGTCCATCAGCTGGTTGCGCGACTTGACCACGCCGGGACGCTGGGCGAGCGCTTCCAGGATCAGGAACTCGGTGACGGTGAGGGTGACGTCCACGCCCCTCCACGTGACCCGGTGGCGCGCCGGATCCATGGCGAGCGACCCGCGCACGATCGGCTCGGGCGCGGGCTCGTCCGCGGCGACCGAGGGCCGGCTGAGCTCGACCCGCCGCAGGATCGCCTTGATGCGCGCGATCAGCAGCCGCTGCGAAAAGGGCTTGGCGATGTAATCGTCCGCGCCCAGCGCAAGGCCGAGAGCCTCGTCCAACTCGTCGGTCTTGGAGGTGAGGAAGATGACGGGGAGAGCGCTTTTCTCGCGCAACCGGCGGAGCAGCTCCAGCCCGTCCATGCGCGGCATCTTGATGTCGCACACCGCAATGTCGGGCGGGTTGTCGAGAAGCGCCCGCAAGGCGGCATCGCCGTCGGGGTAAAGGCGCGTCACGAACCCCTCGGACTGGAGCGCGATGGATAGCGAGGTCAGGATGTTGCGGTCGTCATCGACCAGGGCGACGGTGGCGGTCATGATCGGGGCCGGCGCGCGGGCATCGCCGGTCGCATAGAGGCAAGCGGGCGCGCGGCTCAAGCCTTGTCCAGCGGCCGGACGACCAGGGCGCCGTCTTCAAGCCCGAGCACGCGGACTCGCGTTCCGGCCGGTGCATCAGGGCCGCGAACGTTCCACTCGCTGTCGGCGAGGCGCGCACGTCCCTCGCTCGCGACGATGGCCGTCACGAGAGTGGCGGTCTCGCCCACCAACCGCGCGCCGCGATCGTTGAGGAGCGGGTCGGCCGAGCGCACGGGTGCCTGCTTGTACCAGGCACGCCCGGCGAGGCAGGCGAGGACGGACAGGAGCGCGAACGCGACCAGCTGCAGCGCGGGCGGGAGGCCGGTCGCGGCGGCGACCACGCCCGTCAGCCCGGCCGCGGTCGCCACCCAGACGAGAAACACGCCGGGCGCGACCAGCTCCGCCGTGCCGAGCAGAGCGGCGAGGATCAGCCAGAGCCAGAGCGCGTCCATGGTCCCGTCCTTTCCTCGCCCTCGCGCTTGCCGAGCGCATCGCGCGCAAGCTCGCCGATACCGCCCAGCGATCCGATCAGCTGGGTCGCCTCGACCGGGAACAGGATGGTCTTGGCATTGGGCGAGCTCGCAAACCCCGCGACGGCTTCCACATATTTCTGCGCGATGAAGTAGTTGATCGCCTGGGTGCTGCCGCTCTCGATCGCCTGGCTGACAGCGCGGGTGGCGTTCGCCTCGGCCTCCGCCGCGCGCTCGCGCGCCTCCGCGTCGCGGAAGGCGGCCTCCTTGCGACCCTCCGCCTCAAGGATCTGCGCCTGCTTGGCACCCTCTGCCCGCAGGATCTCCGACGCGCGCATGCCTTCCGATTCAAGGATCGCGGCGCGCTTCTCGCGTTCGGCCTTCATCTGGCGCGCCATCGCGTTGGAGATGTCGGCGGGCGGGCGGATATCCTTGATCTCGACGCGCGTGATCTTGACGCCCCACGGCCCGGTCGCTTGGTCGACGACGACCAGCAGCCGCCCGTTGATCTCGTCGCGCTTGGACAGGAGCTCGTCCAGGTCCATCGAGCCCATCACCGTGCGCAGGTTAGTCGTGGTGAGCTGCATGATGGCGACATACAGGTCGGACACCTCGTATGCGGCCTTGGCGGCGTCGAGCACCTGGAAGAACACCACCCCGTCGACCGCGACCATCGCATTGTCCTTGGTGATGATCTCCTGGCCCGGAATGTCGAGCACCTGCTCCATCATGTTCACCTTCCGGCCGACACGGTAGAAGAAGGCTGGGTAGAAGTTGAAGCCGGGCCGCGCGGTGCTGACGAAGCGGCCGAAATATTCGATCGTGTATTCATAACCTTGCCGCACGACCTTCACGCTGACCGCGAGATAGGCGAGCACGAAGACGAGCAAGGCGAAAGCGGCGGTTGCGGCCATAGGTCCCTCCCGAACTTCCTCTATGTCGCCCATCCCGAGCCGGCTCCAGAACAATCGTGAGCCGCTGCCCTAGCGCCCGGCGGGAGGCGCGGTTACATGGCGCGCCAACCTCGAACGCGGGACCGGCGCATCCATGGACATCGAACTCGGCCTCACTTTCGACGATGTCCTGCTGAAACCCGCCGAGTCCGAGGTGCTGCCCAGCCAGGCGGACACCCGCACGCGGCTGACGCGCGACATTCACCTCAACATTCCCGTGCTGTCGGCCGCGATGGACACGGTGACCGAGGCCGAGATGGCGATCGTGATGGCGCAGCTGGGCGGCATCGGCGTGCTCCACCGCAACCTGTCGGTCGAGGAGCAGGCGGCGGCGGTGCGGCAGGTCAAGCGCTTCGAGAGCGGGATGGTGGTCAACCCGATCACCATCGCGCCGACCGCGACGCTTGCCGAGGCGCAGGCGATCATGGCCGAGCGGCGCATCTCAGGCATCCCTGTGGTGGAAGCGACGGGGCAGCTGGTCGGCATCCTGACCAATCGCGACGTGCGCTTTGCCGAGCATCCGGACCAGCCGGTGTCCGAGCTGATGACCCGCGACAATCTGGCGACGGTGCCGGCGGACGTGAGCCAGGACGAGGCGCGGCGCATCCTGCACCAGCGCCGGATCGAGAAGCTGCTGGTGGTCGACGAGGCTTATCGGTGCGTGGGCCTGATCACGGTCAAGGACATCGAGAAGGCCGTGCTGCATCCCAACGCGACCAAGGACGCGGCCGGGCGGCTACGCGTGGCCGGCGCGACCACGGTTGGCGACAAGGGCTTCGAGCGGACCGAAGCGCTGCTGGACGCCGAATGCGACTTGATCGTGATCGACACGGCGCATGGCCATTCGAAAATGGTCGCCGACTCGGTCGCGCGCGTCCGCAAGCTGTCCAACAGCGTGCAGATCGTCGCGGGAAACGTCGCGACGGCGGCTGCGACGCGCGCGCTGATCGACGCGGGAGCGGACGCGGTCAAGGTCGGGATTGGCCCGGGCTCGATCTGCACAACGCGCGTGGTGGCGGGCGTGGGCGTGCCGCAGCTTTCCGCCATTCTCGACTCGGCGGCGGAGGCGGCCCGGTCGGACGTGCCGGTGATCGCCGACGGCGGGCTGCGCACCTCGGGCGACGTCGCCAAGGCGCTCGCGGCCGGAGCGTCTGCGGTGATGGTCGGCTCGCTGCTCGCGGGAACCGAGGAAGCGCCTGGCGAGACGTTCCTCTATCAGGGCCGGGCGTTCAAATCCTACCGTGGCATGGGATCGGTGGGCGCGATGGCGCGCGGATCGGCCGATCGCTATTTCCAGCAGGACATCAAGGACCAGCTAAAGCTGGTGCCCGAAGGCATTGAGGGACAGGTGCCGTTCAAGGGTGCCGCCAAGGACGTCATCCACCAGCTTGTCGGCGGGGTGAAGGCGGCGATGGGCTATACCGGCGCGCGCACGTTGGCCGAGTTCAGGGAGCGGGCGCACTTCATCCGTATCACCAATGCGGGCCTGCGCGAAAGCCACGTGCACGACGTGACGATCACGCGCGAAGCGCCGAACTACCCGACGCGCTGACGCTTGCGGTGCTTCGCCGTTCCTCCTATGTTCCGGGCCAGCAACAGGGAGGACACGCATGATCGGCTATGTGACGCTCGGAACCAACGACCTGGAGCGGGGCGCGGGCTTCTACGATGCGATCGCCAAGGAACTCGGGACGGGGCGCATGATGGAGTGGCCCGGCTCGATTGCGTGGGGAACGCCCGGGGGCGGCGCCGGCGTGGCGCTCACCAAGCCGTTCGACGGACAGCCCGCAACGGTGGGCAACGGCGTGATGGTTGCGCTCGAGGCCAGGTCGCGCGAGCAGGTGGACCGTCTCCATGCGCTGGCGCTGGAGCAGGGGGGAAGCTGCGAAGGACCGCCGGGCCCGCGCAGCGATGCTTTTTACGCGGCCTATTTTCGCGACCTGGACGGCAACAAGCTGAATGCGTTCGTGATGGAAGGTCCGCTCGGGTGACGGCATGAGGGGCGGATGACCCCGCCCGCACGCGCCCAGGCTGCCATTGAGCTGCTCGACCTCATAACTTCCGCTGCGCGCGACGGCGGGCCCGCGGCTGACACGCTGATCGCGGGCTGGTTCAAGGCGCGGCGCTATGCCGGGTCGGGCGATCGCCGGGCGATTCGCGAGCTCGTCTTCCAGGCGATCCGGCGGGCCGGGGAGCGGCCGGAGAGCGGGCGGAACGCGCTGCTCGGGCTGGCCGAGGAACGCCCCGATCTCCGCGCGCTGTTCGACGGATCGGCCTATGGTCCCGCGCAGCCTGCGCCAGGCGAGGTGCCGTCGCCCGCCCGCCTCGTGCCTGCCTGGATCGAGCCCGCGCTCGCCCATGTCGACCAAGCGGCACTATTGAGTCGCGCGCCGATGGATCTGCGCGTCAATCGGATGCGGACTACCCGCGCGGCCATGCTGCCTCAGTTCCGTGGTGCCGTGCCCACCCGGTTTGCGCCGGACGGCATCCGCCTCGTCGAGCCCGTACCGGTCGAGACGCACCCGGCCTTTCAGCAGGGCCTGATCGAGGTGCAGGACGAGGGCAGCCAGTTGATCGCGCTCGCCTGCGGCGCACGGACGGGGGAGACGGTCGTCGACCTATGTGCCGGGGCGGGCGGCAAGACGCTCGCGCTCGCAGCATCAATGGAGGCTCGCGGCCGGCTGATCGCATGCGACACCGATCGCGCACGGCTGTCGCGCCTTATGCCGCGCGCCGCCAGGGCGGGCGCGACCGCGATCGAGGTGCGATTGCTCGATCCGCAGCGCGAGGCCGAGCGGCTCGACGATCTTCGGAACGTCGCGGATTGCGTGCTGGTCGACGCGCCGTGTTCGGGGACGGGCACCTGGCGGCGCAACCCGGAAGCGCGCTGGCGGCTGACCCCTGCACGGCTCGACCGGCTCACGTTGCTCCAGGCGCGCCTGCTCGACCTTGCGGCCGATCTGGTCAGGCCGGGCGGTCGGCTTGTCTATGCCGTCTGCTCGCTGCTCGACGCGGAAGGTGCCGACCGGATTGCCGCTTTCAAGGCGGATCGGCAGGGGTGGCACGTCCGGCGGCCGTTCGCCGAACCGGGCACGGACCGCGGAGACGGCGTGCTGCTCTCGCCCGGCACGGACGGAACGGACGGATTTTTCGTCGCGAGCCTCGTCCGGCCATGCTAGGCGGGCTGCAAAGACATTGCGCGTGGAGAGAGGTTCGAATGCGATTTGCCCCTGCCATGGTCTTTGCGGCCGCCCTGGGCGCCGCGTTCACGTCGGCTGCCGTACAAGGTCAGAAGCCGGACGCGCAGGTCGACGGTCGCTCGGTGCAGCTGGTCGACCAGGCACGCGCGGCGCGTGCGGGCGGCAATGCGGACCAGGCCAACGACCTGCTCGAAAGCGCGCTTGCGGTCGATCCCAAGAACCGCCGCGCTTTTCTTGAACTCGCTGACATCGCCAAGGCGCAAGGCCTGCCCGGCAAGGCGATCCGCTTTTACCGCGAGGCGCTCGAACTCGAACCCAACGATGTCGCGGCGCTCGCGGGGCAGGGCGACGCGCTCGTGCAGAAGGGTGCGGTCGTCAAGGCGCGCGAGAACCTGGCGAAGGTGAAGCGCATCTGCGCGGGCGCTTGCCCGGAGGAAGCACGGCTTGCCGCGCTGATCGAGAAGGGGCCGCCCCCCGCGGTGCTTGCGGCGCAGACACCCACCAAGGTGCCGAGCCCGGGCGCGGAGGACAAGACGCCCCAGCCGCAATAAAGCGGAGCGGGCACCATGCCGTTTTCCGCGCGCCTGCTGGCGGCCGAGCAGGGCGGGCCAGACACGAAATCCGTCGATCTGCGGCTCATGCTCGCGGTGGCTCTCGCCCTGATCGCGACGGGCGCGCTTGTTGCCGCCATGCTGGGACAACCCGCGATCGGCGCAGGTGGCGTTCTGGCTGCACTGGCGGTGGGAGGTATGGTGGCGCGCTCGCCTGCCGTCCGTTTCGAGCCGGCGGCCACCCGCATCGTGCAGGACTGGGCGCTGGTCCGCGCCGCGATCGATCAAGGCTCTGTCGCCGTTGCGATCACGGACCGGGACGGGCAGATCGTGTGTGCAAACGCCCTTTACGCCGGCTGGTTTGAAGGTTCGCCTCCCCCGACCGCGCTGCCCGTGCCCGCGGTCTGGCACGACCGCCTGGCCGACGCCGAAGGGCGCGCGTGGCGCGACGGCGCGGCCGAGCTCGACCGGATGGCGCATGACGCAGGCGCCCTGCAGGTCGAGGTGCGCCGCGTGGGCAGCGACGACGGCCATCTTCTCTGGCGCTTCAAGCCGGCCGAAGCCCATGACCTGATCGCGGGTGCTCGGCGGCTGATCGGATCAGAAGCCGGCGACCGCCGGGGCGAGGCGGGCATCATGGCAGTCCTGATCGGAGCCGATGCGCGGATCCGGGCGGGCAACCGCGCCTTTGCGTTGCGCGCGACGGGGTCCGCGGATGCTGCGATCGACGGCCGAGACCTCGCGACGCTGCTCACCATCGATCGGCGCGGGACCATCCGGTTCGAGCGCGAAGGGGCGACCGGCGGGCCCGTGCGGCTGCTCCAGGTGCCGCTCGATCCCGCCGACCGGAATGGCGCGACCCTGATCGTGCTGATCGACGACGATGCGGCGCCCCGGCTGGGTGAAGGGAGTGCCTCCAGCCATATCCAGACCCTGCTTGCCATGCTGCCGCTCGGCTTTGCGCTGGCAGATCGGGATGGCCGCTTCCTCTTCCTGAACGAGGCGTTCGCGCGCGCCGCGGGGGTGGAGGGCGATGCGCGCCCGATCTATCCCGGGGACCTGGTGGTCCGCGAAGACAAGGCGACGGTAGCCGACACGGTGCGCCGCTTCGCGAGCGGCCCGGCCATGTCCGGCGACATTGCGGTGCGGCTGCGCGCGCGGCCCGACGAGCCCGTTGCGCTGTCCATCGCGGGCGCGCGCGGGCTGGGCGATGCGGCGGTGCTCTTGTCGCTCAAGGACAGCAGCGAGGAATCGAAGCTCAAGCGCCAGGTCGCGCAGGCGACCAAGATGCAGGCGGTGGGCCAGCTCGCGGGCGGCGTCGCGCACGATTTCAACAACATCCTGACAGCGATCATCGGCCTGTGCGACCTGATGCTGTCGCGCCACACGCCCGGCGACAGCGACTATGACGACATCCAGCAGGTCAAGGCCAACTCGAACCGTGCGGCGAGCCTGACGCGGCAACTGCTCGCTTTTTCGCGCCAGCAGACGCTGCGCCCGCAGCTGCTGCAGCTGCCGGACGTGGTGTCGGAGGTCTTCAACCTGCTCAAGCGCCTGCTGGGCGAGACCATCACGCTCAACGTGAAGCACGGGCGCAACCTGGGGCCGGTCCGCGCCGACCCCGGCCAGCTCGAGCAGGTGATCGTCAACCTGGCCGTCAACGCCCGCGACGCCATGCCGGACGGCGGCACGCTGACGCTGCAAACCTATGCCTTACCCGCAAGCGACGTCCGCAAGCTCAACAGCGAGATCATGCCGGTCATCGACTATACCGCGATCAGCCTGGCCGACACCGGGGCCGGGATCCCGCCAGAAATCCTTCCGAAGATCTTCGAGCCGTTCTTCACCACCAAGGAGGTCGGCAAGGGGACGGGGCTCGGCCTCTCGACCGTCTACGGCATCGTCAAGCAGTCGAACGGCTTCATCTTCGCGGACTCGAAGCCCGGCGAGGGCACCATCTTTCGCGTATATCTGCCGGTGCACAAGGCCGATGCCGCAACCGAAGCCGCGCCGGCGCCGCAGAGGGAGCGCGCGTCCGAGCTGTGGGGAACGGGAACCATCCTGCTGGTCGAGGACGAAGCGATGGTGCGCGCCGTGGCCGAACGCGCGCTGACGCGCCAAGGCTACAAGGTCGTGACCGCAAGCAACGGTGAGGAAGCGCTCGAGTGCCTGGAGACAGGAGGGCCGTTCGACCTTCTGATCTCCGATGTGGTGATGCCCACCATGGATGGGCCGACGCTGGTTCGGCACGCGCGTGCCAAGCTGCCTCGGCTGCCGATCCTGTTCATGTCCGGCTATGCGGAGGAGCAGCTGCGCAAGTCGATCGACATCGAGCAGGTCGCCTTCCTGCCCAAGCCCTTCTCGGTCCAGCAGCTTGCCGAGGCGGCGCGGGCGGCGCTCGCGCCGGCGGAGCGCGCGTAGTTTTCCTTTGCGTGGAACCGGTTGGCCAAGTATCGCCACCGGAATGACCACCACGCCTGCCATCCTCGTGGTCGAGGACGAGCCCCTGATCGCGATGATGCTCGAGGATTTTCTCGACGCGCTCGGCTATCGTCTGGCGGGCAGCTGCGACGGCGTAGGTGAGGCGCTCGCACAGGTCGAGCAGGGCGGCTTCGATGCGGCGCTGCTCGACGTCAATCTGCGTGACGGTCAGACATCGTGGCCGGTCGCCGACGCGCTGTCCGATCAGGGCCGGCCGTTCGTGATCGCGACGGGCGGCGGGAACGACCTAATCCCCGATCGTCACGCCGGGGCTCCCGTGCTCGCCAAGCCCTACACCATCGATGGCATCCGCGAGGTGTTCGAGACATTGCTCGCGCGCTGAGAAGTTCTCTCCTTGTTCCCCTGGAACAAAGCTGATACGGAGAGTGTCGTTGAACGCGCTCCGCGTTCCGCTTACGGGAGGCCCTTGCAATGACGGCGCAGCTCAAGATCGTCGGATCCGACAAAGCGGGGAACATGGACAGGCAGAAGGCTCTCGACGCGGCGCTGGCGCAGATCGACCGCGCGTTCGGCAAGGGCTCGGCGATGAAGCTGGGCAGCCGCGAGACGATGCAGGTGGAGGCGATCTCGACCGGCTCGCTCGGGCTCGACATAGCGCTCGGCGTGGGCGGCCTGCCGCGCGGGCGCGTGATCGAGGTCTACGGCCCCGAATCGTCGGGCAAGACGACGCTCGCGCTGCACGTGATCGCCGAAGCGCAGCGCAACGGCGGCACCGCAGCCTTCGTCGATGCCGAACATGCGCTCGACCCCATTTATGCCAAGAAGCTCGGCGTCGACATCGATGAGCTGATCGTCTCACAGCCTGATACGGGCGAGCAGGCGCTGGAGATCACCGACACGCTGGTGCGATCGAATGCGATCGACGTGCTGGTGGTCGACTCGGTCGCGGCGCTCGTGCCGCGCGCGGAGATCGAGGGCGAGATGGGGGACAGCCATGTCGGCCTGCAGGCCCGCCTCATGTCGCAGTCGCTGCGCAAGCTGACCGGCTCGATCAGCCGTTCGCGCTGCATGGTGATCTTCATCAACCAGCTGCGCATGAAGATCGGCGT
>ERZ1066121.1721-NODE-1721-length-15180-cov-9.773488_pt1 | contig 15180 bp, 14 predicted proteins | sample MGYA00382768_ERZ1066121 | MGnify/ENA primary metagenome ERZ1066121 (study PRJEB33369, sample SAMEA5778351) | biofilm metagenome | biome: Industrial cooling water; feature: Water cooling tower basin; material: Biofilm | place: United Arab Emirates | collected... | reverse complement strand
CGGGCTTGAACAGTTCCTCGAGATGCTCAAGCGGGACCGCGGCTACGAGGACGGGCTGCCGAAGAAGGCCCTGATCGATGCGTTCCGGGTCGTCGATGACGAGGACCTCGTCGGGACCTACCGCCGCAAGATGGCGTCGGTGCTGTTCTGACGCTGCACCGTACGCCTCCGTATGGCATGATCGCGCGCCGCCCCTGCCCGCGATCCCCACGTGTCGCCTCGCCTGCTTCGTCATTTGTTCAACGTCTGGCCGCCCTTCCTGCTGTCGGGCATCCATGTCACCCACCTCGGCGCCGACTGGCGAAGCGCCGAGGTCGAGCTGCGGATGCGGCCCTGGAACCGGAACTACGTCGGAACGCACTTCGGCGGCTCGCTGTTCGCGATGACCGATCCGTTCTGGATGATCCTGACGTTGCGCGCGCTCGGCGACGAGTACGTGGTCTGGGACAAGGCCGGCGAGATCGAATTCGTGAAGCCCGGCCGCGGCACCGTGCGCTGCCGCTTCGATCTGACGGACGCCGTCCTCGACGAGCTGCGCGCCGAGGCGGCCGACGGCAGCAAAGTGCTGCGCTGGATGGACTGCCCGGTGGTGGATGCGCAGGGCGATGTCGTCGCCCGCGTGCGCAAGCAGCTTTACGTCAGGCTGAAGCCGCGTGCCCGGCCCACCGCCGTGGCGGAACGTGACGGCGCTCACAGCGGACGCCGCGACCCCGCGCCGCCGCGCTGACGCCCGGCGCGGCGCGTCGGGAAGGCGCGCTGGACAGCCCCCGGACGACGCGCGAAGCTGGCCGCCCTTTCCCCCCGCCCGACCCGAATGGCCATCCTGCGCTTCACGCCGTCGCCCGATGAGGAGATGTCGCCGGAGGAGCTGTCGGCCCTGCTGACCTCCGTGATGCCCGATATCCCCGGCTACCGGGTGATGCGGCGCATCGGCAAGGGCGGCATGAGCTTCGTCTACCTGGCGGTGCAGGAGTCGCTCGACCGCCAGGTCGCGATCAAGATCACCGCGCCGGAAATCCTCCGCGACGAGATCAGCAAGCAGCGCTTCGAGCAGGAGGCGCGAACGATCGCGAAGCTGGAGCATCCCTGCATCGTCGGCATCTACGAGGTCGGCCGCTCGCCGCAGGGGCTGATGTACTACGTGATGCCCTACCTCTCGAAGGGGCATCTCGGCCAGCGCGATCTCCGGAACGACGAGCCGCGCATCATCGCGGTGCTGCGGTCACTGCTGTCGGCGCTGGGCTATGCGCATACGCGCGGCATCGTGCATCGCGACGTCAAGGCGGAGAACGTGCTGTTCGACAACGCCGACCGGCCCGTGCTGGCCGATTTCGGCATCGCCCTGCCGTTCCGCAGCGCCACGCGCATCACCAACGTCGGCTTCGCGGTGGGCAGCGCCGCGTACATGGCGCCGGAGCAGGCGCGCGGCGACAACGTCGACGGCCGCGCCGACCTCTACGCGGTCGGCGTGCTGGCGTACGAGATGGTGACGGGGCACCTGCCGTTCCAGGCCAACGACGCGCTGGCGCTCGCGGTCATGCACGCGCACGACCCGATCCCGCCGCTGCCGAGCAACCGCCGGCATTGGCAGCCGTTCCTGTCCCTTGCGATGGCGAAGACGAAGGAGCAGCGGTTCCGCAACGCCGAACAGATGCTCAGCGCGCTCGACGAGCTGGAGCGTCGGCAGCGGCTGACCCCGGCCCCGGAGGCCCCCGGCGAGGCCGCGCCGACGCCGGCCGGCCGGACCACCGGCGAGATGCCCGCGACCCGCCGACCGCTCAGCCACTGGCTGGGAGCCGGCGCCCTCGTCGCGGCGGTGGCGGCGGGCGGCGTCTGGATGGCCTCGCGCGAGCGCGCGCCCGACTTCCTGACGATCGACGGCAGCGCGCCCTCGGTGGTCGATGACCCCATTGGCTCCATCGCCGTCGCGGCCGGCGCCGCGCCGGCGCCGACGGCGGGCGCGGAAGCCGGGCTGGAGAGCGTGCCGTCGACGACGCCGATGGCGACCGCCCAGGCCGATCCCGCCGTCGCGGACGCTGCGGCGGGCGAGGCCCCCGCGGCCGACGCCGTGACCTTCCTCTCCGCGGCGCTCGCGTACGACCCGCGCGTGCCGGCCGCCCGGGAGCTCGCCGCGGCGCAGCGGCAGATCAGCCGCCTGCGGCTGAGCACGCCGGCCGGCGACAACGCCGTGGATTCGCTGCTCGCCGCCCGCGTCCTCGCCCCGCGCGACCCGCAGCTGCCGCGCCTCGAGACCGCCCTGATCGAAGCCTTCGGGGCACAGGTCGAGAAGGCCCTGGGCGGCGGCGCCAGCGCCAATGCGAGCGCGCTGTGGCAGCGCGCGCAGCGCTACGTGGAGCAGGCCGACCTCCGGGCGAGCCCGGCCTGGGCCGCGCTGGTGGAGGCCCGCGCCGCGGCGGTCGATCGCCGCCTTGCGGAGGCCGCCACGCGTCGCGACGCCCGCGAGCTGAAGCGCGCGACGGACGAGATCGCCCTGTACGGCCTCGACGAGGCGCGCTTCGCGGACGCCATCCGCGCCGCGCGGCTCGCCCTGCTGCCGCGCCCGGGCGCGCGGCTCGACGGCCGCGGCCCGGCGATGCGCCTCGTCGTGGCGCCCGGCGAAGTCAAAGCCGGCTTCGCCGCGATGGAGAGCGAGGTCAGCCGCTCGGATTTCCTGGCCTTCGCGGAGGCGACGCGCCGCCCGCTGTCGCGCTGCCGCGGCGGGTTCCTGGAGCGGCGCACGTGGGCCGATCCCGGCTTCGAGCAGGGGGCGCGCGATCCCATCGTCTGCGTCACCGCGGCCGACGCGGAGGCCTACGCACAGTGGCGCGGCCAGCGCGACGGGCAGCGCTATCGCCTGCCGACGGCGGCCGAGTGGGCCCTGATGGCGCAGGGCGCTGCGGCCGCGTGTGCGGGCACCCGCCTCGCCTGCGACCGTCGCGACGGCACCGTCGCGGCCGGCAGTGGGCAGGCCTCGGCGCTGGGGCTCGTCGACGTCGGCGGCAACGTGCGCGAGTGGCTCGCCGGCGGGCGGCAGACCGCGGGCGCCGGCTGGCGCACCCAGGCCGCGCAGGCTCGCCCGGGGGCGACGCAGAGCGTCAGCGATGAGCGTGGCCAGGACGACCTCGGCTTCCGACTGGTGCGCGACGTGAGCCTCGAGGAGCTGCTCGGCGCGACGCCGCGACGCGCCCGCTAGCGCGCCTCCACACGATCCGCAGGCGCGAGGCCGCTAGGATGGCGACATGCGCAATCTCCGCACCTGGTTCCTCACGGGCCTGCTGACCCTGCTGCCGCTGTGGCTGGCGTGGTTCGTGGTCAGCCTGCTGTTCTCACTGCTCTCCGATCTCTCGCGACCGTGGGTCGGCCCGCTGCTGTTCGGCCTGGGCCGCGCGCAGCCCGAGCTGTTCGGTTGGGCGACCCATCCGTGGGTGCTTCCGGTCGTCGCGCTCGTCGGCACCGTGGTGATCATCATCGGCGTCGGCGCGCTGACCCGTCGCGTCATCGGGCAGACGCTGCTGCGCTGGACCGAAGGCCTGATCGCGCGCGTGCCGCTCGTCAACGTCGTCTACTCGAGCGCGCGAAAGCTGCTCGACCTGCTCCAGCACCCCCCGGGCGGCGGCGGCCAGCGCGTGGTGCTGATCGACTTCCCGAACCGCGACATGAAGGTGATCGGCTTCGTCACCCGCACGCTGCGCGAGGAAGGCACCGGCCGCGAGCTGGCGGCGGTGTACGTGCCGACCACGCCGAATCCGACCTCCGGCTACCTCGAGATCGTCCCCGTCGAGCGGCTCACCCCGACGCAGTGGAGCTTCGACGAGGCAATGGCCTTCATCATCTCGGGCGGCGCGGTGGCGCCCGACGAGATCCCCTTCGACGGACCGCGCGCATGACGCTGCTGCAGGACCGCGCGACGAAGCTGTTCCTGGTGCTCGCCGCGTTCTTCGCGGTGAACGCCGTGCTCGCGAACTTCATCGGCATCAAGATCTTCGCGCTCGAGGACACGCTGGGGGTCGATCCGTTCGAATGGACGCTGTTCGGGCAATCGGGCTCGCTGTCGTTCACGGCCGGCGTGCTCGTCTGGCCGCTGATCTTCGTGCTCACCGACCTCGTCAACGAGTTCTATGGTCGGCGCGGCGTCCGCTTCATCAGCCTGCTGTCGGTGGCGCTGATCCTGTACGGGTTCCTGTTCGCCTACGCCGCCATCGCGCTGGCGCCCGCCGGCTGGTGGGTCGGGGCCGCCAGCGCGCAGGGCGTGCCCGACCAGCAGGCGGCCTTCGCCGCGATCTTCGGCCAGGGCCTGTGGTCGATCCTCGGCTCGACGGTCGCCTTCCTGGTCGGCCAGCTGGTCGACGTGGCCGTGTTCGTGCGCATCCGCCGACTCACCGGCGAACGCTGGGTGTGGCTGCGCGCCACCGGCTCGACCGCCGTCTCGCAGTTCATCGACAGCTTCGTGGTGCTGTACATCGCCTTCGTGATCGGCCCGCAGGCGTGGCCGACCTCCCTGTGGCTGGCCGTCGGCTCGGTGAACTACGGCTACAAGATCGCCGCCGCCGTCGCGCTCATCCCGCTGATCTACCTCGCGCGCCGGGCCTTCACCACCTGGTTGGGCGCCGAGCGCGCGGAGCAGCTGCGCATGGCCGCCGCGCAGGGTTGACCCGTGCGGGCCTCGCGCATCGGGGAGCGACCACGGCCGCGTCGGCGCACGCTGACGTTGAACGTCGGGTTCTTCATCGGCATGGGCCTCGTGCTGGCCCTCGCCTGGTGGATCCACGGCGACGAGCCGCCGGGCCTGCGCGGCGAGCCGGACTTCTCGCCGCTGCGGGGCGAACCCTTCCTCGTGGTCTACGGGGCTCCGTCCTGCGACGCCTGCGTCGACGCCTGGCCCGCGCTGCGCGACTCGCTGCCGGAAGGCCTGCGCGTGGTCCACCTGCTCATGCGCGATGCGGGCCCTGCGGGCGGGCCGGCCGGCCCGCTGGCCGACGCGCAGGCGCTCCGCGCGTGGGCGCGACGGCTCGACGTGCCGGGCGACGCCGTGCTTCCGGCCGACGCGGTGCGACGCACGCTTCCGACGGTGGTCCTTCGTGACGCCCGCGCCCGCTGGCGCTTCGAGCATGCCGGCACGCTCGATGCGGCTGCGCAGCAGCGCCTGCAGCGCGCACTTCGCCTGGAAGGCGTCGCCACCGACGCGAGCCGCGCTCCCGGCGAACCGTGACCTCAGGCCCATGCAGGCCCGGTCACCGCGGCGGAAGCTCGCGGCTCGCCTGCCCACCGCCCTATCGACGGAGTTGCCCGCCATGACCCTGCGCCCGCTCACCCTCGCCCTCGCGCTCACCCTCGCCGCCGGGGCTCCCGCGCTCGCGTCCGCGCAGGGCACGGCCGCCCCCGCCACGACGCCGGGCGCCCCCGCGCTGGCGCCGGCCGACGCCGCGGTCGAGGCCCTGTTCGCCGAGTACTGGGAGGCCTCGCTGAAGCTCTCGCCGCTGCGCGCCACCTTCGTCGGCGACGCCCGCTACAACGACCAGCTGCCCGACCTGTTCAGCGCCGAAAGCCGCGCCGAGAACGAGGCCTTCAACAACGCCTGGCTGGCGAAGGTGGGCGCCGTCGACCTCGAGGCGCTGTCGCCGCAGCAGCGCCTTGGCGTCGAGATCCTGAAGCGTGACCTCGAGCTGGAAGTGGAGGGCGAACGCTTTCCGGCGTGGCAGCAGCCGCTGAACCAGTTCTACAACCTCGCCGCGACCTTCGCGCAGCTGGGCTCCGGCACGGGCGCCCAGCCGTTCAAGACCACGCAGGACTACGAGAACTGGCACAAGCGCGCATCGCGCCTGCCGGTGCTGTTCGCGTCCATGCAGGCGAACATGCGCGAGGGCATGGCCAGCGGCGTCGTGCAGCCGCGCGTGCTGATGGAGAAGGTGCTGCCGCAGCTCGACGCGCTGATCAAGGACAAGGCCGAGGACACCCTGTTCTGGCAGCCGATCGCGAAGTTCCCCGACGCCGTGCCCGCCGCCGACCGCGAGCGTCTGACCGCCGATTACAGGGCCCTGATCGAAACCCAGCTGATGCCGGCGTATCGCGAACTGCGCCGCTTCGTCGCCGAGGACTACCTGCCGAAGACGCGCGAGACCGTCGCGCTGTCGGCCCTGCCCGACGGCCAGGCCTGGTATGCCTTCATGGCGAAGACGCAGACCACCACCGACCTGACGCCGGCGCAGATCCACGACATCGGACTGTCGGAAGTGGCGCGCATCCACGGCGAGATGCGCGAGGTGATGAAGCAGATGGCCTTCGAGGGCAGCCTGCACGACTTCTTCGTCCACATGACGACGGCGAAGGAGTACGAGTACCCGACGGAAGAGGCCCTGCTCGCCGACTACAACTCCCTGCGCGAGCGCATCGACCCACGCGCGATGGAGCTCTTTTCGCTGGTGCCGAAGGCCGGCTTCGAGATCCGCCCGGTCGAGGCCTTCCGCGCGGCGTCGGCCGCCGGCGGCAGCTACATGCGCCCCAGCCAGGACGGCTCGCGCCCCGGCGTGTTCTACGTCAACACCTATGACCTGCCGAGCCGCAAGAACTGGGACCGCGACGCGCTGTACCTGCACGAAGCCGTGCCGGGCCACCACTTCCAGCTGGCGCTCCAGCAGGAACTGACCGGTCTGCCGATGTTCCGCCGCTTCGGCGGCGAGACGGCGTTCTCCGAGGGCTGGGGCCTGTACGCCGAGTCGCTCGGCAAGGAGCTCGGCGCCTACGACACGCCGCCGCAGTACTTCGGCCGCTTGCAGGCCGAGCTGTGGCGCGCCATCCGCCTCGTCGTGGACACCGGCCTGCACAGCAAGGGTTGGACGCGCGAGCAGGTGATCGCCTACATGAAGGACAACTCGGCCACGACCGACACCGAGGCCGTCTCCGAAGCCGAGCGCTACATCGCGATCCCGGGCCAGGCACTGGCCTACAAGATCGGCGAGCTGAAGATCCTCGAGCTGCGCGCACGGGCGGAAGAAGCGCTGGGCGACCGGTTCGACATCAAGGCCTTCCACGCCGAAGTGCTGCAGGACGGCTCGATCCCGCTGTCGGTGCTGGAAGCGAAGATCGACCGGTTCATTGCGGCGAACAAGGGCTGAACCCCGCGTGGCGAGACTGCAAGGCAAGGTGGCGCTGGTCAGCGGGGCGGCGCGCGGCATCGGCGCTGCCATCGCCCGGGCCTTCGCCGCGGAGGGCGCCACGGTCTGGCTGACCGACCTCCGCGACGCCGAAGGCGCCGCCCTCGCCGCATCGATCGGCACGCCAGCACGTTACCGGCACCTCGACGTCCGCGAGGAGGCCGATTGGGCGGCAGTGGTGTCCGAGCTGGTGGGCGCCGAGGGCCGGCTCGACGTGCTGGTGAACAACGCCGGCATCACCGGCTTCGAGGACAGCGCCGCCCCGCAGAATCCCTGCGACGCGGCGCTCGGGGACTGGCACCGCGTGCACCGCACGACGCTCGACGGCGTGTTCCTCGGCTGCCGCGAGGCGCTGCGCGCCATGCGGGCCGCGGGGTCCGGAAGCATCATCAACATCGGCTCGCGCTCCGGCATGGTGGGCATTCCCGGCGCCGCGGCCTACGCCTCGGCGAAGGCCGCCGTGCGCAACCACACGCGCAGCGTTGCGCTGTGGGCCGCGGAGCAAGGCACCACGATCCGCTGCAACGTGATCCAGCCCGCCGCGGTGCTGACCCCCATGTGGGAGCCGATGCTCGGCGACGGCCCGGACCGCGAAGCGCGCATGGCCGCCTTCGTCGCCGACACGCCGCTGCGCCGCTTCGCCCGGCCGGAGGAAGTGGCCGCCGTCGCCGTGCTGCTCGCCTCCGACGAGGCGAGCTACATCACCGGCAGCGAGATCAACGTCGATGGCGGCCTGCTGGCAGGCGCCGCCGCGGCGCCATCGCGCGACGACGCATGAGTCGCCGCCGCGTCGCCATCGTCGTGTTCGACGAGGTCGAGGTGCTCGATTTCGCGGGACCCTTCGAGGTGCTGTCGGCGCTGCGCATCGACGAGGCGACGCGGCGGGAGAGCCCCTCGCCCTACGAGGTGGTCGTCGCCGGGGTGCGCCCGGGCCTGGTGCACTGCCGCGGCGGCCTCAAGGTGCAGCCCGATGGTCTGATCGCGGAGCTCGACGCGGAGGCGCTGGACACCCTCCTCGTGCCGGGTGGGTACGGCGTGCGACCCCTGCTGCAGGACGCGGCCTTCCTCGACTGGCTGCGCGCCGCCGCGCCGCGGCCGCGACGGCTCGCTTCGGTGTGCACCGGCAGCCTGCTGCTGGCCGCAGCCGGCCAGCTCGACGGACGCGAGGCGACCACGCACTGGAAGAGCCTGGATGGGATGGCGCGCGACTGGCCGGCGGTGCGCGTGCATCGCGAACGCCACTGGGTGATCGACGGGCGTCTCGCGACCTCCGCCGGCATCAGCGCGGGGATCGACCTCGCGTTGAAGCTGATCGAGGCCGACTTCGGCGAGGGCCTGGCCCGCGCGACCGCAATGCACATGGAGTATCCGTATCCCGAGCACGACGCGCGGCGATTGCCCGCGACGTGACCGCATGGCAGCGTGGCGACGTCGACCGACCGAGCCCCGCCATGACGCCCATCGACCCCGAACGCCGCGCTTCCGACCATGAAACCGGCAACCCCGCCGAGGCGATGCCGGCGCGGACGACGCCGACCTGGGAAATCGAGGTGCTGCTCTCCGGCGCTTCGGCGTTCACGCTGTTCCAGGTGTACGACGGCATCCAGGAGGGCCTGTTCGACCTGATCCGCCGTCTGTCGCCCGAGATGGTCGGGCTGGCGTCGGCGCTCGGCACCTACCTGATGGCCGGCGTGATGGCGCTGGCGCTCGGCTTCATTGCGCACCTGATGGTGCGCGCCTTCTGGGCCGCGGCGGTCGGCCTGCATTCGATCGACCCCACCGGCGCGCTGACGCGAACCCGCACCGTCGGGCCCGTCCAGCGCGACATGATCGCCGAGCGCTGGGCCCAGCTGCCGCGGCGCATCGCCGACCTCGACGACTGGGCGACGATCGTGTTCGCCGTGTCGCTGGGCGTGGCCAAGATGATGGTCGGCCTGACGGTCGGCTTCGTCATCACCTACACGCTGGGCGCCGGCCTTTCCACGCTGAGCGGCGGCGCCATCGCCGCCTTCCCGGCGCTGATGGTGATGTTCGCCGTGCTGCTCGGGCCGTACGCGCTGGCCACCACCGTCGATGGGCAGCGCGGCAAGAAGAACCTGCCGCCCGCGCCGTGGACGCGGCGCGTGCTCGCGCCCTACGCGGCGGCGGGCATGACGGCCGAGCACAACCTCGGCCTGCAAATGATGGTGCATCGCCTGTCGAGCGGGCAGCGCTCCTACAAAGGCGTGATCGCGACGACCCTGCTGATGTTCGCGCTGATGGCCATCGTCATCGTCATTCCGACCGTGCAGCGCGTCGGTGTCGGCACGCTGCTGCGCGGCGAGTTCCCGAGCGTGCAGCCGGGCCAGCCGCAGTCGCTGCGCGCCAACCACTACCTCGACCGCCTGCCCGAGGGCGAGATCCTGCGATCGCCCGTGATTCCGTCGGAGATCGCGCGGCCGCCGTTCCTGCGGCTCTTTGTGCCCTACGTGCCGCACTGGCATGACGCGCTGCTCGAGCGCTGCCTTGGCGATCGCGAAGCCCGGCGGGACGCGGCGCGGGACGACCACGCCGCCGACTGGCGCCTGCAGGCCGCGGACAACGCGGCGGTGTTGGCCTGCGTCGCCGCGGCCCTGCCGGTCACGCTGAATGGCAATACGGTCACCGAACCGTGGGTGTTCGCCGAGGACCGGCGCCACGACCACCGCGGCTTCGTGGTGATGATCGACGTGCGGGCGCTGCCGCAGGGTCGCCACGAGCTCGCCATCCAGCAGCCTCCCGAGGCGCTCTTCGAGGGCGAGCCCGACCTGCCGTGGCGGATCCCGTTCTGGCGCTGAGCGGCGCTCAGCGGCCCCGAGCGGCCGCCGCGGCCTGCACAGCGGCATCGAAGCGCGCGTTGACCTCGCTCCAGTTCACGACGTCCCACCACGCCGCGATGTAGTCGCCGCGCAGGTTGCGGTACTTCAGGTAGTAGGCGTGCTCCCAGACGTCGAGGCCGAGCACGGGCGTGCCGCGCACGTCGACGACGTCCATCAGCGGGTTGTCCTGGTTGGGCGTGCTGGTGATGGCGAGCTTTCCTTCGGCGGTGACAATCAGCCACGCCCAACCGGAGCCGAACCGCGTCGCCGCGGCCTGCGAGAACTGCTGCTTCATCGCGTCCAGCGAACCGAAGTCGCGGGTGATCGCCGCGGCCAGCCCCGCGGACGGTGCGCCGCCCTGGCCGGCGGGCGCCATGACGGTCCAGAACAGGCTGTGGTTGTAGTGGCTGCCGAGGTTGTTGCGCACGCCCACGGGCAGCGTCGAGACCGTCGCCAGCAGCGGCTCGATCGCACCGTCGCGCAGCGCCGGGACCGTGGCCGCGAGGTCGTTGAGGGCCTTCACCGCGGCGCCGTGATGGCGCTGGTGGTGCAAGGTCATCGTTTCAGCATCGATGGCCGGCTGCAGCGCGTCGGCCGCATAGGGCAGCGTCGGCAGCGCATAGGGCGCAATCACCGCGTCGGCCGCGGGCACGGCCGTCGTGGGCTCACCGCGGACGGCGGCGGCGATCGAGTCCGGCAGCGCCGCCAGCGCCAGGGCGGCGGCGATCGATAGCGTGAGGGCGAGGGGGCGGGCGGCGTGCATCGGCGTCTCCAGAACGGACTAAGCCCACAGTGTCACGAGCCGGTCGTCGGCGCGATGTCGTCGCACCGCCCCGCCCAGCCGCTCGCGCTTCCGCGGCCGCCGCGGCAGGATGCGCGGGTCGCCCCGATTGGACCCTCCATGCTTTGGCGCCGCGCCCTGTTCTGGGGCCTCATGCCGTTCGCCGCGCCGCAAGGCCTGCGGCTCAAGCGCACCGCTCCGCGCTTCGCGCCGGCGCCGGGTCCGCGCGCCGGGCGCGTCGGCGATGGGCCGGCCCTCCGCCTGCTGGCCGTCGGCGATTCCGTCATCGACGGCGTCGGCTGCCCCAGCGTCGAGCAGGCGTTCGCCGGGCACTTCGCGCGCCAGCTGGCGGCCACCTTCCACCGCGAGGTGCACTGGCAGGCGGTCGGGCGCACGGGGGCCTGCGCGCGAGAGCTCCATGACGACGTGCTGCCCGAGGTGCCCCCGGGCGCATGGGACCTCGTGGTCGTGTCCGTGGGCGTCAATGACGTGTCGGGCCTGACCCGCAGCGCCACGTTCCGGGCGCGGCTCTCGCGACTCGTCGACGGCCTGGAGCAGCGCGCGCCGCGCGCGACCGTGCTGCTCTGCGGCCTCCCGCGCATGCAGCACTTCCCGCTGCTGCCGCAGCCGCTCCGCTTCGCGGCCGGCGTGCGGGCGCAGACCCTCGATGCGATCGCGGCCGACCTCGCGAGGGCCCGGCCGCGGCTGCTGCACGAGCCCACGACCTACGTGCCCCGCGCCGACGAGTTCGCTGCGGACGGCTACCACGCCAACGCCGCGACGCAGGGCGCGTGGGCGGGGGTGCTGGCGCGACGCCTGGCCGCGCGATGGCAGCCGGATGGTGCGGCCGCGATGGCAAACTAGGCGCATGGACCTCGCCCACCACTTCACCCAGCCCGCCACCGTCACGGACGGCACCGTCCTCGACCTCCTCCGCCCCGACGACTGGCACCTGCATCTGCGCGACGGCGCACAGCTCGCCGCCGTGCTGCCGCACACCGCGGCGCAGTTCGGCCGCGCCATCGTGATGCCGAACCTCAAGCCCCCGGTGACGACCACGGCGCTGGCCGCGGCCTACCGCGGGCGCATCGTCGACGCACGGCCTGCCGGCTCGGACTTCGAGCCGCTGATGACGCTCTACCTCACCGACAACACGCCCGGCGACGAGATCCGCCGGGCGAAGGACAGCGGCATCGTGCACGCGGTGAAGCTCTACCCCGCCGGCGCCACGACGAATTCGGATTCCGGCGTCACCGACCTCAAGCACACGTACCGGGCGCTCGAGGCCATGCAGGAGGTGGGCATGGTGCTCGCCATCCACGGCGAGGTGACCGACCGCGACATCGACGTCTTCGACCGCGAGAAGGTGTTCATCGAAGACAAACTGATCCCGCTGCGCCGCGACTTCCCTGGACTGCGCGTGGTCTTCGAGCACATCACCACGAAGGACGCCGCCGACTACGTGGCCGGTGCCGAGGGCGATATCGCCGCGACGATCACGGCGCACCACCTGCTCTACAACCGCAACGCGATTTTCACCGGCGGCGTTCGTCCGCACTACTACTGCCTGCCGGTGCTGAAGCGCGAAATCCATCGCCGGGCGCTCGTCGCCGCCGCCACGTCCGGCAGCCCGCGCTTCTTCCTCGGCACCGACTCCGCCCCGCACGCCCAGGGGGACAAGGAATCCGACTGCGGCTGCGCCGGCTGCTACACGGCGCTGCACGCCCTCGAGCTCTATGCCACCGCCTTCGAGGCGGCCGGCGCGCTCGACCGGCTCGAAGGCTTCGCCAGCCACCACGGCCCGGACTTCTACCGGCTGCCGCGGCACGCCACGCGCGTCCGACTGCGCAAGGAAGCGAACATCATCCCGGCCGCCCTGCCCTACGGCGACAAGACCGTCGTGCCGCTCGCGGCCGGCGAGCGTCTGGGCTGGCGCTTCGTCGGCGCGGTTTGAACGGGGGCTTGCCGATGCCCTCCGACGCCGGCAGCGCGGCGCGCATTCCGTTCCGCCAGCTCCGGCTGCGGCCCAAGACCCTGCTGCAGACGTGGCGCGTCGGCGACACCGGCGTCGTCCAGGAGTGGCAGTTTTGCGCCGCCATCGAGGGCAAGGGCCTCATGCTGGCGCCGATGCCCGGCCAGAAGATGGCGCCGATCCAGCCCGGCGCGCGCTACGGCGTGCAGGGGTTCACCGGCCAGTACGACTTCCAGTTCGACGCTGCCGCCGTAGGCACCTTCGACGTGCCCTTCGTCTACGCCCTGCTGTCGTGGCCCGAGGACGTGCAGGCGCGGCTGGTTCGGCAGGCGCTCCGCGTGCGCACCTTGCTTCCGGCGCAGCTGGGCCCGGCCACGCCGGGCAAGGGCGAGGTGCAGGCCGCCTCGGTGCTCGACCTCAGCGCCGCCGGGGCGCTGGTCGAAACGCTGAATCCGATGGGCGACGTCGGCGACGCCCTGCGCATCAGCTTCGTCGTCGAGGCCGACGGGGAGAAGACGCAGATCACCACCGAGGCGGTGATCTGCCATCGGCGGCAGCTCGACGCGCCGGGTCGCGAACGGCTGGGCTTGAGCTTCCGCGCCCTGCCAAAGTCCGAACGCCTGATGCTGTCCATCCACCTGAAGGACCTCGCGGACGCGCTCGACCCGACCTGAGCGGAGCGCGGCTCCGGACGCGTGCCGCGCCGCGTTCGCCGGGCGGCTGGATCAGGCCCCGACGTCGCGCTCGTCTCCCGGCCGCGCCAGCTCCACGTCGGCGTCGAAGCGGCGGCGAAGTTCGCGGGCCATCGGCTCGCGCGCGTCGTCCTCGCCGTGGACGAGCACCACGGGCGGCGCGCCGTCGATCTGCGCATACCAGTCGAGCAGGCCAGCCTGGTCGGCGTGCGCCGAGAGCCCGCCCACCGTGTGCCGCTGCGCGTGCACGGGCACCTCGTGCCCAAGGATCCGTACATAGGCGGCGCCGTCGACGAGGCGGCGTCCGAGCGTGCCCGCCGCCTGGTAGCCGACGAACAGGACGTGGTTCCGTTCGAACGGCAGGCGATGCCGCAAGTGGTGGCGGACTCGGCCGCCGTTGGCCATGCCCGAGCCAGCGATGATGATCGCGCCGGACTCGATGCGGTTGATCGCCATCGAGTCCTCGGTGCTTTCGGCGAGGTGCAGGTTCGGCAGGCGCAAGGGATGGGGATTCCCGGCCCAGACGCGCCGCGCCTCGTCGTCGAACAGCCCGACGTGGCGCTCGTAGACGCCGAGCACTTTCGCCGCCATCGGGCTGTCGAGGAACACGCGCCAGCGATGCAGGCCCCAGTCGTCGGCATGCTGCGCGAACGCGTACAGCAGCTCCTGCGTGCGGCCGACCGCGAAGGCCGGGATGACCACGCAGCCGCGGCTCTCCCAGGCGTCGCGGAACACGCGGCCCAGCTCGGCGACGGTCGCCTCGCGCTCGCGGTGCAGGCGGCCGCCGTAGGTCGACTCCAGCAGCACGAGATCGGCGCGCGGCACGGGGGCGGGGTCGCGGAGGATGGGCGTGCCCTTCGGGCCGAGGTCGCCGGAGAACACCAGCACGCCCCCGCGCGACGCATCGCCCCGCGTGACGGCGTCGCTGGGGTCGGTCCCGTTTCCGGCCGTCGTCCGCTCCACCAGCTCGACGCTGGCCGAGCCGAGGATATGGCCCGCGTCGCGCAGCGTGAGCGTCAGTCCCGGCGCGATGACGGTGGGCGCGTCGTAGTCGAGGGCGCGGACGTGCTTCAGCGTCCGCGCGACGTCATCGAGGGTGTACAGCGGCTCCCGCTCGTCCTCGTCGTCGCGGCTGCCGCGGCCCTCTTTCAGGCGCCGCTCGGCGCGCTCGGCGTCGGCCATCGCCAGCTTCGCCGAGTCCTCCAGCATCACCTTCAGCAGGTCGGCGGTGGCGCGCTGCGTCCAGATGGGGCCCCGGAAGCCCCGCTTCACCAGCAGCGGCAGGCGCCCGCAGTGGTCGATGTGGGCGTGGCTGAGCACCACGGCGTCGATGGCCGCGACATCGAAGCCGAAGTCGTCGCGGTTGCGGGCCTCGTCGGCACGGCTGCCCTGGATCAGGCCGCAGTCGAGCAGCAGGCGCAGGCCCGCGGCGTGGACCTCGTGGCAGGAGCCGGTCACCTCGCCGGCGGCACCGTGGAAGATCACTCTCATCGCCCGACTCCGAGGGGGGTTGCGCGAGCGTAAACGACGGCCGCGGAACGACGAAGGCGGCCGTGGAGGCCGCCTTCGTCGCATCGAACGAGGCCGGGACGGGCCGGCCCGACGCCGGCCCACCTCATCGCATCAGCGCGCCTTCGCGGCGTCCTCGAGCTCCTTGACGAACTGCGGCGCCGGGTAGGCGTGCTCCATCGTCCACATCATGTAGCGCGAGTCGACGGCGATCATCCGCGTCATCTTCGGGTCGAAC
>ERZ1066121.1720-NODE-1720-length-15180-cov-13.528066_pt1 | contig 15180 bp, 14 predicted proteins | sample MGYA00382768_ERZ1066121 | MGnify/ENA primary metagenome ERZ1066121 (study PRJEB33369, sample SAMEA5778351) | biofilm metagenome | biome: Industrial cooling water; feature: Water cooling tower basin; material: Biofilm | place: United Arab Emirates | collected... | reverse complement strand
CCGCGGCCGACTCGGCGGGTGCGCCCGCGCATCCAGCCCGGCGCGCGGCCGCGGGGCGCGCCGCCCCGGGGCGCGCCGCCGAGGGGCGCGCCATCAGGCGGGGCGACGCGCTGCAGCGACTCGTGGTGCAGGTCGGGCGCGTCGTGCGCCCGGTCGCCGACCTGCAGGTGGTGACGCTCACCCCGCTCTCGGCGCGCCGCGGCGGGCGGATCGGGCTCTACTACATCGGGCAGTGGCCGACCGAGAGCCCGGCGGCGCGGGCCGCCGCCCCGGCGCGCGGCGACTACGCCCCGCCGCGCGGTCTCATCGAGGTGACGCGCGAGAACCAGCACACCCGGCTCTCCGAGCACCTGCGGCTGCGCGACTTCCTCACCCACGACCAGGCCGACGTCTGGCCCAAGTACGTCGTCGTCCAGCCGCGGCTGATCGACAAGCTCGAGCTCGTGCTCGCCGACCTCGAGGCGCGCGGGATCCGCGCCGACGGGATCCACGTGATGAGCGGCTTCCGCACCCCGCGCTACAACGCCGGCGGGGGGAACACGGCCGGGCGCGCCAACTTCAGCCGCCACATGTACGGCGACGCGGCCGACGTCTGGATCGACAACGACGGCGACGGGCAGATGGACGACCTCGACGGCGACGGGCGGGTCGACATCGGCGACGCGGAGGTCATCCGCGCGGCGGTCGACCGCGTCGAGGCGGCCCACCCGGAGCTCGTCGGCGGGTGCGGCGTGTATCCGGCCACGCCGGCGCACGGCCCCTTCGCCCACGTCGACGCGCGCGGCTACCGGGCGCGGTGGCTGGGCTCGGGCGAGGGGGGGTGAGCGCCGTGCCGACCGATCCCCCCCGCGCGCGCGACGTCGGCGCGGCGCCCGCGTCCCCGTCGCACACGTCCGACGCCGCCGGCACCCCGGGGCGGCGCCACGGCGCCGAGCCGGGGGCGCAGGTGCGCACGGTGGACCTGGAGCCCTACACCGGGCTGCGCTACCTGTCCAAGCTCTTCCGGCTGATGGCGATCGTGCTGGTGCTGCTGCTGGTGGCCGAGGTCGCCACCGGGCTGATCCAGCAGGGGGCCGACGCGATCGCGACGCTGGTCGCCGAGTCGAGCCGGCTGATCGTGCTCGCCGGGCTGCTGTGGGGGATCGGCGATCTCGTGCTCCTGCTCATCGACGTCGGGCACGACGTGCGGGCCGCGCGCATCCTCCTCGGGCGACAGGTGGCGCACCACGTCCACGGAGCGCCCGCCGCCGCGACGGGGGCGGGCGCTCCGGCGGGGCCTCCGGACGCGGCGCTCGCCCACCCCGAGCGCGCCGACCGGGAGGGGCGCTAGCTTCCCGCCCCCGCCCCCGGCCACGGCTCCGCCGTCGGGACCCGGCGGCGACCAACTGCCTGGGGTCCCAGCAGACAGCTCGGCGCCCCTTCCGCCGATCCACCATCCCGGCGCCCGGCGCCGTCGGTCGCGCCGGTCTCGCGCACCTCGCGTACCGTACCATGCACGACGCCCCCACCCCGCCCGACGTCGCCGACGTGCTCGCACGCGGCGCCGTGGTGACGCACTTCCACGCCATCGCCTCGGTGCGCCGTCGGCGGCTGGTGGCCGTCGAGGCGCTCAGCCGCGGCGTGGCGGCCGACGGGACGCTCATACCGCCGCTGGCGCTGTTCGCCGCGGCCGCGGCCCAGGGGCTCTCGGTGGAGCTGGACCGACACTGCCGGGCGGCGGCGCTGGCTCGCTTCGCCGAGGTGCGCGCGGCGACCCCCGGGCTCGTCTGCTTCGTCAACCTGCACGCCGCGTCGGTCGCGCGCGGCGCGGCCGTCGTCGAGGAGATCGTCCGCGAGGCGGCGGCGCACGGCTTCGAGCCGGGGGCGCTGGCGGTGGAGATCCCCGAGAGCCACATCGAGGAGGTCGACGCGCTCGCCGAGGTGGTCGGGGCGCTGCGGGCGCACGGGATCCTCGTCGCCCTCGACGACATCGGGGCCGGGCACGCGAACCTCGACCGGGTCGTCGCCGTCCGCCCGGACATCATGAAGGCCGATCGGACGCTCGTGACCGACCTGGACCGCGATGCGGTGCGGCGCGAGGTGTTCACCGCCCTCGTGCGCCTCTCCGAGCGGATCGGCGGCTGGGTGGTGGCCGAGGGGATCGAGCGGCGCGACGAGGCGATCGTCGCCCTGGCGACCGGGGCGGACCTGATGCAGGGGTTCTACTTCGGGCGCCCCGCCCCGGGGACGGCGACGTCGGTGGCCGGCGGGTGGGAGGAGCGCCGGGTGCACGAGGTGGCGGCGGCGTTCGCCACGCACACCTCGGCGAGCACGCGCGCCGCCCGCGCCGCCGGGGCGCGGCGGGCGGCGATCACGCGGCTGATCGCCGACCACCTGGCGGGCCACCCGGCCGCGGCGCTCGACGCGGGGGTGCGGGCGATCGCCGCGGCCGCGCCGCCGCACCCCGCGCTCGTGAGTCTGGCGGTGTGCGACGCCGGCTCGGGGCGCCAGACCACGGAGCTCGCGTGGCTCGCGCCGCGCCTCCTCCCGGCCAAGTCGCTGCTCTACGCCGCGCCGGAGCGGCACGCCGACCACAGCGCCAAGGAGTGGTTCTACCTGTTGGGCGCCGCGGGGGTGGATCCGTACGAGAGCCCCCCGTACGTGCCGCTGCCGTCGGCGGAGCTGTGCGTGACCGTGTCGACGCGCTTCCACACGAGCGACGGCGCGGCGTGCGTGCTCTGCGCCCACTTCCGCCTGGAGGACCTCGTCGTGGTCGCCACCGAAGCGCCGCGCGCCGACGCCCCGCCGGTGCCGCCGCGGCGCGACCCCGGGGCGAGCGCCCCGAGCGCCGGGGCGGAGCGCCGGGCGTGAGCCGGACGGCGCCGGGGGGAGCGCGCTCCGGCGCTCCTCACCCCGGCGCGGCCGCCGCCTCCGCGGCCAGCTGCGCCTCGAGCGCCCCGCGGAGCGCGTCGAGCCGGGCCTGCTCCAGCCGCGGCGGCTCGAGCGGCAGCCGCTCGAGGGCGCGCACGAGCGTCGCGGCCACGAGGTAGTTGCGCACCTTCTTGCTGTCGGCGGGGACCACGTACCAGGGGGCCCACGGGGTGCTCGTGTGCCGGAACGCGTCGCGGTAGGCAGCGGTGTACGCCCCCCAGCGCAGCCGGTCCTCGAGATCCTTCTCGTCGAACTTCCAGTGCTTCTCCGGCTGGGCCAGCCGCTTGCGCAGCCGCTCCGCCTGCTCGTCGCGCGAGATGTGGAGGAAGAACTTGAGCACGAGCGTCCCCTCGTCGACCAGCATCCGCTCGAACTCGGCGATGTGGTGGTAGCGGCGCGACCACACCGCCTCGGGGGCGAGGCCGCGCACGCGCACGGCGAGCACGTCCTCGTAGTGCGAGCGGTTGAAGATCCCGATGACGCCGCGCGGCGGCACCGCCGCGTGCACGCGCCACAGGTAGTCGTGTTGCCGCTCGAGCGTCGACGGGGCGGCGAAGGCGGCGACGCGCACCCCCTGCGGGTTGGTGGCGGTGAAGACGTCGCGGATGGTGCCGTCCTTCCCCGAGGTGTCGCGCCCCTGGAGGACGACGAGCACCGCGCGCGTGCCGTCGGCGGCGAGCAGCGCCTGCCGCTCGCGCAGCCGCTCGTGCAGCGCCGCGGTGGCCTCGCGCAGCGCCTCGCCGTGGGGCACCCCGCTCGGGGGCGCCGCCTCGTCGTCGTCGAGGGCGCTCGGGTGGTCGGGGTCGATGGCGTCGAGGTGCATGGCGCGGCGTCGGCGGGGCGGGAGCGAGCGGTGGGGGCGCGTCCGCCGCCGACACGCACGTCACGGGCCGGTCACATCCAGAACGTCCACCGTCCCGTCGCGATCGTCACGAGCGAGAGCGCCAGGTTGGTCACCGCGTGCACGAGGATCAGGTCCCCGAGCGAGCGGGTGCGCTGCATCCACCAGTTGTAGACGATGCCGCAGAGCAGCCCCACCTCCCAGAACGGCCCGTGCTCCATGGCGAAGAGCGCCGCCGTCCCCCAGAAGGCGAACGGCGTGTAGCGCCCGAGCGGGACGCGCTCGAAGCGCGTGTCCTGCAGCCAGCGCGGCAGCCACCCGCGCCAGAACAGCTCCTCGAGCACCGGGACCAGCAGCGCCGCGCGCGCCGTGCGCAGGGCGAGCATCAGCGGCGTCAGCTCGGCGGGGGGGATCGACGTGCGCAGCCGCCCGGTGACGTCGTTCTGGAAGAGCGCCGAGTCGCGCCACCCGGGCACCAGCAGGTCGGGCGCCACCCAGAGGGCGCAGACGGCGAGGCCGAGCAGGACGCTCCCCTTCCAGTGCGGGGCGCGGCGCGCGTGCGTCGCCAGCACCCGGCGCGAGAAGCCGAGGATCGCGGCGAGGAGGACGAGGTCGCGGACGACCTCCTTCGCCGGGTTGGCGAGCGGGACGTACGCGTCGAGCGCCAGCCAGGCGATGAAGACGGCGAACGGCCCCACCCACGCGAGCGTCCCCAGCGTCGGGCCATCGGCGATCGGGGGCGGGGCGGCGTCGGGCGCGGGGCGCGGCGGGGCGGCCGGGGTGGAGACGGACACGTGCGGCGGCGGGAGGGAAGCGGGCGGGCGGGCGGCGACGGGGCTCGCGCGCGACGCGCGGCACCCCACATTCCCTCGAAGCTAAGCCGCCCCGGCGATCCGCGCCCGGCGGGCGCGCTCCTCCTCCCCGGCCCTCCCGCCATGCCCGCGCCGAGCGCCTTGCGCACCGCCCTCGTCACCGGCGCCGCCTCGGGGATCGGGCGCGCCACGGCGCTCCGCCTGGCGCGCGACGGCGCCCGGGTGGTCGCGGCCGACGTCGACGACGCGGGGGTCGCCGAGACGGTGCGCCGGATCGAGGGGGGCGGCGGCGCGGCGCTCGGCCGGCGGGTGGACGTGACCGTCGACGCCGACGTCGCCGGCGCGGTGGCGGCGGCCGAGGCGGCGTTCGGGGGGCTGGACGTCGCGGTGAACGCCGCCGGGATCGGCGGGGTGCAGGCGCCCACCGCCGACTACCCCGAGGGGGTGTGGGCGCGCGTGGTGGAGGTCAACCTCGGCGGCGTCTGGCGGGCGATGCGCCACGAGATCCCGGCGATGCTCCGCCGCGGCGGCGGGGCGATCGTCAACGTGTCGTCGGCCTCGGGGCTGGTGGGCTTCCCGCTGCACGCGGCCTACGCGGCCAGCAAGCACGCGGTGGTCGGGCTGACGCGCACGGCGGCGCTCGAGTACGCGCGGCAGGGGGTGCGGATCAACTGCATCTGCCCGGGCTTCGTCGACACGCCGATGGTCGCGCCGATCACGCAGGGGGACGCGGGCGCGGCGCGCGAGCTCGGGCGGCGCATGCCCGTCGGGCGGCTCGGCACCGTCGAGGAGGTCGCCGCGGCGATCGCGTGGATGGCGTCGGACGAGGCGGCGTTCCTGATCGGGCACGCGCTCGCCTTCGACGGCGGGATCGCGGCGGGGTGAGGACGCGCGACGGCGTGGCGCCTGACGACGCGGCGCCTCACGGGGGGCGCCTCACGGCGCCGCGTCGTGGAACTGGACCTTGGTCTCCTTCTCGACGGCCGAACGCAGCGCCCAGCGGTCGGCGAAGAGGATCATCGGCTGCCCCTTGATGTCGTAGAGCAGGATGCGCCCGTGGGCGCTGCCGACGCGCTCGATCTCCTTGCGCTCGCCGGTGACCCAGCGCGGGTGGCCGTAGCCCAGCGACTCGAGCTTGGCCGGGGCGCCGTACTCGGTCTCCAGGCGGAAGAGCATGACGTCGAACTGCAGCTGCCCGATGGCGCCGACGATCGGCGACGGGCCGCTGCCGAGCTTCGCGTCGGCCTCGGCGAAGAACACCTGGGCGGCGCCCTCCTCGCTGAGCTGCTTGAGCCCCGTGTCGAGCTGCTTGCGCCGCATCGGGTCGGCGGAGAGGACGCGCACGAAGTGCTCGGGCGGGAAGCGCGGGATGTCGCGGAACGTCGGCGGGTTCCTGGGGGCCGCCTCGAGCAGCGTGTCGCCGATGCGCAGCGTCCCCTTGTCGACGATCCCGACGACGTCGCCCGGGAACGCCTCGTCGATCGCCTGGCGCTCGCGCGCCATGACGCTCTGCGGAGCGCTGAGGCGGAGCGCCTTCCCGGTGCGCGCGAGCGTCACCTCCATCCCCGCCGCGTAGCGCCCGCTGACCACGCGCACGAACGCCATGCGGTCGCGGTGCTTCGGATCCATGTTCGCCTGGATCTTGAACACGAAGCCGGCGAAGCCGGGCTCCTCGGGGGTGCGCGGCCCGTCGGTCATCTCGCGCGGCGCGGGCCCGGGGGCGAGCTCGACGAACTCGCGGAGGAAGGGCTCGACGCCGAAGTTGGTCAGCGCCGAGCCGAAGAAGGTGGGCGAGAGCGTGCCGGCCATGAACGCGTCCCGGTCGAAGGCGCCGAGCCCGACGTCGAGGAGCTCGAGGTCCTCGCGCAGCCGGTCGAGCGCGTAGGGGGAGCAGTGCTCGAGGATCTCGGGGGCGTCGAGCCCTCCCTCGATCGTGTCGACCTGCTCGGAGCCGTGCTTCTCGCCGCGCTCGAACAGGTAGACGTGCTCGGTGAGCCGGTCGTAGACGCCGACGAAGCGGTCGCCGTCGAAGATCGGCCAGGTCACCGGGGCGAGGGTGATCCCGAGGTCCTTCTCCACGTCGTCGAGCAGCTTGAGCGGGTCCTCGCCCACGCGGTCGCACTTGTTGACGAAGGTGAAGATCGGGGTGCGCCGCCGGTGGCAGACCTCGAAGAGCTGCCGCGTGCGCTCCTCGACGCCGCGGCGGTTGTCGAGGAGCATCACGGCGCTGTCGGCGGCGACGAGCGTGCGGTAGGTGTCCTCGGAGAAGTCGGCGTGCCCCGGGGTGTCGAGCAGGTTGACCTTGCGCCCCGCGTAGTCGAACTGGAGCACCGAGCTCGTCACCGAGATCCCGCGCTCCTGCTCGAGCTTCATCCAGTCGGAGGTGGCGTGGCGGGCGGCGCGGCGCGCCTTGACCGAGCCGGCCAGGTGGATGGCGCCGCCGTAGAGCAGCAGCTTCTCGGTGAGCGTCGTCTTGCCGGCGTCGGGGTGCGAGATGATCGCGAAGGTGCGGCGGCGGGCGGCCTCCTCGGCGACGCGCTCGGCGAGCTCGACGGTTGCAGCGGACGGGGCGAGCAGATCGGCGGGAGCGGTCATCGGCGGGGCACGGGAGCGGACGCGCGGCGGACGGACCCGGCGCCTCGCTGACACCGTGGCGCGGGCCCGTCCGCTGCAACCACCAGAACGACTAAGTATAACCCGGTCGGGCACTTGTGTTCACCCCGCGGACGCCGCTCGCTCCCCCTCCCATCCGCGCCATCTGCCCGCCGACCGCCGCCGCGAACTGGCAGGATCCCGGGTGGCGGGCGATGCCCGGTCGGCGGATCCACGCGCGACGGCCGACCGCGCTGCCTCGAGCGCCGACTGGGATGTCTCTGCAGGCTCGATGGCAGAGCGCCGGCGATACCGGATCGCGCCGTCTCGTGAGACCGTCCCGGCCGGTGATGCGATACCATTCCGCGGATCTCGGCGCTACCATTTCGCCGAGACTGAACGTCCTCCTCACTCGTCAGCCGCCATGGCCGCACCACCGGCACGACGGCAGTACATCCCGCGGATCATCGACGCCGAGCTCACCGAGCTGCTGGCGGGACTCGGCGCCGTGATGATCCAGGGCGCCAAGGCCATCGGGAAGACGGCCACGGCCCAGCGCCATGCGGCCAGGACGGTGCGGCTCGACCGGGGGGCGGTCGCGGACGTCGTGCGGGCGGACCCGGCCGGCGCGATCCGCGAGCCGTTTCCGGTGTTCTTCGACGAGTGGCAGCGCGTCCCGGCGATCCTCGACGAGGTCCGGACCCGCATCGACGATGACCCGAGACCCGGTCTCGCGATCCTCGCCGGGTCGGCCGAGCCCCCGAAGGCGGCGCGGCCGACCCACACCGGCGCGGGTCGGATCGTCACCCGGCGCATGCGGCCGCTGACGCTCAGCGAGCGGCTGCTGCCCGCCGACGGGCGCCACGCCGACGGGCGAGACACCGTGAGCGTCGCCGCGCTGCTGCGCGGGACGCGGCCGGCCGTGCGGGGCGCCTCCCCCTGGGGCCTCGCCGACTACGCGCGGGAGATCGTCGCGTCGGGGTTCCCGGCGATCCGGCCGCTGCCGCCGCGCCTGCGCGCCGCGCAGCTCGAGGGCTACGTGGAGCACCTCGTCACACGCGAGGTGGAGGAGGCGAACGGGGCCGCCGCGAACCCCGCGACGGTGCGGCGCTGGCTCACGGCGTACGCGGCCGCAACCGCGACGACCACCTCGCTCGAGAAGCTGCGCGACGTCGCCACGGCGGGCGACGGCACGACGCCCGCCAAGACGACGGTGCTCCGATACCGCGACGCCCTCGAGCGGCTGTTCATCTACGACCCGGTCCCGGCCTGGAAGCCGGGCGGCACCGCCCTCAGCCGGCTCGGCGAGGCGCCGAAGATCCACCTCGTCGATCCCGGCCTGAGCGCGCACCTGCTCGGGGTCGACGAGGGCGCGCTCATGGACGGCGCGATGCCGCCGCTCGTCGAGGCGGTACCGGCCGTTCGCGATGGCGGGTTGTTCGGGGCCCTCTTCGAGTCGCTCGTCGCGCAGTCGCTCCGCACGTACGCGCAGGCGGCCGACGCCGCGCACCACTACGTGCGGACCCACGGCGGCGAGCGCGAGGTGGACGGGCTGCTGGTGCGGTGGGACCATCGATGCGTGGCCTACGAGGTCAAGCTCGCCGGAGCGGTCGGCAGCGACGACGTGCGGCACCTGCGGTGGCTACGTGACCACCTCGGCGACGTCGTGCTCGACGCGGTCGTGATCCACACGGGCCCGGAAGCCTACCGGCGGCGGGAGGACGGCATCGCCGTGGTGCCGGCGGCGATGCTCGTGCCCTGAGTAGTCACACCACCGTTGCGTGATGGCCGAGGGACAGGGCACGTGCACATCGGCCGGCTCCGGCGCGGCCGCCGGGCCGGCGAGCCAGCGCGCGCCTTCGAGCAGGCTCCGCAGCACCTCGCCGTAGGGGGCGGGCATGTAGAGGGCGAGCGCGATGACGGGGTAGACCATCACGTGCGCCCGGAGCTCGCACTCACGCTGGCTCGCGCGCCCCGTCTCGTGCAGAACGGCGCGCACCGTCTCGAGCGGGAACGCGCGCGCCCCAGCACACCCCCCGTCACGCAGTCCGCCAGGCGCGGGCGGGCCGCCCGCATCACCGTTGGGCTCGCCATGGCACCCTCCCGGGTTCTGACTGGCCTACGATAGGACGCCAAAGGCTATCTGAACAGTGTTGCCGCTAACAGTCCCTTGTTGGCCGTTGCGATACAGGGCGCTGGGATCGCGGCGTCGTGTCTGGCCTCCCCACCTCCTCCGGCTGCCATGCCTCCGCGTCGTCCCAAGCCAGCGCTCAAGTCCGACCGGATGCGCGCCGTCGGGTACGTGCGAGTCTCGACCGAGGAACAGGCCGACGAGGGGGTCTCGCTCGACGCTCAGGAAGCGCGGCTCCGCGCCTATTGTGCGTTGCGGGGGCTCGAGCTCGTGGCCGTGCACCGGGACGAGGGTGTGAGCGGCGGGAAAGCGTTCGCCTCTCACCCCGCGGGCTCCGCGACGATCGCCGCCATCGCCGCCGGCGACGTCGCCCAGGTGGTCGTGACCAAGATCGACCGCGCCTTTCGCAACGCCGTCGACTGCCTTGCGACCGTTGATGCGTGGCGAGGTGCCGGAGTTGCCCTGCACTTCGTAGACATGGGCGGCCAGGCGGTCGACACGAGCACCGCGATGGGCGGCTTCTTCCTGCTCATGATGGCCGGCATGGCCGAGTGGGAGCTGGCGACGATCCGGGAGCGCACCCGTACCGCCCTGCAGCACAAGAAGGTACGGGGCGAGCGTCTCGGCGCCGATCCCCTCGGGCTCCACACACCCGCCGCCGGGACGCCCTGGGAGCCCATCGCCGAGGAGTTGACTGCGGTTAGGTTCATCGTGGAACGCCGAGCCGGTCGGGGGCGGAACCGTCCCACCGCGTTCCGTGAGATCGCGGCGGCACTCACTGCCGCCGGCCACCGCACCAAGCGCGGCGGCCGGTGGCACGCGTCGACGGTGCGCGCCGTGTGGGAGCGGCGCGCGCTCTACACGACGCTCATGGCCTCGGCACAACGGGGCACAGTCGCCTAACTGCTGGAGTGCCGGCCGGGCCTCCTCACCCATGTCCCTCAGCTCCGGGCTTTCTGGTCTCGGAGTTCGGCGCCGCGTACAGGCCACTCCCTATGCCGACCGTCTCTCTACCTCCGGTGACCACCGACCAGGCGAGCGCGATCCTACTGCGACACATCCGCGAGGCGGGGGCGCCCTCAGCACTCGGGCGGCGCGCTCCCGGCTGGGAGATCGACCTCGGCGACGTGATCAACGCGCAGATCGAAGCGCACTCGCGTCGGGAGATGTCCGTGCCCGGGGTCCACTACGTCTACGACCCCGTGCCGAACTCGGCCCCGTTTCACGAGGCGGCGTGGGCCTTTGTCGGGCGCGGGATCCTCCGCCCGAGCACCACGTTCGACGGGCGCACGGCCCCCACGATGACCGGGGTCCACTTCGGGCTCACCGCTTACGGGCGGCAGTGGCTCGAGCAGGCCTCCGGGATCGAGGTCCTCCCGACGGAGTACGGCCGGTTCGGGCAGCTACTCGCCGGCCACGCGGACCGGTTCGGGGCGGGGTACCACGTGCGCAGCCAGGAGGCGGTTCGCTGCTACCAGGCGCACACCTACCTAGCGTGCTGCGGCATGTGCGGGGCCGCCGCCGAGGCGATCACGCTGGCGCTCGCGATTGCCAAGACGGGTGATGAAAAGCGGGTCCGGAGGGACTATGAGGGGAGCGGAGGCCGTGGACGGGTGGAGCGGCTGCTCATGGCACAGCAAAACGCGTTCGTCCAGCACGAGCTGCCGAACTACCTGGACCTGCTGAAGTACTGGAGGGACTCCGCCTCCCACGGGCTGGAGTCGCCGATCCAGGAGGCGGAGGCGTTCACGTCGTTGCTCCTCTTGCTTCGGTTCGCGCAGTTCGCGGCCGACCGGTGGGCCGACCTGACCACATCGCGTGGGTCGGGAGGCACACCAGCAGGTAGGTGACCGGGTGGACGCCCAGGGCGCCGGGGCCCCAGCAGCGGCCCCGCACGGCGTCATGGCCCCCGTCGGGCCGCCGGCGGTACTTTGCTCACACGGACCACGTTGGTCCGTGTCGACGCTGACGGTCCACACACTGGAGACGGCCCGTGTCCTTCCGGTTTCGGCACCTCGACAGCCTCGGATCTCGTGTCGAGGTCCCCATCCAGAAGGACGAGCGCGGGCACCTCGGCCGGGAGTGCCCGGCCGAGGACTGCGAGGGCTACTTCACGGTCCGTCCCGGGACGGGCCTCACGGGCAACAACCTGCCGTGCCACTGCCCGTACTGCGGGCACAAGGGGTCGCACGACCACTTCTGGACGAAGGACCAGATCGCCCACGCGAGGTCGGTTGCGACGAGGCAGATCACCGACGCGTTCCGGCGTGACCTGAAGCAGCTCGAATTCAACCGTCCGGCACGGGGCCCGTTCGGGATCGGGGTACGGATGGAGCTCAAGGCCGGTCGCCCCGTGCCGATCCGCCACTACCGCGAGAAGGGCCTCGAGACAGACGTGGTGTGCCACGCCTGCACGCTGGAGTACGCGATCTACGGCGTGTTCGCTTTCTGTCCGGACTGCGGCACCCACAACTCGCGGCAGATCCTCGAGAAGAACCTCGACCTCGTCGCGAAGCAGGTCACCCTCTCGGGGCAGGTCGAGGACCGCGACCTGTGCCGGCACCTGCTCGAGGACGCTCTCGAGAACTGCGTCTCCGCCTTCGACGGCTTCGGCCGCGAGACCTGCCGGATCCGGGCCGCGCTGAGCGCCGATGCGAACCGCGCCGCTAACCTCTCGTTCCAGAACCTGCCGAAGGCCGCCGCGCAGCTACAGGCACTCTTTCGGATCGACTTGGTCGGCGCCGTCGCCGTGTCCGTGTGGGAGGTCGCCCATCGCGCGTTCCTGAAGCGCCACGTCATCGCGCACCGCGCCGGGGTGGTCGACGAGGCCTACCTGGCCCAGACCCCCGACCCCACGGCCGTGGTCGGCCGGCGGGTGCCGCTCACGCCCACCGAGGTACGCGAGGTGGCTGACGTCGTCCGCGCGCTCGGGCAGGCGCTCGTGGCCCTTCTTCCCCCCCCTTTGGCGCGCTGACCGGCGGGGCTCCGGCACGTGGAGACACAGCCGCGAATCGCACCGACCCCAGACGGATGGCGTCGGGGGCCGGGCGGTTACGCCGTGGGTGCTGGGATCGCGGGCAGCGAGGTACAGCGTCGTGCAGCGTCCTACTGCTTGTCGCGCGGTGGGAGCGGGTTGTTGCCGTACGAGTTCTTCTCGCGGACCTGGCCGTTAGGCCGCTGGATGACGTGCTCGGCGCCGAGGTCTCGGGCGATGTCCCGCCCGCAGTCCGCCGCGGTGCCCTGCGTCCGGTGGTTGCTCACCACCTTGCCGCCGACTTGGTTCACCCACCCCTTCCGACTGGGGCTCGGGCTCGTGAACACGCTCTTCTCGCCGCTGTTCTTCGCCATGTGCGCCTCCTCTCTCTCGTCTGAGTCCAGTCCGTGCCTGCCGTGGCCTGCGCAGGCGTGCGCGGGGTGCCGGGGGACGTGCGACGACTCGGACACCGCACACAGGTGGACGACCCACCCACGGTTTCGTCACACGGGGCAGTCGTCGGGGACGACGGCCTGTCCGGCACGACTCGCGTGTACACGAGACGACCGTCTCGCGTACGCGGATGGACCGGTCCCTCGGCGGCCAGCCGGGGTCCCAGGCAGGATTCGACGCTCAGCCCCTGGGTCCCCGGCCCGCGGTGGCCAGCGCCCGCCCGGCGCGCTGACGCTCTCCCGTCGCCCGGTGAGGGATCCTGCGGCGCCGAGAGAGGGGACCCCGCCGCCCCGCGTCAGGACGGTCGGGCGAGCCGCACGAGCCGTCGGATGCTCCAGATCCCCAGCGCCGGCCCGACCGCGAGCACCGGGAACGCCAGCGCCCACCCGAGCGCGTCGGCGAGGCGCGGCACCAGCTGGATGCTCAGCGTCGTGAGCAGGAAGCCAATCGAGGTCTGCAGGGTGAGCGCGGTGCCCACTGCGTCGGATGGGACGCTCTCGGTGACGAGCACGGAGAACTGCGCGCTGTCGGCGATGACGAAGAACCCCCACGCCAGCGCGACCGGGACGAGGAGCCAAAGGCTCGCCCCGAACGTAAAGCCGATGCCTAACGAGCACGCGCCGCTCGCTGCCATCGCGAGGGTGACGAGCCACTCGCGTCCGCGCCGGTCGGCGGCGAGGCCGCCCCAGACGCAGCCGAGCCCCCCGACGGCGAGGGCGGCGAAGGCGACGGCGGAGGCGACGGACTCGCCGCGCGCGCCGGCCCGCGGATCGCGCGCGGCGACGCTCGCGGCGATGAACGCAGGGAGCCAGGTCCAAGCCGCGTAGAGTTCCCACATGTGGCCGAGATAGCCGCCGGTGGAGAGCTGCCAGCGCGGCTCGCGCACGATGCGGCCGACCAAGCCCCACTCGAACGGGCGCGGCGGGAAGGGGTAGGGCCCGTCGACGTAGCCGCGCCACACCAACGCCGCAGCCAGGAGCGCCCCCGCCGAGGCGACGAGCGTGACCGGGACGATCCCCGCGCCCGGGATCGCGTGGACGAGGTATGGCGTCGCCTTCCCCACCGTCAGCGCGCCGACGATCGTCCCCACTGCGAGCCCGCGCCGGGCGCGGAACCAGGTCACGATCATCTTCATCGCCGGCGGGTAGACGCCCGCCAGGCAGACGCCGGTGAGGAAGCGCCAGACGAGCGCGCCCGCGAGCCCGTCGACGGTGAGCACGAGCGCGTTCGTCGTCGCGCCGGCGATCGCCGACAGGGCGAAGAGCCGCCGCGCGGGGACGACGTCGGCGAGGTTGAGGAGCGCCGAGACAGCCGTGCCGGTGACGAAGCCGACGTTGACGACCGTGGTGAGCCAGCCGGCCTCGCTCGCCGAGAGCCCCCAGAGCGCGCGGTACTGCGGCGCCACCGCGCTGCCGGCGAACCAGAGCGCCATCCCCAGCAGCTCGGCCACCGCCAGCAGGAGCAGCGTGCGCCAGCGCGCCGGGTGCGTGTCGGCGGGGACGGACGCGGTGGGCGCGGTGTCGGACGTGGGCGCGGCCGCAGCTGGAGACGGGGCGGGGCGGGACGACATCGGGCCGAAAGGTGGCCGCTACTCGCGGCGGGGCAAGACGACGGGCCGTGCTGATAGCGATGCGCTGCCACCACTGCGCAGGGGCACGACGGCCCGAGCGGCGGAGGCGCCGCCCGGCCGGCGCCGGGGACAGCTGGTGGGCAGCTGGTGGCACCCGACCGTGCGTTGCAGCCGCGGCTGCAACGCGCTGCAACGCAGTGTTCCGGACGCCTTGGAGGACGGGATGCGGTGATCGGATCATGACAACGCTAGATGTCGGCGTGACAACGCGTTGAAGCGATCACCCGCCGCTGCGGCGACCCCGAGATCCACGCAGCGCTCTCGTGGGAGCTGTACGCGCCGTGGACGTGGCTCCCCGTCTTTCTCACCGCGAGCGTCGCCGCGCGCGACCCGCGGGCCGGCGCGCGCGGCGACGCTCGCCTCGGCTGCTGCCTTCGCCGCCCTCGCCGCCGGTGGGCTCGGGTGCGTGTGGGGCGGGCTCGTGGCCGACCGGCGCGGGCGCGCGTGGCTCGTGACGCTGGCGATGGGGGCGAGCGGCGCCTGCGCCCTGGGCATCGGGCTCGCCTTCGGCGGCCCGCTCTGGCTCGTCGTCCCGATCGCCCTGGTGTGGGGCGTCGCCGTCGTCGCCGACAGCGCCCAGTTCTCGGTGCTCGTCACCGAGAGCGTGCCGCCGCACGCGGTGGGGATGGCGCTGACGGTGCAGACGTCGCTCGGCTTCCTGCTGACGACGCTCACCATCCAGCTGGTGCCGCCGGTGGTCGCGGCGCTCGGGTGGCGGTGGGCCTTCCCGGTGCTGGCCGTGGGGCCGGCGCTCGGGATCGCGAGCGTCCGGCGCCTGGCGCCGCGGCGCGCTCAGGCCGCGGCGCGGCGCCCCACCTTGCGGGCGTAGAGCAGCGC
>ERZ1066121.1719-NODE-1719-length-15180-cov-22.497521_pt1 | contig 15180 bp, 11 predicted proteins | sample MGYA00382768_ERZ1066121 | MGnify/ENA primary metagenome ERZ1066121 (study PRJEB33369, sample SAMEA5778351) | biofilm metagenome | biome: Industrial cooling water; feature: Water cooling tower basin; material: Biofilm | place: United Arab Emirates | collected... | reverse complement strand
GGTCCATGCCGGTGAAGCCGAGCGTGAGCGCCATGATCGCGGTTCGGAAGTGGGGGCGACCCGCAAGTGTCCGCCATGCCTCTTGGGTGCGTCAACGCGCGCAAAACGGCGGATTCTGGCGTATTTCGTCACATCCGCTGCGGTATGTCGCGGATGCGGAGGGTTCTGTGCCGGCAGTCGCAGTCGACGCGGGCCGGTGTCATGGAACATCGTCGCGGCCCCCGGGCGATCGCATCATCGCCACCGGAGCGGCGGTCAATGCTGGCGATCGCGTTCGCGCGGGTTGCGCGGCAGATGGGTCTTCAGGAAGGCCATCTGGTCGGCGAGGATGTTGCGGTTGGACAGGATGAGATGTTCCACCCAGCTCGGGCGGTAGGGAATCGCCAGCAGCGGCATCGAGGCCTGCTGCGGCGTGCGGCCGCCCTTGCGCGAATTGCACTGGAAGCAGGCGCTCACCACGTTGACCCAGATGTCGCGACCGCCGCGCGAGAGCGGGATCACGTGATCGCGGGTCAGGCTTTGCCGGCTGAACTGCTTGCCGCAGTACAGGCACAAATGCTGATCGCGGGCGAACAGCGCGGCATTGGTGAGCGTGGGCGTGGGGTCGAGCGCCTGCGCGCGCGCCTGGCCGCGGGCGGCGATGATCGGATGCAGGTCCAGCAGGCTCTGACGCCCGGTCGCGCGACACAGGCCACCGTGCACCGTGGCGCAGGGTTCGCCCAGGGTCCAGGCGACGGCGCCGCGGGCATAAAGACAGGCGGCATCCTGCCAGCTGATCCAGTCCAGCACACGGCCGTGCGCATCGAGCGACAGCAGGCGGATGGAATCGAGACGATGGACCGTGGCGACAGGTCCGGCGGCAGTGCCGATGGCGGTTTCACCCGGCGTTTCTGTCTGGGAGGCCGCGATCCGGAGACGGGGCAGCTCACCCGAGTCGTGGCGGGGCGCGGGATTGCCGGGAGTGCGCGTGTCCTTCATGGGGACACCAGCTTATACGCGATCGACGACAGTTTGTGTACCGCCTGCCGCCCGCTGCGTGCCACTTGGCGCGCGGCGAAGCGCGGTGTTGCGGGGCGGCGAAGCGCCGCGATGGATGGCGCCCGTCCTCGCGCGCTTCGGCGTGCCCGCAGCGGCCGGTGTCACGGCCGCTGCGGCAGGCCCGGCCTGCATGCCGGAGCCTGCGTCCGCACGCACCTCGACTCAGGCGTCGAAGGCGTCCGCGTCCAGCGTCATCAGCGGCGCGGTGCCGCTGGCGATCGACTGCACATGCGTGCGCGTGCGCGGCAGGATGCGCACGAAATAGAAGCGCGCGGTCTCGCGCTTGGCGTCCTTGAAGCCCTGCGGCTGCGAGGACTTCTCCGCCGCCGCCACGCTGCGCGCCCACCAGTAGGCCAGACAGGCATAGCCGGAATAGAACAGGTAGTCCCAGGCGGCTGCGCCGATCTCCTCGGCATCGCCGGCCGCGCGCATGCCGATCTCGCGGGTGATCCGGCCCCACTCCTGCGCCAGTTCGGCCAGCGGACCGATGAACTCCGCCACCGCGGGGTTGCCGGCTTCGGCCTTGCAGAACGCCTCCACCTGGCCGAGGAACACCTTCAGCCCGGCGCCCTTGAGCTGCATGGTCTTGCGGCCCATCAGGTCCAGGGCCTGGATACCGGTGGTGCCTTCGTACAGCGTGGTGATGCGCGCATCGCGGGCCAGCTGCTCCATGCCCCATTCGGCGATGTAACCGTGGCCGCCGAAGCACTGCAGCGCGTGGTAGGTGCATTCCACCCCCCATTCGGTGATGCAGGCCTTGACGATCGGGGTGAGGAAGCCCAGCAGCGCTTCGGCCTGTTCGCGTTCGGCCGCGTCGGCGCCATGTTCGGCGGCGTCCAGCGCCAGCGAGGCCTGCAGGCCGAGCAGGCGGCCGCCTTCGATCAGCGCCTTCTGGGTGAGCAGCATGCGCCGCACGTCCGGGTGGACGATGATCGGGTCGGCGGGTTTCTCCGGCAGCTTGGCGCCGGACAGCGCGCGCATCTGCAGGCGTTCACGGCTGTAGCGCAGCGCGTTCTGGTAGGCGCGTTCGGACAGCCCCAGGCCCTGCATGCCGACACCCAGGCGCGCGCCGTTCATCATGGTGAACATCGCCATCAGGCCCTTGTGCGGCTCGCCGATCAGGGTGCCGATCGCGCCGTCGAAATTCATCACGCAGGTGGCCGAGGCGTGGATGCCCATCTTGTGCTCGATCGCGCCGCAGCGCACGGCATTGGCCTCGCCCAGGGAGCCGTCGGCATTCACCTTGACCTTGGGCACGATGAACATCGAGATGCCCTTGCTGCCGGCCGGCGCGTCGGGCAGGCGAGCGAGCACGAGATGCACGATGTTCTCGGTCATGTCGTGCTCGCCGGCGGTGATGAAGATCTTGGTGCCGGTGATCGCGTAGCTGCCGTCTTCGAGCGGTTCGGCGCGGGTCTTCAGCAGGCCGAGGTCGCTGCCGCAGTGCGGCTCGGTGAGGCACATGGTGCCGGTCCAGCGGCCTTCGACCATCGGCGGCAGGAACGCCTGCTTCTGCCAGTCCTCGCCGTGCTGCAGCAGGGCCTCGGTGGCGCCGTGCGAGAGCAGCGGGAAGTTGGCCCAGGCCAGGTTGGCGGCGTGCAGCATTTCCTTCATCGCGCCGCCGACGGTGTGCGGCATGCCCTGGCCGCCGAATTCGGCCGGCGACTCCAGCCCGGTCCAGCCGCCCTCGGCGAACTGCGCGTAGGCCTCCTTGAAGCCCGGCGGCGTGGTCACCTTGCCGGTGGCCTTGTCGTAGACCGCGCCGACCTCATCGCCCACGCGATTGAGCGGGGCGATCACGTTCTCGGCGAAGCGCGCGCTCTCCTCGAGCACGGCGTCCACCAGCTCACGGTTGGCATCGGCATAGCCGAGATGGGCGAAGGCGGACTCGGCGTCGAGGACGTCGAACAGGGCGAAGCGCAGATCGGTGAGCGGGGCTTTGTAGGTGTTCATTTCGGGAGTCGGGAGTCGGGAATGGGAGTGGGATGTTCGGGATTCGGGATTCGAAAAGCCGGGATTCGGGATTCGGGAGTCGGGAGTCGGGAGTCGGGGGTCGGGATTGGAAAAGCCCGGGGGCCGACCCTTCTCGATGTCATCCCGAGGCGAAGCCGAGGGACCTGCTTTGGTTTGCGATCAGTGGTGCTCGGTGACGATCAGACATCGGAACGTGTCTTGCGCACCGGGAAGATGCACGACACGCGCGGTGCTCGGGGCGACAACGGGTGGGCGTCAGTCACAGACACGACACCGGCGCTAGCGCAGCACGCCGGGCAGGCCCGGCACCGGGTTGAGCACGCTGCGCCGCCTGACCTGGTACTCGCGACTGCGCCCTTCGCGCGGGGTGGCGGCGATGTCGCCCTGCAGCACGTAGGGCAGGGAGCGGCCTTCGGCCAGCGCGGTGGCCACTGCGATCCGCGCCTGGGCGCTGGGGGCGAACTCGACCATCGCGGTGTCCGCCGATTCCGGCCCCACGTCGATGTCGGGTGTGGCCACCAGCTGGCCGGCGTCGATCCCGTCCACCTCCACCTGCAGCGCGGCGCGCTCGAAGCGCATCGGCACGCTGCTGAAATTCTGCAGGCGCAGGGCGACCCGCCAGCTGCCGTCGGCGCGCACCTCCAGCTCCTGGATCGCGACCGCCGGTTCCGAAACGCGCTTGACCGGGCCTCCGGCACAGCCTGCAAGCAGGCCCAGCACAAGCACGGCGAACAGGACCCGGAGGAAGAGGGTGGCCCCCGTGAAGACGTGGGCGCCGGGCGCGCTGCGGCCGGTCATGAGCGTACGGGTCCGTGGAACTCGCATCGTGAAACTCTCCTGTTGCGGATGGAATGCAGGCGGAAGCGCCCCGGACAGGGCGACCATACTACCGCGTACTGTGCGGCTGCGGCAGGTGCGCTGCCGGGCCTGCCTGGGGTGGGAAGGACGGTGGGAAAGACGGTGGGCGGAACGGTGGGCAAGACAGCGGGCATCACGGCGGGCATCACGGCGGGCATGACGCCGCCGCGCTGGAACCAGGCAGGCAGGCGGCGCGCCCGCGGCCGGGGGTCATTCGGACTCCGGTCCGGACGGCGCGCCGGCGGAGGGCGCACTCACGATCAGCGTCTCCAATGCGTAGCCCATGCCCTCGGCCTGGCGCTTCAGTGCCTCCAGACGATCCGGCGCCAGACGCGGGGTGCGCGCGAGGATCCACAGATACTCGCGGCCGGGCTCGCCCACCATCGCCCACTGGTAGTCGGGGTCGACCGCGATCACCCAGTAGTCGGCCCAGGTCAGCGGCAGCCAGGACAGCCAGTCCGGGGCGAAGCGCACCTCCAGCCGCCCGGGGTGTTCGGGGTCGCGTCGCGCCACGCCATCGGCCGCTTCCATTTCGCCCTTGTCGTTGCGGCAGCTGTTGCGCACGCCCAGGGTGCCGTCGTCCTGCAGGGTGTACTGCGCGGTGATCTCGGCCACGCACTTGCGCTGGAAGAACACCGGCAGCCGGGCGACCTCGTACCAGGTGCCGGCATAGCGGGTGATGTCCAGCGCCTCGACCGAGCGAACCTCCGCGGCGCGGGCGGCGCCGGGCATGCAGAGCGCCGGGAGCAGGAGCAGCGAGAGAGCCAGCCAGGGCAGGGGACGCATGCGACCTCCGGGTGAGCGGGCCGCGGACGGCGGCAGACGTTCGATCATAGCCGGTCGACGGGCGTCGCCCGGCTGCGGCGCGTCGACGACTGCGGAGTCGGGTTCAGGGGCTGTCCCGACGCGGCGGCGAGGCCGTCGAGGCGCGCAGCGCGCCCGGGAGCGGATGGTGGCCACTTCGCATGCGATGCGGATGCGATGCGACGCCGCGATGCGCTGGCCATCGGCCAAGCCGTGTCCACCCTCCGCCGCGGGATGCCTGCGGCCGCGATGCCTCATGCACACCCGGCCGGGTGGTTTCCGGCTCGAGCGAGGCCGACGCGTACCGAAGATCGGCGGGACAAAAAATGAATGGGCTCACACCCTGTCTGTCCTGACAGGACACATTTTCAAATCAGGCAGTTAGCATTCGCCGCGAGAAAGGGCAGGGCGCGCGCCGCGTATCATCGATGCAGGAGTCCGTGCACCTTTCCGCCGTTCGTGCGTTCCATCGACACCATCCCCCGCATTCGAGCGGCCGATCACGCCTCGGTCCCTCGCCATTTCCCGTCGTCCGCCCATGAATCGACCCGCACCGGCCGCTATCCCTCCACTGCAGGCACGACCACGCTGGCGCAGATGGATTGTCGGCGTCACGCCCTGGCTGCTGTTCCTGGCTGTGGTGGCGCTGATGTCGCCCCTGCGCAGCTGAGACCTGCGCACTCGAGAGCAGTCGAACCCGGCCCGGCCGCGCTGCGGTGATGCCCGGGGAGGAGTGCTGGTCGTCTGCTCCGCAGGCTGCCGGAAGGCGCATGGCGGCACTGCCGCCGTCAGTCCGGACGTATCCCCAGCGGTCTCCCGCTCGCGTCCCGTCCATATTCCATCCATCTCCCTGCCGGCTTCGCATGAATGCGCGGGAAGCCATGCGCCGGGCAACAAAAAACCCGCGTTTCCGCGGGTTTTTGCAGGGGTTTCGGGCTGTCGTGAGATAGCCTGAAACCGCGATGTGGTGGCCGGGGAGGGAATCGAACCCCCGACACGGGGATTTTCAATCCCCTGCTCTACCAACTGAGCTACCCGGCCAGGTGAGCGCGGCATGATACGGGCGAAGAAGGCGTTCGGCAAGCCGGCCCGGCGCTGAATCGGGCGCCCCGGACGCTTCGGGGGGATCGGACGAGGGTGCAGAATGCGGAGGCTGGCCGTCGGTTGGCATCCCTCTCTCCCACACCTGTCCAGGGGGTTCCATGAAGACCGGTTCCATGAAGTCATCCTCCATGCAGTCATCCTCCATGAAGTCATCTTGCATGATGTCATCTTCCATGAAGTCGCGTTCCACGTTCTGTCTGCCCGTCCTCTTCGCCGTGCTGCTGGCCGGTTGCGCCACCGGTACCGGCCTGACCAGTGTCGAGAGGCTTGATCTGTATCGCAGCCATGCTGGCGAGCCGGTCGACAGCATCCGCTACCCCGCGCGCTACACCGGCTGGACTCCGCTTGGCGACGGTGCCCTGGCACTGTGGACGCGGCCGAGCGAGGCCTGGCTGGTGGAATTGTCCGGCCCGTGCCAGAACCTCGACCATGCGCTCACCATCGCCATCGACAGCCGCAGCGGCTGGTTATCGTCGCGTTTCGATCGCATCTACGTCAACGACAGTGGCCTGATCCCGATTCCTTGCCAGATCGACACCATCCGTCCGCTCGATGTGAAGGCGATCCGGATGGACGAGCAGAAGCTGAGGGAAGTGCGGCAGCAGGAGAAGGCGGCGGAGACCTCCGGCAGCTGAGGTGGCCCGGCGCGCGTCTGCGCGCATCGCACGTCATGGTGGGCCTGCGGCCCGCGCTGTCGCTTCGCGGCCCGAATGCGCTGCCGCACCGGGCCGTCCGGCCTGCGGCGTCGTGACACGTTGCAAGGCCTGCACCCGGCTCGACGACCTGCGCGCGCCGCGCGTGTCAGGGCCTGTGGCTTGGGGTTGCGTGTGAAGGAGTCCGCGGTGATGTCCGTGAGACGGCCGGGCACCTGCGAGAGTGCGGAGCCGGTTTCGCGCTGGCAGGAATCTTCGCAAGCGATTGATTCCAATGAACAACATCATGGCCGCGTGAGGTGTGCATCGCCGGGCGCGGTGGCACTTCTCCCACCCGTGCGGCGCGCGAGCCTCGGCGAGGGTCGGCGCGCGGTCGCCGAAGCATGGTCAACGGCGCTCCCCTGGGCGATCATTTCGACTTTGTGACCATTCGGGGACAGTGTCATGAACACGGGCGATCAGGTGCAGGCCGCGGCCGGCGGTGGTGCGGGCGCGGCTCTGGCACGTTTCGCGGCGGCGCTGGCCTTCGTGGCGGTCGTGGCGGGCTGGATGTGGTTCCAGTTCGGTCAGGTCAGTCTGACCCTGGTCGCGGCCGGGATCATCGGCGTGTACATGGCGATGAACATCGGCGCCAACGATGTGGCCAACAACGTCGGCCCGGCGGTCGGCGCCAAGGCGATGAGCCTGGGGCGTGCGGTGGCGATCGCCGCCGTCTTCGAGGCTGCCGGCGCGATCATCGCCGGCGGCGAGGTGGTGGGCACGATCAAGAGCGGGATCATCGACCCCGCGCGGATCGATGATGCGGGCACCTTCGTGTGGGTGATGATGGCGGCGCTGCTGGCGGCGGCGCTGTGGCTCAATCTGGCGACGGCTTCGGGCGCGCCGGTCTCCACCACGCATTCCATCGTCGGCGGTGTGCTGGGCGCGGGCGTCGCCGCCGCCGGCACCGACATCGCCAACTGGGGCAAGCTGGTGCAGATCGCCGCGAGCTGGGTGGTGTCGCCGGTGCTGGGCGGGGTGATCGCCGCGCTGCTGCTGTATGTGATCAAGCGCCGCATCACCTATCGCGACGACATCATGACCGCCGCCGGCCACACCGTGCCGCGTCTGCTCGGGCTGATGGGCTGGTCCTTCGCGACCTATCTGCTGCTCAAGGGCGTGAGCCAGCTGGTGAAGGTGAGTTTCCCGGTGGCGCTGGGTCTGGGCTTTCTGGTCGGGCTGGCGGTGTGGTGGTGGACCCGCCAGCGCATCCGCTCGCGGCTGCCGTCGCTGGCGGCCGGCAAGGACAGCGTCAACGCCCTGTTCGCGATCCCGCTGATGTTCGCCGCGGCGCTGCTGAGCTTCGCCCACGGCTCCAACGACGTGGCCAACGCCATCGGCCCGCTGGCCGCGATCAACGACGCGCTGCTGGGCCAGGGGATCCACGAGAAGGCCCAGGTGCCGTTCTGGATCATGCTGATCGGCGCGCTCGGCATCTCGATCGGCCTGCTGCTGTACGGCCCGCGGCTGATCCGCACCGTGGGCGGCGAGATCACCGAGCTGGACCCCATGCGCGCCTTCGCCATCGCCATGTCGGCCACGCTCACCGTGATCCTGGCCTCGCAGCTGGGCTTGCCGGTCAGCACCACGCATGTGGCCATCGGTGCGGTGTTCGGCGTGGGCTTCCTGCGCGAATACCTGAAGGCCAACTACCAGCGCATCCTCGACGACATCGAAAGCCACCACAGCGCGCAGCAGACCGAACACGCGGAGGTCGAAGCCTTCCGTCGGGAATTCGAGGCGGCCCCCATGCGGCGCAAGACCGAGATGCTGCGCGAGCTGAAGGCGCGCGGCAAGGCCGGGCAGAGCCACATCACCCGCAAGGAGCGCAAGAGCCTGCGCCGTTTCCATCGCCAGCAGCTGGTCAAGCGCTCGGTGGTGTTCAAGGTGGTCGCCGCCTGGATCATCACCGTACCGGCCTCGGCCCTGCTGGCAGCGGTGGCGTACTTCGCGATCGCGGGGGCGATGGAGGGCTGAGGCGCAGCATGCGCCGGAGACAAGCGTCGCCTCGGGCCTGAAGGCCCTCCTACGGGTGATGGGTGCTGCACGATCGTAGGAGCGGCTTCAGCCGCGACAGTTCAACTGCGCGCTTCGGCCGTGATTGGCTCAGACACAGGACGGAGGCATGGGGTCGGGCCTGAAGGCTCTCCTACGGGGGCGTATTAGCTCGCCGCGGTCTCTCGCGCTCAGCCGCCTTCGAACCCTTCCAGCCAGACCGGCCCGGGCAGGGCCTTCACCGCGCGGCGCAGGCTTTCGTTCCATTCGCTGCGCACGCTGAGCAGGTAGGGGTCGTCTTCCTCCAGGCGCTGGCGGGTGCCGCCGTCGAGGGCGTCGCGGCGGTAGAGCATCAGGTCCAGCGGCGGGCCGACGGTGAGGTTGGAGCGCATGGTGGAGTCGAACGACACCAGCACGCATTTGCAGGCCTCGGCCATGCCGGTCTGCGGGGTGATGACGCGGTCGAGGATGGGCTTGCCGAACTTGCTCTCGCCGGTCTGGAAATAGGGCATTTCCGGGCTGCTCTCGATGAAGTTGCCCTCGGAGTACACCAGGAACAGGCGCGGCGCTTCGCCGGCGTACTGGCCGCCGAGGATGAAGGAACCGGTGGGGTCCACGCCGTTGTCGCGCAGGTAGGCCTCGTCGCGCTGGCGGATCTCGCGCAGGGTGTCGCCGATGCGCTGCGCGGCCTCGAACATGTTGCGCGCGTCGCTCAGGCCCGCGCCGGGCGTGTCCATGCGCGACTGCAGCAGATTCAGCGCGTTCTGGGTGACCGAGAGATTGCCCGCGGACACCGTGCACAGGGTATAGCGGCCGGGCTCGGAAAACACGCGCATCTTGCCGACGCGGCGGATGTCGTCCATGCCGGCGTTGGTGCGGGTGTCGGAGGCGAGGATCAGCCCCGCGTCCAGATTGAGTCCGATGCAATAGGTCATGCGCGTGCGGAAGTACCGGCGGAGGTCGGGCCGCCATTCTGCCCGCCGGCGACGGGCAGGGCAAAGCGGCGGGCAGCATGCCCGATCGGTCGCGACGCATGTTTCCGCATGTGCGCGGCTCGCACCTGTGCGGCCCGCGCGTGCGCGGCTCGCATGTGTGCAGCTCGCATGTGTGCGGGCGCGCAGGCGTGCGGACGCGCGGCTGTGCCTGCGCGCGCGATGCGTGCGCGCGGGCTCACGCGGGCACCACGTCGGTGGAGGTCATGAACTGGCGATGGATGCCGTCGCCCAGTGCGGTCAGCCGTGCCATCGCCGCCTGCAGCCAGTGTTCCAGGCCGCCGGCCAGGATGTCCTCGATCCGCGCGTAGCGGGTCTGCGCCTCGGCCGCGCCGGCCTGGCGCACCACGTCCAGACGCGCGCTCCCGCCGAGGTCGCGCAGCACCGTGTGCAGACTCTGCGCGCAGGTCTGCAGCGAGCGCGGGCTGGCCTCGCTGAGCAGCATCAGTTCGGCCACACCCGTCGGCGTGACCGCGGGATGGCCGAGGCGGCGATAGGTCTCGAACGCCGACAGCGACTGCAGCAGCGCGCTCCAGCGGAAGTATTCGGCGGCGTCGAGCGCCTCCTCCGCTTCGCCGGCGCCGTCGTGGCTGCCGACCACGTCCAGCAGGCGGATCGCCCAGTCGGCGCGCTCGATGAACACGCCCAGCTGCAGGAACTGGTAGCCCTCGCCGCGGCCCAGCGTGCCGATGGTGACCCCGCGGAACGAGGCCGAGCGGATCTTGATGCGCTCGAGCACCTGGTTGAGTCCGTCGCGGTCCAGCTGTGCCGCGTCGAGCAGGCGGATCTCCAGCCACGAGGTGTTGAGGTCCTCGTACATCTCCGAGGTGATCGCCACACGCTGCGCGCGGGCGGACTCGCGGGCGGCGCGGAAGCAACTGTGGATCGACGCCGGGTTGTCGGGCGAGAGCAGCAGATGCCGCACCACGCCGGCGCCGTCGATGCGGCCGTGGCGGGCGAGGTAGCCGTCGGCGGAACCGAGCGCGTCCAGCGCGCGCCGCCACGGCGCGGCGGAGGCCTTGCCGCGCTCGAAGCGCTCCGGGAGCATCGCCATCCGCTGGGCGAGATCGATCAGGCGCGCGGTGTTCTCCGCGCGTTCCATGTGGCGGGCGACCCAGTACAGGTCGCTGGCGGTTCTGCATAACATGACTCAGGCCTCCAGCACCCAGGTGTCTTTGGTTCCGCCGCCCTGCGACGAGTTCACCACCAGCGAACCCTCGCGCAGGGCCACGCGCGTCAGCCCGCCGGGCACCACCTGGATGCGCCGCCCGCTCAGGATGTACGGGCGCAGGTCGATGTGCCGCGGCGCCAGCCCACTTTCCACGAAAGTGGGGCAGGTCGACAGCGACAGCGTGGGCTGGGCGATGTAGTTCTCCGGCGTGGCGAGAATGCGCGCGCGGAAGTCCTCGATCTCGGCCTTGCTGGCCGCAGGGCCGACCAGCATCCCGTAGCCGCCTGCGCCGTGGACTTCCTTCACCACCAGCTCGTGCAGATGCTCAAGCGTGTAGCGCAGCGCGTCCGGGTCGCGCAGCTGATACGTGGGCACGTTGTGCAGGATGGGCTCTTCGCTCAGATAGAAGCGGATCATCTCCGGCACGTAGGGGTAGACCGACTTGTCGTCGGCCACGCCGGTGCCCGGCGCATTGGCCAGGGTCACCCGGCCGGCGCGGTAGGCGCCGAACAGCCCGGGCACGCCCAGCACCGATTCGGGGCGGAACACCTGCGGGTCCAGATAATCGTCGTTGATGCGCCGGTAGATCACGTGCACGCGCCGCGGCCCGCGTGTGGTGCGTGCGTAGACGGTATCGTCGCGCACGAACAGGTCGGCGCCTTCCACCAGCTCCACGCCCATCTGCTGCGCCAGGAAGGCATGCTCGAAATACGCCGAATTGAACGCGCCGGGGGTGAGCACCGCGACCGTGGGCGTGTCGATGCCCTCGGGCGCGGCTTCGCGCAGCGTGCGCAGCAGGGTGTCGGGGTAGCGTTCCACCGGCGCGATCTGCTGGCGCGCGAACAGCTCGGGGATGAGCCGCGCCATCATCCGCCGGTTCTCCAGCATGTAGGACACGCCGGACGGCACGCGCAGATTGTCCTCCAGCACGTAGTACTCGCCGTCGCCCGCGCGCACCAGGTCGATGCCTGAAATATGCGAATACACGCCGCCGGGCACGCGCAGGCCCTGCATCTCGCTGCGGTAGGCGCTGTTGCCCAGCACCAGTTCGGCGGGAATGCGGCCTTCGCGCAGGATCCTCCGCTCGCCGTAGACATCCTGCAGGAACAGGTTGAGCGCGTGCACCCGCTGGCGCAGCCCGGATTCCAGCATCCGCCACTCCGCAGCCGGCACAATGCGCGGCACCATGTCGAAGGGGATCAGGCGCTCGTTGCCGGAGTCCTCGCCGTACACGGTGAAGGTGATGCCGACCCGATGGAAGGCCACGTCGGCTTCCCGGCGTTTGCCCTGCAGCACCGCCTCGGGCGTCTGTTCCAGCCAATCGGCGAACAGCCGGTAGTGCGCGCGCGGCGCACCCGCGGCGTCGTGCATCTCGTCGTAGCGTGGGCGCATCGGGTGGGGTCCCTGGCGTAGTGGCCTATCGATTTCCCTACCGACATACCATGCCGTATTGCGGATGACTACCCCCCACGCCGCGATGCGCGCGGTGCTCGCGAGGAAAACGTCGTTGCGGCACGGCCTGATCGTGCGGCGTGGGTCCCGGTCCGAGCGTCGCGTAGGAGCGGCGTAAGCCGCGAAATCCTACCGACGGAGCGGCGTATGCCGCGGCATCGCACCCTGGCGAAGCGGCGCAGGCCGTGAACCGAGAGGGGCACTGATGGAGGTCGCGGCTTACGCCGCTCCTACGGCGGGGCGACGGCGCGCTGTGTGTGTGGCTACGCCCGCTCCAGCATCGGCGGCAGCGGGCAGTGCAGCACGCCGCAGACGGTGCGCAGCAATTCGGCTTCGACCACGCGCATCTCGCCGTCGTGGCCGATGGCCGCGGCGACCGCTTCCACCAGTTGTTCCTTGGCGAGCGGGTCCAGTGCATCGAGGACCGGCCACACCGCGTCCAGCGCGGGCATGCCCTCGGCCGGCGGCGCGAAGTCGATATGCCCGTGCGGCAGGATGCGCTGCAGGCCGGCGGCATACGCACGGCGGGCGCTGGCCTCGTCGTCGTGCCCGGCCTGGGCGACCAGGGCGAGCAGCAGGGCGGCTTCGCGGCGCGTGTCGGACAGGCGCCGACGGCCGAACTGGGTGTGCCGCCCCGGCGCCAGCGATTCGCGCAGATGGGTTTCCAGCAGGCTGGCCAGGCAGTATTCGAAAGCCGACACCAGGCCGTCGGTGTGCGCGACCGCGTGTACGGTGTCCAGCAGCGCGCCCAGCTCCGGGCGGGGGCGCTGGCGCAGCACCGGGAAGGCCAGCGAGGCCAGCGGCAGGCGCAGCATCGGGTGCAGCTCGGCCAGATGCTGCTGGCGCATCATCCGCGCCAGTTCCGCGACCGGGCGCCCCAGGCGTGCGGCGATCTCCTCGTCCTGCCGCGCCTGCACCCGCGGGTGCGCGTCGAGCAGCAGGCCGAGGATCAGCGGGATCGCATCGTCGCGGCTGGCGGCCAGCGCGCGCACCGCTTCGGGAATGCCGGCGACGATGGCGTCCGCGCGGCGGTAGTCGTCGGCGGCCGGCTGCGCGACCTGTTTCGAGACTGCGGCCGGCGCGACCCGCAGTTCGGCCGAGGCGGCGGGCAGGGCCTCGGGCGGCGCCAGGCCCAGGCGCACGTCTTCCTCGATGCCCACCGGCGGCATCGCCGCCCAGCGCTCGCGCAGCCGCGGCAGTTGTTCGGCGCGGAACGACGGCTCCAGCGCGCGGATGCGCTCCACCAGCGGCGGATGGGTGGCGAACCAGTCGCCCAGCTTCATGCCGTCGAAGCCCACGCCGTCGCCGAACAGCATGTGGCTGACTTCCTCGGCCTGCCCCGCGTGATTGAGCTTCGCGCCCGCCGACAGCCCGCCGATCTTCTTCAGCGCCCCGGCCAGGCCCGCGCTCTGCCGGGTGAACTGCACTGCCGAGGCATCGGCCAGGTACTCGCGCGAACGACTCACCCCGGCCTTGATCAGCCGGCCGAAGAACAGGCCCAGATAGCCGATCAGCATCGCCGCCAGCGCCAGCCCCATCACCGCGCCCGCGCCTTTCTCTCGGCTGGACCAGCGCCCGTGTTCGAGGATCTTGCGGCCCACCAGGGCCAGCATCAGGATGCCGAACAACACGCCGATCAGGCGCAGGTTCAGGCGCATGTCGCCGTTGAGGATGTGGCTGAACTCGTGCGCCACCACCGCCTGCAATTCGTCGCGGTTCAAGCGCTCCAGCGCACCGCGGGTGACGCCGATCGCCGCGTCGGACGGCGACCAGCCTGCGGCGAAGGCGTTGATCCCGGCCTCGTGCTCCAGGACGTACAGCCGCGGCATCGGCACGCCCGAGGCGATGGCCATCTCCTCCACCACGTTGCGCAGCCGGCGGTATTGCAGGTCCTCACTGCGCTCGGGCACCGGTACACCGCCCAACTGCAGCGCGATGGTGTCGCCGCCGCCGCCGGACAGCATCGCGACCCGGTACAACGACCCCAGGCCGATCAGCCCGAGCGTGAGCACCGTGCTCACCACCAGCGAGGTCACCAGCGCCTGCGGATCGGCGGTGCGGCCGCCGACGAGGATCAGCACCACCAAGTCCACCGCGATCACGATCGCCACCACCGCCAGCGCGAACAACCCGACGAGGCGGGACGTGGTACGGCGGGCGGCGTGCTGGCGTTCGAAGAAGTTCATGCGGACTGGGCGGGATTCGGGATTCGGGATTCGTGAAGCGAAAAGCCGGATTCGGGATTCGGGGTGCGTGTAGGAGCGGCTTCAGCCGCGACTGTGATGTGGCGATGTCGGCAAAGCAGGTCCCTCGCTGTGCTCGGGACGACAGAACACTTGGGGTTCGGGGTTCGGGGTTCGGGGTTCGGGGTTCGGAAATTGGAAGTCGGGAATCGGGAGTCGGGAATCGGGAGTCGGGAATCGGGAGTCGGGAGTCGGGATGCGCGTAGGAGCGGCGTGAGCCGCGACCGTATGGGCTTGCCGCGACCTCGCAACCCGCTGCCTGTTCGCTGTCATCCCGAGGCGAAGCCGAGGGACCTGCTTTGCATGGCGTGTCCGCTTGCAGGCCGTGTCATCTGGTGGCGCTCGGGTTCGAAAGCAGATCCCTCGCTGCGCTAGGGATGACATCGGTGGGGCAGGGATTCGGTGTTCGGGATTCGGGATGCGTGATTCGGGATTCGGGGTTCGTGATGCGTGATTCGTGATTCGGGGTTGGTGAGGCGGGATTGGTGAGGCGGGATTCGGGTTGATGGCGCATGCCTCCGGTCGCCATCACGGATGCGATCACGCGTGCGGTAGTCGGAGGCTCGATGTATCCACACGCTTGTCGTCCCGAGCGCAGCGAGGGACCTGCTTTTTGAGCGGGAGCCTCACAGGTCGCGGCTTACGCCGCTCCTACACGAATCCCCAATCCCGCATCCCCAATCCCGGCCCTCAGAACTTCACCTTCGGCGCCTCGCGCACTTCTTCCAGGCGGTCGGCGGGGATCTGCAGCAGCGCGGCCTGTTCGAAATTGAACGACCCGGCGATCATGCTGGCCGGGAAGACTTCGCGCTGGTTGTTGTAGGCCATCACCGCGTCGTTGAAGGCCTGCCGGGCGA
>ERZ1066121.1718-NODE-1718-length-15217-cov-6.908587_pt1 | contig 15217 bp, 7 predicted proteins | sample MGYA00382768_ERZ1066121 | MGnify/ENA primary metagenome ERZ1066121 (study PRJEB33369, sample SAMEA5778351) | biofilm metagenome | biome: Industrial cooling water; feature: Water cooling tower basin; material: Biofilm | place: United Arab Emirates | collected... | reverse complement strand
TGCATGAGGGGCTGGCCAAGGCAAAAGGTCGGCTCGCGCAGATCCTGTCGACGCGTTGCGACGATTTCCAGCGCTGCCTCTACTATATCGTCGCGGGCCGTGGCGTGGTGCAGATGCTCGACGATCTGGACTGGCTGCTAGCGATCCTGAAAGCCCGCACCGCCATCTCGCGCGATCTGCTCAGGAAGGGTGGGCATCCGAAGTTCGCCACGAGCCCCTACATCTCGTCGCAGCCGGACGGCCCAGTGCCATCGGCGACGGCAGAGTTTCAGCTTGGTCCCTCATGGTATCTTGATCCCGCCCTAGGGGGCAGGATCACGGAATAGACTGATCGCGATCGACGGCATTGCGTCTCAGGCACGGCGTCGCCTGTCACAGGCCAATCGCTTGCGCTCCTAAGGCCAGTTCTGGGACAAAGCTGTCATTCCCTCGCGGTGTGTCTGACGGCAGGTTTCTGCAAGAGCGGACAACCAGCGTTCATCCACCTATCTTGGCCGTACGACGCAACTGGACCGTTCGTCTAATGGCAGTCTTTAGCCACGGATACGGCGACAGCTGCATGTCGGCTTACTGTGGGGCGAGGCAGGCCACTCTGGGCTTCTCGCCAAACATCTTTTCAATTTGTCTACTAGCCTGGCACCTTTTGAAAAAATCATACCACCGCCATCAAGCTGGCATTGCCGCCAGCGGCAGTGGTATCGATCGAGATAGCTACTTCTTCCAGCATCCATGCTGCGTTGTATACATGACCATTTCCGCCCAGCTGCACGATCGGGATCGCACCCTCGCCGGCGGCTATCGCTTCGAGAACGGGCCGGATGTCGGTCCCGTCATCCTCGATCAGGACGTGCGAAAAATTGGACTGTTCTGCCCATTTCCGCGTCCAGACAAGACCGCTCGCCAAATCTGGTTCGATACCCGCGGCTAGGGCACGTGCATGCGCATCGTCAGGCAGCAGGGGAGTATTGCCGGTCGCCGCAACGACTTCCACCTGCGCCTGCAACCCCGCCGCCGTTTTCGGTAGCAACAACACCCTCCCACGCGCCCTGAAGCAGTAGAGGTTGCGCTCGCCGACCGGACCCGGCAATCCCGTAATGCGGCCCGGCGTTGGGATGTTGTCCTGACCGTCGATCTCGACCCTTTCGCGCGCACGTGGCTTCGCCAGTCGCGACAGGTAGAGCGGGCCACCCGCCTTGGGTCCGGTACCGGAAAGGCCGCTCCCACCAAACGGCTGGACCCCGACGATCGCACCTATGATGTTGCGGTTAATGTAGATGTTTCCAGCTTCGGCTTGCGAGACCACCTCCTCGATTGTCTCGTCGATGCGGCTGTGGATCCCGAACGTGAGGCCGTAGCCGGTGGACCGGATCTGATCCATGAGCTCGCCGAGATCCTCGCGGGCAAAGCGTAGGACATGCAGCACAGGGCCGAAGACTTCGCAGCCAAGCTGGCCGACATGGTCGATTTCGATGATCGTCGGTGCCACAAAAGTCCCTTGCGCAGTCGCCTCGTCAAGCGCCACCTGTTCCACCCGGTGGCCCGTCGCGCGCATGGCGGAGATGTGAGCGTTGATCCGCGCTTGCGCCGCTGCGCTGATCACCGGGCCGATATCGACGTGCAGTTCGTCCGGCGCACCGATCCGCAATTCCTGCAGCGCCCCGCGCAGCATGGCGAGAAAGGGCCCGGCGATATCGTCCTGCACGCATAGGATCCGCAAGGCCGAACAGCGTTGGCCGGCACTGTCAAAGGCGCTGGCGATGACATCGCGCACGACCTGTTCGGGAAGCGCGGAGGAATCAACGACCATCGCGTTCTGTCCTCCCGTTTCGGCAATCAACGGGATTGGCGAACCATCTTGCAACGTCCGCCGCGCGAGTTGCCGCTGGATCAGCTTGGCGACCTGCGTCGACCCGGTGAAGATCACGCCGCAGGTCTCGGGCGCGGCGACCAGGGCAGCACCGATATCGCCTCCACCCGTCACCAGTTGCAGGACATCTTTCGGCACTCCGGCTTGATGCAGAATCGCCACCGCCTGAGCGGCGATCAGCGGCGTTTCCTCCGCAGGCTTGGCCAGCACTGTGTTGCGGGCCACCAGCGCAGCCGCGATCTGACCGATGAATATGGCGAGTGGGAAGTTCCACGGGCTGATGCAGACCATCGGCCCCAAGGCTGCGGCGTCGGCGGGGCCAGAGCGCGCCTCGTTGGCGTAGTAGCGCAGGAAGTCGACGGCCTCGCGCACTTCGGCAATGGCATTCTGGGCTGACTTGCCCGCCTCGCGCATGATCAGGCCGAGCAGGGTTTCCATGCGCGCATCGAGCAGATCGGCCGCGCGTTCGAGGCAATCGGCAATTTTGGGTATGGGGGTCGCGGCCCATTGCACAAAGGCGCATGCTGCGTTGCGCATGGCCTGCTGCACATCGCGGGGCAACGCATTTCGCACCTCGCCCACGATATCGTCCCGCCGGGCAGGATTGCGCACCGGCTCTGCCCGGCGCTTTGCCTGCATGCCCGGGATGAGCGGTGCGGCCTCCCACGCCACCGCGGCGCTTTGCCTGAGCCTGTCGCCCAAATGCGCCAGCACGGTCTCGTCACTCAGATCCAATCCGCGCGAATTGCGACGATCGGGATAAAGGTCGGATGGAAGCTTGATCACCGGATGGGGCGATCCGAGAGGTTCGATGGTTTCGGCTTCCTCGACCGGATCGGCAACCAGTTCGGCGATCGAGACGTGTTCGTTCCAAATGCGATTCACGAAGGACGAATTCGCGCCGTTCTCGAGCAGGCGGCGGACGAGGTAGGCGAGCAGGGTTTCGTAGTTGCCGACCGGCGCGTAGATGCGGCACGGTCGGTCGAGGTTCCTGGGGCCGACGACCTGTTCGTAGAGCCCCTCTCCCATGCCATGAAGGCACTGGAACTCGTAGTCGCCCGGCGTGAATTCGCTCCCGGCAAGCTGGTAAATGGTGGCGAGGGTCTGCGCATTATGGGTGGCGAATTGGGGGAACACGTGCGCGCGTGCAGCGAGCAGCTTTCGCGCACAGGCGATGTAGCTCACATCGGTATGCGGCTTGCGCGTGAAGACCGGGAAATCCGGCAGGCCATCGACCTGCGCACGCTTGATTTCACTGTCCCAATAGGCGCCCTTCACAAGGCGCACCATGATCCGGTGGCCAGAGCGTTCGGCGAGGTTGACGATCCAGTCGATTACAAATGGGCAGCGCTTGCCATAGGCCTGCACCACAAGGCCAAGCCCATGCCACCCGCTGAGTGCCGGGTCAAACGCCAGCGCCTCAATGACATCAAGAGACAGTTCCAGCCGGTCTGCTTCCTCGGCATCAATGTTGAACCCGATGTCATACGTGCTCGCCAGCAGCGCCAGATCACGGACTCTAGGGAGCAATTCGTCCATGACGCGCTGCGCCTGCGCGCGGACATAGCGGGGATGCAGCGCTGAAAGCTTGATCGAGATGCCCGGGCCGGCATAGACGCCGCGTCCCGCCGATGCCTTGCCGATGGCGTGGATCGCGCGCTCGTACTCGGCGAAGTAGCGATCGGCGTCGCGCATCGTCATCGCCGCCTCGCCCAGCATGTCGAAACTGTAGGTGAAGCCGCGTTTTTCCTGATTCCTCGCGCGTTGCAGGGCTTCGGTGATGGTCTCTCCGGTAACGAATTGATCGCCCATCATTTCCATCGCCATGTTCACTGCGCTGCGGATGACTGGTTCACCCGCCCGCTTGATCAGACCCGATAGCGACGAGGACAGGCCGCGCTCGCGGACGGGCCCCATGAGCGTGCCCGACACGACCAACCCCCAAGTCGCCGCATTGACGAAGATCGAGCGCCCGTCGCCGAGGTGATCGCGCCATTTGCCCTTGGCGATCTTGTCGCGGATCAAGCGGTCGCGCGTGGGCTTGTCGGGAATCCGCAACAAGGCTTCGGCAAGGCACATCAGAGCCACGCCTTCCTGCGAGGACAGGGAATATTCCTGCACCAGCCCATCCACGCCGCCGGGCTGACCTTTCTTGCGCAACTTGCGGACGATATCGCCAGCAATCGTCGCGATTGCGGCGCTTTCCGATGCCGGGAGCCGGGCTGCCTCGATCAGCGGCGCAACAGCGTCAGGTTCGGGCAGGCGATAGGCATCGGTGATGGCACGCCGCAGCGTGGAGGGTCTGACCACCGGCGGAGCAAACTGCGCAAAGGCCGTTTCCCGACCGGTTTCGAATATCTTTCCCATATGCGCTCCACGCACAGCCCGCAGTCCCGCCCGGTGCAGGGCAGACACTTGTCGGGGCATGGTTTCGAACTGAAGTGGGTTGCTAGCTTACGTAGCCATTTTCGCGGTCGCGCTGGCGCAGTTCGTGGCTGCGCTTCGACGGATCGCCGAAACCGCCTCCACCGCCTGTCGCCACCCGCACGATGCTGCCCGCCTTGAGGGGCAGGGCGTTGGTCTTGAGCAGGTCGTCGCGCATGGCACCGTCCGGAGCGATGATCTCTACCTTGGGGCCGAGCCCGGGCTGGCCGCCGGACAGGCCCCAAGGCCGGGTGACCGATCGTTCGAACCAAAGCGAAAGGGTGGTATCGCCATAGAGTTCGTACTCGCGGTAGCTGCCGTTGCCGCCGCGGAATTCGCCGTCGCCTCCGCTTTGCGAGCGAATGCCATACTTGGTGATCCGCATCGGATAGCGATGCTCAAACACTTCGATCGGGTAGTCGCGGAAGCTGCCATTGACGTTGTTGATCAGGCAGTCCTGCCCATCGCCCCCGTTCCAAGCGCCCCAGCCGCCGCAATTCGCCTCCACCGCGACGAAGAAGGCATCGTCGTTTCGGGCATCCGTGCCGCTGAAGATGGTGACCATGGAATCGCCATAGTGCGCCGCCGCGGCCCGCTGCGGCAACGCGGGCGCCAAAGCTTTAACGACCAGGTCGATAAGCATTCCGAGCGAGGAGAAATACCACGAACAGGCTGCCGGCGCGGCCGCGTGGAAGATCGATCCCTCAGGAGCGATGACATCCAACGCCCTGAAGGTTCCGCCATCGACCGGCCGTTCCGGGTTGATCAGCAGCTTGAAGGCGACACGAAGGGCGGAAACGGTTTGAGTGAAGCCGCAATTGACTCCGCCTTTAGTCTGCCTGGACGAGCCGGTGAGGTCCATCTCCATCCGCTCGCCGATGACCCGCACAGTCAGCTTTACCGGCACCGGATCGTTCGAGATGCCATCATTGTCCAGTGTGCCTTCGGCGGAGTATTCCCCGTCTGGGATCGCGCTGACCGCCTGCCGTTCCAGTTCGGCCGACTGCGCAAAGATATCGTCCCGCGCCGCCTTTACCGTCTCATAGCCGAACCGGTCGATCAGTGCACGCATCCGCATCTCGCCGGTGCGCCCGGCCGCGATCTGTGCATGCAGGTCGCCGATGAGGGCGTCGCCGAAGCGGCTGTTGGCACGCATAAAGGCAAGGATATCCTCCTGCGCGACACCGCGGCGATGGACCTTGGTCGGCGGCCAGCGCATGCCTTCCTGGTAGATTTCCGAGGCATCGGTCGGCGAGCCTGCATCTTTCGCGCCAACATCCAGCCAGTGCGCGCGCGAGGTGGCAAAGCCGATCCGCTTGCCCGCCCAGAAGATCGGCATGATCACGGTGATATCGTTGAGATGCGTGCCGGCGATGTAGGAATCATTGAGGAGAATTACGTCGCCCTCCTCGTAATAGTCCCAACCCTTCATTTCGGCGATGATCTGCACGCACAGCGACAGATTCCCCAGGAACAGCGGCAGCCCCAGCGACTGACCTAGAACGTCGCCGTTTTCGTCAAGCAGGCCTACAGCGCAATCTTTGCCCTCATAGATGATCGGGGTGAATGCGCTGCGGATCAATGACGCGTTCATGTCCTCGGCGATGGCGTTGAACGCGTTGCGAATGATCTCGGTTGTGACCGGATTGGTGTGCGGGCTGGTGGTGGTCATGCGCTTTCTCCTGCCACGACGAGCATGTTGCCGAAGGTGTCTATGGTGATGGTGTAGCCGGGAGGCACCACGGTGGTGGCGCTCTCCTCTTCAACAATGGCTGGGCTTGTGATGAGCATGCCCGGTGCCAGGCGGGCGCGTTTCATGATCGGGGTCCGGTGGGTCTGCCCGTCAAAGATCACGTCGCGTGTGCCGACCTCCGGCTCGCCTGCTTCCGGCGTGAAGCCAGCATTCCTGCCGCCATGTTCGAGCCGGCCCGTGGCAGCCAGCCGCAGGCTGATGATCTCGGTTTCGGACTCAGGCTGGGAATGACCGTAGCGCCGTTCGTAGAGAGCGTGGAAACGCTGCAACATTCCTGCCACGCTGTCGCTGGTCTCAATTGGAACGGCGATTGAATATTCCTGTCCCTGGTAGCGCAGATCCACCGCGCGGGCGAAGGCCATCGCGCTTTCGGGCACGTTTTCCTGCCCGAGCTTCTCACGGCCCTGTTGCTCGAGCGCTGCGAAAGAGGCTTCGATCTTCTGCTCGCCGATCGTACTCATCAACCCGATGTGGCTGGCCACAAGGTCGTGCCGGATATCGCTCTGCAGCATGCCCCAAGCCGAGAAAGTGCCGGGAAAGCGCGGGATCAGGATCCGTGTCATGTCGAGCTCGCGTGCAAGTTCGACGGCGTGCATGGGGCCCGCGCCCCCAAAGGCGACGAGAGTGAATTCGCGCGGGTCGATGCCCTGGCCCACAGTGATCGTGCGCATCGCATCGGCCATTTTGGCATTGCTAATGGCGAGGATCCCTTCCGCCAGTTCGCGGTCCGAGAGGCCGATCCGGCTGCCCAGTTCTGCCATCGCTTTCGCGGTCGCTACGCTATCCAGCTTCATCTTGCCGTCGAGCAGGGAATCGTCGCCCAGACGGCCTAGGAAGAGGTTTGCATCGGTCACCGTTGGCTGGGTTCCCCCTCGCGAATAGCTGACCGGGCCGGGAAAGGAACCTGCGCTGTGTGGCCCGACCCGCAGACCACCGGCTTCGACCCAAGCTATCGAGCCGCCGCCTGCGCCGACCGTGTCAATGCTGACGATCGACATCAGCAACGGGAGGCCTTCGAGCACGGTTTCCGATGTCATTTCGGGCTGACCGTCGATCACCAGGCTGAGATCGAAAGAGGTGCCGCCCATGTCGACGCACAGCAGGTTCTTGAGCCCGGTGCGGCGCGCCAGTTCGCAGCCACCGATGCTGCCGCCGACAGGTCCCGACATCAGCGTGGCAATCGGCCGCTCCTTTGCCAGCCGATCTGTCATCACGCCGCCGCTGGATCCCATCACGTGGACGGTCCTTTCCATGCCCGACTTGGCCAGTTCCGCCTTGAGCGTGTTGAGATAGAGTTCGACCACCGGTGCCACATAGGCGTCCATCACAGTCGAGGAAGCGCGTTCGACCTCGCGCCATTCGGGGGCGACCTGATGAGAAAGCGATATCGAGATATCGGGCAGAGCCGCTTTCAGGATTTCGCGCGCCCGCAGTTCGTGAACGGGGTTCGTGTAAGCGTGCAGCAGGCACACCGCGATGGCCTCGAAACCCTCCGATCTGGCCTTTTTAATGATCGGCGCAAAATCCTCCTCGGCCAGCTCGGTAATTACCGAGCCATCCCACGCCAGCCGCTCGCGCACCTCGTGGACGTTGCGTCGCGGGACCAGTTGCTCGGGCTTGCGATAATGCAGCTTGTACAGCTCCTCGCGATGCCCGCGCGCGATCGTGTAGGTATCGCTGATCCCGCTGGTCATGACCAGCATCGTCTTGGCTCCGCGCCGTTCGAGAAAGGCGTTCAGGCCAACGGTGGTACCGTGGACGAAGAAATCGATTTGCGAGGGGTCACCTACTAACTGGCTGATGCCCTGCATAACGCCGAGCGCCGGGTTTTCCTTTGTCGTGGGAACCTTGCCGATGCGAACCGAGCCGTCATCATCTTCGACAACAATATCGGTGAAGGTGCCGCCGATATCCGCAGAAACCTTGAATTTGGCCATTGTTTCAGTTCCACTACTTCGGCGCCTTCGCGCCCGATTTACCTACAAGCCACGGACAACGGTGAGCGGGATCGGCTTGCTCAGGTAGTCAGTGTCCTCTGCACATTCGAAGATACGCCTGAGTTTATCGAAACCGGACGTCACCCGCCCGAAAACGGCGAAACCCTCGCCATCGGGGTGGCGGTTGCCACCGCGATCCAGCGCCGGCTCATTACGCATGCAGATGAAGCAACTGGGATAGACTTCGCCCTTGCCGAAGCGGGCAGCGGAAACCGCCCAGCGACTGTGCGTTAGCCCACTCCAGTCGGTGCTTTCGTGGACTATGCGATCCAGCGACTTGCCGCGGTGATCGAGTCCCAGTTGGACCACGGCGATCGGTACGACCGCATCGACCGCCGAGTTCTTTTCGGTGACGATGCGAAACACGCTCGCCTTGATAAACTGCGGTTCGGCGAACTTGCGTATGAAATAGGAACACGTTGCGGGAGCAGCCTCTGGGTCCAACGTAATGCCGAAAGCACCAAGGCTGCTGATGAAGCGATAGCTCGCCATCGCGGCCTCCTAGCCAGGTCGCACTGCAGGGCAGGACGGATTGTTCGACCCGCCCTGCTCTGCGCGTGCGACCTTCAAAAATTGAACCGCAGGTCGGCACGGAACGCATCCGGTTGCCCGGCATGCGCGAACCCGCCGGTCACGAACTCGGAATTGTAGACCTCGTCGAAAATGTTCGTGCCCGACACGGTAAAGCTCCAGCGTCCATTCAGGTCCTCGATCCCGATGCGGGCATTGACCAGTTGGATCGCCGAGCGGTCCGTGCTGTTCTCGGGATCCCAGAACTGCCGGCCGCGATTCTCGAAATCGCTCCTGATAAACAGGCCGAGCGCGCTGGTGATATCGGTGCGGTATTGGAACCCGGCATTGATCGTGTTGCTGGCGATGTAAGGTGCAGTGTTGCCGACCAGCGCCGGGTTGACGCTGTATTGCTTGATCTCGGCGTCGGTGAAGCTAACCCCGAGATAGGCTGTCAGACCATCGGCAAGCTCGGCAGACCCCTCGAATTCGACGCCAAAGATGTCGATCTCGTCGATCGGCACGAGCACCTGCGCACTGACAGCCCCGATGAAGACAAAATACGGGGCGTTGCTGAGATCAGTTTTGTAAACAGCGCCGCTGATTCTGGTGCGCCTGCTCAGTTCGGCGCGGAAACCGGCCTCGAGGGTTTCCGTCTCCTCCTGGGGAAGAAGGTCCGAGACACCGTTTACACCGGCTTCGGCCGCTATGGCGCCAACGCCATTCTGATTGAACTGGCCGCTGCGAAATCCCTTGCCCCAGGACGCAAACAGCGAGGCGCTATCGCTCGGCTGATAGCGCAGCGTCACCTTGGGCTGAAACAGATCGAAGGTGGCTCTGTTGGCAGCACCTGCCTGCCCGATCGCGCCGATAACATTGCCTTCGCCATTATACAGGCCCTGCGCAGGATCGACATTCTGAATGCGCTTGTCCCTGTCATACCGCCCCGCAACCGAGAGCTCGAGACTGTCCGTCAGGTCGTAGGACCCGTTGAAAAACAGTGCCCATGCCTCGTTGTCGTTGTCGTCGGCGATGAAGCTGGTCAGCGGATTGGACGGGTTGGTCACCGGTTCGCGCCGGATTCGGATGATACCTTGCTCAAGGTCATCCATGATTGAGGACGAGACAAACCGGTTGGTATCGAGGTAGTAGCCGCCCACCATCCAGCGAAATGCCTGATCAGACTTCGAAGTCAGGCGGATTTCTTGACTGAAGGCTTCGACATCGAAGAACTGTGACTGGGTAGCGTCGGCGAACGGAAATGCGGGCGACGGTGTGATCTGGCTTGCGGCCGTGTATGGGAACTGGTCGCTTCCCGTGCTTTGCGTCAACCTGTCATAGGCCGAGATGAGCTTGAGATCGGCAAAGCCGAGGTCGAGGTTGACGCGCAGGGACACCTGATCGATGTCGCGATCATCGAGGCCGAGATTGTTGGCGAAGAAATTGCGCTCGACGAGATCGGCGTCATTGATGCTGAAATCGAACGCGGTCGGAAGGCCCGTAGCCGGGTCAACAATTGCCGGCTGATAGGTGAAATTCAGCGCCCCGGCTTCAGTGCGAACGATGGAGCCCCGCAGATCAATGGTCAGGGTATCAGTCGGCAGGAACCGAAGATGTCCGCGCAACACGATATCTTCGACACCATCGACCTTTTCCCCGAGGATGACGTTGTCGAAATACCCCTCACGGTCGACATAATTGGCGGACACCCGGAACAGGACGCGATCCTTTACGATTGGTCCCGAAATAGAGGCCTGTGCACCGAATTCATTGCCGTTGCCGGCATGAACATTGACATAACCCGCGAAATCGTTGGTCGGCATTTTGGTGTTGATGATGATCGCGCCACCGGTCGCATTCCGGCCATAAAGGGCGCCTTGAGGGCCCCGAAGAACTTCAATGCCGGCGAGATCGAATAGAGGCTGATCGAAGGTGCCGGAATTTATCTGGAGCACATCATCAACGACTACCGCTACGGGTGGTTCGCCATTTCTTGTTTGCGAAAGACCACGGATAGAGATGAAGTTCGTGCCGGCATCCTGCGAATTGGATAGTGTCACACCTGGCGTCAGTGCTATGAAATCATCAATCCGCTGAATGTTTGCGTCAATGATGGCCTGTTCGCTGAACACGGTTTCCGAGATGGGGACATCCAACAAGGATTCGTCGCGGCCTCGGGCAGTGACGATGATCGCATCACCAGTACTATCGGCATCGCCCGCTTGCGCGTCACTGTCCTGTGCGCTGGCTGGAACGACAATTAAGGTGCCGCCGATGCCCAGTGCGGTGGCTGCAAGTGCTGTTCGCAGATTTGTCTTCATGTGTTTCCCCAATCGTGCCGGCCCCGTTGATTGTCGGACTATATCAACTCCCCATAGCCTATGCTTCGTCTGCGACGGGTAGTTCAGCATCAAAGAAGAAGGGGCACCCTATCTGCTCCCACCCGATCGGGTGGGGCGCCCGCCGATCACTCGATCAGCTTGGAAACACGTGCCTTCGCAATGGCCTGAGTGCGGCTGTTCACGCCCAGCTTGGCGTAGATGTTCTTGAGATGGAATTTCACAGTATTTTCGGTCAACTCGAACCGTCGAGCGATTTCCTTGTTAGCGCGGCCGGACGCCAGTTGTTCGAGGATTTCCTGCTCGCGCGCGCTCATCAGGCTGTTGCTCAACAGTGGGCGGATCGAGCGGCGACGCCTCGTCACTTCCGTCACGAAGTTGAGCAGCAGAATGCTTTCCTGGCTGAAGCTGAGATCCGACTTCACCCCGGCCATGATCGAGCCGATTGGTTCAAGCCCGCTGAACGGACCGATCACCCGCTGCGGCGCCGCGATCGCAAGCGCTTCCTGCAAGGCCTCGACCGATTTGTCCTGCTTGTCGAGTTGCCAAAGAAGCAGCGCCTCCGACACCAGCACGCGGGTGGCAAAAAAGTGCGCACCGCGTTCCTGCATTTCCCCAATCGCCCGTCGCAGGGCACTGGCTGCTAGCGATGGCGACATCGCCCGCGCAATCGCAAGGTTGCTGATCGCCATGACATGGTTCTGCCAGTCGCGTGCCGCGGTCTTTAGATCATGCGAGGCCACCCAGTCGGCGACTTCCTGCGCTAGCCTGGTCACTTCCTGGGCATGGCCGCGCAGATGGGCGGCGCGAAGTTTGAGGATCTTTGCCTGTCGTTCAAGCCGGGTCAGCTTGCGGCGCTGGGCCAATCCGAGCATCCGGTCGCAGATTTCTGCACCCGTTGCGAGGTCGCCATGCTGTTCGCAGGCGGCAAAGGCCGCGTCCAGACCGACAAGGTAGATTTCGCTCCATCCGTCATTGCTCTCGATATAGGCAAGAGCCTGCGAAAAGGCGCCGATATCGGACTGGGCAATCGCGCCGGTCCATGTCTGGGTGGCGAATTCCAGCACCTGAGCCATGTGCTTGAGACCGCTGTCAGACCCGAAGTTGTTTTCGGCCAATTCGAGGGCGTGAGCCGTGTTGGCTTTGGCAAGGTCGAACTTGCCGCGATAAAGGGCGAGCGTGGCTGCATGAATATAGCAGTAGTTGAGGCCAAGCACCGACCCGCTTTGCCGCATTTCGCGAAAGGCCAGTTCGAGATTTACCTCCGCTCGATCAAGCTCACCGGTTGAGAAAAGAGCTATGACGGCCTCGCAGAGCAAGGTCCCGGCTTCCAGGGGTGTCCAATCTTCGAGCTGGCTCGGTAAATCGCACCGTGCCGTTTCCAGCGTCCATTCGCGCGTATCCTCATAAGCGCCAAGCATCGAACCAACGAGGCGGCGATCGCGCTGGTAAAGCTCTTTCCCAGCGGCCGATCGCAGCGCCTCCGAGGCATCCACGAGACCGCGCGCCTCCTGATACGCACCGTCCTTGCACAGCAAATAGGCTTTCGCGAGCATGAGCCGCGGACTGCCCGAGAACTGCGCTTCCGGTACCATTCGCAGCAGCGTGCGCATGACGTTGATGCCTTCAGTCAGAATGATCGACCACCCTCCGGCATCGAGGATCAGCCGCTCGACCAGAGCATTGTCCTTCGCAAGGCGGGCATACCGGACCGCTGCGATCAACTGACTTTCACCTTCAAACCATCGGCTCGCAGCTCGATACAATGCGACCACCCGGTCGGGCGCTTCTGCAAGCAATGTTTCGCGCAAGTACTCGGCAATGAGGTGGTGCAATCGGATCCATCCGCCACGCATGCCGGTAGGGATCAGCAGAGCGTTGAAAGCCTCGAGCTTGCGCAACAGCGCAAAGCTGTTGTGGGTACCGCGTACCGCATCGGCAAGCGGCGCATTGAATTGTTCGAGCACACTCATGTCGAGCAGGAATTCGCGAACGTCGTCTTCGAGCGAATTGAGGACCTGCCGCGTAAGGTACGAAGCGATGAGGCCCGAAGAGACTTCTGGCTTTAGTGCCACCTCGGGCTGAGCCTGCTTCTGTACGCGGGCAAGCTGTACCGCGACCGGCCACCCTTCGGTCAGCTCGAAGATTTCGATCGCAAGGCTTTCGGGAATGTCGTTTCCGAGCGCCGCCCGCGATTCTTCCTGCGTAAGCCGCAGCTGCTCTGCACCGATCTCGATCGCATCGCCCGAGGCAACAAAGCTTGCGACGTCGATAGCCGGGGGCACGCGGCTGTTGAGGACCAGCGAGAAATTTTCGGGCGCTTCGCGGATCATCTGCTCCAAAAGCGCATCGGTATCGGCGGAGGCTGCTAGGTGCATGTCATCGAGGATCAGCACGCATCTCCTCGGGAGGGCGCCGATGCAACGCATCAGATTACTCAGCACGACCTTGGGGCGCGATCCCGAAAAGCCGTTGCGCGCGGCAGCTTCGAACTGGTTTAGATCGGCTCCAGCCGTGGCCAGCGCGAGCGTCACATAGGCGAGGAACTGTTCTGGCGCTGCGTCTGCTTCGTCGAGACTCAGCCAGCCGTAGATGTCGTCCGTGCATTGTTTCGATGCATACCATTGGTAAAGCAAGGTCGATTTGCCAAAGCCGGCGGGCGCTACAAGAAATACCGCCTTGGCATACAGGCCCGCTTCGAGACGTTCAGCAAGACGGGCGCGGTCGACGAGGTGGACGTTTGGCTTGCTCGGCAGGAACTTGCTAGTAACGATCCAGCTATCCTTGTCGCCGAAATCCTCTTCTTCTGCCATCTCGTGCCGCCACCTTCCCGTCGGTCCGGAAACATAGCGTGGCTGTTCTGCCTGCGCCAGCGGCGCACCGTCGCGGCCCGAGGCGGCTCTCGGGGCGCTCACAGGCGGTTCCTGAACACGCTTCCGCCCTTGATGATAAGCGGCATGTGCCGACCCTGTTCAAGCAGCACACCAAGGTCATCCAGCGGGTTGCGATCGAGAAGGATGATGTCAGCGATCGCACCAGTGGCAATCACCCCCAGCTTTCCTGGCCGTTGAAGGATCTCGGCGTTGATGCGGGTTGCGGAATCTAGGATCTGGGCCGGGCTTTCGACCTGTGCTCGGATCAGGAATTCGCGCGACTGGTGATCGAAACTGTCACCGAGCAGATCGGTCCCGAAGCCGAGCTTCACGCCCGCGTCGCGGCAGATCTTGATGGAGGCCAACCCCGCCTCGCGTACCCGGGCCAGTTTTTCCAGCATCTCCTCACTCCACCCGCTCGCGACCGCTGCGTCGGCGAGCACGTCGTATGTCGTGAGCGTGGGGACGAGATAAGCGCCTTTGCGGGCGGCGAGAGCGGCGGTTTCCTCGTCGATCATGTTGCCATGCTCGATCGTGCGAACGCCGCACTCCAGCGCCACGCGAATGGCGTCCGCCGTGTAGGCGTGGGCCATCACGTAAGTCCCGTGCCGGTCCGCCTCCTCAACGATGACCGCGATTTCCGAAGGGCTGTACTGGTTTCTTTCCAGAGGGTCGTGCGGTGAAGAAACCCCGCCTGAAACCATGATCTTGATCTGGTCCGCTCCGCGGCGCAACTCCTCGCGCGTGGCCCGGCGCACATCGTCGATGCCGTCGGCTATGAGCGACGTGAAGGCCAGTGCGTGTTGGCAGTGGCACATGTCGCGATCATCTGTGAGCGTACGAAAATCGCCGTGACCTCCGGTCTGGCTGAGCGCTCTGCCGGCGATGAACATGCGCGGGCCTGCAATCAATCCGTCCTCGACCGCACGCTTGATCCCCCAATCGGCGCCCGCGGCATCGCGCACCGTGGTGAACCCGCGCTGCAGCATGCCTTCCAGAATGCGACCGGCCCGCGCACTCATCAGGGTCGGCGGCACCTCGCCAAGGCGGGCAATATTGGCATCGGCCAGAAACGGGTGCACATGGCAATCGATCAGGCCCGGCAGGATGAAGCGGCCGTGGCAGGCGATCCTCCGGTGACTGCCTTTTTCGAGCCCCGTGCCGATTTCCACGATCGTGTCGCCGACAATCCGGACATGAACGGGGTCGGAAACCGTGTCGGTTTCCGGTGCCACGATCCTTGCGTCTTCAAGCAACAATCCGTCCATAATCGACGCGCTTCCCTGTCCGCCAAGCGTTGTGCGCATATCGTGCGTTCAGACAGGGACAGGATAGCTATCCATTCGGGTAGTCGCTGGATCAGCAGTGTCGGCGAAAACGACCGGACTGATTTCAGCAGCTAGGCTCAGGACCCATTAACTCGCTTGCGTTGGAAGGCATGGCTTGATTCAATG